>Ga0113563_10002030_pt1 | contig 11956 bp, 9 predicted proteins | sample Mud3Dept3metaG_FD_80117 | JGI IMG/M metagenome (GOLD analysis project Ga0113563, IMG submission 80117) | Freshwater wetland microbial communities from Ohio, USA, analyzing the effect of biotic and abiotic controls - Mud 3 Core 4 Depth 3... | ecosystem: Environmental > Aquatic > Freshwater >...
ATGATCGCGCCGGAGGTCCGTCCCGAGCGCCGACGGCCCGGTCAGCATGCCCAGCGCGTTCACGCCCTGCATCGCGATCCGCCCGTTGTTGATCGTGTTGCCGATGGCCACGGTCCCGTCGTGGCACGCGAGGCAGAGCTTGGACGATCCTGTCGGCAGCCCCACGGTCGCCTTCATGGTCGTGCTCGCGTACGGCTGGTAGGTTGCGCCCGTCGAGAGCGTCTGGTTCCACAGGGGCACCGCGGGGTTCGCGTTGTGCGGGGTGTGGCAGAAGACGCAGATCTCGGTCTCGGTGGACGACTTCACGGGGCCCGGGCCGGTCACCGAGAGGTTGTGCTTGTTGCCGGCAGAGGTCACGTCGATCTGTGCCGCGGCCGCGGCCGGCAGCAGGAGCGCGCACACGCACAGTGCCCAGAAGACGCGCCTGGTCATCGGCCCGCCTTCAGGTACTCGAATACCTGCACGCGGCGATTCGCCGAGTCGGCGACGTAGACCATGTCGTCGACAATCGTGATGCCCGTCGGCAGCCAGAACTGGCCCTCCGCGGCCCCGGATTCGCCAAACGCCAATAGCAGGCGGCCCGAGGGGTCGAAGATCTGCACGACGTCGTTCATGCCTTCGACGACGTAGACATGCCCGGCGGAGTCGATGGCGACGCCCTTCGGCTTGTCGAAGTCTCCGGCCCCGTCACCAAGCTTGCCAAAGGCGTCCTGGAACCTGCCCTCGGCATCGAACACCTGCACGCGGAAGTTCAGCGTGTCGGTCACGTAGAGCCGGCCGTCGGCCCCGCGGGCGATGTTGGTCGGGAAGTTGAACTGGCCCGGCCCGCTCCCCTGCATGCCGAACCCGCCGAGGTACGCGCCCGCCGGGCTCACCATGATCACGTTGTGGTGCAGGGTGTCGACGACGTAGAGGCGGTCGCCGCCCCAGGCGATCCCGGTCGGCCGGCCGAGACCGAACGTCCGGCCCAATGTCCAGATCGTGCGGCCCTTGAGATCGAGGCCCATCACCGACCCTGCCGCCGAGTCGGTGACGTACAGCCTGCCGGCGCCCGCGGCCACGCCAATGAGGGACCGTGCTTTGACGTCGATGGCAGAGTAGCCGGACTTCGCGAGGTCGTAGGCGTGGATGACGCCGCCGAACGTGTCGGCGACATACACCTTTCTGTCCGGGCCGACCGCGATGCCGTACGGCTGGTTCATGTGGACGGCGTCGGGCGCGCCGACGAGGACCCGCCAGAACTTCTTCATCAGCGACGGCGGGCCCTTCACCGTCGCCGGATCGATCGTGCGGACGAAGCGGATGCGCGCCGCGGCCGGCGGCGCCGGCCATACGAGCCGGTTTGGAGCGGCCGGCGGCACGCCTCCGGCGGCGATTCCGGGCGCGGCGGCGATCACCAGAGCCAGGGCGAGCGTGAGCAACGCTGCCGATGCGACGGCCGCGGCTCCTGTCCGGGGTGTTTCCGTCTGTCCTCGGGTGACCTTCGCCTGTCTTCCCTGCGGGCAGACGGAAAGCGCCTCGGCCCCCCGCGGCCGTGAATGATGGGTCCCGAATCCCGAATCCCGAATCCCGAATCCCGGGTCCTCGCCCATCTACAGCCGCCTGCCGAATCTCCGGGAAAGCCGCAGCAGCACCTGGTGCCCGCGGAAGTTGTAAGGATCGGCCAGGTCGCTCGTCATCAGGTTCTGCTGGCTGTTGCGGTACTCGGCGGCCAGATTGAACTGCCTGAGCCGGTATTCCAGCGAGGCGAAGCTGTACAACGTCTTCTGGTCGAGGTGCGTGAGGGAGGCGACCATGTCGCCCTGCCTGATCCACGCCGACAGGTGCAGCCCCTTCGCGATCTGCGACTCGAGACCCACGCCGGCGAAGAGCGCCCGGTCGTCGCCGTACGTGCCCCGGTTCTGGAAGCCGCCCACGCTGGCCGACACCTGGCTTTCGCGGCCGATCCGAAGGCTCACGTTGCCCGACACCGACTGCTGCAGGTTGGTCGAGAAGGTGGCGCCGCGGCCGCGGTCCACGCGCGCCCGCTCGGCGTTGGCGCTCAGGTTGAGACGGCCAGCTTGCGTGTTCACAGCGGCATTGCTGCGTTCGATCGCGTAGTTGCCGAAATCCAGGATCTCGTCGTCGGCCTTGCTGCGCTCGTAGCCCCCGCTGAGGCCTACGCCCTTGATCGAGATGGAGAGCCCGGCCTGGCCGGCCTCGGACCGGACCCTGCCGACCTGGCCGTCCGGGGTCGTGTTCGTCCCGCCGCCCATGTTGTAGCCGACGCTGCCCTGCAGCCAGCTCACGCCGGCCCGGTAGGTCACGCCCGCGAGTCCGGTCTTCGTCCGCACTGTGAGGGGGACGTTTCCGACAATCTGCCCGCGATCGCCGTAGGTGCCGAGGGCGGTCACCGACAGCCCCCGAACGAGGTCCAGCCTGGTGCTTCCGGTGGCCACCCGCGCGTCGGTGGACGCGCCGGCCGCCCGCTGGCGGTCGAAACTGCCACTCATGTCGAACCCGAGGCGGCGCCAGGGCTGATAGCTGAGAGTCGTGACGCTGTAGATTGTGCTCACGTCGCCGCGGAGCGGCGGGCGGTACCCGTCGCCGTTCCCGTTGCCCGGGTCCGACGGCACCTCGAACACCGAGAACTGGTTCCGCCGGCCGACGCGCGCCGACGCGTGGAAGCGGTTCGAGAGCGTGGCGCCGAACTCGTAGTTCAGGTCGTCGAAGCGCTGGTTGTAGGCCTGCGCCACGGGGCTTTCAAACGAGTTGCGGTCGAAGCGGAGCGACTGCTGCGTGTGCGCGGTCGCCTGCGACATGCCGAGGTGAAGCTGGCCGTCGCGCTGCTCGCCGTAATAGGGCCCGCCGGTCACCTCCGAACTCGAGTTCCGGTAGCCGAACTCGACGTGGGGCAGGTTTGGCACCGACAGCTGCCAGCCCATCGTCAGCGCCTTCATGCGCGTGCGGAAGTCGGGCGACGGTTCGCCGGGTGGGACGACAATCCCGCCCCGGATGCCGTCCGATGACGGGTAGGTCCCGGATTCCTCGATGTTGTCGCGCGTCGCCTGGATCGTGAATGGGAACTGCCCCGCCGGGAAGAGCGTCCCGCCCAGCTTGTACCCGAGGTCGCGCTGCTTCCCGTTCTGGTCGCTCTCCGGCGCGAAGAAGTTCAGGGAGCCGGACCTGAACGACACCTCCGTGTCGATCTTGATGAGCTTCGGGTTGATGAGCGGCGAGGTGAACCCGAGGGAGTAACCCTGCCAGAACGAGTTGTTCGTCTGCGCCTGGCCGTTCGAGGTGCTCGACCCGGCGCCGCCCGATCCCTCGATCGAGCCGCTGATGGTCTGGGCCTGGGCTGCGGCGGGCAGCAGGGCCAGCACACAGGTGAGACATCCGGCGCGGAGATTCATTGGCGCCCTCCCGGGACGGCTCCGGCGCGTGACCCGCCGACGCTCCCGCCGTCGGTCAGCACGATGGTGGCGGATGCGCGGAGCCTGGCGGTCCACGCCGTTTCCGTCTCGGCGCAGCGTTGTTTCGTCAGGTCTTTCTGGATGCCGGCCGCGACCTCCGGCAGCGCCTTCTGCTCCGGGGGCCGAATCGCGGCGACTCGGACGATGTGATAGCCGTAGAGCGTCTGGATGACGGGGCTGACCCCGCCCGGCTTCAGGCCGCGCAATGCCTGCTCGAACTCGTCGGTGAGGCCGCCGCGATGGACAAGTCCCATGTCGCCGCCGCGCTCCCGCGTCTTGTCGGTCGAGTGCTTGCGGGCCATTTCCTCGAACGGCGCGCCGTTCCTGATCTGGCCCAGCACCTCATCGGCCCTGGCCTTCGCGTGGGACCATCCCCGGGCCGGCGCGCCGGGGTCGACGCCGAAGGTGATGGCGTACACGTGCAACTGCTCGGGAACGACGAAGCGCTCCCTGTTGTCGGCGTAGAACCGCGCGGCATCGGCGGCGTTCACCTGGCAGCGGGATGTCACCGCCTGGTTGAACGCCTTCTGGACGATGAGCGCGCGCCGGATCTCCTGTCGCACGTCCTCGATCGACGCGCCCGATGCACGCCGGGCCTGCTCGAACGCTTCGCGCGTGCCGTAGCGGGCCACGAAGGCCTTGACGCCCTCGTCCACCTCGGCCGCGGACGGCATCAGCCCCGACCGCACGCCGTCCTGGTAGCGCAGTTCCTCGTCAACCAGTCCTTCGAGGGCCTTTGCCCGGAGCCGCTCCACCGTGTCGGCGCCGACGTTGCGGTGGAACGATTCGAACGGGATGAGGCGGCGAAGCGCGACGTCGAGGCGGTCGCTGGTGATTGGCGCGTCGTTGACGCGCGCGACCACCTGCACCGCCGCCGGCCTCGCGGAAGCAGCCCCGTGCGACGCGACCGGCTTCTGGGCCGACGCCGCCTGCGCACAGGCCACGACCGCGAGGGGCACAAGCAGGAATCGCATGGGCGCTTGCCGTCCCTACTTGATGTGGCAGGCTCTGCACATGGCGCTGCCCGTGTTTGAAGCTCGAAGGAAATTGCCGAGCGAGTTGTTGTGCGCGTTGTGGCAGCTGGCGCACTCCACCGTCGCCGTCCCAGCCGAGGCGCCGAACAGCGGGAGCGCGGGGGACGTACCGACGGTGATCTTGGCGCCGCTGGTGACCTGGGTGACGAACTCCGCCGGCGTCGCGACCCGGGCGGTTTCGTAGACAATGGCCACGGGGTGGTCGTTGCGGAGGTCGGTGCCCAGGAACGGCAGCCCGCCCGTCATCCTGTTGTTGGAGCCGGGGGCGGTACTTCCGTACGTGGCCTTTGCCGTGCCCTGAACGGTGAAGGCGGCGGCCGGTCCGAACGGCAGGCCGTTCACGTTCAGCAGGACGTCCATGGCCATGGTGCCGTCGTGGCAGCTCATGCAGGCGCCGGTCCCACCCGACGTAACCGCGCCGTTGGTCGTCGTGACGTCCGACGTGGAGCTCGTGTAGAGCTGGTACGTGGCGCTCGTATTCGAGCGGTTCCACAGGGGGATGGCGATGGAGCCGCCGTGCGGCGTGTGGCAGAACACGCAGGCCTGGCCGACCGCAGCGTTGGTGGTGCGCACGGCGGTGCCGCCGCCCAGGTCGTGGGGCCCGCCGGCAATCACCGGGGACAGCACCTGTGCAGAGGCGGCCGATGCCGTTACCGCCAGGGCAAGCCCGGCCAGTGTCAGAGTCTTCTTCACGTTCGTCCTCCTTGACGTTGTTTGATTCCCGTCGCTTCGGCTATCAAGATCCGTGGCCGGCTCAGGGCCATTGCAAGGCTGCGGGAGCCGGGGGCGCGCCTGGAACAGGCTTCTACTTGGCCGGCGCGCGCAGGTACTGGAACACCTGCACGCGCGCATTGCCCTGATCGACCACGTAGACCCGGTTGCGGGCGTCGATGAACAGGCCAGCCGGCAGGAAGAACTCGCCGGCGCCCGACCCGACAGAACCCACGTACAGCAGCAACTGGCCCTCCTGATCGAAGATCTGGAAGTTGTTGAAAGACGAGTCGGCCACGTAGATGTGGCCCTCGTCGTCAACGCCGATGCCTTTCGGGCGGTTGAGCGAACCCGGTGTGTCGCCCAGCGTGCCGAAGACATGCCGTGGCCTGCCGTCGGGGTCGAAGCTCTGAATCCGGAAGTTCAGCGTGTCGGTTACATAGAGGCGCCCCTCCTTGTCGACGGAGACGTTCGTGGGGAAGTTGAACTCGCCGGGCTCGCTGCCGCGGCGGCCGATGGTCCGGACGGCGGCGCCGTCCACGGTCGAGTAGCAGAACACCTGGTGCTTCCTGGCGTCGGCCACGTACAGCAGCTGCCTGCCGCCGTCGATGGCCATGCCGGCGGGGCTTTCGAGATCGCCGTCGCGGCCGATTGCGACGACCAGGTCGCCCGCGGGCGAGTAGCCGAACACGCGGTTGTGGGTGGCATCCGCGACGAAGACCGTGCCGGAAGGAGCTACCGCGATGCCGGTCGGCTTCGCGAGCTTTGCCGGCTGCCTGTCGCCGAGGAACGTCAGGGCCTGGCGCTCCGCGTCGAAGACGAAGACGCGGCCCGACGCCGTGTCGGACACGTAGATGAGCCCGCTCGGCGATACGGCAACACCGTACGGCTTCACGAGCTGATCGGGCATCCCCGGGGCGGTGTCGTCCTGGCCGAAGACGAGCGTCCTCCACCGCGACGTCTTCTTCTTGGCGTTGAAGTCGTCGGCGCCCCGGTAGCTCGTGACGTAACGGATGCGGGTCGGCTCCGGGGGGAGCGGCCAGACCGGCACTCGCTCGACGGGCGCGGCGGCGGACTTGCCGTTCGTCGTTTTCTTCTTCTCCTCGGCGCGGCCCGGCCCGCCGGGAGCCGCCGCCGCGACTGTCGTCGCGGCGACAATCGCGAAGAGGACGAGCGGTTTCAAGACCCGTTCTCGCGGCGTGTTCGGGCCGCCGTATGCAGGTCTTGAAACCGTCTCCAACGAGATCGGGCGGGTGGTGGTCATCGCGTCAGTCTCCGCTCACGGCATCAGATGTACGGGTGGCAGGCCGCGCAGGTCCGCCCAAGCTTGAGGCGCATGGCCGTGCCCGGTCCGGCTGGAAACTGCCCCGTTTCGGTCTTGTGACAGCTCTTGCACGGCAGCCTGCCGTGGTAGCTGGCGAAGAGGTCGTCCATCCCGCGGTGCGCGTACGCCAGCAGCTTGAACGACGACGTCGTGTGGCACGTGGCGCACTGCGAGTCCACCTGTCCGAGGTGCGGGTCCTTGTGGCACGCCTGGCATTCGGACGAGGTCGGGCTGAGGCGTTTCGCGGCGCCGGTCCCCGAGGGATACGCCCGAGTCTCGGATGGATGGCACTTGATGCACTCGACGGTCTTGTGGCGCCCCGAGAGCCTGAACTTCGCGGTCTCGTGGCTGAACCTGGCCGGCGCGAACTTCGCGGCATCGATGGCGTGACAGCGTTCGCATGCCTGGCCCACCTGGCCCAGGTGCGGGTCGGCGTGGCAGGCGTCGCACGTCATGGCAGGATTCTTGGCGCGCGGCGGCACCGCGGGCAGGCCGGCCCGCGCCGCCGGGATGTCTGCCGGCCGCGTGTGGCACTTGACGCACGCCACGCCCGCATGCCGGCCCGCATAGAAGTCGGGCAGCCGCGGGTGCGTGAACCCGGCCGCTTTGAACGTGTCCGCGCGGTGACACGCGTCGCAGGTGCAGCCGTAGTCGCCCTTGTGCTGGTCCTTGTGGCAGGTGGCGCAGGAGGGGCTGGCGCCGCCGAAGTCGATCACCTTGCGCGCGAGCGGCACGTCCTCGGCTGCGAGGCCCGTGTGGCACTTCCGGCACGCGAGCGGTTCGTGCCTGCCGGACAGGGGGAACTTCGCGTGCGCCGCTCGATCGAATTTCGCCCCTTTGAAGCTCGCCTCGGTATGGCACTTGCGGCAGTCGTCCTTCACGCTGTCGCGGTGCACGTTCACGTGGCAGGCCGTGCAGGTGTCGAAGCGGAGCGCGGTCTTCACGCCCGTCGCATGGCACTTCGCGCAGGCGACCTGCTGGTGCGCGCCGGCGAGCGCGTAGCCGGTCTTCCCGTGCTCGATCGTGTGCGTCGTCCAGCGGTCCGTGGTGTGACACGCGGTGCACGACGGCGCCAGTTCGTTGCGGTGAGGGGTCTTGTGGCACGACGAGCAGGTGTCGAAGCGCAGGCCTCGAAGGACTCCCGACGCGTGGCACTTCTCGCACGCCACCTGCCGGTGGGCGCCGGTCAGCTGGAACGCGGCGCGGGCGTGGTCGAAGTCCCTCCGCGCGTCCTTGAACACGGCCGCCGTCGAGTGGCATTTCGTGCAGTCCGTGCCGAGCGTGCCCTTGTGCACGTCCTTGTGGCAGGAGCTGCACGCCGTTTGCGCGTCCAGGAATGTCCGCTTCTTGTGGCAGGCCGAGCATTTCGCCGCGAGCTTCGCGTGCTTGTTCTCGAGCGCGAAGCCGGTTTCGGCCGCGTGGTTGAAGCGCTGGGTGTCGAACGGCCGGAGCTCGGCGTCGGCCCCGCGATGCTCCACGTGGCACGCGCTGCAGTCGCCGGCAATCGCACGATGCACTCCGGCCTTCCGCGCCATGCGGTCTGCGATGGGCTTGTGGCAGGCCAGGCACTTGGCGGGCGACAGTTCCTCGCCCGCTTCGTGGCACTTCGAGCAGTTCCCCGCGCCCCCGAGGGCCGCGTGCGCCCGGGCGAGAGGTCCTGGGGCGATCGGCACCTGTGGCGAAGCGGCCGCACGGACAGGCGCGAGCACGGTCGCCACGAGGGCGAACACAAGGCGTACACGCGGGGTCCGGCTCGAAGCGGTCACTGGGGGCCACCGCCACACCTACATGGTTTCTGGAACTGCCTGGTTTCCCGGCGACGGCCGCATGATTGGCGGCCACACAGAAGCAGGTGAATCCTCGTGGTGCTTGACGTTCGCGACGTTCACGGGTACCTGAACGCGGGCTGGCGCCTCCGGCTCGACCAGGGTCGATGCTGTCTCTGTGAGCGTGGTTGCCAGGGCCGGTTCAGGTTTCGGCTCCGGCGCCCTGTGCAGGTGCCAGAAATGCTCGTTGTACCAATGGCGGTAGTGGTGCTGGGCCCAGTGGCGGTCGACGTACCCCGTAATCATGCCCTTGAGTCCGGCGCGGGTGTCAGGGTTCACCACCGCCATGTAGACATGTCCGAAGATCAGCGGTGTCGCCAGGGCGGCCATCGACAGGTGGGCGATCCACGAGGCAAACGCCACGCCGGGCAGCCAGATCAGGAACCCGGTGATGATGTAGACGGGATAGCTGGCCGTCAGAAACATGAAGTTGAGCTTCTCGCCGGCGTTGAATTTTCCCTGGTCGGGCAGCACGACTCGTTTGTCGATCATCGACAAACCCATCAGGAACAACCACTTGAAGTCATCGAACCGCCATCGCCACGCCGTGAGGACGTTCCGGAAGTGGAGGTCGAAGTCGTGGCGGTGCCGAATTACTGTCCAGAGCGGCAGGAGAAACATGCACACACCAGACAGACGGTGCGTCCATGAGAACAGCGCGCGGTACGGGCGCGTCGGGTCGGGGTTATAAACGCCGACGAGCACGATCGCCGTGGCGTAGCACACCATGAACGGCACCGCAACGGACCAGTGCAGCTGCCGCTCGGACGTTCTGAACCTGAGAATCTCCGCCGGCAGATGGATCTTCTTGTGGGTGGCCGCATTCACCGTATGAGACGCTGCAGACACACTTCACCCCCAGATGGCAGGTACTGGGCCACTTGCTTGTGCCGATGCCTCTTGCTGCAAGGTGCGGTCCATTTCTGAACGAGGCGTTCCAAAGGGCCGTGTGTGTGCACAGAAGTGGCTGGACCGGCAGCGGCATGCACGCTCCGGCACAACCCTGGTCCGCCCCTTACAAAACCGAAACGGGCATGACCTCAGGGGTGAGACACGTTCACGCAGGCATTACTTACCCAATGGGTGTGTAATCGCTTTAGATCAACGTAGCAAGTTGATAGGATTTCGTGCGCGCAGGCTGCGGTCAGTGGGGACGGCCTGTCAGTCTCCTGATGGAGGGTGCCACCCGCAGGCGTCGGTCTCTTGACTCGCCGGGCCGTTCGGCAGGCCCGGTCCATTACGCCGAGTCCGGGACCGGGCGTCAGAGTTGCTGCCGCAGCTTGCCGATCACCCCTGTCGTGGAGTGGCCCTCCTCGACTTTCACGCGTATGACGACGCCGCCGCGGGCTTCGACGATGTCGCGGCCGACGATTTGGTCGGCGGGCCAATCGGCGCCCTTGACGAGGACGTCGGGCTGGATGGCGCTGATGATGTCGTGCGGCGTGTCCTGGTCGAAGATCACCGCGCGGTCGACGCACGCGAGCGCGGTGATGACCTCGGCGCGCTCGGCCTCGGGATGGATCGGGCGTTCGGGGCCCTTGATGGCCCGCACCGATCGGTCCGAGTTGATCGCGACGACGAGGGCATCGCCCTGGCGGCGGGCCTCGGCAAGATACCGCACGTGACCGGGGTGAAGAATGTCGAACACGCCGTTGGTGAAAACGACGCGTTTGCCCTGGCGGCCGAGCTCCTCGCGCCAGGCCACCGCGAGTTCCTTCGTCAGGACGCGGTTCACGGCGTTGACACCCGTTCCTTGAAGGTGATGCCTCCTCGGAAGCTCCACGCGTGGCGCGGCCGGTAGATGCCGGCGTCCTGCGTGCGCGATTTCACCCGGAAGCTGTAGAGGAGGCGGTGGTAGTCGTACGGGTAGCCGTCCAGCTTGTGCAGCGCGGCATCGAGCTTGTAGGTGCCGGCCACGAGATCCAGCGCGTCGACGGTGAACGTGACCTGCCCCTCGCCCTCGAGGCGCTCGGCCTTCAGCTCCTCGATGTTGGTGTTCGTGCCGAACGCGCACACGCCGTCGACGTTGAAGATGCCGATGCCGACCACGAAGTCGGTGAGCGGCTTCGCGGCCTTGAGCGCGAGGCGGATCTCGACCCGCTCGCCGGAGAAGAACACGTGCGCGGGCAGGCCGTCCTCCCCCACCAGCTCGACGCCGGAAATCTCGGCCTCGCGCGACCCCCAGCGGCCCTCTGTTGCCTGGAACATATCGGGGGGCGGCTCTGCGGCCTCGGCCGCCGGAGTCCGGGTTTCGGGGTTCGGGATTCGGGATTCGGGAGAACCCGCCGCCGCGCCGGGATCCGGCGTTCGGGATTCGGGATTCGCGGCAGCGTGTCCCGCTGAGCCGGCGTCACGGCGCTCAACCGCTGCTTTCGCTTTCGCGTCGGCGTCGGCCATGTGGCGTTCTTCCTGCTTCTCGACGTCGGTGATGTACGCCGAGACGACGCGCCGCGGGTCGCCCATGGCGCGCGCGCGGCCCTCGTTCAGCCACAGCGCCTCGTCGCAGAAACGCTCCACGAGGTTCAGCGAATGCGTGACGAGCAGCACGGTCTTGTTGCGCCGGCGGAACTCGGCGAACTTGTCGAGGCACTTGTGGGTGAAGGCCTCGTCGCCCACCGCGAGGACCTCGTCGATGAGCAGCACGTCGGGGTCCACGTGGATCGCCACCGCGAACCCCAGGCGCATGTACATGCCAGACGAGTACGTCTTCACCGGAGCGTCGATGAAGTCCTCGAGTTCGGCGAACTCCACGATCTCGTCGAAGCGCCGCGTGATCTCGCGCTTCGTGAGGCCGAGCATGATGCCGTTGATGAAGACGTTCTCGCGGCCCGAGATCTCCGGGTGGAACCCGGCGCCGAGCTCGATGAGCGCCGAGATGCGGCCCTGCACCGAGACGGCTCCCGTTGTGGGCTTCGTGATGCCGGCCACCAGCTTCAGTGCGGTGCTCTTCCCCGATCCGTTCCTGCCGACAATGCCGAAGGTGCAGCCGTGGCGGACGCCGAACGACACCCCTTTCAGGGCGTGAAACGTCTCGTCGGGATTCAGGTCGCTGACGAGCGTTCCCGACAGGATCGCACTCTTGATCGTGGCGAACTGCTTCCGCCGCGCGTACTTGCGGTACGTCTTGGTGACGTTGGTGACTTCGATGGCGTTCATCGTTCGGGACTCGGGACTCGGGATACGGGATTCGGGACGTCCCGCGGATCAACCTGCGATTGGCCCGGCTCTGCCACGCGGCTATACCTCTTCCGCGAACGTGTCGCGCAACCGATCGAAGAGATAGTACCCCGCCAGGAAGAGCACGAGCGAGCCCGCGCCGAGGGCGACGAGCCACTTCCAGTGGCCGAAGTTGCCCGGGTAGAACAGGATCTCCTGGTACGACACGGCCAGGTGCGTGAACGGGTTCATGTCGAGGAACAGCTTCCCGATCGGCGGCGCGTCCTGCATCGAGTAGATGATCGGCGTCGCGAAGAACCAGAACGTCACCAGGTTCGAGAGGATGTCCTTGAGGTCGCGGAAGTGCACGGTGAGCGCCGACACGATGAGCGCGAGGCCGAGCGACAGTAGCTGTTGCACCAGCACGACCACCGGGAACCACACGAGCTCCGA
>Ga0113563_10002031_pt1 | contig 11954 bp, 8 predicted proteins | sample Mud3Dept3metaG_FD_80117 | JGI IMG/M metagenome (GOLD analysis project Ga0113563, IMG submission 80117) | Freshwater wetland microbial communities from Ohio, USA, analyzing the effect of biotic and abiotic controls - Mud 3 Core 4 Depth 3... | ecosystem: Environmental > Aquatic > Freshwater >...
ATAACGGGGTAAATCGCCCGGAATCAACCCAAAATCTTGCCGCTGATGATCATGCATGCGATTGGCTCATGAAAATTGGGGCTTCTTCAGACCTTCCCTAGGTTTGCCCTCTCTCCTAGCTCTCTCCCGCAAGCGGGCGAGAGGGATATGGGCTCGCTACGCGAGGGATTGTTTAACGTGGTAATTTCAGCTTGGCTTCGGCCGCCGGCTTATACACCAGCAAGGTCTTGCCGATATGCTGAATGGCGGCGGCGCCAACGGTTTCGCAAATGGTGCTCAGCATTTCTTCGCGTTCGGCGCGTTCGTCATTCGCTACTTTGATTTTAATCAACTCGTGCGCCTTGATGGCGCCGGCAATTTCTTTCAGCACGGCCGCGCTTAGGCCGGCATCGCCGATCTGTACCACCGGCTTTAAATGATGGGCTTGGGCGCGCAGGAAACGAATTTGGGTCGGGGTCAGTTTTTTCATGGCGGCAGTTTAACCTGAAAAAGGATTTCACCACAGAGATCACAGAGAGCACGGAGAAAATCAAAAACTCAAATCCGATGTTGCATTGGATATGCGTAAATGTCGGCGATTACGATACCGGTAGCTGAAATTCTCGTATTTTTCTCTGTGTGCTCTGTGGTTAAAAAGGTTATTGCATGAAACGCACAAAATCCAGCAAAGCCTGGATGAACCAGCATGTGAACGATCCCTTTGTGCAGCTTGCCAAGCAGCAGGGTTATCGCGCGCGCTCCGCCTTCAAGCTGCTGGAAATCGATGCCAAGGATAAGTTGCTCAAGCCCGGCATGCGTGTGGTCGATCTCGGCGCCACGCCTGGCGGCTGGTCGCAGGTGGCGGCGCAGAAAATCGGCGCTTCCGGCCATGTTTTCGCCTTGGACCTGCTGGAGATGGTGGGCCTGCCGAATGTAACCTTCATCCAGGGCGATTTTACCGAGGCAGCGGTATTGGCTGAACTGGAGTCCCAGTTGGACGGTCATAGCGTTGACCTTGTTATTTCCGATATGGCGCCCAATATCAGCGGTATCCCCCTGGCGGATCAAGCCAGGAGCTTTTATTTGGCTGAACTCGCGCTGGATTTTGCCGTTAAGCATTTAAAGCCGGGCGGCAGTTTCCTGGTGAAAGTGTTCCAGGGCGGGGACTTCGAGCAATATGTGAAGTCGCTGCGCGGCCACTTCAAGCAAGTGCAGATCCGCAAGCCGGAAGCCTCGCGTACGCACAGCAAGGAAGTGTACTTGCTAGGAAAGGTTTTACAGCCTTGAAGGGCAAAGGGTTAAATTGCGATAAATCAAGGATTTTCGGCTATGGCGGTTGCCCAAACCTTTTTAAATAGGGTTAGAATGATTCCAAATGTTATTTTCCTCGTTAAGGAACGCACTTGAACAACAACGCATTTAAGACAATCGCAATCTGGCTGGTGATCGGCCTGGTGTTGATGACGCTTTTCTCGCAATTCACCGCTAAGCGCGCCGCCTCGTCCACGGTGGATTTCTCGGCCTTCATGCAAGAGTTGAAGGGTAAGCAAATCGCAGAAGTCCAGGTCGAAAGCATTTCGGATAAATCCTACATAGTCCGCGGCAAAAGGCAGGATGGTAGCCGTTTCGTGACCTACGCACCGAACTACATTTGGTTGATGGATGACTTGATCAAGAGCGGCGTGAAGCTTGAGGCTAAACCTGCGGAAGAACAATCCTTCCTGGCCAGCATTTTCATCTCCTGGTTCCCGATGTTGCTGTTGATCGGCGTGTGGATATTCTTCATGCGCCAGATGCAAGGCGGCGGACGCGGCGGCGCGTTCTCCTTTGGCAAGAGCCGGGCGCGCATGCTGGACGAGTCGACCAACGTCATTACCTTCGCCGATGTCGCCGGTTGCGACGAGGCCAAAGAGGAAGTCGCCGAACTGGTCGAGTTCCTGCGCGACCCCGGCAAGTTCCAGAAACTCGGCGGACGCATTCCGCGCGGCGTGTTGATGGTGGGCAGTCCCGGTACCGGCAAGACCTTGCTGGCCAAGGCCATCGCCGGTGAGGCCAAAGTGCCGTTCTTCTCCATCTCCGGTTCCGACTTCGTGGAAATGTTCGTCGGCGTCGGTGCGGCGCGCGTGCGCGACATGTTCGAGCAGGCCAAGAAAAGCGCGCCCTGCATCATCTTCATCGACGAGATCGACGCAGTCGGTCGTCAGCGCGGCGCCGGCATGGGCGGCGGCAACGACGAGCGTGAACAAACCCTGAACCAATTGCTGGTGGAAATGGACGGCTTCGAAGGCACGGCTGGCGTGATCGTGATCGCCGCCACCAACCGTCCCGACGTGCTCGATCCGGCGCTGTTGCGCCCGGGCCGTTTCGACCGCCAAGTGGTGGTGCCGCTGCCGGACATTCGCGGCCGCGAACAGATTCTCTTGGTGCACATGCGCAAAGTGCCGATCGCCCCCGATGTGCGCGCCGATATCCTGGCGCGCGGCACGCCCGGCATGTCCGGCGCCGATCTGGCCAATCTGGTGAACGAGGCCGCTTTGTTCGCCGCGCGCGGCAACAAGCGCCTGGTGGACATGGACGACTTCGAGCGCGCCAAGGACAAGATCTTCATGGGCGCGGAGCGCAAGTCCATGGTGATCAGCCCGGAAGAAAAACGCATGACCGCCTACCACGAATCCGGCCATGCCATCATCGGCATGACGCTGCCGGGCTGCGACCCGGTGCACAAGGTGACGGTGATCCCGCGCGGACGCGCCCTGGGCGTGACCTGGTCCTTGCCGGAGACGGATCGCATCAGCCTGTACCGCGACCAGATGCTGGCCAAGATCTGCATGCTGTTCGGCGGACGCGTGGCCGAGGAGTTGTTCGTCGGCAACATCTCAACCGGCGCCTCCAACGACTTCGAGCACGCCACCAAGATCGCGCGCGACATGGTGACGCGCTACGGCATGTCGGAAGCGCTGGGACCCATGGTGTACAGCGAAGACGAGGGCGAAGTTTTTCTTGGCCGTTCCATCGGCACGCATCGCAATCTGTCCGATGTCACCATGCAGCAAGTGGACAAGGAAATTCGCCGCATCCTCGACGAACAATATGCGCTGGCGACCAAGATCCTGGACGAGAAGCGCGACAAGGTCGAAGTCATGACCAACGCGCTGATGGAATGGGAAACCATCGATGCCGACCAGATCAAGGACATCATGCAAGGTCTGGCGCCGCGCCCGCCCAAGCCAACGCAAGCGTCGGCGACACCGCCTTCGCAAAACAGCACGCCGAGCGCGCCTGCGCCGACCACCAAGCCGGCGGAAGAAGCTTAAAAAAACAGGACTGAGGGCTGAGTGCTAAGGACTGAGTCAAATCAGCCGCGAACCACTCAGTCCTCAGTACTCAGCCCTCAATGCTCATCTGTGGTCGTTTCTCCTATTCGCTGTCGCGCCCGCTCATCATGGGCATCGTCAATGTCACGCCCGATTCCTTCTCCGATGGCGGACTGTTTTATTCCCCGCAGCAAGCCATAGCACAAGGCCTGCGCCTGGTCGAAGAGGGCGCCGACATCCTCGACATCGGCGGCGAATCGACGCGCCCCGGGGCGGCGCGGGTGGCGGAGCAGGAAGAATTGGATCGCGTGTTGCCGGTACTGGAAGGCCTTTCCAAGGCCGGCGTTGCGCTCTCCATCGATACCCAGAAAACCGCCGTGATGCGCGCCGCGCTGGCCGCCGGCGCGGACATGGTGAACGACGTGAATGCCCTGCAACAGGCCGGCGCGCTGGTCGCCGTGGCCGGATCGAAGGCCGCGGTGTGCCTGATGCACAAGCAAGGTGACCCGCAAACCATGCAGCAATTGCCGCTATATCACGATGTGGTAGCGGAGGTGCACGACTTTTTACAGGCCCGCATCGCGGCGGCACTGGCCGCAGGAATAGCCCGCGAACGCATCGTGATCGATCCAGGGTTTGGATTCGGCAAGAATCTTGAGCATAATGTCGCCTTGCTGCGCCAGCTTCAGGACTTTCAGGATTTGGGCGTGCCGCTGTTGGCGGGCTTGTCGCGCAAATCGATGTTGGGGAAAATCGCCAACCTGGAGGTGCAGGATCGGGTGCACGCCAGTGTGGCGGCGGCGGTATTGGCCGCATTGCGCGGCGCGAAAATAATACGTGTTCACGACGTGAAGGCCACGCGTGACGCACTAACGATCGTTAACGCAGTCGAGGGATGGCATGAGTAGAAAATATTTCGGTACCGATGGCGTACGTGGGCGCGTGGGCGAAGCGCCGATCACCCCTGAGTTCGTAATGCGGCTGGGTTATGCCGCCGGGCGCATCTTGGTGGCCAACGACCGCCGCGCGCGCAGCGAACGGCCCTCGGTCATCATCGGTAAAGATACGCGGATTTCCGGCTATATGCTGGAATCGGCCCTGGAAGCGGGACTGTCTGCCGCCGGTGTGGATGTGCTGCTGCTCGGCCCGATGCCGACGCCCGCGATTGCCTACCTGACGCGCGCCTTCCGCTGCCAGGCCGGCATCGTCATCTCCGCCTCGCACAACCCCTATCCCGACAACGGCATCAAATTCTTCGGCCCCGGCGGCATCAAGCTGGCGGACAAGGTCGAACGCGCCATCGAAGCGGGCTTGGACGAGCCGATCCAGTGCATGCCCTCGGAAAAGCTCGGCAAGGCACGCCGCATCGAGGACGCCGATGGGCGCTACATCGAATTTTGCAAAAGCACCTTCCCCGGCGAGCTGGATTTGCGCGGTCTGCGCGTCGTCCTGGATTGCGGCCACGGCGCGACCTATCACATCGCGCCGGCGGTATTCCATGAACTAGGCGCCGAAGTCATCGCCATCGGCGTCAATCCGGATGGCCTCAATATCAATCTCGATTGCGGCTCGACCCACCCCGAAGCCTTGCAGCGCGCGGTGCGCGAGAATCAGGCCGATCTCGGCATCGCCTTCGACGGCGACGGCGACCGCGTGCTGATGGTCGACGCCGACGGCAAACTGTTCGACGGCGACCTCATGCTCTACATCATCGCCTGCCACCGCAACAAGCAGGGCCTGCTCAAGGGCGGCGTGGTCGGCACGGTGATGACCAACCTCGGCCTGGAACATGCCTTCGACAAGAACAAGATCCCATTTGCACGCGCCGCGGTCGGCGACCGCTATGTGCTGGAGATGATGGAAGACAAGGGCTGGGTATTGGGCGGCGAGTCCTCCGGCCACATCATTTGCCGCGACAAGCACAGCACCGGCGACGGCATCATCTCGGCCTTGCAAGTGCTGCACGCCTTGCGCGCCAGCAAGCGCACCCTGAAGGAAGCGACCAAGGATGTCGTGGTCTATCCGCAAGTACTGATCAATGTGCCGATCAGCAAGGACTTCGATTACCGCGACAGCATCCCGGTGCAAGCACTGCTGGTCGACGCCAACGCCGAACTCAAGGGCAGCGGCCGCGTGCTGCTGCGCAACTCCGGCACCGAGCCGGTGCTGCGCGTGATGGTGGAAGGCAAGGACGCCACCGAAGTGCGGACGTGGGCGGAAAAAATCGCGGCCTGCGTCAAGGCGTCGGCGCAAGCGGCGTGAAAAGCTTGTAACCACGGATGAACACGGATACACACGGATGTTCGATGCCTTGTCTTCCTCTCTAAAAATGGGTGAGGGGAAGATGCTATTGGGTAACACTGAACCGGCAAACGTTTAATCTTGTCGTTGCGAGAACGACGTGCCGTAGCGCCGGCATCCTTGCCGGCATCAGCCCATGCGCGCAGAGCAGGTTGCCGACAAGGATGCCGGCGCCACAGTGAAGCGATACTCTTGGATGTGGGATAGGCTGAAGACTGTGACAATCAGTCGCTTCGGTCTCATTTGACTGAAATGTGCCATGAATCGACGTTCGCACTATCTTTGTTGACCGTCCGAAAGAAAACGAACAACGGTACTTCAGTGACCGAAGGAAGCGAGGTTGAGCGCCATGTCAGGTTTTCTTTAAAGCACGAAAAGGTGCATGTTTTGGGAACCTTCATTGGTAGGGGACGAAGAAGCGATCGTCAAGGGGATCGCCTCTATCGTAAGGCTGTCTCGCAATTCAATACTCCCTATGGCAGTGTACAGCTACCGTTACCACCGTTACGAACGTAGTAGTCGGTGGATAGGGAGGCATTGGCAGCCGAGATAACATTCAATCCAGCGCTTAGAAACACCGGAGTGTGCGGGTGGATGGCGCTAAGCTGCGTGAGTGGCACGTTATTAACGGAAACATTAAGCAGGTAAGTGCCATTGTCAAACAGGTTTATGTATGGCTGCACCTGGCCAGTGAGTGCATTCAGTGCGCACCCCGGTGTCACTGTGGCGTATGACTTGCCACTGGCGGCGTATTCCAAGTCGCCAGTCAAAGAATTGCCACTGGTGTCCGGAATGCAAACATTTACCTGAGTCGACGACGCGTCAAACGTATAACTATCAGCCGAGTGTTTATTCTTATTCTTATCAAGCGCCACAACCACCGTGTTGGCACCATTGGCGAGCCAGACATTGGTATCCGGATTAAAGAATGTGACAGTTGCCACATTGGTAGCATTGAGCGACACGGTGGCGCTCGCGTTTCGTTTCGGATTATATAGCCCAGCTTGTACTACCGGGGCCATACCGTCAACGGGATGAACCGCGCATTGGACTTCGCTGGACGCATATGTGTTGCCGCTGGCCCCGACTTGGATGCCTGTAGCCGCCCACACCGGAGTACCAAGCGCTATTAGCGCGACGAATGCCGGCAATTCCGGCAAAAACAATTTCTCGGTTTTCATAGTCGATCTCCTTAAATTGTTGATTCATTGGGAACCGAACAATCAATTTATTCCCTAATTAATCTATAGCACAGACAGCATAGAGTTGGGTGTCTGTTTTATGATGTTAAACTGACCCTGGATGGCCAAGCCATGACCGGCCGCTCAGGGTCGATCTCTGTCGTTTAAGCGCAGAATCGAACAGCAAAAATGTTATTAGAAGCATGCGCAGCACGACCCCCTATCTCAACACCGCCTGCCACAAATCCTTGACTGCCTTGATGTCGGCAGGTAATTCCTCCAACGCCATGCGCGCCTTATCCATCCCTTGCATTCTAAGTCGGTGCTGTTGCCGGCGCAGTTCGCGATAGGTATTGCTGACTCGCTGTGCGGCATCCGGCGCGATCAAGCCTAGCTCGCCAGCGCGAATCAAGAGCGCCAGGTTGCCGATGTTGTCGGCGAGTTGGGGATGCTGGTGCGCGTAGGCCAGTACCAAATATTGCACCAGGAATTCGACGTCGATGATGCCGCCCGCGTCGTGCTTGAGGTCGAACAGGCCGGAGGTGTTTTGATGGGCGTCGTGCATTTTTTGCCGCATCTTCAGCACTTCCTGGCGCAGGGCCGCGCGGTCGCGTTCGCGGCAAATGATGTCGCGGCGGAAGCGCTCGAAGGCCGCGCCGATGGCCGCATCGCCGGCCACGAAGCGCGCGCGGGTTAAAGCCTGGTGTTCCCAGACCCAGGCGCTTTGCTGTTGATACTGCGCGAAGGCGGCCATCGAGCTGACCATGAGGCCGGAGGCGCCTTCCGGCCGCAGGCGCAGATCGGTTTCATACAGCAGGCCGGCCGCGGTCAGGGTGTTGAGCCAGCTGTTCACGCGCTGCGCCAGGCGCGCATAGCTTACTGCGGCGTCGGGATGGTCGTCGTCGTAGAGAAAGACGATGTCCAGGTCGGAGGCGTAGCCCAATTCTTTCCCACCGAGTTTGCCATAGCCGATGACGGCAAAGTGCGGCGTCTCGCAATGTTTGCGGGAAAGCGAGGCCCAAGCCAGGCGCAGCACTTCGCCCAGGATGCAATCGGCCAGTGCGCTCAGTTCATCGCTGAGTTTTTCCAGCGGCAGCACGCCTTCCAAGTCCTGTGCCAAAAGATGAAACGTTTGCGCATGTTTGAAATGGCGCAGCGTATCCATCTGGCGCTCGGGATCGGGAAAATCGTCCAGGGCTTGGCGCAGTTGCTGCGCCAATTGCGGCCAGTCGCGCTGCTGCATCAAGTCGCGCGTGTCCAGCAACTCGTCGAGCAGGATTGGATGCTGCGTCAGATAGTGCGCCGCCCAGCCGCTGGCGCCGCACACGCGCGCCACATGGGTCAGCGTATCGGGGTACTCGGTCAGCAGCGCCAGATAGGATTCGCGCCGGCTGATGGACTCGATCAAGGCAATCATGCGCGACAGCGTTTCATTGGCCTGGCCGTGCCGCGCCGCAATTTCGATGATGCGCGGCATCAGTTGGTCGAGCCGCGCTTGGCTGCCGGCCGGTAGGCTGCGATAGCGCTGGCTGTGCTTGAAACGCTGCAATTGCTCGGCGGCGGCCGCGGGATCGGCATAGCCGAGTTGCGCTAATCCATTTGCCGTTTCCTCGTCGTTGAACCAGGGCGACGCGTGGTTCAGCGGCTGTTCCTCGGTGGAAAATATTTTTCCGAATTGTAGATCGACCAGCGCACGCACGGCATCCAGCGTGGCCTTGAACAACACCCAATCTGCGGCGCCCATGGCCTGCGCAATCAGGGCGCGGTCGGCGGCATTTTCCGGCAAGGCCTGGGTCTGCGCGTCGTCCAAATATTGCAGTCGGTGTTCCAGGTTGCGCAGCAGGGCATAGGCGCGCTGCAACTGCGCCACGGTTTCCGGCGGCAACAAATTGCGCGCGGCTATGGCGTCCAAGGTGGCGCGCGTCGGGCGCAATTGCAGCCCGACGTCCTTGCCGCCGCGAATCAATTGGAACACCTGGGCGATGAATTCGATTTCGCGGATGCCGCCGGGACCGAGCTTGATGTTCTCGGCCAAGTCGCGCCGCGCCACCTCGCGGCGGATTTGCGCGTGCAGGCTGCGCATCGAGGCAAAGGCGCCGTAGTCCAGGTATTTGCGATACACGAAGGGATAGGCCAGTTGCCGCAGCCCGTCCGCATCGCCGCTTAAGGCGCGCGCTTTGATCCAGGCATAGCGCTCCCATTCGCGGCCTTGGGTCAGAAAATATTCTTCCAACATGGCGAAGCTCGACACCACCGGGCCGGAATCGCCATACGGCCGCAGCCGCAGATCGACGCGGAATACATAGCCGTCGGCGGTCAATTCCGAAATGCACTGGGTGAGCTTTTGCGCCAGCTTGGTGAAGTATTCGTGGTTGGAGAGTTTGCCGGCCTGGCCATCTTCCGGATAAACGTAGATCAGGTCGATGTCGGACGAGACATTGAGCTCGTTGCCGCCGAGCTTGCCCATGCCGATCACGATCAATTCCTGGGGCGCGCCCGATTCCGCGCCGATGGGCATGCCATAGGCCGCTTGCTGCCATCGGCTCAAGTGGCGCAGGGCTTCCTGAACGGCCAATTCCGCCACTTGGCTGATGCTGCTCATGACCTCCGTTAAATCACCCAAGCCGGAAAGATCGCGCACCATCAAGCGCAGGGCGACGTGTTTTTTCAGCATGCGCAGGGCGCGCTTCAGATCGTCTTCGTCGTTGATGGCTTGCGCGGCGAGGAAGGCTTGCATCTCTTCGCGCTCATAGGGGCGATCCAGCCCAGCGCGCAAGGCGTCGCGCAAAGCCGGTTCGGCGGCGAGCAGGCGCTGGCCATGCCGGGTGAAGCGCAGCGCTTGATCAATCAGCGTGTCGGGAGAGGGCATTGGCGAGCGGCTTCTTTTGGTAAGATAGGGACCCACAATTCTAAGGGTAATCGCTTAGAACAAGAACCTCTGGAGAATTTAATGGCAAACATCGAATCCATCCTGACCGAAACGCGGGTCTTTCCCCCCAGCGATCAATTCCAGCAACAGGCCAATGTATCCGGCATGGCGGCGTATCGGGCGCTATGCCAAGAGGCGGCGCAAGATTACGCCGGCTTCTGGGCCAAGCGCGCGCACGACTTGATCCAATGGCACAAGCCGTTTACCCAGACGCTGGATGAAAGCGCGGCGCCGTTCTACAAATGGTTCCACGACGGCGAGTTGAATGTTTCCGCCAATTGCCTGGATAAGCATCTGCAAACCCAGCCGAACAAGACCGCGATCATATTCGAGGCCGACGACGGCCAGGTCACCACAGTCACTTATCAAGCGCTGCACCAGCGCGTATGCCAATTCGCCAATGGTTTAAAGTCGCTCGGCGTCAAGTCCGGCGATCGCGTCATCGTCTACATGCCGATGAGCATCGAAGCGGTGGTGGCGATGCAAGCCTGCGCCCGCATCGGCGCGATTCATTCGGTGGTGTTCGGCGGCTTCTCCGCCAAGAGCTTGCACGAGCGCATCGTCGACGCCGGCGCCAAGCTGGTGATCACCGCCGACGAAGGCTTGCGCGGCGGCAAGAGCGTGCACCTGAAGGCGGCGGTGGACGAGGCGCGCGGCATGGATGGCTGCACCAGCCTGGAAAAGGTCGTGGTGTACCGCCGCACCGGCAATGCCGTTGCCTGGCAAGCGAACGACGTGTGGTGGCATGATCTGGTGCAAGGCCAGGCCGATACCTGCGAGCCGGCCTGGGTCAACGCCGAGCATCCGCTGTTCATCCTCTACACCTCCGGCTCCACCGGCAAGCCCAAGGGCGTGCAGCATGCCAGCGCCGGCTACTTGTTGGGCGCGATGTTGTCCATGCAGTGGGTGTTCGACTACAAGCCGGACGATGTCTACTGGTGCACCGCCGACGTTGGCTGGATCACCGGTCATACCTATGTCGCCTACGGCACCTTGGCCATGGGTGCCACCATGCTGATGTTCGAGGGCATCCCCACCTATCCGCACCCGGGGCGCTTTTGGGAGTTGATCCAGAAGCACAAGGTCACCACCTTCTACACCGCGCCGACCGCGATCCGTTCCTTGATCAAACTCGGCGCCGATCTGCCCAAGCAATACGATCTGTCCTCACTGCGCCTGCTCGGCACGGTGGGCGAGCCGATCAATCCCGAGGCCTGGATCTGGTATCACGAAACGGTCGGCCGAAGCCGCTGCCCCATCGTCGATACTTGGTGGCAGACCGAGACCGGCTGCAACATGATCGCGCCGCTGCCGGGCGCGGTGCCGACCAAGCCCGGCTCTTGTACCTTGCCCCTGCCCGGCATCCAGGCCGACATCGTGGACGAGCATGGCGGGCCGGTGGAGCCGGGCCATGGCGGCAATCTGGTGATCAAGCGTCCCTTTCCTTCGCAGTTGCGCACGCTGTGGGGCGACCCGGAACGCTTCAAGAAAGCCTACTTCCCGCCCGAGATGGGCGGCACGATGTACCTCGCCGGCGACTCCGCGCACCGCGACGCCGACGGCTATTTCTGGATCATGGGCCGCATCGACGATGTGCTCAACGTCTCCGGCCATCGCCTCGGCACCATGGAAGTGGAATCGGCGCTGGTGGCCAATCCGCTGGTGGCGGAAGCCGCCGTGGTCGGCAAGCCGCATGAGATCAAGGGCGAGGCCATCGTCGCCTTCGTCGTGCTGAAAGGCGCGCGCCCGGAAGGCGAAGCCGCGAAAAAAATCGTCGCCGATTTGCGCGAATGGGTGGCCAAGGAAATCGGCCCCATTGCCAAGCCGGATGAAATTCGCTTCGGCGACAACCTGCCCAAGACCCGCTCCGGCAAGATCATGCGGCGTTTGTTGCGCGTGATCGCCAAGGGGGAGGAGATTACCCAGGATGTTTCGACGCTGGAGAATCCCGCGATCCTGGATCAGTTGAAAGAGGTTGTGGCGTGATCGTTGGATAGGCACGGATTGGTGCCACAGAGATTGCCGGGAGAGATAGCAAGGCTGAGGGACTAGGGCGGCCTTGCTGGAGGCGGGCTATCAGCCATTTTTATGATCCTCAGTAGGATCGCTTCAGTAGACAAATACACTTTGCGCTCGCTGCTTCAGACCTTGTCTTGACCAACGGCGGCAGGTGTATTTGTTCATGAATTCACGCCTTGTTTTTTCGCTGTCCTGTAGCTATAAATAAAGAATGGTGGGTAGGAAAGCATA
>Ga0113563_10002032_pt1 | contig 11950 bp, 10 predicted proteins | sample Mud3Dept3metaG_FD_80117 | JGI IMG/M metagenome (GOLD analysis project Ga0113563, IMG submission 80117) | Freshwater wetland microbial communities from Ohio, USA, analyzing the effect of biotic and abiotic controls - Mud 3 Core 4 Depth 3... | ecosystem: Environmental > Aquatic > Freshwater >...
ATCAGTCCAAGGTTGCGCAGGTCGATCACGTGCGGCAGCCCCTTCAACGAGTGCACGGCGTCGGCCCAGTAGCCGCCGATCTCCTGCGCACGCGTCAGCAATCCCTCTCGCTCGTAGACCTGTTGCGTGGCGATGCCAGCGGCGCAGGCGACCGGATGCGCGGAGTACGTGTAACCGTGGAACAGCTCGATCGCGCCCTCGGGTCCATGCATGAACGCGTCGTAGATCTCGGAGCGCGCCGCCACGGCACCCATCGGCACGGCCCCGTTGGTCAGTCCCTTGGCCATCGTGATCATGTCGGGAGTGACGCCGAAGAACTGCGACCCGAACGGTGCGCCCAGCCGCCCGAAGCCGGTGATCACCTCGTCGAAAATCAGCAGGATGCCGTGCTTCGTGCAGATCTCGCGCAGCCGCTGCAGGTAGCCTTGGGGCGGAATCAGCACGCCGGTCGAGCCTGCCACGGGCTCGACGATGACGGCCGCAATGTTGCTCGCATCGTGCAGCGCGACGATGCGCTCGAGGTCGTCGGCGAGGTGCGCGCCCCAGGCGGGCTCGCCGCGCGTGTAGGCGTTGTGCGCGAGATCGTGCGTGTGCGGCAGGTGGTCGACGCCCGGCAGCTGCGTGCCGAAGAACTTGCGGTTGTTGACCATGCCGCCGACCGAGATGCCGCCGAAGCCGACGCCGTGGTAGCCACGCTCGCGGCCGATGAACCGCGTGCGAGTGCCTTCGCCCCGGACGCGGTGGTAGGCGAGGGCGATCTTGAGTGCCGTGTCAACGGACTCCGACCCCGAATTCGTGAAGAACACGTGATCGAGGCCCTGCGGCAACCAGCGGACCACCTGGTTCGCGAGCTCGAACGCGCCGGGATGACCCATCTGGAACGGCGGCGCGTACTCCATCTCGGCGATCTGCGCGCTCACGGCCGCGGCGATCTCGCCTCGCCCATGGCCTGCATTGACGCACCAGAGCCCGGCGACGCCGTCGAGTATCTGCCGTCCCTCGGGCGTCCAGTAGTGCATCCCGGAAGCCCGGGCCAGCAGGCGTGGATTCGCCTTGAACTGCCGATTGGCCGTAAACGGCATCCAGAAGGCCTCGAGCTGGTCGCGTGCGAACTTCGGCTGGGCTGTCATGGGAATCGCCGGGTGCAGGGGGAGGGGCTGCGATGATAAGAAAAATTGACACCTGCCTCAAACGGACCGGAAACTTCCGTCACTTACGCGGCCCGTGTGCAGGATATTGAACACCCCGTGGCAGCCCTGACCCTCGATGTCGGCGCGCACCTGCGCGCAGTGCGCACTCTTTACGGCCTCTCCCAGCGCGAGCTTGCCAAGCGCGCGGGGGTCACCAACGGCTTGATTTCGCTGATCGAGCAGAATCGGGTGAGTCCGTCGGTCAGCTCGCTGAAGAAGGTGCTCGACGGCATCCCGATGTCGCTCGCAGAGTTCTTTACCCTCGACTTGTCGGCCAGCCCACAGGTCTTCTTCCGTGGCGACGAGCTGACCGACCTCGGCGACGGGAACGTCTCGTTGCGGCTGGTCGCGGCCCGCCGCCCGCAGCGGGCCATGTCCGTCATGCGCGAGCGGTACGCCCCGGGCGCCGACACCGGCGCCGACATGCTCCGTCACGAGGGCGAAGAGGGCGGCGTCGTCGTCCGCGGCCGCATCGAGCTCACGGTCGGCGGGGAGAGTCGCGTGCTCGGCCCCGGCGACGCTTATTATTTCACCAGCGCGATTCCGCACCGGTTCCGCAACACCGGGCAGGAACCCTGTGAAATCGTCTCTGCCAGCACGCCCCCGACTTTCTAGGGAATTTCCATCCATGCCGATTTCAGTGACCGATTGGCACGCGCGTGCCCGTTCCCTGGCCATTCAGGCGCAGGCCTACATCGACGGGCGCTACGTGCCCGCCGCATCGGGCGAGACGTTCGACTGCATCAGCCCGATCGACGGCCGCCTGCTGGCGCGCGTGGCTGCGACCGATGTGGCCGATGCGGATCGCGCCGTCGCCGCGGCCCGCCGCGCGTTCGACGACGGCGCCTGGTCGCGCCAGCCGCCGCGCGAGCGCAAGCGCGTGCTGCTGCGTTTCGCGGAGTTGATCCTCGAGCATCGCGACGAACTGGCGCTGCTCGAGACGCTCGACATGGGGAAGCCTATCGCCGACAGCCTGGCGGTGGACATCCCCGCGACGGCACGCTGCATCGCCTGGTATGCGGAGGCCGTCGACAAGATCTATGACGAAGTGGCGCCCACCGGCCACGACGCGCTGGCGCTGATCACGCGTGAGCCCGTCGGCGTCGTCGCCGCGATCGTGCCGTGGAACTTTCCGCTGATCATGGCGGCCTGGAAAATCGGCCCGGCGCTCGCCGCCGGCAATTCGTTCATCCTGAAACCATCGGAGAAGTCGCCGCTGACGGCGATCCGGATCGCGGCGCTCGCCAGTGAGGCGGGCATCCCGGACGGCGTGTTCAACGTGTTGCCGGGGTACGGCCAGACCGCAGGCCAGGCGCTCGCGCTGCACATGGACGTCGACTGCATCGGCTTCACCGGCTCGACCCGGACCGGCAAGCTGATGCTGCAGTATGCGGGCCAGTCCAACATGAAGCGCGTCTGGCTCGAGTGCGGCGGCAAGTCGCCGAACATCATCCTTGCCGACTGCCCGGATCTCGATCGCGCGGCGGCCGCGGCCGCGTCGGCCATTTTCTTCAACCAGGGCGAGATGTGTTCGGCGGGGTCCCGGCTGATCATCGAGGAACCCGTGCGCGACGCGGTGCTCGAAAAAGTGGTCGCAGCGGGCCGCAGCATGCCCCCCGGCGACCCGCTCGATCCCGCGACTCGGTTGGGTGCGATCGTCGACCGGGTGCAACTCGACACCGTGCTCGGTTACATCGAGTCGGGCCGCGCCGAAGGTGCCGCAGTGTTGACCGGCGGCCGTCAAGCTCGCGAGGCCACCGGCGGTTGCTACGTCGAGCCCACGGTGTTCGATCGCGTCCAGCCCGGGATGAAGATCGCCCGCGAGGAGATCTTCGGGCCGGTGCTCGCGGCGATCACCGTCAGGGACGCCGAGGAAGCCGTCAAGGTCGGCAATGCCTCCATCTACGGGCTCGCGGCGGCCGTCTGGACGCGCGACGTCACGCGCGCGCATCGGATCGCACGCGCATTGCGGTCCGGACTCGTGTACGTCAATTGTTACGACGCCGACGACATCACGGTACCGTTCGGCGGCTTCAAGCAGTCCGGCACCGGCCGCGACAAGTCGCTGCATGCCTTCGACAAGTACACTGAGCTCAAAACCACCTGGATCGACCTGTCGTGAGCGCTTACCGCAACGTCACGTTCGACGAGATCGAGGTTGGCGCGACGGCCGGCGCGCGCCGGGCACTGACGCAGACCGAGATCGAGGCGCTGGTGCTGGTGTCGGGCGACATCGAGCCGTTCCACGTCGAGGATGCCGGCGACACCACGACCGCGCTGCTCTGCGTCGACGCGGTCGGCGTCACCGCGGTGATCGCCGGCCTGCTCGAGCGCAAGCTGCCGGGTCCGGGCACGCGCATCGTTTCGCAGCAGTTCGAATTTGCCGGCCACGTGCAGGTGGGTGAGGAGCTTGCCGCGTCGGTCACCGTGCGTCAGAAGCACCCGGCAACGGGTCTGGTCACGTTCGACTGCGACGCGCGCGTCGGCGAACGCCGCGTGCTGTGGGGTACGGCGGTCGTCGAGGCGCCGCGCGGGCGCGTCGCCTACTCCGACATCGCCACGCCGGAAATCATGCTCCGGCGCAACGACGTCTTCGCGCGCCTGCTCCGGCAGTGCGAGCCGCTCGAGCCGGTGGTCTGTGCCGTGGCCCATCCCTGCGACCGGGACTCGCTGCTCGGCGCGCTCGAAGCGGCGCGGCGTCGCCTGATCGTGCCTGTGCTGGTCGGGCCGGAGGCGCGCATCCGGGCGGTCGCCGAGGCGAACGGCGCCGATCTGTCCGGGCTGCGCATCGTCCCGACCGAGCACAGCCACGCCTCCGCGGCGGCTGCAGTGGCGCTCGCGCGCAGCGGCGAGGTCGAGATGCTGATGAAGGGCAGCCTGCACACCGACGAAATACTCGCGCAGATCGTCGCGGCCCAGTCGGGCATGCGGACCGAGCGCCGCGTGAGCCACGTGTTCGTCATGGACGTGCCGGCGTACGAGCGGATCCTGCTGGTCACCGACGCCGCGATCAACATCGAGCCGACGCTGGCCGAGAAGGCCGACATCGTCCGCAATGCGATCGACCTCGCGCACGTGCTCGGCATTCCGATGCCGAAGGTCGCGATCCTGTCGGCCGTGGAGACCGTCAACCCGAACATCCGCTCGACGCTCGACGCCGCCGCGCTGTGCAAGATGGCCGATCGCGGCCAGATCGAGGGCGGCATCCTCGACGGACCGCTCGCGTTCGACAACGCGATCAGCGAGCACGCCGCGAGGACCAAGAGCATTCGCTCGCCGGTGGCCGGTCGTGCCGACATCCTGATGGTGCCGAACATCGAGTCGGGCAACATGCTGGCCAAGCAACTGCAGTACTTCGCCGGCGCGGACAGTGCCGGTGTGGTGCTCGGCGCGCGCGTTCCGGTCGTGTTGACGAGCCGCGCCGACAACGTGCGGATGCGGATTGGTTCAACTGCGGTCGCAAAGCTGATGGCCCACGGGCGTCGCGCGGTGACACCGAAGGTGATCGTGTGACCGGGAGCGCGGACGCGATCGTCGTCCTGAACGCGGGGTCCTCGAGCATCAAGTTCTGCACGTTCAGGCGCGCAGGCCAACGGCTCGAGCGCGAGCTGCGCGGCCAGGTGTCCGGGCTCGGCACGGTGCCGCGACTGACCGCGAAGCGCGGCGGGGCACCGATCGCAGATCGTCCGTTGTCCCCGGAAGGGGTCGACCATGCCGAAGCACTCGGCATCCTGCTCGAGTTCGTGCGCGCGGAACTTCATGGCGAGGTGATCGCCGGCGTCGGGCACCGGGTCGTGCACGGCGGGCTCGAGTTCATGGAGCCTACCCACGTGGATGCGGCGATCCTGGAGCGCCTGGAGCGCTACGTGCCGCTGGCGCCGTTGCACCAGCCGCACAACCTCGCGGCGATCCGGCTGATGCTCGAGCGGCTGCCGGGGGTGCCCGAAATCGCCTGCTTCGATACGGCGTTCCACCGCACGGTCCCCGAGGTAGCGCAGCTCTTCGCGTTGCCAGCCCGGTTCGCGGCTGCCGGCGTGCGCCGCTATGGATTTCACGGACTCTCGTACGAGTACGTGTCCTCCGTGCTGCCGTCGCTTGACGAGCGCGCGGCGACCGGGCGCACGGTGGTATTTCACCTCGGCAACGGCGCCAGCATGGCGGCGCTGCAGGGTGGCTGCAGCATCGGCACGACGATGGGGTTCACTGCGATCGAAGGATTGCCGATGGGCACCCGCACCGGATCGCTGGATCCAGGCGTGCTGCTGTTCATGTTCGACGAGCTCGGCATGAGCGTCCGCGAGGTCGAGCGGCTCCTGTATCACGAGTCTGGGCTGCTCGGCTTGTCCGGCCTCTCGAGCGACATGCGCGACCTGCTGGCAAGCGAGGCCGCGGCGGCGCGCCTCGCCGTGGACGTGTTCTGTTATCGCGCACGGCGCGAGCTCGGCTCGCTCGCGGCAGCGCTCGGCGGGCTCGATGCCATCGTCTTCACGGCAGGGATCGGCGAAAACCAGCCGGAAATCCGCGCCCGGATCTGCCGGGATGCCGAGTGGCTCGGCGTGGAACTCGACGGTGACGCCAACGTCAAGCACGGGCCACGCATCAGCGCGGAGGAGAGCGCGGTGTCCGCCTGGGTCGTACCGACCGACGAGGAAACCATGATCGCCCGCCACGTCGCGCGATTGCTGGGTTAGCGCCGCCCCGGCGGGACTTGCTGCGTGGCGGCGAGCCGCTAGACTCTGGCGCCCGGCCCTGATCGCCGGGCCAGCCGTCCGAGGAATCCCCATGGCCGTCACGTTCGCCGCCACCCAGTTCGCCTGCACCGAGAATGCCGCCGAGAACCTCGCGCGCGCCGAGCACCTAGTCCGTGATGCGGCGGGGCGGGGCGCACAGGTGGTGCTGCTGCAGGAGCTCTTCGAGACGCCCTATTTCTGCAAGGACCACCTTGCGAGCCATTTCGGCCTCGCGCGGCCACTGGCGGGCAACCCGGTGCTCGAGCGCTTCCAGGCGCTCGCTCGCGAACTCGAGGTGGTGCTGCCGTTCAGCTTCTTCGAACGCGCGCACAACGCGTACTTCAACTCGCTCGCGATGATCGACGCGGACGGACGGGTGCTCGGCGTGTATCGCAAATCGCACATCCCCGAGGGGCCCGGGTACCACGAGAAGTATTACTTCTCGCCGGGCGACACGGGCTTTCGTGTCTGGCAGACGCGCTACGCGGTGCTCGGCGTCGGGATCTGCTGGGACCAGTGGTTCCCCGAGGCGGCGCGCTGCATGGCGCTGCTTGGGGCCGAGGCGCTGCTCTATCCCACGGCCATCGGATCGGAGCCGCACGACGCAAGCATCGACTCGCGCGATCATTGGCAACGTTGCATGCAGGGTCACGCGGCCGCCAACGTGATGCCGCTGATCGCCTCGAACCGCATCGGCGTCGAGCGTGGCCAGAAATACGAAATGACGTTCTACGGCTCGTCGTTCATCGCCGGGCCGGCCGGAGAGAAGGTCGCCGAGGCCGATCGCAGCACCGAAAGCGTGCTCACCGCGAGCTTCGACCTCGAGCAGGTGCGCACGCAACGGCACGCCTGGGGCGTTTTTCGTGACCGACGCCCCGAACTCTACGGGCCCATCCTGACGCTCGACGGCGACGGCGCCGCCTGACCACAGCCACTGGATGACGAAGCCGACCGCCGCAGCCCTCGCCGCCGCCGCATTGCGCGGCCCGGTGGCCTGCATCGATCTGGAGACGACCGGCGGCACGTCCGCCCATCACCGCATCATCGAAGTGGGGATCGTGCTGCTCGATGGCGGGCGGGTCGTCGAAGCGTGGAGCAGCCTCGTCAACCCCGGGATCCGCATCCCGCCGACGATCGTCGATTTCACCGGAATTTCGAATGACATGGTCGACGACGCGCCGACGTTTCACGACCTGCGGGCCGAGGTCCGCCGCCGGCTCGATGGACGCCTGTTCGTTGCACACAACGCGCGTTTCGATTACGGGTTCGTGCGCAACGAGTTCCGTCGTGCGGGTGAAAAGTTCTCGGCACCCGTGTTGTGCACGGTGCGTTTGTCGCGAGCGCTGTTCCGTGAGCACGCGCGCCACAACCTCGACACGCTGATCGAGCGCTACGGACTTCCCTGCGACCAGCGGCACCGCGCACTCGGTGATGCTGCCGTGCTGCCGCCGCTGCTGGCCGCGTTCGAGGAGGCGGTGGGTCCCGAGCGGCTGAACGAAGCGGCAACCCAGGCCTTGAATGAGTCGCGGCTGCCGCCGCACCTGCCGGCTGACCTGGCCGACGAACTCCCCGAGGGCCCCGGCGTCTACCTGTTTCGCGGCGAGGGCGGCGTGCTGCTCTACGTGGGCAAGAGCCGCAACCTGCGCAGCCGCGTGTTCGATCACTTCGCGAGCGAGCACCGTTCGAGCAAGGAGTCCAAGCTCGCTCGGCTAGTTCGCGCCGTCGAATGGCACGAGACCGGCGGTGAACTGGGCGCGTTGCTGCTCGAGTCGCGGCTGGTCAAGGAACTCTCGCCCAGCGAAAACCGGCGGCTTCGCAAACCAGCCGAACTCAACTGCATCCGCCTGCACGAGGCCGATGACGGGATCGCGCTGCGCGTCGAGCCGCTTGACGCGAGCGCGTTGAGCGGCGAGGCCGAGGCCTTCGGCCCGTTCCGCAGCGAGCGCGATGCGCTCAAGGCCCTGCAGGGCAAGGCGCGCGAGGCGGGCCTGTGCCTCAAGACGCTGGGTCTCGAGCGCGGCGAGGGCTCGTGCTTTGCGCATCAGCTCGGCCGCTGTCGCGGCGCCTGTGTCGGCAAGGAGCCGCGCGCGCTGCACGATGCCCGGCTGCGGCTCGCGCTCGCGTCGTTGCGGATCCGGCCGTGGCCGTTCCCGGGCGCCATCGGCATCCGCGAGCCGGGCGTGGCGGGCGCCGGCACGGTCCTGCACGTCGTCGATCGCTGGCAGCATCTCGGCACCGCGGAGGACGACGGTACCGTTGCGGCGCTGCTCGAGGTGACGCCCACCGCACCGTTCGATCCGGACAGTTATCGGATCATTGCGCGTTGCATCGAACGCACGGCGCCGCGCGACCTCGTGATGCTGCGAGCCGGCCGGGGCTGATCGATGACCGACACCATGCCCGCGGGCACCCTCGAGTTCTTTGCCGCGTGCCCGCGCCACGTTCCGGACGTGCTGGCCACCGAGTTGCGGGGCCTTGGACTGAACGTCACGCGCGAGCATCCGGCCGGTGTGAGTTTCACCGGCACGCTGCGCGACGCCTACCTGGCCTGCCTTGCATCGCGCACGGCAAGCCGGGTGCTGCTCACGCTCGGCACGATCCCGCTCGACACCGTCGACACCATGTATGCCGCGATTCGCGATGTCGCCTGGGAGGATCATCTCGCTCCGGAGGGCACGCTCGCATTCGACGTCGTGGGGCAGGGGCCAGCGTGGTTGCGCCATACGCAGTTCGCAGCGCAGAAGGCCAAGGACGCGATCGTCGATCGCTTCCGCGAGCGCAGCGGCACGCGGCCGTCCGTCGATCTCTCGAGCCCGGACCTGCGCCTCAGCTTGAGCCTCGGACGCGAGCGGGCGTCGCTCGGCATCGACCTGAGTGGCGAGCCCCTGCACCGCCGCGGCTATCGGCAGTCCGGCGTCGAGGCGCCGCTCAAGGAAAACCTCGCCGCGGCGCTGCTGTTGCGCTGCGGCTGGCCCGCCATTGCGGCATCCGGTGGTGCCTTCGTCGATCCGATGTGCGGATCGGGAACACTGGTGATCGAGGCCGCGTTGATCGCAGCCGACTTCGCGCCGGGTCTGCTGCGACGCCGCTTCGGCTTCGAGCGCTGGCTGCAGCACGACACGGGAGCGTGGAACGAGGTTCGCGAGGCGGCGCTTGCAAGGCGTCACCTCGAGTCGCTCGGGCGGGGCCGGTTCCGCGGCTTCGATCGCGACCAGTCCGCGATCCGTGCTGCACTCGCCAACTCCGGGCGCAGCGGCGTCGGTGATCACCTGGTTTTCGAGCGCTGTGAGCTGGGCGCGTTGCGCAAGGCGCCCGAGTCGCAGGGCCTGGTACTGGTCAATCCACCGTACGGCGCGCGGCTCGAGGATGAGAGTACGCTCGGTCCGCTCTACGCGCAGCTGGGTCGACAGCTGATGGAATGCTTTCCGGGGTGGGAAGCGGGCGTGTTTACCGGGAACCCGCCGCTCGGGCGCTCATTGCGACTGCGGGCCTACCGCGCCCACACGTTCTTCAACGGGCCGATCGAATGCCGTCTGCTGCGCTTCGAACTGCAACCCGACACGGTCGAGCCGGACCCGGAGACCGCGCGGCGCAATCGTCTCGACGCGGCGCGGGCGCGGCCGGGCTCGTCGATGTTCGGCAATCGCGTGCGCAAGAACCTCGCACATCTCGAGAAATGGGCGCGCCGGGCGGACGTCGCGTGTTTCCGCGTCTACGACGCCGACATGCCAGAGTACGCGTTCGCGATCGACCTGTACGGCAACGACCAGCGCTGGGCCTGCGTGCAGGAATACGCGCCGCCGGAGACAGTTGCGCTGGATGCAGCCCGCGGTCGTCGCGACGAGGCGCTTGCGGTTCTGCCGGAAGTCCTCGGACTGCCCGCCGAGCGCATCGTGATGCGGGTGCGGCGCCGGCAGCGGGGCGGTGAGCAGTACGAAAAGGTCGGCGAGGAGGCGCAGTTCCACACGGTCCGCGAAGGTCCCTACAGGTTCTTCGTCAATTTCACCGACTACCTCGATACGGGCCTGTTCCTCGATCACCGCATCACGCGCCGCCGCGTCGGCGAGCTCGCGGCCGGCCGGGCATTCCTGAACCTGTTCGCGTATACCGGCACCGCGACCGTACACGCGGTGGGAGGCGGGGCGATAGCGTCGATGACGGTGGACATGTCGCGGACCTACCTCGACTGGGCGAAACGCAACCTCGCGTTGAACGGTCTCGCCGGGCCGCAGCATGCGTTCCTGCAGGCGGACTGCCTCGGCTGGCTGGAAGAGCAGAGTCGCGCACCGGATCGGCGCTATGGATTGATCTTCGTCGATCCGCCGACGCTGTCGCGGTCGAAGCGCATGGAGCGCGAGTTCGACGTGCAGCGCGACCACCTGCCGCTGCTGCAGATGGCCGGCCGCCTGCTCGAGCCCGACGGCGTGATCGTGTTCTCGAACAACTTCCAGCGATTCAAGCTCGATCCAGCCGTGCCGGCCGGGTTCGAGGTCGAGGATATCTCGCGCGCCACGTTGCCGGAGGACTTCGCGCGCAATCCGAAGATCCACGTCTGTTTCCTGCTGCGTCCGCGGCGCCCCGTGTTTGCCGGGCGCTGACGATCTGTTACAAGAGGACGTGCACCCGAGGAGGGCATCGGCAATGAAATACTGGATCGTTCCCATTCTGTCTGCGGCGTTCATGTTCACGACGGCCCAGGCCGACAATGACCGTGGTCAAGGCCAGGGCTCGGACAAGTCGAATCATGGCCAGGTGGTCTCCGAGTGCAACCACCGCGCCAACGAACGCAAGTTGAAGGGGCAGGACCGCAAGGAATTCGTCGAGTGGTGCGAATCGCGCGGCGCGCGATACGGCTACGACGACAATCGCTACAGCCGCGAACGCGAGTGCTACCGGAAGGCCGACAACAAGGAACTGAAGGGCGACAAGCGGCAGAAGTTCCTCGCCAACTGCCTCGACGTCGAGGTGGCCTACCAGGACGGCAAGGGCTCGAAGGACAAGAACGGCGACGACGAGCAATATCACCCGAAAGTCCGCGAGGCCGTCGAGAACAGCCAGAAGAAGTAGGGGTCGCGCTTGGAGATTTTCAAATCCTTCACGCTGGAGTCCGCGCATCGGCTGCCGAACGTGCCGGCGGGGCACAAGTGCGCGCGTGTCCACGGCCACTCGTTCCGGGTCGAGATCCACGTGCGCGGCCCGGTCGACGATCGGCTCGGCTGGGTCATGGACTTCGCCGACGTGAAGGCCGCGTTCGAGCCGCTTTATCGACAGCTGGATCACCACTACCTCAACGACGTGCCCGGCCTCGAGAATCCCACGAGCGAGAACCTGTCGCGCTGGATCTGGCAGAGGTTGAAGCCGGCGCTCCCGCAGCTCGCGACCGTCGTGGTGCACGAGACCTGCACGAGCGGCGCGAGGTATGCGGGTGACCAGGACGCCGATGCATGACTGCCAAGCTCATTTCGCTGATGCTGGTCATCGCGGGAATCATTCACGTCCTGCCGCTGGCGGGCGTGGCTGGCTCGGAACGCCTGGCAGCCCTGTACGGACTCGATTTCTCCGATCCAAACCTGGCGATCCTGATGCGGCACCGCGCCGTCCTGTTCGGACTGCTCGGCGTCTTCCTGATCTACGCCGCGTTCAGGCCGAGCCAGCAGCCCGCGGCCTTCGTCGCCGGAATCGTCAGCGCAGGCGCATTCCTGGCGCTCGCCTGGGCGACGGGAGGCTACAACTCGCTCGTGGCCAAGGTCGTCGCTGCGGACGTCGTCGCGCTGGTGTGCCTGGTCATCGGGGCCGGCACGTACGTGCTGGCGGGACCGGGAACCAAGCTGTGAGCAACAACGCCAGGAATCAGGACGGGCGGCAGGGCAGCCGCATCGTGACCGGATGCATGGGTGCGCTGTTCGTCGCGCTGGCAATCGCGATCATCGCGGTCGTCGACCGGCCGATCGGACTGGGCGCCCTCGTTGCCGCCATGGTGATCGGATTGCTCGGGATCGACGCGCTGATCGGTGCCGTCCGCGGCAAGCG
>Ga0113563_10002033_pt1 | contig 11947 bp, 12 predicted proteins | sample Mud3Dept3metaG_FD_80117 | JGI IMG/M metagenome (GOLD analysis project Ga0113563, IMG submission 80117) | Freshwater wetland microbial communities from Ohio, USA, analyzing the effect of biotic and abiotic controls - Mud 3 Core 4 Depth 3... | ecosystem: Environmental > Aquatic > Freshwater >...
GAACCGCCCGGCCACAACAAAACTTGTTCCGGGCTACCCGTGCCTGAATGGGTACAGGCAAGTCCAAAATGCCGATTGACAAAAACCTGATAAAGTGATAATAAATATAAAATATTATAAATTATAATTAGTTATGATTTTTTTGTTTAATGTTTCACGTGAAACAATGATCTCGATTTTCTTGAAAAGAGGTTCCTATTAACTTTTTCCCGGAATACGATGTGGTCGTTGTTGGCGCGGGACATGCCGGTTGCGAGGCGGCATTGGCCTGCGCGCGAATCGGCCACCCTACCCTTCTGCTCACCATTAATTTAGACAGCATCGCCCGGATGTCCTGCAATCCGGCCATAGGAGGACTTGCCAAGGGCCATTTGGTCAAAGAAATCGATGCTCTTGGCGGTGAAATGGCCAAGAACACCGATGAGACTGGAATTCAATTTCGGCGGCTCAATACAAACAAGGGCCCGGCGGTACGCTCTTCCCGCGCCCAGGCGGATCTTTATCTATATCACCTCAGGATGAGAAAGGCCCTGGAGAGGCAGAAAAATCTTTTTTTAAAACAAACTATTGTAGATAAGGTGCTTGTTGACGGCGGCAAGGTCCGAGGGGTGGAGAGCAATGTCGGAGAAATATTTTTTGGTAAGACCGTCATTATTACGACCGGGACCTTTCTGCAGGGCCTCGTTCACATCGGACTCAAGAATTTTGCCGCAGGAAGGCTGGGAGATCTTCCTGCCTTGAATCTATCCCGAAGTTTGAGAAGCCATGGATTTTCTTTGGGAAGGCTGAAAACGGGAACCTGTCCGCGTCTGGACGCGAAGACGATTGATTTTTCCGGGCTTCCCGCCCAATTTGGAGATGAGCCGCCCAAGCCGTTTTCATTTAGCAACAGAAAAGTTTATTTGCCTCAGGTCCCCTGCCATATTACTTACACAAATTCGGAAACCCACGAAATCATCCGCACCGGGTTAGATCGATCACCCCTTTTCTGCGGGGTAATTAAGGGTGTTGGACCGCGGTATTGTCCATCGATTGAAGATAAGGTTGTCCGCTTTGCCGAAAAGGAGCAGCACCAGATTTTTTTGGAACCCCTTGGCTTGGATACTTTGGAAATATATCCAAACGGAATTTCCACGAGCCTGCCCATGGATATCCAAATTAAAATGCTGCACACCATTCCGGGTCTCGAGAAAGCTGAAATAATTCGGCCAGGATATGCCATTGAATATGATTATGCCGACCCCGTACAGCTTAACCCCACGCTGGAAACAAAGAAGGTTAAGAATTTATATTTTGCAGGCCAGATAAACGGGACCTCAGGGTATGAGGAGGCGGCAGCCCAAGGGCTCATGGCCGGAATCAATGCTTCGCTGAAAATACGAGGAATGGATCCTTTGATCCTTGGTCGGGATGAATCCTACATAGGTGTTTTAATAGACGATTTAGTAACTCTGGGAACAAAGGAGCCGTATCGAATGTTCACCTCCAGGGCAGAGTATCGTCTGCTCCTTCGCGAGGACAACGCAGACCTTCGCTTAAGAGAAAAAGGCCGCTCCATAGGGCTGGTGAACGACCCTGATTACTATGACTTTGCGACCAAAAAAGATAAAATTAAAAAGGAATTTGATATCTTGAACAATCTGATCCTCTATCCGACGCCGGAAACGAATGACCGCCTCCAAAGCCTTGGAACCGCTTTGATAAGAAAGCCGACGTCGCTCAAAGAATTGTTGCGCAGACCGGAAATTTCCTATCCGGATCTTAGGCTCTTCTATAATGGAAGCAACGAGATTGACGCCGGGGTGGCTGAAGAAGTGGAAACCCAGGTGAAATATGCCGGTTATATCCAAAGGCAGGAAGATCAGGTGGTGAAGCTGCGCAAGCTTGAAGGCCTTAAATTGCCTGAAGATTTGGATTATAATTTAATTCCGGGGCTGACAAGAGAAATTGTGGAAAAAATCCAAAGGATCAGGCCGGTTTCTCTGGGTCAAGCATCTCGAATTTCCGGAGTTACCCCGGCCGCCATTTCAATATTGGCGATTTATTTAAAGAAAATAAATCCCTCAGGCGCGGGGGACGGCGGCAAGGTTCCAGAGGATGAAGATGGATAATGGCGCCTGCCTTATTGCCCTGTGAAACAAGGAAACTGGTCCGGACGGCCGATAATGAATGAATTTACAGGCAAGAAGAATAATAAGCTTTTGGATCGGTTCAAAGAAGAAGCGGGAGGATTGGGGGTTTTGCTCACGGATGAAACCATTGGCCGGTTTTCCTTGTATCTTGAAGAATTGAAAGCGTGGAATAGGAAAATCAATATTTTCAGAAGAAAAGATGACCTGGAAATTATAACTAAGGACTTCCTCGATTCCCTTACCGTCTGTAAGCACCTGCCTTCAAAAGCATCCGTTCTCGATATCGGCTCCGGCGGGGGGTTCCCGGGTATTCCCATAAAAATTTCCCGTCCGGACTTGACGGTTGTTCTTTCTGAAGTGCGTGAAAAGAGGATTTTTTTCCTAAGAAATGTGGTCCGGATATTAAACCTTGAAAATCTTAGGGTTATGGAACCAGGACCCGAAAAGGAGGAGAAGTTTGATTTTATTGTCTCCCGGGCGTTTGGCTCTATGGCCAAATTAGTGGAAACGGGATCCTCCTTTTTAAAGAAAAATGGTATTGTAATATCTATGAAAGGGAGACAAGGAGAAGAGGAGCTTAACGCTGAGCTTTTGGTCATTAAGAGAAAAGGGTGGAGTCTTTATTTTGTAGAGCATCTCAAGCTTCCCATTTTGGGGCATTCCAGAGTTTTAATCGGGCTTAAACAAAATGTTTCACGTGAAACATGAAGGTTTGATGCGTTCATCTAATAACCCGCTCGAAGCCGGATTACTTGGCATCTTCGCCGTTTTCGCGCACCTATAGGGACGAGCGGCCGATCGCCCGAAAATGGACGTCCGCCTGGACGCCCTACAAGAGAACCATCGCACTTTTGACTGCTTTTATGAGTTCATCAGGCATTTGTTGTTAAGAATCACAAAAAAAAGCTTGAAAAAATTCAGCCGTTAAAGTAATAGGGTAGGGCGGAGAAAAAAAGGAGAATGGGCAGAATTATTTGCGTGGCAAATCAGAAGGGCGGAGTCGGGAAGACGACGACGGCTGTCAATTTGGCGGCATCCTTAGCGGTGGCGGAAAAAAGAGTGTTGCTTATCGATATAGACCCCCAGGGAAACGCTACCAGCGGTCTTGGAATAAAGTTAAACGAGGACGCTAAGAGCATTTATCAGGTACTGATCGATGAAACCCCAATTCGCAGTCTCATCCTTGATACGGAGCTTGAGTTCTTAAAAATCATTCCCTCAAATATTGACCTGATCGGAGCGGAGATCGAATTAGTGAGCTTCCAGGATCGGGAAATGCGTTTGAAGAGATCTCTTTCCGAGATAAGAGAAGAATTTGATTTTTTTATCATCGACTGTCCTCCGTCCCTCGGTCTGATAACCGTGAATTCCTTTACGGCGTCGGATTCCGTCTTGATTCCTCTGCAATGCGAATATTATCCCATGGAAGGCCTTTCCCAGCTTTTAAAGACAATTAAGCTGATTAAGAGTCGCTTAAACCCATCCTTGGCGATTGAAGGAATTCTGCTGACGATGTTTGATAAACGCAATAACATCTCCCACCAGGTTTCAGAAGAGGTGAGAAAACATTTTGGTTCCTTGGTTTTTAACGCCATGATCCCCAGAAATGTGCGTCTGAGCGAATGCCCGAGCTTCGGAAAACCGATTATTCTTTATGACGCCGACTCCAAAGGAGCCGAAAGCTATCTCGAACTGGCACGGGAAATCATGGCTAACCATTCGTAAGGTCTTGTAGCATTGGCATGTGGGGGGAGCAAGTGTGAGTAAAAAAAGTTTATAGTCCAAACTTGGAAGGTCGAATAACTAAAAATTTTTATTAATAATATCATAATGTTATATTGTTTAAAAGACCTTTCTATTCTTAATCCTTAGACTCCCAAGGGGGATTTCAGTTTTCGGCCATCCAAAGGCGTTATTTATTTTTCCGGAAGGGTGTTCTCCCCTTTTTTTAAGGATTTCTCTGGAAAATCGAAACAAAGAATTTTAAAAATTTTGATTTTTCTTTTGACTTTTTTCTTTGGTTTAGTTTAGAGTGAATCGTCATTCATTTTTTTGCAGATATCATACTAACGTTACAGAGGGAAAATTCATTTGTCAGCACGTCAGGCTTTAGGAAAAGGGCTCGGGGCCCTGATTCCGGATAAACCCCTGGCCGAGGGAGAGGGGAGAAAGTCGTTTCTTACCTGCGGCATAGAGGAGATTCAACCGAATCCTTTTCAGCCGCGAAAGGTCTTCAGCGATGAACCGCTCCAGGAACTGGTGCAGTCCATTCGCGAAAAGGGAATTCTTCAGCCCCTGATCGTCCGCCGGAAGGGGGAACGGTATGAGTTGATCGCCGGCGAACGGCGCTGGCGGGCTGCGCAGAAGGCCGGCATTAAAGAAGTTCCCATTTTGGTCAAGAACGTTTCCGAATCGGAGCTCCTGGAACTTTCGCTCATCGAAAATATTCAGCGGGAAAACCTCAATCCGATCGAGGAAGCGGAAGCCTATAAAGGGTTGGCCGAACAATTCCACCTGACCCAGGAAGATATCTCCCAAAAAGTGGGGAAAGACCGGGCGACGGTCGCCAATGCCCTTCGCCTTTTGAAGCTGCCGCCGGAAATCAAGCAGTCTTTAGCGGAAGGAAAAGTTTCCGTCGGCCACGCCCGGGCTTTTTTGGGCCTGGACAGCCCAGAGAAACAAAGGGCGGCCTGGAGAAAGGTCCTCAGCGGAGGACTTTCGGTGCGGCAGACGGAGAACCTGATCAAGCGACTGCGCCCCAAATCCACGGCCGGTCAAGGGAAAAGCGGCTCCGAGTGGGAACCCCTCATGGAAGAACTGCAAAGATCCCTGGGGACCCGGGTGCGGATTGTGGGGAGAAGAAAAAGGGGGAGGATCGAAATCGATTTTTATTCCCCGGAGGAGCTGGAGCGGATTCTTGATTTTCTGCGCAGGTAAAAAGATTTAACCCCAGAGCACGCAGAGAGCGCAGAGATTTTTTGAGTTTAAAAAATTCCCGCCGGAACCTCCGGGGGGCGGAAACTTCCTAAGGTGGTTTTCTGCTCCAGGGCGGGACCAAGAGACCCTCGGCGAAGCCGGCCATCAACCCGCAGAAAGGAACGACTCTGAGCAAAACGTCGATTCAAAAAGAAGCCGCCACGATCCTGGGCGAAGGAAGCGAATTTGAGGGGAAGTTGGTTTTTAATGGAACCGTCCAGGTGGAAGGAAGATTCAACGGGCAGGTTCAAAGCCAGGGAACATTCATCATCGGCGAGAAGGCCCTTGTGCGAGCGGAAATTCAGGCCGGGGTCGTCCTGATTCGGGGAGAGGTGCACGGGACGATCACGGCGAAAAGCCGGATCGAGGCCTACGCCCCGGCGAAAATTTTCGGAGATCTCTCCTCGCCTGTTTTGGTGTTCGGCGAGGGGATCCTCTTTCAGGGGACTTCCCACATGCTTCCAGTGGAGGAAGGCCGGGAGGAGGCGAAGCCGGTTTCCACCGGGCCAACGGAGATGGGAACATGATTGAGCTCAATTTTACCCTGATCATTCAATTGGTTATTGTCTTGACTTTGATGGGAATTTTAACCCCGATCCTTTTCAAACCATTCTTGAGCGTGTTGCAGGAGCGCCGCAACCGGATCGAGGGGGCGGAAAAAAGGGCCAAAGACCTTCAGCAGCAGGCAGAGGAATTGATCGAGCGTTACCGGGAGGCCATCGCCGCCGGGCAGGCTCAGGGGGCGGGGATCCGGGATGAAATCCGCAAAACGAGCTTGGCCGAAGAAACGGAAATCCTCCAGAAGGCTATGGAGCAGGCTAACCGACTCATCCAGGAAGTGAAAGCGGGGATCGCCGACGAGGCGCGGGCCGCCCGGACCGATCTTCGCCTCCAGGCGCAAGGGCTTTCCCGGGCCATTACTGAAAAGATCCTGGGAAGGAGCCTCCAATGAAACTCCTGCGGTGGAGCCGATTCCGGCGGATTCCGATCTTTGTTCTGATTGCCCTGGCGGCGCTGACGGGCGCGGCCGATCTCTGGGCCGCCGGCGGGGGAGAGAAGGGCGGATTCAGCAGCCAGGTGATTTGGCAGATCATCTCCTTTGTTCTCTTGATTGTGCTCTTGAGCCGGTTTGTCAAAAAACCCCTCGCCGCGTTCCTCTCGCGCCGGCAGGCGGAAGTTCAAAACGCCATCGAGCAGTCCGCCCGGAAAAAGGAAGAAGCGGAAGTCCTGCTTGCCGAGTGGCAGCGGAAAGTGGATTCCCTGAACCGGGAGATCCAGGACCTCCACCAGCGAATCCGCGCCGAGGGGGAAGCGGAGCAAAAGAAGATCGTGAGCCGGGCAAAGGAAGAGGGGGAGAGGATCCGCCAGCAGGCCGGGGTCATCGCCGAACAGGAGCTGGGGAAGGCGCGGGCCGCCCTGAAAAAGGAGATGGTGGACCTTTCCGTAGAACTGGCGGAAAAGCTTTTGAAAGAGGCTATCCAGCCTCAGGATCAGGAACGGCTGATCCGGGAGTACATCGGAAAAGTGAGGGAACTGCAGTGATCAGCCTAACGGTTTCCAGAAAGTATGCCCGGGCTTTTCTGCAGATTGGGCAGAAAGAAGGGAATTTCGAGGGGCTCGGCCGCGAACTCGATCAACTGCAGGCCCTGCTCCAGGAAAACAAGGAATTCCGCGGCGTGCTTTACAGCTTGGCGTACCCTGCGCCCACCCGGAAAAAAATCGCCGGCTCGCTGGTAAAGGCCCTTGGCCTTTCCAAGATAACCGGGGATTTTATCCATCTCCTGATCGACCGGGAGCGGATGGATCATTTTTCCGAAATCGTGAAGTCTTACCAGGCCCTTTGCGACGAAGCCACGAACCGGATTCGAGCCACCCTTGTAACCCCGGTTGACCTGCCGCGGGACCGGGCGGAAGAGGTCAGAAGGCAGTTGGAGATCCGCACGGGAAAACAGGTTATCCTTTCCCTGGAACGAGATTCTTCCCTGATCGGGGGGGCCCTGACCAGGATCGGGAATTTGATCTATGACGGCAGTTTGAAAACCCAGCTGTCCAGAGTTCGGGAGAACCTATATAAGGAGTGAAAGAAGATGGCGGTACAAATCAGAGCCGATGAGATCAGCGAGATCATCCGCAGCCAGATTCAGGGGTTTGAACGGGAACTGAACGTGGCCGAAACCGGCGTGATTCTCTCCGTGGGCGATGGGATCGCCCGGGTTTACGGGCTCGAAAAAGCCATGGCCGGGGAACTCCTGGAATTCCCCCATGGCGTATACGGCATGGTCCTCAATCTGGAGCAGGACAATGTGGGGGCCGTGCTTTTCGGGGAAGACACCCTGATCAAGGAGGGGGACTCGGTCAAACGCACCAACCGCATCGCCCAGATCCCGGTGGGGGAAGAGCTGGTCGGACGGGTGGTTAACTCGCTGGGGCAGCCGATCGATGAAGGCCCGCCCATCAAAGCTAAGAACTTCCGCAACATCGAACAGAAAGCGCCGGGGATCGTCGCCCGCATGCCGGTGAAAGAGCCGCTGCAGACCGGCCTGAAAGCTATCGACTCCATGATCCCCATCGGCCGGGGCCAGCGCGAACTGATCATCGGCGACCGCGGCACCGGCAAGACGGCCATCGGCGTGGACACAATCATCAACCAGAAGGGCTCCGGGGTTTACTGCTTCTATATCGCTATCGGACAGAAGCGGTCCACGGTTGCCCGCGTGGTGGATATCCTCCGGAAATTCGGGGCCATGGAGTATACCACCGTGGTCGCGGCGACAGCCTCGGAGCCGGCGCCGCTTCAGTACATCGCCCCCTATACAGGGTGCTCCATGGGCGAGTATTTCCGGGACTCCGGACGCCACTCCCTCTGCATTTACGATGACCTTTCCAAGCACGCTCAGGCCTACCGGCAGCTCTCCCTTTTACTCCGCCGCCCGCCGGGGCGCGAGGCTTATCCGGGCGACATCTTCTACCTGCATTCCCGCCTCCTGGAAAGGGCTTCCAAAATGAGCGATGCCTTGGGCGGCGGCTCCCTGACTGCCCTGCCGATCATCGAAACCCAGGCCGGGGACGTGTCCGCTTACATTCCCACCAACGTGATTTCCATCACCGACGGCCAGATTTATCTTGAGTCGGAGCTGTTCTATTCCGGCGTCCGCCCGGCCATCAACGTGGGTCTTTCGGTCTCCCGCGTCGGGGGCAATGCCCAGATCAAAGCCATGAAACAGGTTGCCGGGAGCTTGCGGCTGGATCTGGCCCAATACCGCGAAATGGCCGCCTTTGCTCAGTTCGGAAGCGACCTGGATAAAGCCACTCAGGCGCAGCTGACCCGCGGGAGCCGCCTCGTGGAGATTTTGAAGCAGCCCCAGTACAAGCCGCTTCCCGTGGAAAAGCAGATTCTGGTCATCTTTGCCGGCACAAGCGGAGCCCTGGATCAATACCCGGAAAGCGCGCTCCAGCGTTTTGAGGCGGAACTGTTCTCTTTTGTCGAGGGGCAATACCCCGATGTCCTTGCCACAATCCGGGAAAAGAAGACCATCGCCCCGGACCTCGAGAAGAAAGTTAAGGGCATTCTGGAGGAATTCAAGGGGAAATTCAAGGTGGAGTAAGCGACCATGGCGAAAGCAAGCCTACGGGATATCCGCAAGCGCATCACCAGCGTCCGGTCCACGCAGAAGATCACCAAAGCCATGAAAATGGTGGCGGCGGCCAAGCTGCGCCGGGCCCAGGAGAGCATTCTATCCGTCCGCCCCTATGCGACCAAAACCTTTGAAATGTTGAACAGCCTGGCGCAGAGAACTTCGAAAGAGGCGCACCCGCTCCTGGCCCTCCGGGACCCGAAACGGGTGGAGGTGATGGTTTTCGCTTCGGACCGGGGTCTCTGCGGGGCCTTCAACATGAACCTTATCCAGCGTGCGGAGAAGTTCTTAGCCGAAGAGAAGGGGCGGGCGGAAGAGATCGCCCTGTCGTTCTTCGGCCGGAAAGGGCGGGACTATTTCCGCAAGAGAAAGGTGAATATCCGGCGGGAATACGTGAACTTCTTCGGACGGGTGGACTACCTTACAGCCTCCCGCCTAGGCCAAGAGATGGTCCGCGATTATATCGACAACCGCGTGGACCGGATTTATCTCCTCTACAGCGAGTTTCGTTCGGCCGTCCAGCAGCGGGTGGTTCTGAGAAGGATCCTCCCGGTCGCCTCCGCGGAGAACCTGGAGGCGGAAGAAGGAGGAGGGGCGGCACCCGGTAAAGCGCCGGGGAAAACGGCCGCCAGGGGTGTGGACTATCTCTACGAACCTTCGGAAGGTGAGATCCTGGACAAGCTTCTTCCCCTGTACGTGGAAGTCCAGGTGTATCAAGCCCTGCTGGAGACGGTCGCCTCGGAATACGGCGCGCGCATGACGGCCATGGAGAACGCCACCAGCAATGCCGCCGAGATGATCGACAAGCTGACGCTGATCTACAACAAGGCGCGGCAGGCGTCCATCACCAAGGAGTTGATCGAAATCGTCAGCGGCGCGGAAGCCCTGAAGTAAAAGGCATCGTTTCACCACAGAGGGCCCAGAGAACCCAGAGGATAAGGGAATAAACAAAGAATCTTTTTCAGTACGAAAAAAAGCCCGAAAGGCGAATTTTAATTTCAGGATTTCTTTCAGGTTTTAAGTTCGGAAGTTCAAACTTCCCTATTCTCTGTGCTCTCTGGGCCCTCTGTGGTGAATAAAAATCAGGAGGGAAAACGTGATCCAAGAAGGGACCCTGGTACAAGTCATCGGACCCGTGGTCGACGTGGAATTCGGCGGGGGCGAACTGCCGCCCATCTACGGCGCCATTAAAATCTCCAATCCGAGCATCGATGACCGCGAGGAGAACCTGATCGTGGAAGTCGCCCAGCACCTGGGCGACAACGTGGTCCGATGCGTCGCCATGGACACGACGGACGGATTGGTGCGGGGCATGAAAACGAAGTATTATGGCGAGCAGATCACCATGCCCGTAGGCCGGGAGACCCTGGGCCGCATCCTGAACGTGGTGGGGGAGCCGGTGGACCAGCTCGGGCCGGTGGTTACGAAAATGCGCTACCCCATTCACCGTCCCGCGCCGACTTTCTCTGACCAGTCAACGGCCATGGAACCGTTTGAAACCGGCATCAAGGTCGTCGACCTTCTGGCTCCCTACCTGAAAGGCGGCAAGATCGGGCTCTTCGGCGGCGCCGGGGTCGGAAAGACCGTCGTCATCATGGAGCTGATTCACAACGTGGCCATGGAGCACGGTGGGTTTTCGGTCTTCGCCGGAGTGGGCGAGCGGACCCGCGAAGGAAACGACCTCTGGCTGGAAATGAAGCAGTCCAAAGTTTTGGAGAAGGCCGCCCTCATTTACGGCCAGATGACCGAGCCGCCCGGGGCCCGCGCCCGGGTGGGTCTTTCGGCTTTGACAGCCGCCGAATATTTCCGGGACGAAGAGGGGCAGGATGTCCTCCTGTTCATCGACAACATTTTCCGCTTCACCCAGGCGGGCTCGGAGGTTTCGGCCCTCTTGGGGCGGATGCCGTCGGCCGTCGGCTACCAGCCGACATTGGCCACCGAAATGGGCGAACTCCAGGAAAGGATCACCTCCACGAAGCGAGGATCCATTACCTCGGTTCAGGCGATCTATGTTCCCGCCGACGACTTGACAGACCCCGCGCCAGCCACCACGTTTGCCCACCTGGATGCCACTACCGTCCTTTCCCGGTCGCTGGTGGAGCTGGGCATCTTTCCGGCCGTCGACCCTCTCGATTCCACCTCCCGGATCCTGGACCCGCTGATCCTGGGGGAAGAGCATTATCAGATAGCCCGAAGGGTGCAGTTCATTCTCCAGAAATACAAAGACCTCCAGGACATCATTGCCATTCTGGGCATGGACGAGCTTTCCGAAGAAGACAAACTGATCGTCTCCCGTGCCCGGAAGATCCAGCGATTCCTGTCCCAGCCCTTTTTTGTGGCCCAGGAGTTCACCGGCACCCCCGGGGTTTATGTGAAAATCAAGGACACGCTCCGCGGCTTTAAGGAACTCGTGGAAGGGAAATGGGACCACCTTCCTGAGCAGGCTTTTTACATGGTGGGGACCATTGAAGATGCCGTAGCCAAAGCCACCCGCTTGGGGGCGATTGGCTGATACGAGGAGACTGGTGGATAAAGTTTTTCTTCTGGAAATCGTGACGCCGTACGGCCTGGTGGTGAGTTCGAAGGTGGAAGAAGCCTATATCCCCGGGAGCCAGGGAGATTTCGGGGTCCTGCCCGGCCATGCCCCGTTTCTTACCTCCCTGCGCATCGGAGAGCTTCATTACCGGCAGGAGAATAAGATGCATTATGTCTCCATCAACCACGGGTTTGCCGAGGTGACGCCCGCCCGGACCACGGTGTTAACCGATACGGCGGAGCTCGCCGGCGGGATCGACGTGGAGCGGGCCCGGGCTGCCAAAGCCCGGGCGGAGGAAAAAATCCGGACTCTCTCCAAGGAGGACCCGGCGTATCAGCAGGAAGCGGAGGCCCTGGAGCGGGCCCGGATGCGGCTCCGCGTCGCCGAAAAAGCCCCCCGGGAGTAAAATATTCACCGCAGAACATAGAGGCTGACTATCGATTCAACAACTAAAAACTGCAGGGATAGCTCCGGACTGGTTTGACCAAACCAAATGATGTAGGAAGGGATGCGGTTATCTTTTTTGAATCATCTCCAAATTAATAGTTGGTCGTTCAGAGCCGTTTTCTTGTTGCCCGGGCAAGAAAGCAGGCGCCGAAGCCAAAAAGGGCCGGGAGAAACCTTCTAATTTCTCCCCTCTTCGTTTCCGCAAAGAGACGCGGTGGCAA
>Ga0113563_10002034_pt1 | contig 11943 bp, 6 predicted proteins | sample Mud3Dept3metaG_FD_80117 | JGI IMG/M metagenome (GOLD analysis project Ga0113563, IMG submission 80117) | Freshwater wetland microbial communities from Ohio, USA, analyzing the effect of biotic and abiotic controls - Mud 3 Core 4 Depth 3... | ecosystem: Environmental > Aquatic > Freshwater >...
AGTCATCATGAGAACTTTATCAACCATTTTTTGCCTTATCTGGTTTACAGTCACAGGCTTTTCGCAATTTGTAACAGAATATCCGGAGATTCCAAGGATTGATGTGCATACACATGTTTCCAACAATTACACAGGGATCAGCAATTATCTGGAAATGCGTGACTCACTGGCAATGAAGCATAATATCGATGTGGCCATGTGGATTAATCTTTGCAGCCGGGCAGGCGGGGAGACAGGGATTGACACAATCACTGAAGTAAGCAAAGGCAGGATCATGACCTGTATAAGTGATTTTACTCCACACAGGGGATTGACCCATAAACCAAAGGAACTTGCCGGTTATATGAAAAAAGGTTTCGTGGGTTATAAGATATGGCATGGCCCGTATTACAGGGTGCTTAAGGAAGGTGAAACAGGTATCAGGTATTTTGATGATCCATCTCATGAACCTGTTCTGGCAAAAATGGAGAAGATTGGCATGCTGGTTGCTTCGGTGCATATTGCTGATCCGAACGGTCCCTTTGGGAACAGGACGAAATGGTGTGCTGATCCTGTGGAGTTCTGGCGTGAGATAATGGGTATCGAACGTGTTCTGCAGCGTCATCCCGATCTTATTGTCCTTGCAGCACATTGTTCCTGGCTGATCTGTCAGGATGCGCAAATTGACTATCTTAGATACATGCTCAGCACCTATCCGAATCTGTATGTTGACCTGGCTGCCACTTTCCAGTATTATTATCTGGATAATTACGACAATCTGCGTGACTTTATGATACAGTATTCAGACCGTATCCTTTACGGGACCGATGAAGGCATATATGAGAAGAAATCGGCAATTCCGGGTCATGTAAGCAATTATTCCAGAACATTCCGGACCCTTGAAACTGACGAACTTGTAGAGGGAAGAAATCCAATCAGAGGTCTCAACCTTCCGAAAGAAGTCCTGGAAAAAATCTATTATAAGAATGCATTAAAGCTTTATCCCGGACTGGCTGACAGGATGCGTCAGCTTGGCTATAAAATATGATTCAACTTTTGCTTAGAACAGGTCCTTATAAATAAAAGGTGTCTGACAATTAATATTATATCAGACACCTTAAACTAACAGTCAGGCTGGATATTCTGCTTACGGAAGCTACTGTGGCAACTCTGACAAATCTTCCAGGGGCGGATTTTGTACAAGGTTCGGATTTCTTGCCATTTCGTCCTCATGGATAAAATTAATAATACGATTAGACCAGTATGGGATATATCTTGGACCTGACCATCCCTGCCAGGACGAGTAAGTCCTGTCCATTGTTCTCTTGTTTCTGAAGACATCCTGTGCACGATGGCCTTCCAGCCAGAATTCCAGTCTTTTTTCATCCAGCACTATATCCAGAACTGATGAATATCCTCTCATATTATCGAGCCTGAACAGCTCATCTCCGGTTAAACCGGCACGTTGCCTGATTATATTTACATTGTCCAGTGCAAGCTGATTCTGTCCGGTTTTTGCATAGGCTTCTGCCAGTATTAAGTACATTTCAGCCAGCCGGAAATAAACTGGTGAATGCAGCATGGCGACGCCGTTCTCATAGGTGAACTTTATGGAATAATAGCTTGTAACACCCATCCTGTCATTCATCGCGTAACCATAGTATTTTTCATTAGGATCGGGAATTTTCTGGCCATTAGCGTCAAGCTTGTAGTGTGGATCAATGAATTTTTTTCTATTATCGTTCGGACATTTCCAGAGGAGATCCATTAAGCTGGAGGATACCATGATTTCACCCCATCCTACATCATTGTGAAACATTGACCCTATTGAAGTACGCCCCATATTTTCTGCAGGAAGTATCTTAACGGCAAAAATAGTTTCAGAATTCTGTTCACAAGTTAAACGGTTCCAGGGCACTTTATCTGCAGGAATCAGCTGGTACCTGTTGGAGCTTATTACTTTATTTGCATATTCTATGGCTTCATCATTCTTTTCCATATAAAGATATAATCTGGCAAGTGTTGCCCATGCAACTTCTTTTGAAGCATATTTGTTTGACTTGGATATGGTCATAAGTTCTGCTGCTTTTAAAAGATCCTTTTCAATGAACTCATAACATTCTTTTACAGTGGACCTTGGAGGTAAAGCGAATACGTCAGTATTATCACGTATCATAACGCCTAAATTGGTTTCTGGACTGTCATGGGAATAGGGTCTCGCAAAAACCCTGACAAGGTCAAACATCCAGTGCGCCCTCATCCAGAGATTCTCACCTTTCAGGTTAAGCATTTCCGCGCTCGCATCATCAGGTATGGCTTCTATTACAGTGTTGACTGCAAAAATTGCATAATAGGCAATATTCCAGAAAGATCTGGCAAGGTTATTATTAACAACCATCAGATAAGTCAATATATAGGTCAGATGATTACTGCTCCATCTCATCATAATAAGATCATCACTCTGATACTCGATAACCCGATGCCTTATATTTTGAGCATCATCACCAGTACGGTTTCTTCTCATATAGGAGTAATTTCCTACCGTAGCAGTTTTTAATAATTCGGGATCATTGATTATCTGGTTTGTTGTCAACTGGTCAATTGGTAGATACTCCAGCTCATCAGTACAACCAGACCATAGTAACAGCATAAAAAATATTAAACAGATTCCTTTATTCGTTTTCATAATGTTGTATTTTATTTTATTGTTAAAGATCAAACCTGATGCTAAATAAAACTTTCCTGGTTGGCCGGTATCTGTCAAGGGAGGCTGATCCTGCTGATGAGCCTGTAAAGTCTGTATCAGAATCTCCAAACGGGAATTTTGTCAGTATTGCCAAGTTTTCAGAAGCGACAGCTAAAGACAGGTTCTTAAGTCCAACGATTGTTTTGGGGAATGTATACCCCAGCCGTACACTTTGAATTTTCAGGTAACTGGCATCGTGAAGGTATAAGGATGATGCCATCCGGGTGTTATATGGATCACTGAATAATAATTGAGGCAGATCAGCTATATCCCCCGGTTTCTCCCATGTGGTCCAACCCTGCCATTTGGTTATTTTAAACCTGTTACTGCCAAGGTCATGCACGGTCCAGTTGGCCTCAGTATAGACTTTATGACCTACAGCAAAGTTGGTCAGTATAGTAAGTGAGAAATTCTTAAACATGAGGTCATTGCTGAACCCTCCGGTAAAATCAGGGTACACTGTTTCAATAGGTATAAGGCTGGCATCTGAGAATACGCTGGTTGTCGTAATGTTGGTCGGTTCTTTCTTGCTGCTGCCATGTAAAAGGCCGCCATTTTCATCTTCCCATCTTGTCCACAGTGGTTTACCGGTTGCTGGATCAACTCCCTTCCATTCTCTCATATAAAAATACTTTAATGTCAAACCTTCTCTGATAATATAGTTGTCGCTGATAATATCCGCATGATTAGACAATTCCAACACCTCGTTCCTGTTGACATTCAAATTTAAATTGGTTTGCCACTTTAACAATCCATCAAGATTGGTGGTTGTAATATTCAAATCAATCCCGCGGTTAAGTACTGAACCGATATTTCTTTGCTGAGAGGCAAAACCGGATGCAGCTGAAAGAGGCACGCTCTGAAGCAAGTCTGTGTTTTTCGTGTTGTACAAGTCTAATTCAATAGTTAAACGATTATATATCCTTAACTCCGTGCCAATATTGAGTGTATGTGCTGACTCCCAGGTTAAAGCGGGATTTGGCAAGCGTGAAGGCACTGCGCCTGCAACTCCATCGTAGGCAGTTCTGTCAGAAAACTGATATGTTCCCATGTGCAGGTAATTTGAGATATTAGCATTACCTGTCTTTCCGTAACTTGCCCTTAGTTTCAATGTATTAATCCAATCCACATCAGCCAGGAAATTCTCTCTGTTGATATGCCAGTTTGCACCGATTGAATAGAAGGTAGCCCATTTATAATCCGGACCAAAACGGGAAGATGCATCACGCCGCAATGAACCAACAAGAAAATACTTGTTACGATAGTTATAATCCAACTGTCCGAAATATGATTTAAATCCCGTTTCTGATAAGGTTCCCCGTGTCAGATTGGGTGTACCCGCAGAACTGAGAGCGGTCATTCCTGCAACCACACCAATTGCCCTGGCATCGACATACCGTGAATTACCATAGGAATATTCCTGCCCCAGAATCCCGTAAAAAGTGTGATTTCCGAACTTTCTGCTGATATGAGCTGTATTTGAAGTTATTATACCTGTACTGTAATCGTAATCCCATTCTACGTAGCCGCCGTAAGTTTTTCCCTCCAGATTGTCTTTCGTGAACATATAGCTTTCGTCCCCGAAACCAAAACTAACCCTGGTGTTGGTGTTTACCCTTAGCCAGTCAGTAATCCGCCAGTCCAATTCACCGGTTCCTGTACCATCATATTCTTTCGATAAGGACTCGGAAGTTTCCCTTTCCAGTATATAATTCTGCCTTGTATAATGGTACCAGAGAGGAACAATATTAGTGTTCATAACAGGTGTGAGATGGCCGTTTATTGAGCCTGGTCCATCATAATACGGATTATCATACGGAACGGCTGAAAAAGATTCCCACCTCGCTCTGCCGCTGCCAAACCAGGAATTTGGATCTGTTTCGTAATCTCCTGTTAATCTCAGTGTAAATTTCAGATTCTCAAAGATCTTATGACTGATATTGCTTCTTAGTGTAGCTTGTGTATGACTCCTGTCAAGTATTGTTCCTTTTTCATAATTCAGATTAGCGCTCACATAAAATGTAGTCCTTTCATTACCTCCTGACATCGCGAGCTGAGTTTGATTTATAAAGCCGGGTCCATTTAACAAATCATACCAGTTGGTATTCGTATTAACGACATTTGGAGGAACGGTTTTGTCCCTGTATTCCTCAAAAGATTTTCCAACAAAATCAGGGTGCCCTTCTGCTACTCTCAGGTCAAAAAGGTTTCTTAAACCCTTTACCTGCTGATCATACAAGCTGTGAGAATCATTGAGCTCTATCCTGTTGTCCCAGTTGAAAGTTGGACCGGTTGTACTGGTTACTGAAACCCTGAAATCACCTGCTCGTCCCTGTTTGGTGGTGATAACAAGCACCCCATTGGCAGCCCGTGAGCCGTAAATACCGGTAGCTGCAGCATCTTTTAAAACTGTTACCGTTTCAACATCCTGTGGGTTGTAATCACCTCCGATTATCCCGTCAACTACCACCAGGGGAGAGGTGCTGGCTCCTATAGAGCCTGCTCCTCGTATGGTCATGGTTGCACCGCTTCCCGGCATCCCATTCGTATTAGAGATTATCAGTCCCGGAACCCTTCCCTGCAGCATAACACTTAAACTGGTTGAAACAGGTGCTGTTTGCAGTTTTGCCGCTGAAACAACAGCAACAGAGGAAGACAATTCCGACTGACGTCTTGAACTGTAACCGATCACAACTATTTCGTCAAGTACAGCCAATTCTTCAGCTAGTGCGATATTAATTACCTTTTGACTGCCAATAGTAACGGACTGGGGCTGGTATCCGATAAATGAAAATTGCAATACGGATTTTTCATTCGGAACTGTTAGTGAATAGGTGCCGGAACCGTCAGTTATCGTTCCAAGAGTCGTTCCTGAAACAGCAACGTTTACACCAGCTAAAACAGCTCCTGTTTTGGCATCAGTAACTACACCTTGAACAGACACTTGTTGCGCCAGAGCAACAAATTGGGAAAGAAGAAAAATCCCAATCAGAATAAATTTCCTGAAGAGCCGGATATGACTCTCCATCGAATAGATTTGCCTTGTCTTAATTTTCATAGTAATCTTAATTTAATTTTAGGTTTAAGAAATTATTAAGAAAATGCGGAGAAAACAGTTTTAAGCTCAACAGCAAGGAACACGCATCAAATCTAAAAGATAAACCTTATAATTTTTTATTAAAGATCTGTAATACACAGATCATCTGTAGTCTTTAAACAAAGGAAATCAGGCTAGTCCTATACAAATATAATGATTTTTTTAAGATAAATCAAATGTCTATTTGGAAAATGATCGAGCTTCTAAACCCTGCCTGACACCTGAATGATTGATTTCAGGACGTACGCAATTGAATATAGAAAAGATTGTTGAAAAAGTCCTTTAGAGCCTCGTGATAACTTAGTGCGGATTTGTGGTTAAAGTTAATTATTTTCTAACGGGTATTTGTATTATCGTATGCTCGTTGATATTAGAATAACAATTTGTAAGTGAGTAATCAAGCTCTTCTTCAGCTTCCTTATAATTAATAATTGCAATACTTTCAGGAAACAGTTTAATAATATCTGAACGGTCATTTCGTTTTGCCTTTCCCTCTTTTTTGAGTATAAATGTAAGGTCAGAATGATTCTCAAGCTCAGCATAAAAAGTTCTGTTCCCATCTTTGCCGGATTGCCTGAAAGGTGGATGCAATGTTACCGAAGCATGAAAAAGTTCTTTGATCAGATCTTCCCTTCCTGCCAGTATATGATCGAAGAAGCCAAGTGTCCGTTTTTCGAAAAGAGCCTCCTTAACACCGTTTAAAGACCTCTCTCTGGCAAAAACCAAAGTTATGGGACGGTGACTGTAAGGGCGGGAAAGGTCATACCAATAGTTAACCGGGGCATGTATGTCGGAATTGGCAAAGACAGTTAAGCTCTTTTCCATGCACCACTTAAGTGCAATCTGATACCATTCTTCGGTGTTATAAATTTCGATACCATGTAACCATCCCTTTTCCAGTATCACCGTCTGAAAATCCCACCAGGTAGTTGTATCAGGTAAAGGGCTTGCCCAGCCCCAACCTGGATGGTTCCATAAAATGAAGGCTCCTTGTTTCACTGCTTCTTCAATCTGGACCATTGGATCATTGTCAGTGAGCTTGTTTACATCTTCAACAAACAATGCATTGAGATGTCCCGGCGGTATTTCTTTTGATATTTCAGCTCCGGGGACAAGTAAAATGTTCAGTGCTCCTGCCCTCGCAATTGCACGTTCATATCCTGAATTTTGATCATCTGAAGTATCCATTTTATGAGGGCGGGACGCAATGTGATCAGTTATTGCAATTACGTCCAGACCTTCAGTCCAGGCTTCGGTAACCCTGAAATCCGGCCAGACATAACCATCAGAAAATGAAGTATGTACATGAAAATCACCTTTCAGTGTAATGAAACCCCGGATATCAGGAATCCGAAGGATCCTGCGATTCTGGCTCATGGCATTATCGTTTTGAACCTCCCTGTTTACATTTTGCGCTCCGGTTGTCGGCCCCCCTGAAAGCCAGCACAGCATCAATAAAAACAGGGTACCTGATACCCTTTCTTTTAACGCTTTCCGGGATTGTTTCATGGTTTCATCCTTTAATATCAACTCACGAAAAGATCTTAATAATCTCCGCTTTTTCAGAATCGCTCCTCAGGTCTGAGAAATGCAGTTTTGTTATTCTGTGAATCAAATTTCCTTATCAACTCAAAAACATCCGGGATTTGTTTCCGGAAACGTGAAATTATTTCATCGTTCGTATTCAGCCTGCTTACCGGTACCTGTTTTGTATCATAAAAATGATTTTCATCCCTGCCGTATTTATAATCAAATGTAAACCAATTCAATGAATCGGTTTTGATTCCGGAATTAAGGCCGTCGGGTACACTGATAAAGAACTCGCTTCTGTTGATGTCCCCCTTATTATTCAGCAATTTATTGATGAGAAGATATTCATATACTTCTTTTGCAGTGTTGACAGCCGGATCGATCAAAATGATACTGTCGCACAGGACATCCCTGTAAACATACTCTTCATTAATCTTCAGATTGTATAATTCCCCTAAGCTTTCTTGTATAAATTCGGATAAATATGGATAATGAGTGCATCCTAAAATCAGGGTTTTCAAAGGTTTGATATCCTGCATTGACTGAAGCCGTTCGCAAAGCGATACCAGGTGAAATTTAACATAATTTTCAGGGTTGTTAAGCTGCAGGGTATAATACTGATCATTTTTAATTTCGTAAAGTAATGCGTTACCGGTCGTGTCGAAATCGTAAATTTCCATCAATTCATTCCGGATCTTCAATTCATCGTTGCTCAATGATGGGCCCTTATAATTCTTCCTTGGTTTTGTTGCACTTCTGGCAATGAAATTTGGTTCTTCATCAACTGCTTCTGCAATACCTATACCGGCATGTTGTATAAATTCTATATTGCCGGTATAGCCTGATGAGGTTTTCATCGAATTAAATGTATTCAGGTATCCGTTGGAATAAACAGTGCCTGCAGTAGCCAACACGGCAACCGTCCCGCTTTCATCTTTCTTAAAGGATGCAAGAGCGCCACGAACTCCCGCGTCAATGACTCCGATAACTTTGATCCTGATGCCTGCGGAAGACAACATTCTTTCTATGTCATTTTTACCATAAGCGGTTGCAGTATTACAGGCAATAACGATCAGCTTTACAGTTTGTTTATCAGTCTGATATGTTTTATCCTCTCCGGTCCGGTAATATTTATTGCCTAATAAGAACAGTGCATCCCTGAAAATAAGCTCCTTCAGAAATCCGGTTTTATTCACTTCAGCATAATGACCATAAGGCATATTTGCCTGATCGCCGAAATAAATAAATTGCTCAGTCCGGAAATCGTTGATACCGTCTCCTCCCGGCAGAAATTTTTGATTTGCATTATTGTACTGATCAAAATTCAATAAAGCATTCAATACAGTAAGGCCTCCTGTGCCTGAATCAAACATACCGACCGGCAGTGTTGAAGAAACCCTGGCATTGACCTTAAAATCAAAATAATAATAATCCGACCGGTCGTTAAGTGCAGTATTTAAAAAGGAATTGCCAAAATTTACTTTCGTTGTTGCAATTGGAGGATACCTGCAGCTATTTGATAACAATCCAATACAGCAGAATAACAGTAAATGATTTTTCATTTGGATGATTTTGAGCTTTAATCAGGTTACCAGTTCGAATGGTACCAGGTCCTGACATCCCTTGGTATCATGCCGGCAATCCGGGCAGCTTCAAGACCCTGCTCACCGTCCTCAAATACCTCAATATGGGCAGGATCTACATTCATCAGCTCAGCGCACCTGAGGAATGTTTCAGGATGTGGTTTGAAATAATCCACATCGTTGGCAGTGACGATAATATCAAAGTACTTCCTCAAACCTGTTAGTTCAAGGGTACGTTCGACCGCTTCCCTGTGGCCTCCGGTACCAACGGCCATAGGCAGCTTGCCATGATATTTTTTTACGATATCAACAACGGGACCAATCGGCTTTGCGAGGTGCTGGATCTTAAAAAATTCATGGAGTTTTTCATTCATGATCTGTTCTCTGGTCACACTTCCGTTCAGGTTGCAGTTCTTTAGTATTTCATCGGCAACGATCCACCCCGGACTACCTGTGTGTTTGCGGAGAAATGCAGTATCGATATGTGCGCCGTACTTTAAGCACGCTTTTCTCCATCCCTCAAAATGATAGGGCATGGTATCGGCAAGAGTGCCGTCAAGGTCAAATATCAGTCCCTTTGTCCCTGGTTGGATATCGTATTCCATTTTTTTTTAAACAAGGTGCAAAAATAGTGAATTATATTTTTATGGATAAATTAAAAACGAAATCATGAAAAAATTTAAGTTTGCATGTTTCAACTAAATATTTTAACATTATTTTTATCGATCCTTGATTTCTTAAAAATTAACATCACTAACAATCCATTAAGAATATGAGTGGCAACAACGCATCATCTTCTTCAGGTCCGGGCTTAAAACGTGTTCTTGGACTCTGGTCATTGATTCTCTACGGTATAATCCTTATTCAGCCCACGGCACCAATGCCATTGTTCGGCGCAGCTACAAATCTTGCTCACGGCCATGTTGTCATCACAGTTCTGATAGGGATGGTAGCTATGCTGTTCACTGCTGTCGGTTATGGTCGTATGGCCAATGCTTATCCAAATGCAGGTTCGGCTTATACTTATGTTACAAGAGAAATTCACCCGTCACTGGGTTACTTAACCGGCTGGGCCATGATTTTTGACTATTGCATGAATCCTATTATATGCGTGATATGGATCAGCAAAGCTTCCATGAATCTGATCCCGGAAATACCTTTCGCTGTTTATGCGGTTGCTTTTACTATTTTATTCACTGCAATGAACTTGCGCGGCATTGAATCCAGTTCGAAGACAAATGCCGTCATTGCAGCCGGACTGGGTGTTGTTATAGTGCTTTTCCTGGGTTCTGTAGTCCGTTACCTCATTATAAATCCTCCTGCTGATGCATCTGTATGGACAAAACCTTTCTATAATCCGGAGACTTTTTCGTTTTCAGCTGTTTCTACAGGAGCATCGCTGGCTGTTCTTACCTATATCGGCTTCGACGGTATTTCAACGCTGTCGGAAGAGGTTCACAATCCCCGGCGCAATATTTTGAGGGCAACTGTACTTGTTTGCCTTGTAACGGGAATACTGGCTTCCATTCAGGTTTATGCCGCTCAGCTTGTATGGCCAGAAACAACTTTCCCCGACCAGGACACTGCATTTTGCTATGTAGCAGGCAAAGCAGGAGGTATGTGGCTTTTCCATACGATCAACTTTGCGCTGCTGATAGCATCAATAGGCTCAGGTGCAGGTGCTCACCTCGGAGCCGGTCGTCTTCTTTATGGTATGGGACGTGACAATGCAATCCCCGCTAAGTTCTTTGCCAAAGTTCATCCGCGCACACGTGTACCTTCAAACAATATTATCCTGGTTGGTGCATTAACCCTTGCCGGTGCATTCCTGCTGACCTATCCGCTGGGTGCTCAATTGCTGAACTTCGGCGCCCTGATTGCATTCATGGGTGTTAATGTTTCATCATTTGTACACAATTTTATACGTAACAAGCATAAAACTTTTTGGAATTTCATAATACCGGTACTGGGATTTACTGTCTGCCTGTACCTCTGGCTAAGCCTGGGATATAAAGCCAAAATCGCAGGATTGTGCTGGCTTTCAGCAGGTGTCCTCTACGGTGCATACAGGACATCATGGTTTCGTAAACCCCTTCAGTTTGCCCGGATTGAAGATGACAGCGAACCTGAAGCAGACAAGACCAATTAAAAATTCAAGCACTCACTGCGCAATTTAAAGACTATTGAATTCCGTTTGTCAAAACCACTATAAAAACCTTCCAGGTAGGTGATCATCTGTTTTTTTACTTTGGGATTCAGATATTGAAAGTCGTTTATGACTTTGTAAAGATCTTCCTTCTTGTCTGAAAATTCTTTCAGGGCTTTAATAAAATCCTCCTCGCTTCTGCACATGCCAAGGTACCGGCGCTCGAGGACTGATTTAAGTCCCAGTGCATCAGCAGGAACAGCATAATTTGTGTTAACGAGTCCGGCATAATCAAAATCATAAGCTATCGCTATACCTGATTCAGATCCCTGGAATTTAGCCTGAGACATAACAAGCACATTATTATGAAAAACCGGGACCGTCCAGTCTGTATTACCGATCATGTAATTGAAGATTGCCAGCCTGTCCATTATTTCCGGCCTTATATGTTTCTGTGTAATGTTAGGGGATTTTACTTCAACGGCGCCCAACCGCTTTCCCAGGATTTCTTCCGGCTCAATGACGAAAGCAAATTCCCTGATCGGTTTACTTGCTTTGGCCGTATTTATATAATTCACCCTCAGCAACCTTGCCCTGAAACTGTAATCCGTCAGAACATTGTAAAGTTTATATGCCAGAAATTCTTTAAGCAGATATTCTTCTCCCCCAGCACTGCAATGTGTGACCATTTTGATTTTATCCACCCTGCTGAATTCCTTTCCTGTTGAATCCTCCTTATGGAAATTTAACATCAGGGGAGGGAAATCACAAACAGAGAGCCGCATTATACCGCGGGGTCTGACTCTTAGTGCCTTGACTATTGAATCATTGGGACTTAAATGATATATCAGGGTTGCATCGA
>Ga0113563_10002036_pt1 | contig 11940 bp, 10 predicted proteins | sample Mud3Dept3metaG_FD_80117 | JGI IMG/M metagenome (GOLD analysis project Ga0113563, IMG submission 80117) | Freshwater wetland microbial communities from Ohio, USA, analyzing the effect of biotic and abiotic controls - Mud 3 Core 4 Depth 3... | ecosystem: Environmental > Aquatic > Freshwater >...
CTGATGCAGATGGGCCCGGCGCTGGCGAACCCGCGCGCGACCCGTGAATTCCTGCGCGCCCGGCTACGGGATCGCGACCACGAAGTGTTCTGCTGCCTGTTGCTCGACAATCGTCACCGCGTGATCTGCTTCGACGAAGTGTTCCGCGACACGATCGACGGGGCGAGCGTCCATCCGCGCGAGGTCGTGAAACTGGCGCTGGCCCGCAATGCCGCCGCCGTAATCCTGGCGCACAACCACCCGTCCGGCATTGCCGAGCCCAGTCAGGCGGATGAACTGATCACCGGTCGCCTGCGCGAGGCGCTGGCCCTGGTGGACATCCGCGTGCTCGACCACATCGTCGTCGGTGACGGGGCGTGCGTGTCGTTTGCCGAAAGAGGGCTGCTCTAAACCGGGGCTGCCCGGCATGAAGCAGTTGCAGGATGTGTATAATTTAGGCGAAACGTACACACCAGAGGGGTCGCCTGAAATGCGCACGAACATCGTTATCGACGACGAGCTGATCGCCGAAGCCATGCAACTGTCCGGCGCCCGCACCAAGCGAGAGGCCGTCGAGCAGAGCCTTCGGCTTCTGGTCCAGTTGAAGCGCCAGGAGCAGTTGCGTGGCTCGCGCGGCAAGCTGAAGTGGGTCGGCGATCTCGAGGCCATGCGGCGGGACTGACGGCGTGATCGTCGTCGACACGTCCGTCTGGATCGACTATTTCAATGGCGCCCGGACGCCACAGGCTGATCGCCTCGATGAATTGCTCGGCGAGCGCTTGATCGCCGTCGGCGACCTGATCCTCGCCGAACTCCTGCAGGGCTTCGCCGCCGAGTCCGACGCAAGGCATGCATTGACGCTTCTCGCACCACTCGAATTCGTCGCCATGGCGGGTCGCGACGTCGCCATCCAGTCTGCCGCCTTTTACCGTGGCCTGCGCCGCCGCGGAGTCACCGTCCGCAAGACCATGGACATGCTGATCGGTACCTATTGCCTCCTGCACGACCACGAACTGCTGCACGACGATCGCGACTTCGATCTGCTCGCGAAGCACCTGGGCCTACGCACCGTCCCCGTCTGACGCGGGATCCACTACCTCGAGTGGATTAGAACGGCAGGACGACCGGAACAAACACGTGGTCCCGCTCGCTCACCTGGATTCGCACGTACGTGAACAGCGTGTTCCCGGGTGTGAAAGCCGCCGCGTAGTCGGTGGTCACCGCGAAGCGCAACCGATAGAACGGCAGATCGCCGGCGAGCAACGAGTCCAGGCCGCGCAGGGCCGTGTGGTAGGTGGTGGGAAACTCGATCCTGACGAATATTCCCCCCGTCCGGGCGGCAAGTTCGGCAGCAGCCTCATGGCTCGAGATCGTGACGATGGGAGTCGATGCCGCGCGGCTCGCGGCCGCGAGCACGAGGCGGTCCGACGCCTCGAACCAGGTGTTGCTGATCAGGACGACCGTCGGCGGCGTGGCCGGAGGCTGGCTGGCGATGATACCCAGCATGTCCTGCACCGCCGGGACCACTGGACTCGATCCGCCGACGCGCTCGCCGAGCCCCCGGGCGGGATCGAGCAGTGAGCGACCATCGTTGACGAAATCACCGTGCGTCTGCAGTACCGATCCGGAAGTTCGCTCCCTGAATTCGGCCAGCGCGACGCTGTTCGTCCCGGTGAATCGCTGCAGAAATTCGACGATCGCGTCGACTCGGTGCGGGTCGGCGTGCGAATCCGTGACGATGCTCCCCTGGTCGACCAACAGGCCCGCCGCAAATGGTCGTCGGGGCGACGCAGGAATGAGCCCGAAGGCCTGAGGCGTACCGGTCAGTGGCAACCAGTTGGCAATCTCCTGTCCACTGGGGTCGTTGACGCACAGACCCCAACCGCACTCGACCGCTGGCAGCTCGAACATGGCGTCCGTCAGGCCGAGCAGCGGCTGACCCGACTCGTCGAGCACCGCGATGTCGGTCTCGAACACGAGCGTTCGCCCGTCGGCACTCTGGCTCACGGCTCTTGTACCCAGCACCGCGGCGGTGGAGGCGTTGCGGGGCACCAGCATCACTTGGCCCTGAGTCGTTCGCCTTTCAGCGACCTGCACGCGAACGCTGGCACCGTCGAGGTATCCCCAAGCATAGGCCCGCACGTCGACCGCACCTGCCCGCACCGAGCCGAATGTCACGTAGCCATCCGCGTCGGTCGCGGCTCCGCCGGCGTTTCCGGCCGGGTCTGAAATGCTGGTCCAAGCGCCCGCGACCGGGCTTCCCGCGGTGTCGACGACTCGAACGACCAGGTCGCCCGGTGCCAGCCGCGGCGCCGTGCCCGAGTAGTTCGGGTAACGGGTCGAGTTGCCGGAACCGTCGGTACAGGCCGTAAGCAGGGCAATGAGATGCCCGACGAGCAGTAGCGCAGCCAGTTTGCGATGCATGGTCATTCCTCTTTCGCAGTGTGTTGCGGTCGCCTGCGATTTGGAACGCTCGAATTCGAGCTAGCAATGAATCGCGCTGAAACGTTATTAATCGCCGTGAATGGTCGCGGTCGATGATTGGTTCAGCCCAGGTCGAGTCGCTGGACCACCGCACGAAAACGCGGTTCGTCGCGCAGCCCGTCGAGTCCCGGATCGACGTTCAGGAAACCGATCATCTGCGAGTGATCCTCGAGCGCAACCTCGAGCGCGGCCAGGGCCGGCTCGCGCTCGCCGAGCGCCGCGTGGATCAGCGCAATGTCATACCTGACCCCGAAATCCTGCGCGCCGAGTTCCGCCAGTCGCGCGATCTCGGCGCGCGCCGCGTCTGTTCGTCCAGCGAGCACATAAGCTCGACCGAGATTCGACAAGCTGCCCGGAGCCCTGGCTGAGAATCCCTCCAGCAGCCGGAGCGCTTGCTCGGGCTCGTTCCGAAAGATGTGGACCCGCGCCAGGTGGTGCCGCGGCAGCGCGGCCTCGGGCGCCGCCTCGACGAGACCAGCGAGCTGCTGGTAGGCCGTGTCCAGTCGTCCCGCGTAGGTGAGCACCATGCCGACGTTCGCCGCGAACGACAGCGACATCGGCTCGAGCAACTGTGCCTGCCGCGCTTCCGACAGCGCTTCCGGAATCCGGCCCTGCATCAGGTGACTGTTTGCGAGCCACATGACGGCTTGCGCATACGAAGGCCGCAGATCGAGCGCAAGCCGGTAAAGCCGCTCGCCCTCGCGCCAGTCACGATCGAACTGGGTCGCGACGTGCCCGAGCGAAGCGTGGGCCTCGGCGAGCCGGTCGTCGAGTTCGATCGCGCGTCGGGCCGCGGACCGTGCGCGTGGGAACGCGACAGCCGGCGGCCGCAGGTTGAACACAGCCAGCACGGCCATCGCGTCGGCCAATCCTGCGTATGGCAGCGCGAATGCGGGATCACGTGCTGATGCGCTTTCGTAGTACTCGATCGATCGCAGGAACCCGTCCTCGGTCTTGCGATCCCAGTGGTACCGACCGTTGAGGTAGAGCCGCCAGGCCTCTGGATCCACCGTGTCGTGCCTTGCCAGCCGATCGCGCTGCTCGTCCGAGAGCTCGATCGACAGGGCCCTGACCACATGGTTCGCGAGCGACTCCTGCACGGCGAAGAAGTCGCCGAGCGGCTCGTTGAAGCGCCCCGACCAGAGCGAGCGACCGTCGCGCACGTCGAGCAGGCGGGCGGTGAGACGCAGGTGATCCTTGTCCACCTGGACGTGACCGTCGAGCACCGCGGCCACCCTGAGGGTCCGGCCGGCCTCCAGCGGATCGATGCCGGCGCCGGCGAAGCGGCGCACCGAACTGAGCGGCGACACGATGATGCCGGGCAACTCGCTCAGTCGATTGATCATCGTCTCGGTAATGCCAAGTTCGATCGCCGCGTTAGCGTCGGGTTCGAGCAGCGGCTTGAATGGCAGGACGGCAATCGTAGCCGGCAGCCCCTGCGGTTGCCGGGAGTTGCGCAGCCAAAGCGCTGCGCCCGTCACGGTGGCGAGCGTCGCGCCACCGGCAACCAGCACCCATCGGCGCGAGCGTCGTGGCAGGGCTTGCGAGCCCGGAGAGGGTGGCTCCACCCCGGGCGTAGCCGGCCGTTCAATGGCCATCAATTGTGGAGGTTCGGGCGTCGGTGGGGTCGTTGCAGGCACGCGCTCCGAAGGCGGAGCCTTTAAAGCCGGAGCCTCGCCAGAATCGGCGGCCGTCTCGGCGATGAACTGATAGCCACGACCCGCGATCGTGACGATGAATCGCGGCGAGTCGCGCGAGTCACCCAGGGCTTTGCGGATATTGTAGATCGCCTGGTTGAGGTTGTTTTCCTCGACCACGACCCGCGACCAGACCGCCTTGAGCAGTTCGTCCTTGCTGACGATGCGCGCGCGGTGCTCGACAAGGTAGGCGAGCACGTCGTAGGCGCGAGCAGAGAGGGGCAGCGTTCGTCCTTCCGGATCGGACAGTCGGCGACGCCCGAGGTCGAGCCGGTACCCCTCGAAGACGTATGCCGTCGGCACGCTGTTGTCCATGTTCCCTGCGCAAGCCCGGGGCGCCCGGGGTGCGGCCCCGGGCATTTGACGTGCGGTTCCGCAGCCTACGGCCTCTGTCGGCCACGCTCAAGAGTGATGCGAGGCGCTCGCGATTTCCGCTGCAAACTTTCGTCGACTCATCGATTCCCCGATTGTCTTGCGCGTCGCCGGCGTGTATTGATTGGTCGCTGCGCAGGAGCGCACGGGACCAGCGAAGAAGCAGTTGGGGGAATCCGATGATGCGCGTTGGGAGGCGCCGATCTTGTGTCGCTGTCGTGACGGCCGTGGTCACACTCGTCCTGGGTCCGCCCATCGCCGCCGCGGACGACCCGCCACTCGAGGAGATCGAGGTTACCGGGTCGCGCATCGCCCGTCGCGATTTCACCTCGGCCAGCCCGATCGTTTCCGTGCCGTCGACCGTCTTCGCGGAAACGGGTTCCGTGTCCGTCGAGCGCACGCTGGCGATGCTGCCGCAGTTCGTGCCCGCGGTGACCGCCACGTCCAACGAGCCGTCGAACGACGGACAGGCCAACCTCTCGCTGCGCGGCATCGGCGTCTCGCAGACCCTGGTGCTGGTGGACGGCAAACGACTGATGCCGGCCGATGGCCGTGGCTCGGTGGACCTCAACGTGCTGCCGCCCGCGTTGATCGAAAGCGTCGAGGTGGTGACCGGCGGCGCTTCGGCGGTGTACGGCTCCGATGCGATTGCCGGCGTGGTCAACTTCCGCCTGCGCGACGCGGTCGACGGGATCGAGTTCGACGGCGACTGGTCGCAGACGGACCGCGGCGACGGGCAGGAGTACTCGGCCGGCATCCTCGCCGGCACGTCGTTCGCCGATGATCGTGGCGACGTCGTGGCGTATGTCGGTTACGCCGAGCGCCAGCAGGTCAACCAGGGCGACAGGCGCCACACGAAGTACCCGTACATCTATTACCAGGACGAGACGGATGGATACGGTCCGGGCGGGGCGTTCCTCGGCGGCGGGAACGCCCGCACCGAGGATGGCTACTTCGTCGTCTTCTCGAACCCGGCGGTGTTCAGCCAGCTCTTCGCGTCCTACGGCTATCCACCGGGCACCGCGCCGTACTACCCGGGCATCGGCGTCAACGAGGATCGAACGATCTTTACGTTCGGCGACGACGTGACTCCAGGCAGCGTCGTCAACTACCGCGGCGAGATCGACCCGGCCATGGCCAACGACCGGCTCCTCACCTACAACACGGCACCGCTGACGGCCCTTCAACTGCCGCTCGAGCGGACGTCGCTGTACCTGCGGGGCCAGTTCAAGGTTGCCGCGTCCGCCGAGGCGTATGCACAGGCGATTTACGCCGATTACAGCGCCACGCGGCAGCTTGCTCCCGCCGACTCCGGAATCCTGCTGATGCCGATGAGCAATCCCTACATGCCGGCGGACCTGCGCAGGCTCGCCGAGTCCCGCCCCAACCCAAGCGTCCCGTTCCGCTTCTTCGCCCGGCCGACCGTGCTCGGCCCGCGCACGGCGCAGAACGACCGGGAGATGCTGCAGCTGACGATCGGCCTGCGCGGACAAGTGTTCGAGGACTGGCGGTACGACGCCTACGCCCAGTCCGGTCGCAATGAACGAACCGAGCGGCAGGACGGCATCACGCTGGTCTCGAAGTACGAGGAATTGCTGTTCGCGGTCGACGGCGGACGTTCGATCTGCGGCGGGCTCGACGTGTTCGGCAAGAACCGCATCACGGCCGAGTGCGCGGCCTACGTGGCCACGTCGGCCGAGAACGAGGCACAGGTGGACCAGGCGATTGCGGAGGCCTCGATCAACGGCCCGCTGCTCGACCTGCCCGCTGGTGAACTGCAAGTGGCGGTTGGCGTGTTCCATAAGCGCGACGAGTTCGAGTACGTTCCCGATCCCGTACTGGCCGCGGTCGTGCCCGCGGTTCCCGGCGTCATCGGTCCGCGTCCGGACGTCTCGGGTTTCGGCGCCGGCGCGGCACGCAGCGGCAACGAGACGAACACCGACCTGTACCTGGAGGCACGGGCACCACTGCTGCGCGACACGGAGAAGGGCCGCTCACTGGAACTGGGTGTCGGTTACCGCTACTCGCAGTACGAGCAGGCCGGCGGCGCGGATTCGTACAAGGCCGAACTCAATTTCCGGCAGAGTCCCGCGGTGATGTGGCGGGGATCGTTCCAGCACGCAGTCCGTGCGCCGAGCGTGGAGGAACTGTATTACCCGGAGATCGCCGGGCAGTTCGTGGTCCCGATCCCGGACCCCTGCAGCGTTTCGAGCCCGCAGCGCACCGGGCCGGACCGGCAGCAGGTCGAGGCGCTCTGCCTGGCGCAGGGCCTGTCGCCCGAACTGCTGCCGACGTACAACTTCATCCTGCGCCGCGTCGATGGCGTGAGCGGCGGCAACCCGGACCTCGAGCCCGAGGAAGCGGACACCCTCACGGCCGGCATCGTGCTCGACCCGAACTTCGAGCACCCAGCGCTCGCCGACCTGCAACTCGCCGTCGACTGGTATCGGATCGATTTCGGCGATGGCATCGGCCGCTGGGAGACCGAGTCGGCGGTCGAGCGATGCTTCGATTCCGCCTTCAATCCCGACTACGAACCGTCATACCCGTACTGCACGTTCTTCACCCGGGTCCCCACGGTCGGAGACATGTACGCGCTCGAGCTCGATCGCAACATCGGTGGCGTGGACACGTCCGGTGTCGACGTCCAGGTCGACTGGGCCATGGACGCCGGTCCCGGCCGCCTCGGCGCCAACGGCTACCTGACGTACGTTCAAGAGTGGCAAGCGACCGAGCCGGACGGTCGCAAGGTCGACTACGTCGGCACGATCGGCAATCGTGGCCTCGGCGGCGCGATCCCGCGCTGGCGTTCGGTGCTCGGCCTGCGCTACCAGTGGCAGGCGCTCACCGTCTTCACACGCTGGCAGCACATCGATGCCATGCGCGACGCCGAGTATCGGGACTTCCGCGTGCCGACCTACGACTATTTCGACGTCGGCGCGAGTTACGTAGTCGATGCAGGCGTCTTGAGCGGCCTCACCGCGACGGCCGGCGTCGAGAACCTCGGCGACGAAGATCCACCGTTGTTTCCGAGCTATCCGCAGGCGAACACCGACCCGTCGCAGTACGACGTGCTGGGACGCCGTTACTTCGTCAGCCTGGGATATCGGTTCCAGTGATGCCGTTGCCGCAAGTGGCGCTTGCTGCGGCAATCGCGCTGTTGGCCGGCGCTTGCACCACGCGGGCTGCCGAGCCCGATTCCGCGTCAGCGCCCATCATGGTGAGAACATCGGGGCAGCTCGCCGAGGCCCTGCAACCGGGTAATACCGGGCGCCGAATCCTTGTCACGCGCGGCGAGTACCGGGTCGATCGACCGCTGCAGGTTCCGGATGGCGCCGTGCTCGAGGGCGAGGGCGTCATGTCGTTTGACTCGGACGGGTTGCCGGCCGGCTTCGAGCCCGGCACGGAAACCGTGCTACGCGTGATGGAGGGTTTCCACGGACAGGTCCTGACCCTGGGACACGACAGTGCCCTGCGCGGGCTGCGCGTGCTCGACCTGGCGAATCCGCCGTCGCAGCCGCCGCTGCGCCAGGGCAATGTCGTGTACGTCGCGTCGCGCGCGCCGGGCGACGTGATCGCGGCCTCGATCGTGGAGTGCGAGCTGGTGAACCCCAACCTCGTGGGCTTCAGTGACGTGGGACCGCACGGACACGGGTTGGTCGTGCTCACGCTGAATCCGAACCTCGGGGCGCCGCCCGCGGCCCACGAAGACGCGCAGATCAGCATTCGCGTGCAGCGCTCCATTGTCCGCACGCACAGCGGTGCGGTCGTGTTTGCCAACAACTTTGCCGCGCGTGGCGCCGTAACGATCGCACTCGAGGGAAACCGATTCGAGGGCTACCTGACGGTGGGGGCTGGCGTGAGCCGGCCGGACGCGGTGACCGACTCCGTGATGCGCATCGAGTCGCGCGGCAATCGCTACCTCCGCTCGGGTCGCGACCGGTACGGCTGGTTGCTGCTCGGCGGCAGCACGTCACCGCATTTCCTCGAGGCCGGCATTCCAGGCGCCGGCCGCACCGCGTTGCTGGTCGATTCGACCGACGACCGCATCGAGGGCTTTCGCCAGGGGATCCAGGCAGCGGCGGCACGCCGCATCGGCGGCCAGAGCTCGCTGCTGATGGACAACCGGCTGGAGTTGCGACTGCGCGGCACGCGCATTCGGAGCGACGGCGATGGTGCGGCGGACCTCGTGCTGCACGGCGCTTTGAGCGAGATCGCACAGGCCGAGGGCCCAGGCGAGTATCCGGCCGGGGATCGTAACGTACTGCAAGTGACGATGGAAAACGCCACCGGCAGTGGCCTGCGCCGTAACGTCTACGCGGACGTTCGGGGGCCCACGAAGGTCCAGAACCACGGCGTCGGCAATCGACTGGAGATCGCCGGCGATGCGGCGTCGTTCGGCCGCGCGAACCCCGGCATCGATCCGTTGCCCTCGGCACGCTTTTTCGTCGGGACGCCGTAGCGGGGACTGTACCCTGCGATGCAACGGACCCAGCCCTCCCTGGCCGGGCCCGTCACTCGGTGGATCAGAACATCCGCACGCCGGTCGAGCGGGCGCAGCCGGACGGGGACGGGTTCGTCGTCGAGGTCCCGGCGAAGAACCTTACGGTGCCGCTGGAGGTGAATTCGTCGTTCGTGTGCAGTTCGACCGTCTGGTCGAGACGCTGGTATCCCCGCTTGTAGCGGAACGGCGGCAGCTGGCTGTCGAACTGGATGAAAGCCTCGAACGCAAACTGGTACGAGGTCCGGCCGGTTCGGCCCCAGTAGCCATGGCCGGGCCCCCGCTGTCCCGGTTCGAAGGCCATATTGGAATTGGTCTCAGTCATCGTGCCGCCCGGGGCGAACGTCAGGTACGCCCTGACCGAGGGGACGCCCGGAACATCGATTCCGCTCGAGCAGACGATTGGCTGGATCGTCACCACCCAGGTTCCCTCGAGCGGCGCCGGGGCCTGCGAGCGTCCATAGGCCAACCCTTCGTCCGCCATGCCGGCGGTCGAAAGACCGGTAAGTGCCAGCGCCGCCGCCGTCATCAACATCTTCTTGGTATTCATGACCCTTGCCTCCCGGAGGACGGCAGAATTGCCGGCCTTTCGGGGATGGACTCTCGCGATTGCGGGCTTTGGGATCTTGTGGAGCCTATGAAAGGCCATGAATCGTCCTGAATTCGGGCCGGCCGCCGGCTCGGACCGCCGGCTCGGGGCCCCGCAGGTCGCTCCGGTGGCCGGACCGCGGCACATGGCCTGCCTCCAGTTGCTTCTCGGCCCTGCCGCTGGTATAAAACGCGGCTCGTTTTCGCGGGTTCCGGTCCCATGGGTCGGCCCCACGCGCCTCAAGGATCAAGCCATGTCCAAAGTCTGTCAGATCACCGGCAAGCGGCCGATGAGCGGGAACACCGTCTCGCACGCCAACAACCGGAAGCGCCGTCGCTTCCTGCCGAACCTGCACACCCAGCGTTTCTGGCTCGAGAGCGAGAAGCGGTGGGTCAGCCTCAAGGTTTCCGGCAATGGCATGCGCACCATCGACAAGAAGGGCGTCGAAGTCGTCGTCAACGAACTGCGCGCCCAGGGCGTAAAGATCTGAGCGGGAGCACCTGAGTCATGCGCGACAAGATCAAGCTGCTTTCCACGGCCGGTACGGGCCACTTCTACACGACGACCAAGAACAAGCGTCTCCACCCCGAGAAGCTCGAGGTCAAGAAATACGACCCGAAGGCACGCAAACACGTGGCCTACAAGGAAGCCAAGATCAAGTAAGGCCCCTCCGCCTCGCCTGATCGTCAGAAAAACCCGCTCCGGCGGGTTTTTCTTTTCCTACCATCCGCTATCCGCCTCCGCTGCCGATGCCCGAGCTCCCCGAAGTCGAGACCACACGCCGCGGCATCCGCGCCGCGCTGCGTGGGCACGCGATCACGGGATTCCTGCTGCGCGAGCCGCGCCTGCGCTGGCCGGTGGACGCTGCGCTCGTCCGTAGCCTGCCGGGCCAGCGCGTGATCGACGTCAGCCGCCGGGCCAAGTACCTGCTGATCGAACTCGAAGGCGGCACGCTGCTCGCGCACCTCGGCATGTCCGGCAGCCTGCGTGTCCTGCCTGCCAACGCAGCGTTGCTGGCGCACGATCACTACGACCTGCTCCTCGACTCGGGCCACTGCCTGCGATTCAACGATCCGCGCCGGTTCGGCAGCCTGCACTGGGTGCAGGGCGATCCTGGCGAGCACCCTTTACTGGCCGGGCTCGGCCCCGAACCGCTCGAGGCCGGATTCGATGCAGAGTACCTCGCCGACCGTGCCCGCGGCCGGCGCGTCGCGATCAAGCCGTTCCTGATGGACCAGCGCATCGTTGTCGGGGTGGGCAACATCTACGCGTCGGAAGCACTGTTCCGCGCGGGCATCCATCCGCGCCGCGCCGCTGGACGGGTCAGCCGTGACCGGCTCGGCCGGCTGGTGGCGGGCGTCCAGGCGGTGCTCGGCGCAGCCATCCGCCAAGGGGGCACGACGTTGCGCGACTACGTGAGCGTCGACGGGACGCCCGGGTATTTCCGCCAGGAGCTGTTCGTTTACGAGCGGGCCGGGCAGCCATGCCGGACCTGCGGCAACACGGTGCGCCAGGTCGTGCAGGGGCAGCGCTCGACCTATTTCTGCCCGTCCTGCCAGCGCTAACGGCTGGTTATGGCCTGAGACCGAACTGCCGGATTGCGGTGTGTCCCTTTGCGGCTCGGATTGCCGTCGCTCCATAATCGTCGGCATGTCTACTCAGGCACCGACTCGCATCCTGCTGGGCGTCACGGGCGGCATCGCCGCCTACAAGAGCGCCGAGCTGGTGCGCCGATTGCGTGACCGTGGCGCCGAGGTCCAGGTCGTGATGACCGCGGGCGCGCGGCAGTTCATCACACCGCTCACGTTCCAGGCCCTTTCGGGCCGGCCCGTCCGCACCGACCTGTGGGACGACGCGGCCGAGGCGGCCATGGGCCACATCGAGCTCGCGCGGTGGGCAGACCGGGTGCTGGTCGCGCCGGCCAGCGCCGACTTCCTGGCGCGGCTTGCGCACGGACTCGCCGGTGACCTGCTGACGACGCTGTGCCTCGCAACCGACGCGCCGCTCAGCGTAGCGCCGGCGATGAACCGGCTGATGTGGGCCAATGCCGCCACGCAGGCCAATGTTGCACTGCTGCGCACGCGCGGTGTCGCGGTCCTCGGCCCCGCCGAGGGCGACCAGGCCTGCGGCGAGACCGGCCCCGGCCGGATGCTCGAGCCGGCGGAGCTTCTGGATGCGCTTGCGCTTCAGGGTGCGGTGAAGCGCGTGCTGGCGGGGCTCAAGGTCATCATCACGGCTGGACCGACGCGGGAACGCATCGATCCGGTCCGCTTCATCACCAATCGCAGCTCTGGCAAGATCGGCTTCGCCGTGGCCGA
>Ga0113563_10002037_pt1 | contig 11939 bp, 9 predicted proteins | sample Mud3Dept3metaG_FD_80117 | JGI IMG/M metagenome (GOLD analysis project Ga0113563, IMG submission 80117) | Freshwater wetland microbial communities from Ohio, USA, analyzing the effect of biotic and abiotic controls - Mud 3 Core 4 Depth 3... | ecosystem: Environmental > Aquatic > Freshwater >...
AAGCTGAGCTGCTAAGAGACGGTTCTGACTTCGCTTTCATAGCCTCAGGAAACACGGTACGAGCAGCAATGAAAGCTGCCGAACGCCTCGCAGGCGCTGACATTAATGCCGCAGTTGTCAACGCACGTTTTATCAAGCCATTAGACCGTGAACTGCTCCTGAGCATTGCGTCGCGCATTCCCCGCTTCATCACCGTTGAGGAAAACGTGCTTCAGGGAGGTTTTGGCAGCGCAGTTATGGAATGCCTGAACGATGCCGGAACATCCCCTGTGAAGATTATCAGGGTCGGCATCCCGGATACCTTTGTCGAACAGGGCAGCATGGACCGTCTGAGGGCGGTATACGGAATTGACGAAGACGGCCTCTACAAAGCAGCCCTTGACTTCTCAATATAATCTTACCTTAACCTATACTCCTCTGATCCTCGGGGATTCTGTGCATGTAGTGCTATATAATTCCTGTATGTATTCATTATAATACACGTAACCGTATCTGATTTTTTTACAGGGAAGATGAAGGCAAAAGAGAGGCTTGACAAGATCATCGTAGACCGCGGAATCGTCAAGAGCAGGGAAAGGGCAAAGGCGCTCATTATGGCAGGGAGTGTCCTGGTCGATAACCAGACAGCCGCCAAGGCCGGCATGCTTGTCAGTGTAGATGCTCACGTTGCCCTGAAAGAAAAAGACATCCCGTATGTGAGCCGTGGCGGAGTAAAACTTGAGGCGGCACTGGCTGGGTTTGCCGTTGATCCTTCCGGGAAGATCGTTATGGACATCGGTTGTTCCACCGGCGGATTTACCGATTGCGTTCTCAAAAAAGGCGCGGTGAAAGTCTATGCCGTCGATGTTGGGTACGGACAGCTCGACTGGTCACTGAGAAACGACCCCCGTGTTACAGTGCATGAAAAAACGAATATCCGGCACCTCGAAAAAGCCTCCATCCGTGATGCCGTTGACCTCATCGTAATCGATGTGTCATTCATCTCCCTCACCCAGGTACTTCCCCGGGTGCATGATTTTCTGCGTGACGGCGGCGACGTAATCGCACTGGTCAAGCCGCAGTTCGAAGTGGGCAGGGAAATGATAGAAAAAGGGGGAATCGTAAGGGATGAGACAAAGCGTCTCACTGCAGTGAACAAGATACGCGAATTCTCGGAAGCCTCCGGCCTCGTGGTCATGGGGTTATGTGACTCCCCCATCCCCGGCCAGAAAGGCAACAGGGAATATTTCATTCACCTAAGGAGAAAAGACCATGGAAGAGCCCAAGGTACTCATCGGGCTTGATCTTTCTGTCGCATCCAGGGAGGTCATAGAGATCCTGATTGATGACGTTTCGGATCCTGCACTTTTTCAGGAGATCGCAAGGACAAACACGGGACGGCCGGAGATTCTTCAGCTGCTCCATGAACATCCGGATACCCCTGAGGATGTGAGAAGCGTGCTCAAAGAGGTGCTGCATCTCCCGGCGCCGTCTTCCACTGATGTCGCCAGGGCTGAGCGTCCCAGGGAAGTTCGGACACATAACATCCTCCAGAAGATGCAGACATTATCCGTCTCCGAAAGGTTGCAGCTTGCCATGAAAGGCGGAAGGGAGATCAGGGGCATTCTGATCAAGGATACAAACAAGGAGGTCATGCTTGCGGTGCTCGATAATCAGAAGATAACCGATACTGAGATCGAGATGATCGCACGAAATCGTTCCAGCAATGATGAAGCACTGAGGAGGATCGCCAAGAACAGGGAATGGCTCAAGACCTATGCAATAGCCCTGGCCCTTGTGACAAATCCAAAGACACCCCCCGGCATAGCGGTCGGGCTGGTAGGTGACCTCAAGACCAAGGACCTCATCATCCTTGAAAGAAATAAGAATGTGCCGGAAGTGGTGAGAAGCGCCGGGAAGCGCCTGCTTGTAGCGAGAAAGCCGAAGTGACCGGCAGGTACGGTGTTGATCAAACCGGGCTCCGGACCAAAAACCACACGGTCGTGACGCAGGTCCGGAAAGGGAAGTCTGACGTGATTCGGCCGGATGACGCGTGCATGGCAAGACCGATTTCCGGATGAGTCCAGTTCTGCGGCGCATACTCAACAGTCTTACCTTCAGAACGATCACGCCCATCGTCGCAATAGCCCTGCTTGCGTGGATTGGTCTTTATGTTTTTGTGCTCCGTTCCATATCTCAGTTCGTTGATGATCATATACGGGAATCGCTGGTTAATATGTCTCACGACATCTACATGATATGCGACAGGGAGTTCAATGAACTCGTCAGGAGCGGATCTCTTGTTCAGGAATCGTCTGTAAGGATCAGAAAAGCCGTTGCCCTGGGCTCGATCGACGATTATATGCGGCAGAACAATCTCATGGGTGCGGTGATATTTCAGGACAAAACCCTGCTCCTTTCGGAAAATACGACGCCAGATTTATTGCAATCGGTGAAAACGGTTCAAGGTTCAAAAACCATCCATTCCTTCATGTACGATAACCATTCATATCTGGCCTATCACGTCAATTTTGAACCCTGGGCCTGGAACGTTTTCATCATAAGAGACAGCTCTGCATATTCGCTCCTCGTTCAAGAGGTAAGGATAGCCTACGGCGTGACCGGATGTATCCTCACGATCACCACCATCCTTTTTATCTATTCTTTCAGGAGAAATATCAAACATCCGCTGGACAAACTGCTGACACCGATCAGGGAGGGGCGCAAACCCGACTATCGCGGCATATCAGAATTCGAATACCTGAGCCAAAACATACGAAATGCAATGGATCTGCATGAGAAGGAAGCTCTCGTTCTAAACAACATTTACCACATCTCTGTCGTAAAGCGCGGAGATGACTTTTTCGATGAAGTGGCCATGGCCATTTCGCGGCTCTTTGATCTCAACGCATCCATTTCAAAGATCAACCCTGACGGCAAGACAGAACGCATTGTTTCCCTTTATCTGAACGGCAGCATTAAAAAGAACTTCGATAGAGAGCTCAAGGGCACACCCTGTGAAGACGTCCTTGCAAAAAAACATATCTATGTCGCCAATTCGGGCATTCACGTGCAGTTTCCTCATATCAGGGCACTTGCTCAAACCAAGGCCGAAGCGTTCATAGGCCTGGCCATCTTCAACAGAAAAGGCAGCGTTATCGGCATCATCAATGCCTTTGGAAAAGAACGGGAGTTCAGTGAATCGGATATCAAGGTGTTTCAAACGATTGGAGAGATGGTAGCCTCAGAATTTGAGCGCCTGGAAGAAGAGCTCGAAAAGGAACAGATGCGTGAGCAGCTGTTTCAGGCGCACAAGATGGAAGCCATCGGTACCTTGGCAGGCGGTATTGCCCATGATTTTAACAATATGCTCCAGGGGATCCTCGGTCACGCCTCCCTGATCAAAGCCCAGATGCCGCAAAATCACGAGCTCTATGATTCTGTCGACACGATTGAGCATATCGCCGACAGGGCGGCCCAACTGACGAAGCAGCTGCTCGGCTTTGCACGAAAAGGAAAATACCTGAACGAGCCGGTCGACATCAACGACGTTATACGTAATGTACTAAAGATTATCTCGAAAACCTTTGACCGGAAGATCGAGATCGTCACTGACCTTGCCCGGGACCTGCTCGTCATCGAGGGCGACAGAAGTCAGATCGAGCAGGTCATTATGAACCTCTGCCTTAATGCCCGGGATGCGATGCCTCACGGCGGCAAACTTCGCATCGAGACCCTGCTCAGGAATGTCATCTCGAACGGTATGCCGGATCCATCTCCTGCCGACATACCCGACAAAGTTGTGGTGAAGATCTCCGATACCGGCTTCGGCATGTCTGATGAGGTCAGGAACCGCATCTTCGAACCATTCTTTACAACCAAAGAACTCGGGAAAGGTACGGGAATGGGGCTCGCCATGGTCTACGGCGTTGTCACCAACCATCATGGAACGATCAAGGTGACCAGCGGCATGGGTAAAGGGACATCCTTCATTATCACATTCCCGTCATTTGCGCAGGTGCTGTCCTCGGAAACATACGCTGCCCAGCCATTAGTGCACGGAAAAGGCACAATCCTCGTGGTTGACGATGAAGAGTTCATCAGGGGCATTCTGAAGAACATGCTTGAAAAACTGGGGTATAGCGTCATCCTTGCGTCGAACGGCAGGCAAGCTCTCGATATTTACACCACACAGAAAGACCAGATCGACCTGGTCATCCTGGACCTGATCATGCCGGTCATGAACGGACGAGAGACCTATGAACAGCTGCTTCGCATGAACAAGGACATAAAGATTCTTATTGCCTCCGGCCATATGTCAGCGGGACAGACGAACTTTATCCGGGGCAATAGCCGCCATGCCGTTCTCCAGAAGCCTTTCAAAATGCACGATATCGCTTCGGGTGTCAAGTCGCTGCTCTCAGCGTGACCGCATAAAACCACGAGAAGTTTTTATTGAATTTTTTTGATAAATACCGTTAAATAGTTGCTCACTGAGGACCAGACGGATGAACCATCGTTTCAGAATAAACTCAGCACATACGAAGATAACGGCAGCGTCCACGATCAGGAAGACGATCGATTTCATCAAAAACACGAATCTCGAGCCTCCCTACCTTTTGATCGACAAGGCAAAAGTGCGCCAGAAGGTGCACGGCATCGGAAAGCATATCAGGAACGCCGAGGTCTTTTACGCCGTCAAGGCAAACCCTGACATCGAGGTACTGAAGCTTATTAACAGTCTCGGCATCGGCTTTGAGATTGCATCGGAAGGAGAGCTGAACATCCTCGCTTCCATCGGCGTTGCCAGCGACAGAATGATTACCAGCAATCCCATTAAATCATTCCGGTTCCTGAGGATGGCTGCTGAGGCGGGTATCCGCTATTTCTCTTATGATTCAGAAGCAGAGGTACTGAAGCTTCGCGAATTTGTTCCCGGAGCCAATGTGTATGTGAGACTTTCGGTCCCGAACGAGGGAAGCGAATGGCCCTTGAGCAAGAAATTCGCTGTCGAGGTTGATGCCGCGGAGGAACTGCTGTTGTACGCGCGGAGAAAGGGGCTGAATCCTGTCGGCATAACCTTTCACGTGGGTTCGCAATGCACGAACATCTACAACTGGAACTCCGCCCTGGACAAGGCAAAAGACCTGTGGGACAGGGCTGAGAGGGCCGGTATCAGACTCTCCCTTTTGAATATCGGAGGGGGATATCCGATACGGTATACCAAAGACGTTGTCGGCATCTCGGCAATCGATAAAAATATTAGCAGGCTGATCTATGAAAAATTCCCGAAGAAGATGCGGGTGCTCATTGAGCCAGGCAGGGCAGTTGTGGGAGATGCCGGCATATTTGTCACGCAGGTTATCGGCAAGGCAACGCGCGGTGACGAGGAGTGGCTCTCTCTGGATGTAGGTGTGTTCAACGGCCTCATGGAGAGTGTCGGCGGCATTAAATACAGTTATATAGTTGAAGGTTCAAAGGAATTAAAGAAATGGACACTTGCCGGTCCGAGTTGTGACAGCTTCGATGTAATTGAAAAGGACATCTTTCTGCCTGACCCCGCAGTCGGCAGTTATGTGCTCGTTCTTTCCAGCGGCGCATATACCATTTCCTATGCTTCCGAATTCAACGGTTTTTCCATACCGAAAACAATCCTGATTTGAGAGGTGGCACCATGATCAGATTCTTCGAAAAAGACCCCTATGCACCCATCCAGTATTCCTATGAGGTGAGCAAGGTGCTCTATCATAAGCGAAGCAAATTCCAGGACATCATGGTATTTGAGAACCCGCACTTCGGAAATATCCTAGTACTGGACGGGGTTGTACAAATCACGGAAAAAGATGAACTCTTCTACCATGAGATGCTGACACACGTGGTCATGAACAGCCATCCCAATCCCAGGAAGGTGATCGTAATCGGCGGTGGAGACGGGGGTACCGTGCGAGAAGTGCTCAAGCACAAATCTGTTGAAAAGGTCTATTTCATCGAAATCGACGAAGAGGTCATCAATGTATCGAAAAAGTTTTTTCCCCGCGTAGCAGGCGGCATCAGCGACCAACGGGTAGAGATCAAATGTATGGACGGCGCAGAGTTTGTGAAAAACAGAAATTCAGACGTCGACCTCGTTATTGTCGACTCTACAGACATCATAGGCTTTGCACAAAGCCTCTTTACCAAAAAGTTCTTTCAGTCAGTCAAGCACTGCCTGACCCCTGACGGCATGTACGTTTCCCTTTCGGAGTCGCTGCACTTTCATAAAGATATTGTCATCGGGGTTCAGGAGACCCTCCGGAGCGTGTTTCCTATCGTTGACCTCTATACCGCACCGATAGCAACCTATGCCGGCAATTGGTGGACCTTTTCGATCGGCTCCAAACAGCTGGACCCCAGGGAGATCAGATCCAAACAGAAAGTGAGGTGCAGATACTACAGCGATGAAATCCATGCCAATGCATTCCTTCCGCGGACAATGTACCAAAGATTGATGGCAAAGAAGCTTGACTGGTAGAGGCTTATAACATGCCGTTATCATTATATAATCCTTTGTACTTGACATGCCTTGAGTCATCCTGCTAAATTATTAGCACTCGAACAAGGAGAGTGCTAACCGTGCTTGATGCCCGTAGCAAACAAATTCTTCATGCAGTTATACAGCTTTATATAAACTCGCCGGGGCCGGTAGGCTCGAGGGCGGTCACAAAAAAGTTCCCTATAGGCCTGTCTCCTGCCACCATCAGGAACATTATGTCCGACCTCGAGGACATGGGGTTCCTGCGACAGCCGCACACTTCGGCAGGACGCGTACCGACGGACAGCGGTTACCGTTTTTATGTGGACGCTCTGACAGCCGATAAATCGGATATCGATACTGAACTTGTCTCAGAGTTGATCCGCAAGCTTGAACTGATCAGGACGGACGTCAATTCCTTCCTCGACAATGCGTCGCGCATGCTCTCTGAACTTTCGCACTACATCGGAATATCCGTTTCCCCGAATACGTATCAAACCACACTGAGCAGAATTGAACTCGTACCTTACCGGAAAAACCAGATAGCAGTGATGCTTATCACTGACGAGGCGGTGATACGGAACAAGATCATCTCCGTCGAACAGGAAACATCCCGCGAAGACCTCAACCGACTTGCAGGTTATATCAATGAGCGCTTCGGGGGTCACACCCTCGAAGATATACGAAAGACAATTCTTGAAGAGGTTGCGAATGACAGCATACTCTGTGATAATCTCATTACCGAGGCAATGTCGATCTGCAGGGATGTCTTCTCCGTCTCTGAGAGCGACGTTTTTATTTCGGGTCTCTCGGAGGCTCTTACCCTTCCCGATTTCTGCGATATCGGAAGAATACGGGGACTGCTAAAGACCATAGAAGACAAACACGTTATTCTCCGTCTGCTGGAAAAGATCTCTGCTACAGAGGGTGCGCAGGTGTTCATCGGATCGGAAAACCCGCTCGATGAGCTGAAGCAGTTCAGCTTCGTCGCTGCGCCATATCGGGAAGGAAACCGATCCATCGGTGCGATAGCCATCATCGGTCCTACCAGAATGAATTACTCACAGGCCATCACTCTCGTAGATATGACAGCGAAATTTATTACGGACATTTTTTCATACTCCCGATAGGAAGGTGCACGTTGGAAGATAAGGATATGAACACTGGTAAAGAGGAAGATTTCGGAGAAGACGATCTCGAACTCGTGGACGAAGAGGCTGTGTCCGAAGAACGGAATGAAGTACCTCCAAAGAACCCAGAGGCCGAAGAACTGAACAATAAATATCTGCGCCTCTATGCGGACTTTGATAATTACCGGAAACGGGTAAATAAGGACAAGGAAGACCTCATTCGCTACGGCAATGAATCGCTGCTTTATGAACTTCTCCCGGCAATCGACAATCTTGAACTCGCCATGAAACATGCTTCCGGCGATGTCAACAGCGGTCTTGTCCAGGGCGTTGAGGTAACACTTAAGGAGCTTCAGCGTACGCTCGAGAAATTCGGCCTTATGCGCATTGAAGCAATAGGCAGGCAGTTCGACCCGGCTGTCCATCATGCCATGTCACAGGTGGAGCGAAATGACATGCCCGAAAAGATGGTGGCAGAGGAATTCAGGGCGGGGTACCGCTATCGCGACAAGGTGCTGCGACCTTCCCTTGTCGCGGTTTCCATGCAGCCGAAGAACAAGGAAGAGCAGGATGCAGATTCTGTAGAAATAAAAATCAAGGATACTATAGAGGAGGAAGAATAAGATGGGAAAGGCAATAGGTATTGACCTAGGTACCACGAACTCTTGCGTGGCAGTAGTTCAGGGCGGAGAGCCCGTTGTTATACCGAATCAGGAAGGAACCAGAACGACACCTTCGATCGTCGCCATCACGGACAAGGGTGAGCGACTTGTCGGACAGATAGCGAAGCGCCAGGCGATCACCAATCCGGAAAATACTATCTTCTCGATAAAGAGACTCATGGGAAGAAAATATGTGTCCCCTGAGGTAGATCATGCTAAGAAAAGATTGCCGTACAAGATCGTAGAAGCATCCAACGGTGATGCGCATGTCGAGATTGCCGGCAAGAAATACTCACCCCCTGAGGTCTCGGCAATGATCCTTCAGAAGCTGAAACAGGCGGCCGAAGACTATCTTGGAGAGAAGGTGACCGAGGCAGTCATCACCGTGCCCGCCTATTTCGATGACAGTCAGCGACAGGCCACCAAAGACGCCGGACGGATTGCAGGCCTCAACGTGCTGAGGATCATCAATGAACCTACTGCGGCTGCACTTGCATACGGCATGGACAAGAAGAAGGAAGAAAAGGTCGCGGTGTACGACCTTGGCGGCGGGACATTTGATATCTCGATCCTCGAGATTGGCGAAGGCGTCATAGAGGTGAAATCGACGAATGGAGATACATACCTCGGCGGCGACGACTTTGACCTGAGGATCATCGACTGGATGGTCGAAGAGTTCAGAAAGGACCAGGGCATTGACCTTAAGAACGACAAGATGGCTCTCCAGAGACTGAAAGAAGCAGCCGAGCGTGCAAAGATCGAACTTTCCACGGCCACGGAAACCGAGATCAATCTGCCTTTCGTAACGGCCGATGCAACCGGGCCGAAGCACCTGCTTATGAAGATATCGAGGTCAAAGTTCGAGCAGCTTACCGGAGACCTTTTTGAGAGCACTATCGGTCCGTGCAAGAACGCACTTTCCGACGCGGGACTCTCTACCGGCAGTATCGATGAAGTGCTGCTCGTCGGCGGCCAGACCAGATCGCCAAAGGTGCAGCAGACCGTACAGACATTCTTCGGCAAGGAGCCGAACCGCACGGTGAACCCTGACGAAGTCGTTGCAGTCGGCGCCGCGATCCAGGCAGCAGTCCTCAAGGGAGACGTAAAGGAAGTGCTCCTCCTCGATGTTACGCCGCTGTCTCTCGGCATCGAGACGCTTGGCGGCATCTTCACGAAGATCATCGAACGGAACACGACCATACCTACGAAAAAGAGCCAGGTTTTCTCAACAGCCACGGATAACCAGCCCGCTGTTACGATCAAGATATGTCAGGGAGAGCGTGAGATGGCCTCCGACAATAAGCTGCTCGGCAATTTTGAACTCATCGGCATCCCCCCTGCCCCGCGCGGCGTCCCCCAGATCGAGGTCTCCTTTGATATTGATGCCAACGGCATACTTCATGTTTCCGCAAAAGACCTCGGCACGAACAAGGAGCAATCCATCCGGATCACTGCATCAAGCGGCCTATCCGAGACCGAGATCAAGAAGATGGTTCGCGATGCAGAGGAACACGGACAGGAGGACCATAAGAAAAAACAGATGGCTGAGGCGCGGAACAATGCTGACACTCTTGTCTATACGGTTGAGAAATCTCTTGGCGATTATGCAGACAAGATCACTCCTGACGAAAAGCGTGATATCGAGGAGGCACTCGAAAACTGCAAGAAACTGAAGGATGCAAGCTCTGACCCCGTTGAGATCAAGGCTGCTACAGACAAATTGATGCAGGTTTCACACAAACTGGCTGAGCATCTCTACAAATCAACCGGTGCACAGGGACAGCCGGGAGGACCTACTGAAGGACCCGGTCAGGGGGCCAAGGCTTCCGAGGAGGAAGTCGTCGAGGCAGAGTTTGAGGATGTTGACAAGAACAAGAAGTAATCCCGCAATCTAGATCTGCAGGGGTTCTGGGGTCTGTGTGATGCTGCACATGTACCCCTAGCCCCTTTTTCATGTATAATTCCTTATTCCATCAATAAAGGACACTGGATTTGAAAGATTATTATGAGATACTCGGCGTCTCGCGTGATGCCTCTCCCGAAGAATTAAAGAAGGCGTTCAGGCAGCTGGCCCTGAAGCACCACCCTGACCGAAATGCAGGTGACAAGGCGTCCGAGGACAAGTTCAAGGAGATCAATGAGGCATATTCCTGCCTCAGTGATCCGGAAAAACGGGCCCACTATGACCGCTTCGGCACTGCCGGGGGGTTCGGCGCCGGCCAGGGGCCTTTTGCTTCAGGAGCAGGGTTCGGCGATATCTTCGAAGACATCTTCGGCGATCTGTTTGGCGCCGGCTTCGGAGGTCAGCGGAGACAGCGGCCGACAAAAGGCAATGATCTCAGATATGACCTTGACCTTACGCTTGAAGAGGCGGTGTTCGGCACGGAAAAAGTCATCACCTTTCCGAAGCTCCAAAATTGCCCGGCGTGCAGCGGGACCGGCTCTGAACCGGGAAAGCAGCCTGAAGTCTGCGCCTCATGCAAAGGTACCGGACAGGTCAGATACCAGCAGGGCTTTTTTAGCGTCTCGAAGACCTGCGGCAAATGCTCCGGCAGCGGCAGGATCATCTCACATCCCTGCAGGCAGTGTAAGGGGCACGGCTCGGTAAAGGAGCAAAAGACCGTAAACCTCAAAATACCGCCCGGCGTGGACTCCGGTTCGAGACTGAAGATCTCAGGAGAGGGAGAGCCCGGGCATTATAGCGGCCCTCCCGGAGACCTGTATGTCATCTTGGAGGTCGAGGAGCATCCGTTTTTCAAGCGAGATGGGACTGAGCTGTTCTGCGACTTCCCTGTTTCCTTCACGAACGCGGCGTTGGGCGCCGATGTGGAGGTTCCCACCCTTGACGGCTCGGCAAAACTCAGAATTCCTGCGGGGACAGCCTCTGGTAAAGTTTTTACGCTTAAGGGCAAGGGTGTGCCTCGTGTCGGAAGCGTGCATAGGGGAAGTCAGCATGTCAGGATCTATATCGAAGTGCCAAAGAAGCTGACGCAGCGACAAAAGGAGCTGCTTGAAGAGCTTGCCGCTATCAGCAATGACGATACCGGCAAAAGCTTCAAGGACAAACTGAAAGACCTCTTCACGGGAGTTGAGAACTGACCTCGGCCGCTAACGAACGCCTTATTTCATGACCAGAATTTTCCTTGAACATGCCATTGGGGAAAATACTCTGCTGGAGTTAACCGGCGATAAGGCGCATTATCTCTCCACAGTTCTCAGACTAAGCCCTGGTGCAGCGATCACGGTTACGGACAGTTCAGGAACTGCGTACATCACCCGCATTGTCTCGGCATCAAAAAAACGCGTAGCGCTGGAGATACAGGGGCAATGTCCGCCTGCGCCGGAATCTCCCATTGATATCACCCTGATGCAAGGTCTGCTGAAAGGCGAGAAGATGGACATAGTGATACAAAAGGCCTGCGAACTTGGCGTGAAACAGATTCTTCCCGTAATTACCGAACGGAGCCAGATTCGGGAGACCCGCAAGCTCCTGCGCTGGCAGAAGATTGCGGAGGAGGCGTCGCGCCAATGCGGCAGGGCGGCGATCACCAGGGTGATCGAGCCTCTGGACCTCGCCTCGATACACGCGTGCGACGGGCCTGACACTTCCGGGATCATCTTCTGGGAACATGCAGGAACCCCCTTCTCGACAGCGCT
>Ga0113563_10002038_pt1 | contig 11935 bp, 7 predicted proteins | sample Mud3Dept3metaG_FD_80117 | JGI IMG/M metagenome (GOLD analysis project Ga0113563, IMG submission 80117) | Freshwater wetland microbial communities from Ohio, USA, analyzing the effect of biotic and abiotic controls - Mud 3 Core 4 Depth 3... | ecosystem: Environmental > Aquatic > Freshwater >...
CGGGGCCGCGGCAGCAGGCTCAGCGCAAACGACTCGTAGCGGACTTCCCCGCCCAGTGCTGCTGAAATCCGCGGCTCGATCGCCCGCTTCACCGCGACTTCGTCCAGGAGCAAAGGTGCCAGCGCCGCGACACCCGCAAGCAACACAAGCGCAGCAATGCCCGCCCACATCCACGGATGGCGGCGGCGTGCTGGAATGGCGGTGGAATCCGTCATGGTTCAGAGCGAGGGGGCGCACCGTGACGACGCGCCGGCTTTCAAAATACGTCTAACGCGCCTTGGCAGTCCGCGCCGGCCGCTTGGCCTTGGCGGGCGCCGCCTTGCGGTCACGGGCCACTGGCGACGGCGGCAGCCCGGTTTGCTGGGTGCGGAACGACTGGTATTTGCTCGGCTTGCGCGCGCCTTCGGGCTTGAGGCCCGTGCCCGCAGGCTGGAACGACGGCACCAGCTGGCGTTTGCCGGAACCGATCAGGTCGGCGCGGCCCATGCGGCGCAGCGCTTCGCGCAGCACCGGCCAGTTCTCGGGATCGTGGTAGCGCAGGAAGGCCTTGTGCAGCCGGCGCACTTTCAAGCCCTTGGGAATGATCACGTCCTCGCTGTCGCGGGTGACCTTGCGCAGCGGATTCTTGCCCGAGTGGTACATCGCCGTCGCGGTGGCCATCGGCGATGGCAGGAAAGCCTGCACCTGGTCGGCGCGGAAACCGTTCAGCTTCAGCCACAGTGCCAGCTCCAGCATGTCCTGGTCGGTGGTGCCGGGGTGCGCTGCGATGAAATACGGGATCAGGTACTGCTCCTTGCCGGCTTCCCTGGAAAACTTGTCGAACAGTTCCTTGAACTTGTAATAGGTGCCGACGCCGGGCTTCATCATTTTCGACAGCGGGCCCTCGCCGATCGCTTCCGGCGCGATTTTCAGATAACCGCCGACATGGTGCTGCGCCAGCTCCTTGACGTATTCCGGCGACTCGACGGCGAGGTCGTAGCGCACGCCGGAGCCGATCAGCACTTTCTTGATGCCCGGCAGCGTGCGGGCACGGCGGTAGAGATGGATCAGCGACGAGTGGTCGGTGTTCAGGTTGGGGCACACCCCGGGGAACACGCACGACGGCCGCCGGCAGGCCGATTCGATGTCCTTGCTCTTGCAGGCCAGGCGATACATGTTCGCGGTGGGTCCGCCAAGGTCGGAAATCACCCCGGTGAAACCCGGCACCTCGTCGCGGATCTGCTCGATCTCGCGGATGATCGAATCTTCCGAGCGGTTCTGGATGATGCGGCCTTCGTGCTCGGTGATCGAGCAGAAGGTGCAGCCGCCGAAACAGCCGCGCTGGATGGTCACCGAGAAACGGATCATCTCGTAGGCGGGAATTTTCGCCTTGCCGTAGGCCGGATGCGGCACCCGCGCATAAGGCAGCTCGTAGAGCGCGTCCATCTCCTTCATCGTCAGCGGGATCGGCGGCGGATTGATCCACACTTCCCGCGCATTTTTCCCTTCCCCATGGCGCTGCACCAGCGCGCGCGCATTGCCCGGATTCGACTCGACATGCAGGATCCGCGAGGCATGTGCATAGAGCACCGGGTCCTGCGCCACGGCCTCGTACGACGGCATGCGGATCACGCTGCGCGCGCGGTCTGCATTCCTGACTTCGCGGATGAAGCGCACCACCTGTGCGCCTGTCGGTGCAGGGGGCACCTCGGCTTTCGCCGTCACGCCTTCCATTGCATACGGATCGATCGACGGATTGAGCGGCCCCGGCATGTCAATGCGCGTCGAATCGATCTCGATCCAGTCCGCCGGGGTTGCCGCGCGCAGCACCGCAGTGCCGCGGATGTCGGTAATGCTGTCGGGTTTCGCCCGCGCCGCCAGCCGGTGTGCGATGTCGACGATGGCGCGCTCGGCATTGCCGTAAACTAGGATGTCGGCCTTGGCGTCGACCAGCACCGAGCGCCGCACCTTCTCCGACCAGTAATCGAAATGGGCGATGCGTCGCAGGCTGGCTTCGATGCCGCCAATGACGATGGGTACATCCGGGTACGCTTCACGCGCGCGCTGGCTGTAGACAATCACCGCGCGGTCGGGGCGTTTGGCGCCCTCGGCGTTCGGCGTGTAGGCGTCGTCGCTGCGCAGCCGGCGGTCCGCGGTGTAGCGGTTGACCATCGAATCCATGTTGCCGGCGGTGACGCCGAAGAACAGCTTCGGTTTTCCCAGAGCACGGAACGGATCGACGCTGTGCCAATCAGGCTGGGCGATGATGCCGACGCGGTAGCCCTGGGCTTCGAGCAAGCGACCGACGATGGCCATGCCGAAACTGGGGTGGTCAACGTAGGCATCGCCGGTGACCAGGATGATGTCGCATTCCTCCCAGCCAAGCTTGTCCATCTCGGCGCGCGACATCGGCAGGAAGGGGGCCGTGCCGAAGCGCGCCGCCCAGTACTTGCGGTGGCTGAAAATGTCCTTCGGGCTGGCAGGGGCGGGCTGCATGGGGCGCATTATAAGTCGCGCCCCTGCATACCCCTAACGCGCACTGCCGCGACCCCGTGGCTTTTGCCGGCCCTTACTTCGCGCTTGGCGCTTGCGCCGGCGCGGCGTACCACCGGTCTTTGGGCACCACCTTGGGCTCCGGCGTGTCACCTTCGTAGGCCGGCGTCATGATCTGCACGCCGTACTCGTTGAACACATCGAGAATGTTGCGATGCAGTTCGGTGTACTGCCTGTTCATGCTGCGGGGATCGTCGCTGTACACATTCAGTTCGTAATTCACCGCAAAATCGCCCAGTGATTTCTGCAGCACAAACGCCTTGCTGTTCGGCCGCAACCCGGACGTACGCTCCGCCGCCATCAGCAGCATGGCCTCGACCTGGCGCCACGATGTCTCGTAGCCGATGCCGACGGTGGTATGCAGGATCAGCCCTTTGTCGCGTGCCATTGCGCTGTAATTGATGACCTCGTTATTGAGTATTTTCGAGTTGGGTATCACCACCCGTTCATTTTTCGGGGTCAGGATATGCGTCACCAGCACGCTCATTTCCACCACGTCGCCGAAGGTGTTGTCGATGCGCACGCGGTCGCCGACCTTGAACGCACGCCGGTAGGTCATGCTGTAGCCGGCGATCACGTTGGACAGCACCGACGATGAACCCAGCGAAAACAGCACGCCGAGGAACAGCGAAACGCCCTTGAAGGCATCGGAATCGGAGCCGGGAATATATGGGTAGGCAATCACCAACATAAACGCCAGAAATACAAAGCGCACGATGCGATAAGTCGGCCACGCCCATTCCTGCTCGAAATTGGCGAAGTGCACGCGGCCTTCGGCGATCGCATCGAAAAACACGTGGATCAGTTTCAGCACAAAGCGGACGACAAGCACCAGCACGATCAGGAAAAACAGCTTGGGCAGATAGGCGACGAAGGCCCTGCCCATGACCAGCAGCGGGTCAGCCACATAATCCAGCAGTTCCCGTGCCAGCCAGCGTGTCCACGGAAACAGCCCCAGTACCAGTTCCAGGTAAATGTAGAGCAAAGAGAGCAGCAGCAGCGCCCTGATCACCTTGACGATGGCGACTGCCCCAGCCCAGATCTGATGGGCCTGGACCAGGCGCAGGGACTTGATCTCGAATTCCTCGATGCGCTTCCTGAAGCGCATCTCCAGCAGGCCGTTGATGCGCCGGAACAGCACAATGAGCCCATAGACCACCGCAAGGAGAGCCAGGGTGGCGGCAATTGCGTAAAGTGCCGCCTTCAGGATCACATCCGGTTTGCGGTCGTTGCGATAGTCCTGAATGACACGGCGGATTTTCTCGAGGTACACGTTAACGAGAACCTGCCGGCTTATGCTTTCAAGCCGCGCATCCTCTTCGTAGATGGCCACAACGAGCTTTTCGCCCGCCATGATCATCGTGAAATCCCCTTTGTCTGTTGCCGCCAGCGACGCCGGATCAAAAGTCTTGTCACGGGCCAGGTCCTCGATGCGTTTGGAGATGACTGCAGACCGCTGGCTCGCCGGATACGCAGTAACTCCGCGCACCCGAAACAGCGGCTCGCCGTTGACGATGACCGGCGCGGCGTCGACCGCGGGCGCATCGACGGGCTGTATCGGAGAAACAGCATTCTCGGCGGCGGCAGCGGCAAGGGACAACAGCATGAATATGCTGGCCAGCAGAACGCGGGGCAGCGCATTTTTCAGGTAGTGCATGTTCAGAGTGCCTCGTTATGCCGGTTGATATCGAAGGTTCGTGCCGACTTTCGATGGTGAAGGCGCTGAGTCCGCTTTGTTTTGGATGCAAAATCCGGGGGTTTTCTCACCCCATGCAAACAGCATCGCCTATGTGCAGTGATGCCTGCTGGCAGCGATCGAGGTCCCGAAAGCCTCAGGACTTGGCTCCTGCCGCCTCGCGCGCCTTGCGCGCCGCAGCCTGCGCGTCCATCGTGAGCCGGTATGCGGCGTAATACTTGTAGATGTTGCGGACATAGGTGGTGGTTTCCATGCCGACCTTCTCCGCCACCACCAATTCGACATTGTTGAACCACTTGTCCGGGTCAAGACCGCGCTTGGCAGCCTCCTTGCGCAACTGCGCGATGCGCCCGGGACCCGCGTTGTAGCTGGCGAAGGCAAACAGCGGCCGCTCCGCGTCGCTGAATTTCGCATCTGGAAAATACCTGGTCATCAGCTGGTCCATGTACTTGGTACCGCCGTGAATATTGGGCTCGATCTGGTGAATGTCACCCACAGCGAGATCCTTACCGGTCGCGGGCATGATCTGCATCACGCCGATCGCGCCGACATGGCTTTTCGCGTCCTGCCGCAGATTCGACTCCTGGAAACCCTGCGCCGCGAGCATCAGCGGATCGAAACCATATTTGGCGCCGTATTTCTCGAACAGCTTGAGCGTCGCCTCGAACCGCTGGTATTCGGTGCTCGCAGTGTTGTTGTGGATCTGCTTGATACGCTGATGATACGTGGCCAGTCGTCGTTCCAGCGGGCCCTGCTTCTTCACCAAGTCCTTGTAGAAATCATTCGCGACCTCGACCAGCTTAGGACTGCCCTTGCGCACGGCCCACCCGGTATAACCCTCGGCACGCAGCACCAGGTCGCTGCGCACCTTGATCTTCGGCAGCACCTGCGCCCACATCTTCGCCTTCCAGTCGTCGACCACGGCAAGCTCGAGCAGGCCGGCGTTGAGCATCTCGAGAATGTCCTCGTCCTCCAGCGCAGGCGGCAACTCGACGATTTTCGCCGGCGCCTTGCCGTCCTTCTTCAGGCGCTGGTTCAAAGCCAGTACGCTTTCGTAATAACTCGTGGCCTTGCGCAGGTGGATGGTCTTGCCGGAAAGCTCGTCGAGCGTGGCGAGCTGCGGCGATGCCGGACCGGTGACGATCAGCTCCTGCACCGGCTTGCGGTCGGTCGGCGCGATGAAGTCGGCAAACTTGAGTCGTGCCTCGGTCACCGTGAGGTTGCCGGCGGCAATGTCACCCAGGCCGTCGGCCAGACCGGTGAGCAGTTTGTCACGCGTGGTAACGATCATGATCACGGTCAGCGGACGCTTGCCCAGTGGCTTGGCGTATTTCCTGTTGAGGTACTGCTCGAAGTCACGTATCAGGTCGGCGGTGACGCCACGCTCACGCCCTTTGTCGACGAAATAGAGTGAGCGGCTGTACGGCACCAGCACCCGGATCCGGCGGATTTCGAGCATCTGGTCAAAGTCACCCTTCCACGGTTTGCTCTCGAGGCTCAACTGCCGCGGCTGGGCTGCGGGCGGCTGGGCCGCTGCGACCGGATTAACGGCGTATCCGAGAACAGCGATCAGAGAAAACAAACACCATTGCCTAAAATTCTTCACGGTATTACCGTCTCCCCGCAGATCCAAGAGCAATGCGACCCGATGGTGTGTCGGTCAGCGCGCGCCGCTTGAAAAAAGTATGCCACCTACCGCCCGTGCATCGCGCGGGTGACACCTGTTCATTTGCAAATCGGAACCTTGCACCCGGCGCGACACCGCAGCCGTTCAGCGCATGGCGGCTACGGTGACATCACTATACCCGGTTGCCGCCGTCGCGAGCCAAATGGTCTACGCGCTGCAGTAGCCGCAACACTCGACCCCACCCGTCGGCCTCGCTACGCCGCCCGCAATAAGCGCCGCGAGACGGACTTCCTGTCGGGAGCGCTGGCCTGGGGGCGAACTACTTCTTGGCCGCAGGCTTCTTCGGTGCCGGTTCAACCGACATGGCCAGTGCTTCGGTGTAGGTCACCTGGATCTGGTCGCCTTTCTTCACCACCTTGAACTGATCCGGGTTCTGTACTTTCAGATCGAACACGTTGCCGCGCGGGCCCTTGATCGAGATGATGCTTTTCTTCGGATCCACGGCAACGACATCGACCAGGGCAGTGACTTCCCGTCCGATTGCGCCGGCAGGCCGCTCGCCCGGCTTGGCGCGTACTGCGCCCACGGTTTCGGTGGGGGCTCCGGTAGTCCGCGTCTTCATCAACTCCATGGACAGCGCCTCCACATATTTGGCGACGACCTGGTCACCGACCTTGATCTGGTCGAAATTCCTGACCTCGTCTCCGGCAACGACATCCACGCTCTTGCCCTGCGGGCCCTTCAGCGTCAGGGTGCGCGTCGCCTTGTCGATGGCCACGACCGTCGCGGTGATCTGGGCCGTCGAGGCGACCACCGCCTTGCCGGGTTCGCTCATCAACACAGTACCGCCAGTCACGCCGGGTTTCTGGGCCTGCGCCAGCGCGGGCAATGGCAGCGTCATGCCCAGCACGGCGAATGTAACGATTAGGTGTTTCATGTTTGGGTTGTCCTTGAATGAAATGTTGAACAAATGAAAGGCGCGGTGCGGGCGACATGCTAACGCACCCCAACGCGGAAAATTTGAGATGGGTCAAGATTTTGTTCGACTGCGTCGGGGCTGCCGCACCACCGATGCCGCGGTAATACGATGTGGCCGCAGTTAGGTATAAATATCAATAAAAACAATAACTTATATTACTCGCTGACAGCCCGACCGCCGGGTACCGTCGGCGATCTCGCCCCGTTTACGACCGTTTCCAGCTCTGGTCCGGATTGAACTTGAGGATTTTTCCCACGGTGGCGGCCGTATCGGGTCCAAGGTCCTTCTCGAACACGACACCGTCGTGGTTCACCACAAAAGTCATCACGCCGGAATTGCCGTAGGTCGCGGGCCAGGCGATGAGCCCAAACCCACCGATCATCCTGCCCTGCGCGACATAGTCGTATGCTCCGCCCCGTGCATCCGCACCCTGACTCTTGAGAATGCGGTAATAGTAGCCGTGGTACGGCAACGGCTTGTCGGTTTCAGCTTTCCTGTAGCCCTCGGCCCTCGCGCTGTCCAAAAGCGGCCCCAGGGGGCTGGGTCGCTCGCCCGCCCTGGTCGGAAAGTAAAGCCCGTCGCGCTTGCCCTTGGTGCTCGCGATCCGCTGCGCGTAATGCAACAGCCTGTCGCCTTGCGGGTTACGCAGATAGTACTCGCGCTGCGCGTCGACGTAGGCCTGGAGCACCTGGATCACTGCCAGTTCGTTGCGGCCGATGCGTCGATTCAGGAGCTCCTCCTGGCCCGCCTTCGCGTCAAACCGCCAGCCGGCGGCTTCCTTCACCAACGGTATCGCAAACGGCCAGCCGTCCTTGCCGATGCTCAGGATGGCTTTCGCATCGCCGACCGGTTCGAGCTTGCTGGCCTCCTCATAAGATTTGACGAAACGCTCGAGCCCTGCTTTGTCCGCCACCGCGTCGCCTGAGGAAATGATGGGCTTTGCGCCCGCGCCGAGGATGGCGAGCATCGCCTTGGCATCGCCTGCCTTAGCGGCGGCCATCAGGTCCTTCGCAGCCTCCTCCGGCGACGCGTACGTCCGCTGTTTGGGCGCGACTGCCTTCTGCTTTGTCGCCGCAGCTTTGGCCGGTGCATCCGCGGCATGAGCGGGTGCCGCCAGCACGCCAACGGTAATCAGTACGCCCAACAGGGCGCGGGTCGTGGCTATTGCATACATGGTGAAATCCTTAGACAGGTTATGCAGCGTCATGATGGTCTCCTCCTGCCCTATCGCCGCCGGCCACCACCACCGGCACGCGCCCCGCTGCTGGCGCGAGAGCTGGCCGCGCTGGTACGACTCGACGCCCCTCGACTGCTGCTGTCACGCGTCTGCCCGCCACTGCCAATACCGTCGAAACCACTCGGCTGCCGCGCGCCGGCACTCGCTCCTGCGCTGCGGTCGCTGACGCCCGCACTCCGGTCGCGCGCGCTGGCGGCGTCCCGTTGCGCCGCACCGGCGTCGCGTGTGCCCGCCCGATCGCTGGGCGCAGCATCCCGCTTGACGCTGTCGGCACCACCCCGGGCGATCTCCTGCCTGCCCTGCTCGGCGCGGCCACGGAACTGGTCACGCGAATCCACGCCGGCCCGTTGACCTCCACCGAACTTCTGCTGGCTGGCCTGGTCGCGGTACTGCACTCCCTTGCGGTGCTCCGCGTTGTGATTCCAGTCCCCGGTCTTGACGTTGGTCTTGTTGAAGTTGTTGTAGGTGTTGTGGTTGATGGAGACGTTGTTGCCGCCCCAGTTGCAGTTGCCCCACAATGCGTTGCCCACAATCACGCCGGCCGTGAACGCGAACAACGCCCCGCCGGCGACGTAGCCGGGCGGATAATAGTAATAAGGCGGATATGCGGGATACGGCCACGCGCCATACACCACCGTCGGGTTGTAGGTCGGGACATAAACCACCGCCGGATCAGCCGGCTCGATCTTGATCACCGACTGGCCGTTTTCCTGCGCGGTGGTGACGGTCTGCTCCTTGCTCGATTTCAGGTTGCCTGCCTTGTCGGCCTTGGCACGCAGCGACTGGATCGCCGCCATCACTTCTTTTTGCTGGCCTAGGAAGGCGTCGCCCAGCTTCTGCGTCATGTCAAGTTTGTCGTTCAACATCGTCAGCACGCTGGGAAAAGCCGTCAGCGATTTCACGCTGGGATCCCAGGTCTGCTTCTGCATCGCCTCCTCGAGCGCCTTGTCCTTGACGTTGGGGTTCGCCTTGGACCAGCGCGCCGCCGACACGATTTCCAGCGGATAGGTCGAGGCCATCAGGATCTGCGCCACCAGCGGATCGGGGTAGAGGGCGATCGGCGCGACCAGCTGCTCGATCTCCTCCTTCTTGAACGGCGCCGCCGCTTCCTGCGCCTGCGCCACCGGCAGCGCCGCCAGCGCGACGATCATCCAAGTCAACAGGAATCTGGACATCAGGCTCATTTACTTCCCCTTCGCGGTCTAGCCAAATGCGTGGCGACGTTCCGATTCTATAACTTAAAAATCATGCCTGAAAGCCCGTTTCGCCTGCCGCGCAACGCTGTGATCCCCGGGCTTGTCGGCGGGCCACTCGGTCGATCTGCGCGGTCCCGTCGATCGACCCAACAACCACCCGGTGCAGTCGCGAAAGTAGCGAACCCAACCCCCTCCCGGGTGATTAGCGATGCTCGACGAAAATCAACTTGCCGGTGTCAAAACCCCGTTCTGCTGCCGCCGCGACAAGACGATCCTTCAGGTCCTTGTTCAATTCGGGGCTTCTGGCCAGAATCCACAGGTACGATTTGTCAGGCCCGGACACAAGAGAGTATTGATAATTTTCATGATCAAGCTCAAACACGATGTAAGAACCATAAAAGGGGCCAAAGAAAGAAACTTTCAAGTAACCCTGGTCCGGGCGTTGCGCAAAGTAGGCTTTGCCTTCAGCTTCTTGCCATCTTTTTTCTTTTTCGGAGTAACCGCGGTTCAGCACCCGGACCCCTCCGTCGTCCCGCAAACTGTAGTTTGCCGTTACCCGGCTCAGACCGCGTTCAAAGGAATGATCTAGCCGGGCAATTTCGTACCAGGTCCCCAGGTATTTCTCCAGCCTGAAACCATCAACAGGGCTGACATTTTCCGGAATCCCCATACATCCGGTTAACAGCAGAATCAATACTATTGATATTTTTCGCATCCCGGCCTCAGCCTTTATTGCCCAGCAATTATTTAAAGCGACCGCTTGTGCTATCGATCGGTGTCGATTTCGGTCAAAGATGATCCATTCGTTTACTTTGCGGCTTCGAGCTCGGCCAGCAGCTTCGTCAACCCGGGATCGCCGGGCAGCGCTTCAGCCAGTTTCCGCGCAAAAGGCAGCGCCGCGCGTGCGTTGCCCGCTTCACGGTTGATCGAGACCAGGGCGCCGAGGATGTCTGCATCATAGGGCCGGCGCGCATCCGCCGCGCGCAGCGTGGCCAGTGCTGCGTCACGTTTGCCGGCGGAGTGCAGGCCGATCGCGTAAACATAGGCATAACGGGCGTTGTCCGGCGCCAGCCTGGTCGCGGTGGCCAGTTCTGTCAGCGCGGCGGGTGTGTTGCCCTTGCGTACCAATAGCAAACCCAGCGCGTGGTGCAGTTCGGCCGCGCGCGGCAGGCGCGCGAGCCCGTTGCGCAAGACTTGTTCGGCATCCCCCTCGCGTGCGAGCTGGCGATAGGTGTCGGCCAGGTTGGCATAGGCGCCAACGAAGCGCGGATCGAGCGCCAGTGCGCGCTCATATGAACCAATGGCTTCTTCAAGTCGACCCTGGCGCACCAGCAAATTGCCCAGCGTGACGTTCGCCGCCGGCCAGTCGGCATCCTGCTGCAGCGATGCGACGTATTCGCTGGTCGCCGCCTCCCGCTGGCGCTGCTGGTCGGAGGACAGCTCGCTGTCGGCAACATCCGCGAGCACGCGCGCGGCCTCGACGCGTACGCCGCGCACCCGATCGGCGAGCAGCGGCGCGGCAACCTGTACGCGCATCGCCGGCTCGAACGGCTCGATCATCCCGAGCGCGGTTATGCGCATGTTGGGGTCGAAGTTCGCCACCAGCTTGCGCACGGTCGGCAGATTTACGGGCCGGATATACGGCTGTGCCAGATTCGCCGCGGTTGCCCTGACGATCAATGGCATCGCCGGATCGTCGGCAAGCGCCAGCAAGGACGGCAGCGCCTTCGCGCTCTGCGTCGTCGCCGCATGCAGCGTCGTGCCGTACTGCGGGCGCTCACGCCAGGCCTTGCCGTACCGGCTGTCCATTGCCGCCGCCGCCCATTCCGGCTTGCGCTCGGCGTGGCACTGGGTGCAGGCATTCGGACTGCCGAGTTGCGCCGACAGATCGGGACGGGGAATCCGCAGGCTGTGATCGCGCCGTGCATCGACGATCATGTAGTTCTGCGCCGGCATGTGGCACTCGACGCATTGCGCGCCCTTGCTGCCGGCCTTGTGGAAATGATGCTTCTCCGTTTCAAAGCCAGCGGCGGCATGGCAGCGCAGGCACAGCCCGTTGCCCTCGACACGCAGCTTCAGTGCGTGCGGCTCATGGCAGTCCATGCAGGTGACGCCACGCTGGTACATCCGGCTCTGCAGGAACGAGCCCCAGGTAAAGACCTCGTCGCGCTGCTGCCCGTCGGCGTGATACTGCGGCGGGGTAAGCAGCGCCAGCCGGTGCGTGTCCTCCAGCGGCGCGCCGGCCGGCCCGTGTTCGATGATCGTTGAGCGTCGGGCATGGCAGGCCGCGCAGACATTCATCAGCGCATCTGCGGCGGGCTGGTCACGCCGCGCGAACTTCGCGTCGGCGGCGGGAAACTTCCACGCCTCATTCCAGCGGCTCTTCAGCACCACCAGACCCTTGTCAGCCTGCGCCGGATAGGGCGGCCGCGCCTTGTTCGCCCACTCCACGTGGCGCGAACCCGGGCCGTGGCAGGCTTCGCAGGCAACATTGATCTCGCTGTAGGTGGTCTTGTAGGCATTGCCCGCCGCGTCATACCCCTTGTGCAGGTTCGTCGAGTGGCAGGCCGCGCACTGCAGGTTCCAGTTCTGGTACAGGCTGGTCCAGTGCAACTGATCCTTGTGGTCGACCTTCTCGTTGGGATACAGGTGATACCAGCGTTGACCG
>Ga0113563_10002039_pt1 | contig 11935 bp, 9 predicted proteins | sample Mud3Dept3metaG_FD_80117 | JGI IMG/M metagenome (GOLD analysis project Ga0113563, IMG submission 80117) | Freshwater wetland microbial communities from Ohio, USA, analyzing the effect of biotic and abiotic controls - Mud 3 Core 4 Depth 3... | ecosystem: Environmental > Aquatic > Freshwater >...
CAATGATTTTATTAATTTGACTGCAAGTGTTCTTTTCATTTTTCAGTTCTGATTTTGCTTCCGGACAAGGCGTAATACATTAGATAAAGGTAAGCACGCAGGCAAACAATATAGGCGAACTGGTGGGAAGCAACATCAGCAACATACCCGAATATTAAAGGAAGAAATGCTCCGCCGATGATTCCGGTGACCAGCAATGATGAGCCCATTTTTGTAAACTTGCCCAGGTCAGCAATTGCCAGTGGCCATATTGCGGGCCACAATAATGCATTGGCTAATCCCAGCAGGGCAACAAGATAAATGGAGATGCCTGGCGGAAATAATACAATCGCAAAAGTGACTATGATGCCTGAGATTGTTGACAGAAGCAATGCGGTACTCTGGCTCATGAATTCAGGAATAAAAAATACCCCGAATAAATAACCAACCACCATTCCTGCTGAAACAAACCAGACATAGTTCTGGGGTGATGGGAGGTTAAGCACGGAAGCGTAGTCATTTATTGATCCCAGGGCAAGATATTCCAGGCCTACGTCAAAGAATATTGCAAGTACTCCCAGTAATAAATGGGGAAACTGAAGGATACTTGTTTTGGAGTTGGCGTATGCAGAGACTTCTGAGCTTTCATCGCTTTCATCTTCCCCTGCAGCCTTGATCTCAGGAAGTGGTGCAAAATAATATAAAAAACCCATGACCAGCAGGACTCCTGAAATAAGATAGAAAGGAAGAATAGTATCTTCTATCCTCACATTGGCCAGATCCATAAAAAGTGCCAGTAAAAGTGATGCTGCCGCATAAAAAGTTTTGCTGCAGATACCCATAAGGGCTATCCGGCTCGCAGCACTTTCTTCAGGGCCGAGGATTGTAACATAGGTATTTACGGCACCTGTCAGCAGGGTCTGACCCATACCGCTTACAAACAAAGCAATAAGCAGTAGGGGAAAGCTCATGATTTTTGCTGCGGGGGCAATCAGGTAAAAGCCGACTGCCATGATCACAAAAGCTATGATCATTCCTCCTTTGTAACCGAACTTTTTTATAATGGCTCCCGAAGGAATCCCAAATACAACAAATGATAAAAAAGTTGCTGTCATGACAAGGTATGACATGGTAATCGAAATATTGAATGCCTTTTGCACAAACGGGATAAAAAATGCATTTATACCCAGGGCAAATCCCAGCACAGCGAACATTGATCCAATGAGTATCATTGGAACGACCAGGGTTTTCTTACTGTTCATCGTTTTTATTGATTGTATATTCTGTAATTATCTTGACACTAAGTTCTGTTCCGGGCTTTAGGGTATCGGGACAACCACCACAGGCTTCAATCTCCATAAAACCCGAGGGATCGCAGTATATACTCAGCTTAACCCCCTTTTCAGAGGGGAATTGATCAGGAGGCGCATCAGCAATATCTATAAACCTTTGTCCGGGCGGCAGAGTTCCTATATGTCTTTTTACCCGAAGATCATCGAAACCATTATACTCTATCCAGGGTACATTTTCTCCCAATGCCAGCTGGAAACGAAAATCCGTGCGGGTATTCACGAAATATTTGTCACCTGACATTCCACGCTGTGACATGCTGGAGCCATACAAATCGCGGATGTCATCTTCTGACGGAGGAGGCATGAAGACTCTGCATCCACAGCCGGTATCGAACTGACAGAGCGACCATGGGGCAAGCCTGAATTCATCTTTATGCAAAGTTCTGATCCCTATATACCTGATCAGTTCAGTTACTTTCTGGATAAGACAATTTTCCTGGTGTTCGACTTTAATTTGCCGTTCAAATTCGCATGGGATCCCAAGCTGACGGTTATTCACCAGATCTATTTCAGATTTTATTACAGTCTTGTTACCGGAGTGTTGTGTAACTTCCCATACTGCTCCGGTTATTTCAGGCGGTACTCTCCATTTTCCTGTTCCATATTCGTAGCCAAAGCAGGTACCTTCAGGTGCGGGCCACAGGGCATCACCTCCGGGATTCAGATATGCCAGCTTATTGCTTCTGTTGATGACAGCTGAAGAAACAATCCTGTTGAGAACTTTATTGTTAAGAACAGCAAAAAGTCTTCCTTCCAGATCCAGAGCTGCAATGATGCCATTCTCAGGGGTGCCGATAACAAAAGACCGGCGATGGGACTGATCCAACAGATCCAATAATTCCTGTCCTGTCATAATCTATTTCCCCATAGCTTTTTTCATATCACGGAGTATTATGGCTTTAGCCCTGTTACCATAATCAGTTGAGGCCTTTATTGCACCCTTTGAAAACCAGTTTTTGTTAGTAAAACGTTTCATATCAACGCATTCGGGGCAGAAAGCCATCATAAGTGATGTTTCCTGTTCGCCGGCATGGTCAATCGGGAACTGAGCCTGGGCATCTGCACTCATAAAAGGACAGATATGAATCCAGTTGAAAGGATCGGTGCCTGTTTCATGTTCGGAATAATAATTGGATGAAGCTTCATTGCCCCACCATCCATCTCCCTGTTCACGCTCGATGAAAGCGAATATTTCCTGCCTTGCTGCCAGTTTAAAAGAAAGATCGGTTGGCATTCCGTTCGCAAAATTTTCGCTCTGGTGGTGAACAAAAACATATATATTCCGAAATCCGATGCGCAGGAGATTGTAAAAGAGCTGACGGGCAAATTGATTTAATACCTGCGAATCAACATGTATTCCACCGTTACGTTCAGGAGGAGCTACAGCATATGTTCCTGCACCGTAGTAAAAAGGCGGCATGATGACAAGAGGCATCTCTTTTTCGAGCAGTTCCAGTGCCCTGACAACAAGCAGGGTATCGACCCCCGGCGATAAATGTTCATCATGGTATTCAATCACGCCCAGTGCCATAGCCACAGGGGTATTTTTATCAATAGCTTCCCGGATCTGATCCGGAAACATCATTTCGTATTTCATAATATTTTCCTTTTGTTTGTTGAAGGTTAATTTATCAAAGACCGAAGTCCGAAGACCGAAGACCGAAGTCCGAAGACCGAAGTCCGAAGTCGGAAGCTGAGGAACGAAGTGACGAAGTCCCGCGAAGCGGGAACCGAAGTCCGAAGTTTTTATTGCCAACTGCCATCCCGACGCTACGGTCGGGATTTCGTCGCTTCGCTCCTCAAACTGGCAACTTCCGACTTCTGACTTCTGACTTCCGACAATATCAAATCTCCACAATCTTCATGAATTTCGATGAGAGTTTTTCCACTCCGTCTTTCTTTATTACAACTCCATTCTCCCAGCGGAGGCCAAAGTCGTGATCGTAGAAGAAGGTATCGACCTGGAAGGTCATGTTCTCTTTGAGTTCATAATCTGATGTGGATTCCATCCATGGTTGTTCAACCTCCATCATACCGATGGCATGACAAGGTCCATAAAGCATATATTTCTCAAAACCGCGTGATTTAACCCATGCTTCATAATCCCTGACAACAGCACCGGCGGGTCTTCCTGCTTTCATCAGCTCAATAGTCTTGAAGTGTGCTTCCAGACCAAAATCAATAAGCTTTCTTTTGCGTTCAGGCAGTGGACCTATCGAAATAGGCAGGCCTACACTTGAAGAATATCCGCTCACACGTGCGCCAATATTAAGCTGAATGACCTCATTTTTAACTATTTTGTTGTGGGTTGGCCGGGAGATTGCATTGTTGGTTTCCGGACCGCAGAAAACGTACAGTGAGTGTCCTTCATACTCCCCGCCATTTTTATAAATCTCGCGCTGAGCGATCCCGACAATCTGCAATTCAGTCATGCCGGGTTTCATTTCATTTATTATTGCTTCTATTGCCAGTTCGGAAATTGCATAAGCTTTTCGCATGCAATCCAGTTCATTCCCGCTTTTAATAAAACGTAAAGGAAGGAATGTATTATCGGCTTTGACCAGTTCAATATCAGGAAACTGCTCCTTTAGTGATGTGACCACGGGAAGTGGTGTGATCGCCCATCCGACGATCCCCAGTTTTTTTATTTTGCCCTTTGGTGCGTATTTTGCCACGATATCCTTATACGTTGCGAAAATCATTCCCGGGCATTCAGGTTCCGCTGACTCACGGTATTCAATCATTTTTTCAATATTCCTGAAGACACTGCGGTGAGAAGCATATATCTCACTTTCAGGTCCCACCAAAAGAACAGCTTCGCCTTCGGCAGGAACAAATACTGCTGAAGTTTCGAATGTTGGCCAATATTCACTCAGGTATCTGACATTCGCCATATCGGATTCAGTTGCATGAACCAGACAGGCATCAAGTCCTGCCGCTTTGATATTGGCTTGGAATTTTGCGATGCGGTCGTAAAACTCTTGTTTTGGAATTGTCGTTGTATTCATATTGATTGTATTAAGATAAAATTTATTGTTTATTCAAAAACCACAAGCGAGTATCCTTTGCTTACGGGAACTGTGACATTTATATAGCCATCGACGATTTTGAATGGCAGGGATTTTTTATCTGGCGCCAGATAAACTCTTTCAGGTGGTTTCCTGGCAATTCGTAGTGAAATTTTTACATTATTAAGTTCAATAGGTTCTTCTATCATCTGTGTCCTGGATCCACGCATTTCAGGAACGTACGAAAGCAGATGAACCATTTTTCTACCGGCTTGTTCTGTAACGAATGCCCTGGCAAATGACGGCAGGTTTTCCGATTTAAATAACGGATCAGGCAGAAAATCATTCAGTACATTGTAAAAAACCGTTCTCAGTTCAACTGATGCCTGCTGACCGTATCCGGTAAATATCCTGTGACTGAAATGTGCCACTTTCCCGTTTATGGTGAGGGCCGGTTTATCTGTTATCTTATCAGGGGGTGTATAATAAACTGCATACTCTCCGTCCCAATTCTTGTTGTAATAAGGTTTTATAAGGCTTGCCTCAACACTGGTACCTGACAGCGGTTCAATATCTACACCGGAGGCGTATAAGGAAAGGGGCATGTCGGGCAGTCCACGATTAAAATTCTTTCCTGCAATAAAATAGGCAGGATCAAAATCATTCTCTCCCATATATTTCAATCCCCATTCCTTTTCAAGCACAAACTGTTTCATCTCCTTGTCCAGCCCGGAGCTTCCGCTTGAGATAACTGCTTTGCCTGCTGCGATATGAGCTTTTATGCGACGGGCAACTTCTTCATTAAAAGTTATGTCATCAGGTATTACGAGAACTTTATATTTACTCCAGTCAGAGAAAGTTGTGACAACATCGAATTGCTGTTTCAGTTCAGACAACATTCTCACTGTGCTTTTAAGCTGAGGATCGCCACGTATATTGCCAATCGAACGGGGATAAACTATGGCTATTTCGGTAATATTTTTCGCATTGTCGAACCAGGGATCCAATGTTTGCAACTCCTTGTAGATCTTTTCTATCCTGTCGAGAACTGCATTTTCAAGATCACCACGCGGGTGAAAATGTCCTCCAACATCGGGGCGCATCCCGTTGGCAAGCCCATACAGCAATTCCGATTTAATAGCTGCTTCGGGCCGCAGGCTGCCAAAATCGCCCCAATCATAGAAACGTGCATTCATGTTGAGAATGGGTTTATTACCAAGTGTCCTCATGTAGTGGGAAAGAACCGGTAGATATTCATAACCCCAACTCCCTGCCGGTAAACACTCGCATTCCATGTGGGTTCCGATTTCTGACTGTTCTTCAAAGCCGGGCCCATTGAAATAAAGCAAATAATTAGGATTTATAGCTCTGACTGCATTGGAGATATCCTGAGATAACCGCATCATAGAAAACTCCGAGAATTTAACAACTTCTTCCCTGTCATTCCAATCAATCCCTTTCGTCTTCATTTCCTTGACACATATAGGGCACACACAGGGATAACCAGACAGGCAGTCGATGAAAAATCCTGATACCGGATAATTATTTGCAATTTCCTTTATCATTGCGATGAGGTGATCACGATAAGGCGTGTTATAGCACATGGTGCGCACATACGGGGTGAAACGAGGTTCGCGATATTCGCGTCCGTCGAAATATAGTGTTGTCCATTCACGATGCTGAATGCCTTCAGCACTACTAATACCAGCATTGATATAGGCAGTTAAAGCAATTCCTTTTCTCCGGCATGCATCTGCCAGCTTGCCGAAAAGATCATATTTCAGAGACGGATGTTTTATACCTATTTTAGTATTGTAATAAGCCATCCCTTCATTACAGCGGGCATGAAATGTAAGGTAATCAACGCCACAACGCTTTATTCTGTCAGTAAATGCTTCAGCATCAAAATTCTCACCTACGTCGGGACATGCAGGCATGGTATGATTATCGTAAAAGAGGCAATATCTTGGTTGATGCATCTTTGCAGGTCCATCAGATACCAGAGTTTTTGTCTGCGGAAGAACATATAATCCCGCTAAAAGGCTGATAATTAGTAATGTTATTCTTTTCATCGTTTAGTATTATTTGATAATTGCGTCAGCTGCAGTTTGCTGGAATACTTTTCTAATCTCAGATGCATCGCCATTACCGAAACCCTGACGCTGGATCATAAGGATATAAATTGTATTATTAAGGGGATCAGCCCAGTTTTGGGTTCCGAAAGCTCCGCCATGTCCAAAAGTGCCTTTTGACAGCATCGCAGTTACGCCTGAAGGCTCACGAACAATCCCTACGGCAAGACCAAAACTCATTCCATCTGTAAAACCAGTTGCCAGATCACCGGTTTGTATCCTGGTTATTTCATTGACTGATGCTTCAGTCAGGATTCTTGTTCCATTATAAACTCCCTTATTCAGAAGAGTCTGCATCCAGATATAAATATCATATGCTGTTGATATTAATCCTCCTTCAGGACGGGGAAATCCATACAGGTCGGGAGCCTCAATAGCCTCTAAAGATGAATCAGCTGCAGGATGGTACAAAGCAGCTACCCGGTTTTCATTTTCATCAGGGAGGGAAAAGGAAGTATTCTTCATTCCCAATGGCTTAAAGATCCTTTCTGACAGGAATACTTCATAGGGTATTCTGGAGAGGGTTTCAACTATCCGGGCAGCCGCGGTAATACCTGATCCTCCGTATTTCCATTGTGAACCGGGTTCAAATTGCAGAGGATGCTGTGAAACTACCAGAATGTATTCTTTAATGGAATTTACAGAAATATCCGAAGGTAAAGCTGCCAGACCGGATGTGTGCGTCAGAATATCGAGTATTGTTATCTGACGTTCAGGCCGGATGAGTATCTTTTTTTCTTCAGTTATCTCGGATAAAAGCCACATATTCCCGAATTCAGGAAGATATTTTGCGACAGGATCAGTTATTTGAAGCTTACCCTCTTCAGATAACATCATTATTGCCGCTGCTGAAAATGGTTTTGTCATTGATGCGATGCGAAAAATGGAATTTCTGTGCATTGGAATTTTCTTCTCAATATCTTGAAATCCAACTGCTTCAAAACTTGCTATCTGTCCATTCCGGGCGACAAGTGTCACTGCTCCTGCGATTTTCTTTTCATTTACGAATTGTTGCATCCGTACTGGTATTTCAGATAGTTTCACCGAATCCATTCCGGATCCATGTATCTTTACATCTACAATTCTGCTACTGTCCTGGGAATCAATTTTCTTCGAGCTTCGATTTTCATTACATGAATAACCTGCTAATAAAGCGAACAAGACAAAAGAAAATGCGGACAAATGTCTTTTCATGTTTTAAGAATTTCCTGATCTAAATTTTGATAAATGTTTTTTTGCGATACATCCAATACATAATCAACCACATAACTATCATAGCGGCAACTGCCTGAATAAAATCCTGAACATTTGATGTAAAAAATCTGCTTATCCCGCCAACGAATATATTTCCGATCAATCTGAAATCAAACATATGCGCCATCATATATATGGCAATTGAATTGACGCCAAAAACAATAAAAAAAAGCGCCCATTTCTTGTACCCCCAAACATCGATAAGAAGATAAAAAGACGCCAATAATAATGTTGATATTCCACAGGTTACAAGTACAAAAGAGCTCGTCCATAAACTCCTTATTACAGGGAAAAACAGTCCCCAGATTGCACCGGCTACCAACATAGCTAAACCCCAGATGAACAATAACTTCGTTTTATCTTTTTTATCCCGGTCGCTGAAAACTATATGGCCCATGAGAACACCTAAAAGCATATTCGCGATGAAGCTGATTGTCGCCAGGACCTGCCATGAACCGGGATTATGATGCTGGCCTAAAACAACATTATCAATATATATTGCAAGATTCATCTTACCTGAAAATGTTTCTCCCTCCCAGCCCGGAACCGGAATGACCAAAAATATTAACCAGTACAAGACCAGCAGGATTATCGTCAGAACAAGCTGAAAAGTCCGGGTTGTGTTAAGTACTATTATTGCGCAAACCAGATAACCTACTCCAATGTATTCCAGAACATTATTATAAACCCGCATTTCTTTGAACTCAAGATTTAAAAGATGGCCTCCTGCTATCAATCCAAGTAGAAATAAAATCAAAGCACGTTTAATAATGTGAAGGTATAAATTTTTCTTATCCTTTTGTAACAGCCTGTTATTCATCGAAAAGGGTATTACCAGTCCCACAACAAAAAGGAACATTGGCATTGCAATAAAACATAATCTCAATCCCTCCGTAAAATCATACCTGAATTGATTAGCAGTAGCATTGGCAAAATTTTCACCCCACAATTTCGTAAATGCAGGTACGATTGGTGCTCCTCCAATATCGATGGATAATATAAGGAACATCGCTAAACCACGTAATGCATCTATACTGGTAATCCTGTTATTTAACTTTGTTACCTGATCAATCATATTATTTTATTTATAAAAACAAGCAAAAGACAGCTTACTACTTAGAGTAATCCGGTGAATTTAGTTTCCCATCCTGCCGGTCAGCGTTGCCGACCATCAGGTAAGTCAGGTTATATTTTTACAGATTCCCTTTGTTGCGGTGAACAGACAACGTTTATACCGTAGAGCTGACTGAATCCTTCAATAATCTGGCGATGATTGCCCAGAACAACTACCTGGTGGAAACCTTTTACATCCCTGCAGTCCTCTATGTTGTCCATCCTGATCTCGACCGATGTACGGCACCCGCCCGCCGGAGGTGTATCCACATTGCCAACCACTGTCCCGGTATCAATAATAATTTCACCGGGATTATTATAGTCCACCAAAGTAACAGGTTCACCAACCGGCCACAGTACCTGCACCGAAACGCCCAGAGATGATTCGGAATGGTCACGCAGGATAAACGGAACTTGAGGCTTGTCAAATCCACTCAGCCGGGTTCCTGATACGCAATGAGCCGCAATGAGAAGGTTCTTGAAAGTCTCGGGGACCGGATCATTCATGAACCCCGGTCTGTTCAGCAGATAGCTGGTAAGCATAAGAGTTGTTGCACCCATAAGATCCGCTTCGCAGCCTGCTGTGATGCCTTCATCCTGTAACATTGACCATGCACCGCAGGGTGGTGTTGGTATAAGTCTGTCGGTGACCATACCAAGGCAGTCCATCGAAAGTGCAGTTGCCTGTTCATCTGCCATCAGTTGCTTTGCTGTTGTATAAACTCTGGCGGCATTAAGGATATCCTCCTCTGTCGGCTCAACAACCTTCAATGCTCTTCGTTTCATTGTGTATGCGATGTCTTTAACTTCCGCTGTAACCGGCATTTTGTTATACAGTTCATTGAACGTGTTACGCGGAATGGCCCTGACCTTCATCCCGAGCTTGTCCATCACAGTTTCTTCTGTTTTATTACTGCGAATATGAAGAACCCGTGTCTCTTCATACATGCGTTTCGCTTTGATCATCTGCAGTCCATTCTCAACTGCCTGCCATTCCAGTGACGAAACAACATATACCCCCGGCAAACGTCCGATTCCTACATGTTGAGTAAATGCGGTACCAATTGGGGCAAAGACAATAAGAGGGACACCCAGATCCTTTGCTACAGGATTGATCCATCTCCAACAATTTAAATGCTGAAGGGTAATTATTAATCCATCAGGTTTACTGCTTTTAACTCTTTTGATAAGAGCTGTCAAGCCTGCTTCATCGCTGATGGGTTTTTCTTCACATTCTGAATCAATGCTTAGCTTCCGGCAGGAATCATCGAGCTTCGATCTGTATTCTTTCTCATGTGCATCCAGATCATAAGTTGTTCCCGGCCAGCCAAGCCAGTAAGGACGTGGTTGTTCCAGGACAGCGTAAACGATACGTACTTTGGGTTTTGGACGAAGTTTAGTCACATCAATAAAATCGGGTGGGATTTTTTGCATTTTACGCCGTGACATCGCTTCCATGGCGAAGCCGGGTGTTCCCATTGTGAGGCCAAGTGCTGCAGCAGAAAGCATGCCTACGCATTTACGGCGTGATATGCATGAAGAGCAATGATCATGCCTGTGGTTTGTCGGTCCGTTTTTTTCACTCATTTTTCACCTCCATTTTTACAATTAAATTGATTGTTATCTGGTTTATTATTCATTAATGATCATTTCAAGGGATTTATGGGCGCTGTATCTCTTAACGGGTTTTAAGCCATCTGTCAAACCAGTCGAACGCTTCTTTTTGCATAGCAGCATCGAATTTATGGGGACCGGGATAAAAAGAGCATTTATATTTACTACCGGCACCAGCTTTGTCGTATACTTCCCTGAGAATACTATCAGCCCTTTTCATTTCATCCGGTGTATATAAATCATCTTCGTTGTCGTTAAGAACAAGAGTGGGAAGGGGGACTCTCAATCCGAGTATTTCCGGAAAATCGAGCTCATTGGGTAACACCGGCACATAAGTCATCCATGTATGTGTAAAGGATTTATTAAGGAGAAAATCTCTCCATGTGGTCATAAATCCCACGCATACCGCACATTTTATCCTGCTGTCAAAACCTCCGGCAAAGACTGTTCTCATACCGCCTCCCGATAATCCGGCGCAGCCGATGCGTGAGTTGTCCACATCCGGCCTTGAGCACAGGATGTCGAGCGCTTTCAGATCTTCGGCCAGAAAAACACCGGGCCAGGTTGTCCCCGCACTGAATAGAGACTTGGCCATTATGTGTTCATGCTGACCTGCCCAGCGGTTGTAGGAAATAATATTTTCAGGATCCTCGGGATCATTATCATCAAGGCCCTGTCGCTGCGCCACAGGAACATCCTGCATCATGACACGCCTGCTGGCAAAGGGGAAAGCATCAGCAACCAGAACAACATATCCCTTCCTGGCAATCTCGTTTGCCCAGGCACGGCCTTCATAGTATTCCTTCTGATGGCTGACCATCAGAGGATGTTGGTTATCAGAGGTTTTAGTGATCTTCCGGGTGCCAAAATACTTGTTCCCGCCATGGTCGTGAAAAGCAAGTATACCAGGAAGCCTGCCTTCAGCATTTAAGGGTTTCAGAAGGATCGCTTCGGTTGGCCGGCCGTAGGGCAGCTGCCATTTAAGCTCTTCAATATGTAGACCATCGAAAGAGTATTCCTTTACAACTATCGCAGCGGGAATTCCTTCAAGGCTGGGAATTGCCAGTCTTTCTGCAAGACGTTTCTTCGCTGTCTTCCTCCAGGTATCAATTTTTATCCAATCTTTCCGGCGGAATGATAATGATGGAAGACCTTTACCTGTTAGTCCGGCAGCCCATGATCCGTAAGGACCTATAAGATTAACCGCTATATCATCAGGATTTAATTTCATGTTTGTCCTGCTCTCTTCTGATAACTGACTGATACCGGGAATAAATCTGTCACTATTGTAAAGATCAGGTCCATTGTAGAACTTATTCCCGGCCAGGCCAATTCCTGCTGCACCGGCAAGTTTGATAAAGCTTCTTCTGTCTTTTTTCATGTGAAAATAATATTACTATATTGTTAGAAATTAAGTGGTTCACATGGAACCTTCATTATTTTCATTTTCTTGTTGTGTAAGATTGTACATGAAGGTTTCATA
>Ga0113563_10002044_pt1 | contig 11927 bp, 6 predicted proteins | sample Mud3Dept3metaG_FD_80117 | JGI IMG/M metagenome (GOLD analysis project Ga0113563, IMG submission 80117) | Freshwater wetland microbial communities from Ohio, USA, analyzing the effect of biotic and abiotic controls - Mud 3 Core 4 Depth 3... | ecosystem: Environmental > Aquatic > Freshwater >...
AAGGACACGATCATTCATCGCCGGGTCCTTCATCTTCGCGGTAGGCTATGGTGGAACGATACAACGACCCATGGATCGTCGCCAGGCGGATGACTTTCGCCCTCAGCGCAGCCGCACCCGTCCCCCGGGATCGAAGCGCCACGGTGCCTCGATGCGCAGCAACTCAACCTGTTGGCGCAGTTCGGGTGAAAAAGGCGGGTAGGGCGCGGCCAGTTCGACGATCCGCCGCGCCGCGCTATCCAGTTCGGCATTGCCGGACGAGCGGAGAACGCGCACGCTCCGCAGGCTGCCGTCGGCGCGGATCGCAATCTCCAGCAGGGGGCCGGTGCTCAAATTCAGCCGCCGGGCCGCGTCGGGAAAGTTCGTCTCGCCGACCCGCGTGACCTTGCGCGCCCAGTCGGCAGCGTAAAACCCGGCCAGCGAGCGGCTGTCGGCGAGGCTGACCCGTTGTTCGCGGGCAGCGCGACTCGCCCGTAGCTGGGTTTCCGCGTCCAGGCTGGCGATCTGGCCCAACAGGGCAGCGCTGTCCAGCCGGCCGCTGCGCCCACCTGCCCCCCTAACTCCCCCGCGTCCGGAACGCTCCATCTGTTGGGCAGCCGGTTTTTTGACAGGCACGCGCGGAGTTTCCGCTGGCGTGAATGGTGGCGCTGGCGACGGATTGACCCCGGGGGGCTTGACGTCCGGTTCTGCTGCTGCCTTGTGCCGGGAGGAAACAACCGGTTTAGCCGGCGTCGCCGCTGGCTTGTCCGCTTTCGGCGGTGCAACCGGTTTCACCGGCTTTACCGCGACGGGCGGCGCAGGCGTGATTTTAGCCACCGGTGACGGCTTGATCGGCCTGGCCGCCGGCGCGACCGGTTTTGAGGCTGGCCGGACGGCGGCCGCAGGTTTGGGTGGTGGGACTGTTGCCGGTGGTGGGGGTACCGGAACGGGAGCGGACGGCGCGACCGGTGCGGGTTCCGCCGGTGGGGGTGCCGGTTCTGGAACGACGACGGCCGGGGATTCCGTCGGCCCCGGGGCGGTGATGGGCGGGGGAAGGTTCGGTTGCGCTATCGGCGGCAGGAGTGCTACCTCGAACCGCACAGTTTGGGGATGACGGAGCGACCAGCCCTCGGCTGGGGTGCCCAGCAGCAGTGCGGCGTGCAGGCCAAGTGCCAGCAGCAGCGCCAGCGCCAGCCGCTGGGCTTGTTCCATAGCGCGGGCAGTGCCGTTCATCCAGCGCCAGCGCTCGTCACCATCGCACGTGCCGTTCGATGGCGGCCATCAGTTCGCCGCCGATATCCAGCCCGAACTGGGCGTCCAGTTCCCGCGCGCAGGTGGGGCTGGTGACGTTGATTTCCGTCAGATAATCGCCGATCACGTCCAGACCGACGAACAACAGACCCATCTCTCGCAGCGTTGGAGCGACCTGCGTGCAGATCCAGCGGTCGCGTTCGTTGAGCGGAACGCCTTCGCCGCGACCGCCCGCTGCCAGGTTGGCCCGGGTCTCGCCAGCCTGCGGAATCCGTGCCAGGGCGTAGGGAACCGGCTCGCCATCTATGAGCAAAATGCGCTTGTCGCCGGCCGTCACTTCCGGGATGTAGCGCTGCGCCATGGTCAGGCGCCGGCCATGGGCGGTCAACGTCTCCAGAATGACATTGAGGTTGGGATCGTCCTGCCGCAACCGGAACACCGACGCGCCGCCCATGCCGTCCAGCGGTTTGACCACCATGTCGGCGTGTTCGTCCAGAAAGGCTTTGAGTCGCGCCGGCTCCCGGCTGACCAGGGTCGGCGGACAGCAATGCGGGAAATTCAGGGCGAAGAATTTTTCGTTAGCGTCGCGCAGGCTGCGTGGCTGGTTGACCACCAGCGTCCCGGCCTTTTCGGCCAGTTCCAGCAGGTAGGTGGTGTAGATGTACTCCATGTCGAAAGGCGGGTCCTTGCGCATCAGGATCACATCCAGTTCCGCCAGCGGCAGTTCCCCCTCGCCGTGGAAGGCGAACCAGCCGTGTTTGTCGTCCTTGACACTTAGCAGCCGACTCCAGCCCAATGCCTCGTTGCCCCGGGCATACAGATCGGCCTGCTCGAAGTAGTGCAACTCCCAGCCGCGGGTCTGGGCGGCCAGCAGCATGGCGAAAGTGGTGTCTTTTTTGATCGTGATGGTGGCGATGGGATCCATCACCACGCCAAGCTTGAGGGTCATGGTCGGCCGGTCCGTGAGGTTGGCAACCCCGCTTCAAGCCGTCAGCGGGCGGAGCGGAGGGCGGTTACAGGGAACTAAATGGAGAAGATGCTGTTTCCAGCATGGCATCCTCGCCGCTAGTATGCTAAAAATTACACCAAAAACACTAATGCGCTGTTTTGACCCCGCGCAGCGGCCATTCGCTCCAAATCCCGTTCAGAGGACAGTTCTGTGGCAGATGCGGCACCTTCTACTTCCGCGGCGCCTCCTCCGCTGCATCCCTTTGATATTCTGCTGCAACTGGACCAGCGCGTTCGCGAACGGATACCGGTTGCGGCGGTCAGCGCCCGGTTGTCGGAAATTCGTGGGCGGCTGGCGTTGCGGCTTGGTTCCTGGAATCTACTGTTTTCCATGGACGATGTGGCCGAGATTGTCCCACTGCCGCGCATCACCCAGGTGCCAGGCGTCAAGCGCTGGTTGCTGGGTATCGCCAACCTGCGCGGCAAGGTGATCTCGGTCTCCGATTTGCGGGATTTTCTAACCGGCCGGCCCACGCCGCAACTGCCGAGCAGCCAAGTGGTCGTGGTCCGCGCGGGCGGGTGGGATTATGGCCTGCTGGTGGACGAAGTGATTGGGATGCGGCATTTCGGACCGCAGCATCGGCTGGCCGCGATGGATAGCGTGGAGGAGGGTCTGCGCCCCTACGTCGCCGAGGCATTTTTGAACGATGGTCAGTACTGGTTGGCCTTCAACGCCGGCAAATTGCTGGCGGATCCTGGATTTCTGCAAGGGTCCCAGTAAATTTCGAGTGTTCCCCCGTCGGGTCCACCGACGGGGCCAACCAGGATATTCAGCCCAATGAGAAATAGAAATGCGTCAATCGCGAGATGATTCGGGTTTGAAAGGTTACTCCGCCACCTATCTGGCGGTGCTGGGCGCGTTGGTGCTATTCATCGTGCTGATGGGCATCATCCTGGTAACCCTGGGATGGCAGAACGCGCAGAACGAGATCTACTTCAAGCTTGCCGGCGAGCAGCGCCTGCTGTCCCGCGCGATCGTGACCGAGGCGCTGGAGGCTGCGCGTGGCAAGGAAACAGCGTTCGCCAGGCTCGAGGACAGCCGCAACCGTTTCGAGCAAGCGCTGAACGATCAGAAAAACGGCAGCGCCGCGCTGGGATTGGCGCCCGCGCCGCCTGCGACGCGGGCCGCTCTGGACGAACTGGAAAACCGCTGGAAGCCAGTCAGGGCCGAGGCCGATACCATCCTGGCTGGACGTGAGCCGGTGATCTCGGTTGGCAATTTCGTACCCTTGCTGGAAAGTTCTCTGACCCAGATGAACACCCTGTCCGACGAAATCGCCAAGAGCCTGGCCAACAACCGGGTTGACACCCGGCAAGTCTACCAGGCCACCCGGCAGTTGCAGTTGGGCGAACAGATCATGGGCGATCTCAAGCGGATGTTGAGCGAGGGTGGGTTGGGCGCCGCCAACGCCGCCGACCGCTTCGGCCGCAACGTCAACCTGTTCGGTCAGGTGCTCAGGGGCATGCGCGACGGCGGGGCGGGTATCGAGCGCGTCAATATTCCCGACAGTGCCAGAAAGCTGACCGAACTGACCGAGCTGTTCAAGTCGCTTGAGACCGAAACCGCGCGCATCGTCGAGAAGTCGCCGGAACTGGTCAAGGTCCAGAACGCCGCCCAGGGCATCGCCAACAAAGGTGACGCCCTGCTCGAGGCGACCAGCCGCCTGCTCGACCAGCATGTCGAGAGCGGCCGCCAATTCCGTGTGCTCGGCATTCCCCTGACCTATCAGGTCGCCTATGGGCTGGGCATGCTCGCCCTGATCCTGCTGCTCGTATTGTTTTACGTGCAAAATCGCGAAAGCCGGCAGCGGCTGCTGGATGCCGAACAGCGCAAGCAGGAAACCGAAGAGCAGAACCGCCGCAACCAGGATGCCATCCTGCAACTGCTCGACGAACTGGGCAATCTGGCCGAGGGCGATCTGACCGTGCAGGCCAGCGTGACCGAAGACATCACCGGCGCGATTGCCGACTCAGTCAATTATGCCATCGAAGCGCTGCGCGACCTGGTGTCCACCATCAATAATACCTCGGGGCTGGTCGCCGCCGCCGTGCAGGAAACCAGCGCCATCGCCGACGGTCTGGCCAAGTCCAGCGAAATTCAGGCGCGGCAAATCGAAAACGCCAGCTCCACCGTGACGCAGATGGCCCAGTCCATGGACGAGGTCTCGGCCAAGACGGCCTCCTCCGCCGATGTCGCCGAGAAATCGGTGGGCATCGCCCACGAGGGTGGCGACCGGGTGCGGCGCACCATCCACGGCATGAACACCATCCGCGAGCATATTCAGGATACCTCCAAGCGCATCAAGCGACTGGGCGAATCCTCGCAGGAAATCGGCGACATTGTGGCGCTGATCAACGACATCGCCGACCAGACCAACATTCTGGCGCTGAATGCCGCGATCCAGGCTTCGGCGGCAGGTGACGCCGGCCGTGGCTTCGCGGTGGTCGCCGACGAGGTACAACGACTGGCCGAGCGGTCCAGTAACGCCACCAAGCGCATTGAGACCCTGGTCAAGACGATTCAGGCTGATACCAACGAAGCGGTCATCTCGATGGAAAAAAGCACCGCCGAAGTGGTCGGCGGTGCGGGGCTGGCCGAGAAGGCGGGCGAGGCGCTGGAAGAGATCGAAAAGGTGTCCGCCCGGCTGGCCGAACTGATCGACGAGATTTCCAAGTCGGCCGGCCAGGTGTCGGAAATGGCCTCGCGAGTTTCGACTGCCATGATTTCCATCAACGAAATTACCGGCCAGACCGCCGAAAGCAGCGTGACGACCGCTTCCGCCATCGGCAAATTGCAGCGGCTGGCGCAGGAATTGCGCCAATCGGTGGCCGGTTTCCGTCTGCCCGAATGAATGCGCGACAGACCCGATGAGGTAGCGTGATGATTTCGCATGGTGTCGCCGATCACCGACTGGAACCGGTCAAGGACGATCTCCTGCTGGCCTTGCGGCGGATTCAACTCGATCTGGATACCTATCGCGAAGATCCGCGCGACCCGGCGCCGCTGGAGGCGATTGGCGAAACCATCAGCCAGATTCGGGGCCCGTTGTCAGTATTGGACCATCGGGAGGCCGTCGCGTTTCTGGAGGAAATGCGCACCCTCGTCCAGGAACGGGTGGCGGGACAGATCCAGACCTTCGACCCGGCTCTGGTACGGCAGGCTACCGAACAGTTGGCAGATTATCTGGAGGTTTGCCTGTCTCCGGGCAACCGGCGGCCGGATACGGAACTGTCGAGGATGAGGGAGACCTTGCATCGGGCCCGCCAGCAGGGTGTTGCGTCTGCGATGGACGAGGTGGGATCCACCGCTTCCGCGCTCGCCCTGGAGTTGGCGCAATGGTCGGAACCCGCGACGCCCACACCGCCCATCGAGCCGGTTCCGGCATTGACGGACGAGGAGATCGCCATCGAACCGCTGGAACTCTCACCGTCACCCGCGAGGGTCGCCAGCCCCGCGCTGGACGTAGACAATCCTATCGCACTGATCGGTCTGGCGGACGGTGATCCGGAATTCGTCGAGGTATTTTTGGAGGAAGCGCTTGGCGAACTGGCCGCCATTCGGGAACAACTGGCGATCTGGCGGGCGCATCCAGAGGATCAGCAGGCGCTGACCAACCTGCGGCGGTCTTTTCACACGCTCAAGGGCAGCGGCCGCATGGTCGGTGCGACCGTGATTGGCGATTTCGCCTGGGAGTTCGAGAATCTGTTGAATCAGGTGTTGAGTGGCGCTCAGGATCCTGATCCGGCCATCGCCGCCGCCGTCGCAGCGGCGGTCGAAGCCTTGGCGCCGCTGGTCGGCGAGGTTCCACTTCGTGGGGGCGAACTGGCGGCTTTGCCGGCGCTGGTCGAGCAGGCGCGGGCATTACAGCACGCCGAGCTGGAACTCGTGCCGCCGCCGTCCGGTTTGGCGATCCCGCCAGGGATCGATCTGGAATTCGTCGAAGTGTTTCTGGAGGAAGCTCGGGGCGAACTGGCTACCCTGCGAAAACATCAGGCGGTCTGGCGGCAGAATTTGGCCGACCGTCCGGCGCTGACGGCGCTTCGCCGTGCCTTCCACACCCTTAAGGGCAGCGGTCGCGTCGTGGGCGCGACCGTGATTGGCGATTTCGCCGGATGTTTCGAAAATCTGTTGAATCATGTCCTGAACGGCGCGTTGGCTACTTCGCCCGCCGTCGCTGATCTGATCGGCGAAGCGATAGCCGCACTGGAGCCGCTGGAACCGTTGGTTGGCGATGTGGCGACCGTAAGCCAGGATGCCTTGGCCACGTTGAACCGACTGGTCGCGAGCGCCGAGGCGCTGTTGCGGGAACCGCTGGCCGAAGCGGTCCCGGCCCCTGCCGAACCGGTCACCGGCACGCTGCCGCCCGCCGTGGCGGTTGCCGCTGCGGAGCGGGTACCGGTCCAGGAGATGCTGGCTCCACCCATCATGGAACCGGAGCTGGCACAGATTTTTCAGTATGAAGCCGCCGAAATTCTCGATACCAGCGACGCAATTCTGCAGCAATTGAGCGTCGAGCCTGACCGGCCTGGATTGCTGGACGATCTGCGTCGGCACATGCACACGCTCAAGGGCAGTTCGCGCATGGCGGGCATCATGATGGTCGGCGATCTGGCCCATGCCGCCGAATCGGTGCTGGACGCGCTGGGCAAGAGCGGGAGGGCTACGCCGCCGGTCGTGTTGGATACCTTGCAACGCGTGCTGGATCGGCTTAACCGGATGCTGGCGGAGGCCGCCGGTGGAACGAGTCCGTCGGCCGCGACCCGTTTAATCGCTGATTTGGACCGACTGGCCGATGCGGTCGCTACCGGCAAACTGGCTGAGGAACTGCCCGTCGTGCTGGTCGCAGTCCCTGAAGAGGCAGCGGTGATTCCGGAACCGCGTTCCCTGCGGCCCATGACCGAACTGGATCAGGAACTGGTCCAGGTGTTTCAGGCCGAGGCCGCCGAGGTGCTCGATTCCAGCGACCTCATTTTGCAGCGGCTGCGCGGCGATCCGGGCAATGTCGAGCTGCTGGGCAATCTGCGCCGCGAGATGCATACGCTCAAGGGCGGTTCGCGCATGGCGGGCATCATGGCGGTCGGTGATTTGGCCCACGCCGCCGAATCGGTGCTGGATGTTCTCGGCAAGGGTGCGGAGGCCGCGACGTCGGCGGTACTGGATACGCTTCAGCGCGCCCTGGACGGTCTCCATCAGATGTTGGCCGAAGTCGCCAATGGTGCCCGGCCGCCACCGCCGCAGGCGTTGATTGGCGAACTGCAAGAGGTGTTGGGCGACATGCCGGCGCCGCCGCCTCCGCCGGCCGCGCCAACCGCCGCGCCGAAGCTCATTTCAATCACCGCGCCGGTGCGACCGGTGGAAAGAGCCACTCCCGCACCGGTGGCCGCGCCCGCCGACACTATTCGGGTCAGCGCCGCGCTGCTCAATACCCTGGTCAACCAGATGGGCGAAAGCAGCATCTTCCGCGCCCGCATTGATCAGGGCGTCGGTGCCATGAGTTTCAACCTCGGCGAACTGGAGCAGACCATTTCGCGGCTGCGCCGCCAAATTACCGGTCTCGCCACTCAGGCCGAGGCCCGCATTCAGTCGCGGCTGGATCAGGGCGTCACGGCGCATCAACAGGAATTCGATCCCCTGGAGCTGGATCGTTTCACTGAATTGCAGCAGGTGAGCCGGTCGCTGATGGAAATCGCTGATGACCTGGGCAACATCGGCAACACCCTGGAGGAATATGCCCGGGACATTGCCACGCTGCTCGACCAGCAGAGTAAGGTCAACAAGGAAATCCAGCAGGGTTTGATGCGCACTGGCATGGTGCGGTTTGGCACCATCATCCCGCGGTTGCGGCGGGTCGTGCGGCAGGCGGCACAGGAATTGGGCAAGCGGGCGGAGTTGCTGGTTGGGGGCGAGGAGTCGGAAGTCGACCGCAACGTACTGGAAAACATCGTGGCGCCGCTCGAGCATATGCTGCGCAATTCGCTAGCGCATGGCATCGAAACGCCAGAACAGCGCCGCGCGGCCGGCAAATCCGAGATTGGCACCATCAGCCTCAGCCTGCGTCGGGAAGGCGCGGAACTGGTGCTGGAACTGGGCGACGATGGCGGTGGCCTCAACTTCGACGCCATCCGGGCCAAGGGCGAGGAAAAGGGACTGCTGCTGCCCGGCCAGCCCGCGATCCAGGAGGAACTGATCGCTCTGTTGCTGCGTCCCGGTTTTTCCACCGCCGCCACGGTGACCCAGATTTCCGGGCGTGGAGTCGGCATGGATGTGGTCAACGAGGCGATTCGGACCATGCGTGGCGCCCTGCTCATTCAGACCGAGCCAGGCCAGGGGACCCGCTTCATCATTCGCCTGCCATTCTCGCTATCGGTCACGCAGGCCCTGTTGGCGCGGGCTGGCGACAGCCTGTTCGCCATTCCCCTGCTCAGCATCGAGCTGGTCACGCGGCTCAACGAAAAGGAGTTCCAGGCCTATCTGACCGGCGAGCAGGTTCAGCACTTGCATGGCGGCCGTGGTTATCCGATTCATAACCTGGGCATTTTGATTGGCAACGAACAGGTCCTGCCGTTCGAAGAAGACGTGGATCGCCGGCCGCCCGTGCTGCTGTTCCGCAGTGCGGAGGCCAGCGCTGCCCTGCAGGTCGAGGCGGTGCAAGGCAATCAGGAAATCATCGTCAAGCCGATTGGTCCCCAGTTCGACGGCGTGCCCGGCATTTCCGGCGCTGCTGTACTGGGCGATGGCCGGGTGGTGGTGGTGCTGGAACTGGCGGCGCTGGTGCGCAATATCGGCTCCCAGGCCCAGAAGCAGACGGAAAGCCGTGCATTGCGCGCGGCGCGGCAGGAGGCGCGGCCGGAGAAACTCAGCGTCATGGTCATTGACGATTCGATCACCATGCGCAAGGTAACCAGCAGGATTCTGGAACGTCACAACATGCGGGTCATCACCGCCAAGGATGGTCTGGACGCCGTGGCGATGTTGCAGACCCAGGTGCCCGACCTGGCGATTCTCGACATCGAGATGCCACGCATGGACGGTCTCGAAGTGTTGGCTCACGTTCGCAACCAGCCTGCTCTGTCGCATCTGCCGATTATCATGGTGACTTCGCGCGGCGGCGACAAGCACCGCAATCGGGCCATGAAGCTGGGCGTCAACGATTATCTGACCAAACCTTATCAGGAAGAGCAGTTGATGCAGGCGATTCGCAAGATATTCGGCGAGCGCGCCCTGGAGTTGATTACCTGAGACGGTCGGGCCGGGTCCGGATCGCCGGAGCCGGTTCCGTGCCGCCCGTTTCCTGGACACCGTTATGGAAGCTTCCTCCAATCTCCGTTGTTTGTTGATCGCGGTACAGGGTGGGCAGGTCATCCTGCCTAACAGCCTCGTCGCCGAGGTGTTACCCTTCGCCACCCCGTTGCGGATCGAAGCGGCGCCGCAGTGGGTGGTCGGCGCCATGCTATGGCGCAATCTGACCACGCCGCTGATCAGCCTGGGACAGTTGATTTTTCGGGTGGCGCCTGATACCGATCTCAACTCGCGGATTATCATCCTCAATACCCTGGGTTCGGACTCCCAGTTGCCGCATTTCGGCTTGCTGGGCACTTCGGCGCCGCGGCCGGTCAACTTGCAACGCTCCGAAATCAGTCTGGATCCCGACGTTGCTGAAACCGATCCGCGCGAGCCGGGCATTTTGAGCCGGGCGCGTTATCAGGATCAGCCAGTCCTCATTCCGGATCTGGACGCTATCGAGGCAGTATTGCAACCCCTGGTCCGCCGGGCCTGACCGGCGCGGAGAGCGCGTTCGATCCTCATGCGGTTGAGTACGATCAAACTGGCAGGGTTCAAATCATTTGTGGACCCTACCGTGCTGCATTTGCCCGGCGACTTGGTCGGTATCGTCGGTCCCAACGGCTGTGGCAAATCCAACATCATTGACGCGGTGCGCTGGGTGATGGGCGAAAGCTCGGCCCGCAGTCTGCGCGGCGAGAGCATGAGCGACGTGATCTTCAACGGCTCGGCCAGTCGCAAGCCCGTCGGGCAAGCCTCCGTCGAACTGGTCTTCGACAACAGCCAGGGCCGGCTGGGCGGACCTTGGGCCAGTTACGGCGAAATCGCCATCCGGCGGGTGGTCAGCCGCGACGGCCAGTCCAGCTATTTTCTCAACGGTACGCGCTGCCGGCGCCGCGACATCGCCGATATTTTTCTGGGTACCGGCCTGGGGCCGCGCAGCTATGCCATCATCGAGCAGGGCATGATTTCGCGGGTGATCGAGGCCCGGCCGGAGGAACTGCGGGTGTTTCTGGAGGAGGCGGCCGGCATTTCCCGGTACAAGGAACGCCGCCGTGAGACCGAAATCCGCATCCGGCATACCCGCGACAACCTCGACCGGCTCAACGACGTGCGGGAGGAACTGGGCCGGCAGCTCCAGCACTTGCAGCGCCAGGCTCGCGCCGCCGAGCAGTATCGCGAACTGCGCGCCGGAGAACGCCGGCTGCGGGCAGAACTGCTGACCCTGCGCTGGCGGAACCTGCAAGTCGAGATGGATGACCGCGGTAGCCAACTGCGCCAGCGAGAAACCGCGCTGGAGGCGGTGCTGGCCGAACAGCGGCGCCTGGAAGCCGGCCTGGAAGCTGGAAGAGTTCGGCGGCTGGAGTCGAACGACCGGTTCAACGAGGTCCAGGGCCGTTATTACCAGGCCGGTGCGGACATCAGCCGGCTCGAACAGTTTTTGCACCACCAGCGTGAACTGCGGCGGCGGCGTGAAGACGACGGCCGCCAGATCGAGACAGTGCTGGCGCAGGTGGAGGCGCAGTGGGATGCGGATCGGCAACAACGGGATGAACTGGCGGCAACATTAACCACCGCCGAACCGGAACGGGTGCGGGCGTTGACGGTCGAGGCGGCGGCCGGCGCGGCGCTGGCTGCTGCCGAAGCCACGCTACGCGAGGAGCAGGCGGTTTGGGAAGAATTCGGCCAGCGCCAGGCCGGGGCAAGACGCCAGGTCGAGGTCGAGCGCGCCCGGATCGAGCAGGGGGAGCGACAGTGGCTCCAGGCCGAGCGGCGGTTGGAGCGGTTGCGATTTGAGGCGGCGCGACTGGGCGAAGATCAGTTTGAGATCGAGATTGCCGAGTTGAGTGCGGCCGAACAGGAGGCTGCTGAAACCCTGCGCCGCGCGCAGGACACGCTGGCGGAGGCCGAGGCCGCGATGGCCACGACCGGGGATGCGCGGCGCGAGGCCAGCCAGCGGGTCCGGGAAGCGCGCGAACGCTTGCAGACCGGCCATGGCCAACTGGCCTCGCTGCGCACCCTGCAGGAAGCAGCGCTGGGGCGGCACGATGGCGATCTGGAGCAATGGCTGGGCGCCCGTGGTCTGGCCGATGCGCCGCGACTGGCGGAGCGGCTGGAGGTGGAGCCGGGTTGGGAGAGCGCAGTAGAAGCAGCCCTGGCCGGCTGGCTGGACGCGGTCTGCGTACCGGAGCTCGACGGACCGGCGGCCGCGGTCGCCGAACTTGGCCGGGGCCGGCTGACGCTGTTCGAGCCGCCATCGGAGCTGCCGACAGCGCCTTTGACAATGGCTGTGCTGGCAACCCGGGTGCGCGCGCCCTGGCCGCTTCCCGGTCTGATGGGCGGCGCCCGTACCGCCACCAGCCTGGCGGAGGCGCTGGCGCGCCGTGCCGAGTTGGGGGTGAGCGAG
>Ga0113563_10002045_pt1 | contig 11925 bp, 10 predicted proteins | sample Mud3Dept3metaG_FD_80117 | JGI IMG/M metagenome (GOLD analysis project Ga0113563, IMG submission 80117) | Freshwater wetland microbial communities from Ohio, USA, analyzing the effect of biotic and abiotic controls - Mud 3 Core 4 Depth 3... | ecosystem: Environmental > Aquatic > Freshwater >...
CGCGGCGGTCATGAAGATCGCGCCGTACGGCGTCGCCGGCCTGCTGTTCGCGAGCTTCTCGACGCTCGGCTTCGATCTGCTCGGCAAGATCGCCGCGTACGTCGGGGTCGTCGTGCTCGCGCTGGCGCTGCACATGTTCGGGACGTACTCGGTGATCCTGCGGCTGGTCGCCCGGCGCAACCCGATCCGGTTCTTCCGCGACATCCGGCTCGCGATCGCCACCGCGTTCGCGACATCGTCATCGAGCGCGACCCTGCCGACCACCCTGCGGGTCGCCGAGGAGGAGCTGCGGTTGCCGCGTCACGTCAGCCGGTTCGTGCTCACCGCCGGCGCGTCGATGAACCAGAACGGGACGGCCCTGTTCGAGGGGGTGACGGTCCTGTTCCTCGCCCAGGTGTTCGGGGTCGAGCTCTCGCTCGCCCAGGCGGCGGTCGTGATGCTGATCTGCATCCTCGGCGGCATCGGCACCGCCGGGATCCCCGGCGCCTCGCTGCCGGTGATCGCGATGATGCTGGCGATGTACGGCGTGCCCGCCGAGGGCCTCGCGCTGATCCTCGGCGTCGACCGGTTCCTCGACATGTGCCGCACGACGGTCAACGTCGCCGGGGACCTCGTCGTCGCCGCGTGCGTCGCACCGGGCGAGCACCGCCGCACCGTGAACGTCGACGAGTCGGGCGCGTAGCGCAGCGGGTCACCCGCGGCGTGAACCGCGCCACGTTGCCGCACCGGCGGCCCCGTGCAAATCGCCCTCGGATCTGCCAGGGTCCGGCCGTGCGCGGGATCCCAGGCAAGAAGCTCCTCGTCGGGCTGCTCCTCGTGTTCCTGGTCGCGGTCGTGCCGACCATCGTCGTCCCGACGCTGATGTGCCGGACCACGGGGCTCGAGCTCCCCGATCTCGGCACGGTCACGCCGTTCGCGATCACCGACGAGCGGGGCCTGCCGTTCACCGAGGACGGCCTGCGCGGTCACCCGACGATCGTCAACTTCGTGTTCACCCGGTGCGACACCATCTGCCCGGTGATCTCGATGAAGATGGAGCGCCTCCAGGAGCGGCTGTCGGATCGGCGCGCCGAGTCGATCAAGCTGGTGTCGATCAGCGTCGACCCGACCTACGACACCCCCGCCCGGCTCGCCGCCTACGCCGAGCGGTTCCACGCCCGCCCCGACAAGTGGCGGTTCCTCACCGGCGATCCCGACAAGGTCCGCTCGCTCGTCGAGGGGCCGTTCATGAACTCGATGATGAGCGAGGGCCTGACCCCGTCCGGCGCACCGGCGATCTCGCACAACGGCTACCTCGCGCTGGTCGACGCCAACCTCGTGATCCGCGGCGTCTACGACTCGAGCGACATCCAGAAGCTCGACGAGCTGATGCGCCACGCCCGCCACCTCGCCCGGACCTCGCGAAGCTACAAGTTCGGAGAGTGAGCCGCGAACATCACTGCGGCGAACGAACCCCTTTAGGGGCGGCGGTTAGGGCACACTGCCTCCTGCGTTGGGACCGACCCTCAACATCGCGCAGGTGATCCTCGGGATCGCGATCCTTTACTGGGGCGCCGAGTGGCTGATCCGTGGATCCGCCTCGGTCGCGCGCGCGTTCGGCGTCAAGCCGCTCGTGATCGGCCTGACCGTGGTCGCGTATGGCGCGTCGGCGCCCGAGCTCGCGATCGCGACCAAGACCGCGCTCACCGGCCACCAGCCGATCGCCCTCGGCACCGTGATCGGCTCGTGTGCCGCGAACATCTCCCTGATCCTCGGGATCACGGCGCTGGTCTCGCCGCCGACGATCGACAGCCGGGTCATCCGCCGCGAGATCCCGATCCTCCTCGGCTCCGCGATCGCGGTCCCGCTGCTGCTGCGCAACGGCATCCTGTCGCAGCTCGAGGGCGCGATCCTGATCGGGTGCGCCGTGGTGTTCACGATCGTGACGCTCACGGTGTCGGCGCGGCTCGATTCCGACGACGAGCTCGAGCTCGAGGGCCAGCGCGCGGACGAGAGCGGCGCCGTGATCGGCGGGCGCGCCCGCCCCCGGGCCTCGCGCGGAGCGGCGTCGCTGATGACGGCGGTCGGCCTCCTGCTGCTGGTCGCCGGCTCGGATCTGTTCGTCCGCGGCGGGCGCGGGCTCGCCGGGATGGTCGGGATGTCCGAGCGCATGCTCGGGCTGACCGTGATCTCGCTCGGCTGCGCCCTCCCCGAGCTGATCGCGTCGGTGATCGCCGCGCGCCGCGGCCATGCCGCGCTCGCGATCGGCTCGGTGATCGGCTCGAACCTCCTCAACGTGTTCCTCGTCCTGGGGATCACCGCCTACCTGCAGCCGATCACGTTCGGCGAGCGGATGCACACGGTCGAGCTGATCGGCCTGGTCGCGATCACCCTGCTCGGGGTGCTGGTCTTGCGCACCGGCCGGCGGATCTCGCGCGCCGAGGGGGTCGTGCTGATCGCGGCCTACGTCGGCTTCATCGTGTCCTCGGGACTGCTCTAGAAACGGACAGATCCCGGGCAGTTGGACCGAGAAGGACCGTTCGCAATGAATGCGCATCGGCCATCTCAGGTCCGCGAGCCGAAGACAGCACGACCCCGTAGAGACGGGGCGCACGCTTTCACTATAACGCCGGGCAATGAAGCCCACGATTGCCGGTTTCCTGTCCGTCTCGGCGCTGGTGGTTGGACTGGCGGGGGTCGCGACCGCCGAGGTCCAGGGGAACGTCGACGACGCCCCCGCGAACCCGCTGGCAACGCCGTGGACGCGTCCGCAGGCGACGTACCGCTTCATCGATCCCGGCCTGCCGACGACGACCGGCGACGGCGTCTCCGCCGCGGTGTCGAACGTCATCTACCTGAACAACTGCAAGCCGAACGGCTGCCAGATCACGCCGGGCCAGGACAACTCGGCGGCCAATCGCTCGAGCATCCCGGAGCAGGCGTCGACCGTCACCGCGTTCGCTTACAGCGACTCGAACTGGCAGCAGGTCGTCGCCTGCGTGCGCCAGACCTATGCAGCGTTCGGCGTCCAGATCGTCACCGAGCGCCCGGCAAGCGGCAACTACCACATGGCGATCGTCGCCGGCCGGCCGCAGGACGTCCAGATGCAGAACGGCGTCGGCGGCGTATCGCCGTTCGCGTGCGGCTATATCGACAACGCGATCTCGTTCTCGTTCGCGAACATCTACGGCGGCAGCGTCGACGACGTGTGCTGGACCGTCGCGCAGGAGACCGCGCACTCGTGGGGCCTCGACCACAAGTTCGACGACAAGGATCCGATGACGTACCTCCAGTCGGGGCCGTCGCGGAAGACGTTCCAGAACGCGGCCGGCCCGTGCGGTGAGTTCTCGGCGCGCAGCTGCCAGTGCGGCGGCAGCAACATGAACTCGCACGCGATGATCATGTCGACGTTCGGCTCGAGCACGCCCACGCCGCCGACGGTGACGATCACCGCGCCGAAGAACGGCGACAGCGTCCAGCAGGGCTTCCCGATCCGCGCTGACATCATGGACGACGTCGGCGCGACCAAGGCCGAGCTCCGCATCGACGGCAACCTCATCACGACGATCACCGCCGCCCCGTGGGTGTTCAACGCGCCGATGGCGCTCGGTCAGGGCAACCACACGATCAAGGTCACCGGGTACGACGTCGGCGGCACGTCGGCCGAGGCGCACATCACCGTCGCGATCGGCGCGCCGTGCACCAAGCCCGCGGACTGCTCCAACGACACCGATACCTGCGTCGACGGTCGCTGCGTGCCCGGCTCCGGGGTCGACGGCGGCCTCGGCGACGTCTGCATGACCAACACCGAGTGCAAGTCCGGCCAGTGCGGCTCGGACGGCAACGGCAACTCGTTCTGCGTCGAGTCGTGCGATCCCGCGAAGGATGGCTGCCCCGGTGACTTCGGCTGCATCGTCGCCGGCACCGGCGGCGTGTGCTGGCCCGGCGCGGGCGACGGGGGTGGCTGCAGCACGAACGATGACGCAGCGGGCCTCTCGTTCTTCGGCCTCGGCCTCGGAGCGCTGTTGCTCACGCGCCGCCGTCGCCGGAGCTGAGTTTCCGCTCGGTTGGATGGGGGCGAAATCCGTGCGCGAGATCGCGTACGTCAGGCCTCACCCGATACAACCGGAAGACAGCATTTTGCTCTAGGTTTGCCGGTGGTTGGCGGGCTAGCGTATCGGCAATGAAGCGCGTCTTTCTGGGTGCTGTAACGCTCGCTTCCGCGCTCGTTGCCTCGGCCGCTCCGGCTTCGGCCGAGAGCACGACCTGGGTCCCCAGCCAGGGCGACTCGATCAACGAGGACATCACGCCGAGCCCGCTGGTCTCGACCCGGCCGCGGACCGAGCGCGTGTGGATCGACCTCGATCCCGCAACCGTCGCGCCCGTGCCCGACACCAACAAGATCTACGTCAACCCGTGCAAGCCGAACGGCTGCGTCGTCCGCGGCGGCTCGGGCGCGACCTCGATCGATACGTCGACCAGCCAGGGCGGCTGGCCGATCAGCGGTACCCGCACCCTGACCCCGTTCGATCAGAGCGACGCGGTGTGGAACGACGTCGTGGCCTGCCTCAAGGACGTGTTCTCGCCGTTCGGCGTCGAGATCGTCACGGCGAACCCGAGCCCCGCCAAGCACTTCGAGGTCATGATCGCGGGCAGTCCGCAGGACCTCGGCATGAGCTCGGGGATCGGCGGCGTGTCGCCGTGGGCGTGCGGCGAGTACATCCCGAACTCGCTCGTGTTCGCGTTCCAGAACGTCTACGGCGCCGACGTCGAGGAGATCTGCGCGACGGCCGCGCAGGAAGTCGCGCATTCGTTCCGCCTCGACCACGTCACCGACCCGAGCGATCCACTGACCTACTTCGGCTACAACGGCCGCCGCCGGTTCAAGGACGCCGCGGTCACCTGCGGCAGCGACTGCTCCGGTGGCCAAGCGATGGGCCTGACCTGCACGGGCACGAACCAGCAGACCCGCGCATGCGCGTGCGGGACCGGCCCGACGCAGAACTCCGCGGCGCGCCTCCGCCAGCTGTTCGGCTCGGGCACGCCGACCCCGCCGACCGTCAAGATCACCAACCCCAAGCTCGGCGCGAACGTCGCGCCCGGGTTCCCCGTCAACGTCGACGCGAGCGACGACAACGGCATCCAGCGCATCGAGCTGTGGGTCGACGGCGTGATGACCGCGCAGCTCGCGGCCGGACCGTTTGCGTTCAACGCGCCGGCGACCCTCGCCGACGGCACCCACAACGTGAAGGTGATCGCCTACGACATCTACGGCGCGTCGAAGGACGACAACGTCCAGGTCGTGATCGGCGAGCCGTGCGGCAAGCCGGCGGACTGCCCGAAGGACACCGACACCTGCATCGGCGGTCGCTGCGTCCCGGGGCCCGGTGCCCAGGGCGGCCTCGGAGCCACCTGCATGTCCGGCCCCGACTGTGCGTCGGGCCAGTGCGCAACGGATGCGAGCGGCGCGAAGTACTGCGTCGAGAACTGCGTCCTCGACGAGGGCCAGTGCCCCGACGGCTTCGGGTGCCTCAAGGCTGGCGAGACCGGCGTGTGCTGGCCCGGCTACGACGACGGCACCGGCGGCATCTGTTCGGCGGGTGGCCCCGGCGGCGCGGCCTCGCTCGGGCTCGCGTTCGCCGCCATGCTCTTTGCTCGTCGGCGCCGCCGGTCATGAGCGCGCGGAGCGGTTCGGCGGCGGTCCTCGCGATCGGCGTCTCCCTCATCACCTCGGTCGCCGGTCTCGCGGAGGCGCAGGTCGCGCCGCGCCCGCAGCCGGTGACGGTCGACGTCCCGGCGTGGAACCCGCCCCAGGCGGTGGTGTCGTCGCGCCTGATCTTCATGAACCGCTGCCCCGCCGGCATCGGCTGCGTGATCCGGCCCGGCGCGGACGACTCGCGCACCAACACGTCGAGCATTCCCAACAGCCAGGTCACGCTGACCGGCTTCAAGCAGAGTGATGCCGTGTGGGACAAGCTCATGACGTGCATGCGCGCGACGTATGCACCGTTCAACGTCGGCGTCACCGATGTCGATCCGGGACCCGGCGTGCCGCACTTCGAGAACGTCGTCGGTGGCCGCGCGACCGAGCTGTCCTCCGATCTCTCGGGCGCGGGCGGCGTGTCGCCGTTCACGTGCGGCGAGATCCCGAACTCGATCAGCTTCACGTTCGACGTCTATGGCGCGGACTCCGATGCGCTGTGCTGGACGGCTGCGCAGGAGGTGGCGCACTCGTTCGGCCTCGAGCACGAGTACAACGCCGCCGATCCGATGACCTACCTCAACGGAGGGCCGTCGATGAAGCGGTTCCAGGCGACCGACTCGGCGTGCGGTGAGTTCTCGGAAGTCTCGTGCCGGTGCACGGGGCAACCGACCCAGAACTCGTACCAGCACATCATCGCCCTGTTCGGCCCGGGTGCCCCGACCGCGCCGACCGTCTCGATCAAGTCACCCGCCACGGGCAACAAGGTCACGCCGAAGTTCGTCGTCCGGATCAACGCGACCGACGACGTCGGCATCGATCGGATCGAGCTGTGGATCGACGGCGTCAACACGGGCGTCGTCGCGAAGGTCCCGCCGTACCAGGTCGCCGCGCCGGAGTCGATCGCGCAGGGCCCACACACCGTCGAGGTCCGTGCGTTCGACGTCCAGGGCACGCCCGCGATGGCGAGCATCGAGGTCGACGTCGGCCCGCCGTGTACCGCCTCGAAGGGCTGCAGCGGCGACGACGTCTGCGTGATGGGCGTCTGCCTCCCGGGGCCGGACGCGCCGGGCGGGCTCGGCAGCTTCTGCACGGGCAACGCGGAGTGCCTGTCGAACGTGTGCATCGGGGAGGAGGGTGGCAACAAGGCCTGCGTCGAGCCGTGCCAGCTCGATCTCGAGGGCGCGTGCCCCGACGACTTCTCCTGCATCCCGGGTGGCAGCGGCGGCGTGTGCTGGGAGACCGGCGGTGGCGGCTGCTGCGATGCCGGGAGCCGCCCGACGGGCCCCGCGCTGTTCGCGCTCGGCGTGCTCGTGATGGTGCTGCGCCCGCGCCGCCGTCGGGCCCCTCAAGGGGGCCGCTCGGGCGCGAAACCGATCGAATGCCCTCGGGGCTGACGTCCGCGCGCGCCTACGCGCTCGCCATCGTGACCGGCGAGACGCTCGAGGCCAAGCTCGTCCCGCCCCCCGCGGAGCTCGTGCTCGAGGACGCCGAGCCCGCGCTGCGCCTCCCTGCCCCAGGCCGGCCGGTGCCGCTCGCGATCGTGCCGGGCCGCTCCGCCAAGGTGCCGCCGCTGGCCGGGATGCGCGATCCGCAGCAGCGCGCGCGGATCCTCCACGCCCTCGCGAACCACGAGCTGCAGGCGATCGAGCTGTTCGCGTGGGCGCTGCTCGCGTTCCCCGACGCCCCGCTCGCGTATCGCCGCGGCCTGGTCGCGATCCTCGCCGACGAGCAGCGCCACCTCGGCCTGTATCGCGACCGACTCGCCGCGCACGCCGTCGCGTTCGGCGACCTCCCCGTCACCGGTCACTTCTGGAACAAGCTCGATCACCTGACCGGGCCGCTCGAGTTCACGTGCGCGATGAACCTGACGTTCGAGAACGCGAACCTCGACTTCGCCGGCGACTACGCCGCGGCCGCGCGCGCGTGTGGTGATCACGCGACCGCCGAGGCGCTCGATCAGGTCCACACCGACGAGATCCGCCACGTCCACTTCGGCTGGGTCTGGCTGCGCCGCCTCGCGGGCGACGTCGACCCGTGGCAGGCCTACCTCGATCACGTGAAGTTCCCGCTCGGCCCGCGGCGGGCCCGCGGCGCGCGCTTCGATCGCGAGGCGCGGGTGCGCGCCGGGTTCGACGAGGCGTTCATCGACGCGCTCGCGGCGATCGAGCCGACCCGCCCCTCGGGCGAACCGCGATAGCACGCCCATGGTCGGGATCGCACCGTTCGTCATCCACGCGAACCTCGATGTCGAGGCGAGGTGGGTCCGGATCACCCTGCCGGCCAAGATCCAGCAGCGGATCAGCCTGTACGCGTCGCTGCTGGGTGCGCTCGCGCCGCCAGCCACCGCGACGGTCGAGGTCTGGGCGCCCGCTGCCGTCGATCCGGCGCGCTTGCTCGCCGGGGGTGGGTGGACGCCGCCGACGATGCGCGTCGGTACACCACCGGCGCCCGACCTCACGTGGGCGAATCCGGGCGCCCGTGAGGTCAACGATCGGCGGTTCGCGCTCGCGGTCGCGACGGCGCAGGGCGCAGCACTCCCCGGTGCGCATGCGATCGATGAGGTCGACGCGCTCGCGGACGTGCGCGGTCCGTGGGTGTGCAAGGCACCGTGGACCACCGCGGGCCGCGACCGCTGTCACGGCGACGGGCCACCGACGACCGAGCAACGCACGCGGCTCGAGCGGCTGCTCGCGCAGTTCGGTGCGCTGATGTTCGAGCCGTGGTGCGATCGGATCTGCGACGTCGGCATCGTCGGCTTCGTGTTCGCCGAAGGCTCGTTCACGACCGAAGCCCACGGCCTCATCACCGATGCGCGCGGGACGTTCCTCGGGATCGACGTCGCGTCCACCGGCCTTGCGCCCGCCGAGCACGAACGGCTCGACGAGGTCGCGCACGCCGTGAGCCGTGCGCTCACGCGCGAAGGCTATCGCGGTCCGTTCTCGGTCGACGCGTTCGTCTACCGCGCGCTCGACGGCACGCGGCAACTGCACCCGCTGTGCGAGATCAACGCGCGCCACACGTTCGGCCACGTCGCGCACCGGCTGCACGACCGGCTCGGCACGACGCGGCTCGGGTTCTCGTCGACGCCGCCGCCCGGGGCGACCGTGCTGATCGCGCCGGCCGATGACGGCGTCACGGCGTGGGTCGCGTGATCTCGAGCCGCTGGACGCGCACGACGCGCGGCCACGAGTCGCCGGCGCGCTGCAGCCGGCCACCCTGGCCGTGATAGCGCGGGAACGGATCCTTGGGATCGATCATGGAGACGATCACCTCGCCGCGCCGGGTCAGGAACAGCACCGGCTCGAGGCCCGTCGCCGACGGCCGCTCGAACTTCACGCTGACCCCGGTGGCGGACACTGCCTCGACGACCGTGCCGGTCGGGCCCGCGTCGGGGACGAGCGTCGGGATCAGCCACGCCGTGCGCTCGGCGTCCTCGAAGTCGGGCTTCGCCCCGGTCAGCGTCGCCGCGGTGATCGTCCCCTTGTCGCTGCCGCCGACCTTGATCTGGATCGAGAGGTCCGCGGGCGGCGGGACGTTCTTCGCCGGGGGCGGCGCCTTGGGCCACTGCTTGGCCTCGCCCTCGTCGCTCGCGCGCGAGCACGCGACGCAGAGCAGCGCCGCGAGGATCGCGCTTGCAGTCGACGATCTGCGGGGCATCCCGAAATTGTAGCATCGCCCCCCATGGACGACGTGCTCTCAGGTTGCCGGCGTGCCCTCGAGAGGCCCGGGACGGTGGTCGCGCTGACCGGCGCGGGGGTCTCCGCCGAGAGCGGGATCCCGACGTTCCGGGGCAAGGAGGGCTACTGGACGATCGGTGCGCGCGAGTACCACCCGCAGGAGCTCGCCACCCACGAGGCGTTCGAGGCGATGCCATGGTCGGTGTGGGCCTGGTACCTCTACCGCCGCGGCGTGTGCCGGCGCGCCGCCCCCAACGCCGCCCACACCGCGCTCGTGCGCCTGGCGACTGCCCTGCCCGACCGGTTCGCCCTGGTGACCCAGAACGTCGATGGCCTCCACCGCCGCGCCGGCAGCCCCGATGCCACGACGTTCCCGATCCACGGCGACATCTCGCTGATGCGGTGCGCGAACGACTGCGTCCCCGATCGCTGGCCGCTCCCCGACGCCGTGCCCGACCTCGCCAGGGGCGAGGACGTCGCGCCCGAGATCCGCGCGCTGCTGGTGTGTCCGCGGTGTGGCGCCCTGGCCCGCCCCCACGTGCTGTGGTTCGACGAGAGCTACGACGAGCCGCGCTACCACCTCGACACCGTGCGCCGGCTCGCCAGCCGTGCGGCGCTGCTGATCGTCGCCGGGACCTCCGCCCAGACCACGCTGCCCTGGCAGGTCGTGACGCTCGCGGGCCGCAACGGCGCGCGGATCGTCGACGTCAACCTCGAAGACAATCCGTTCGGCGACATCGCGGCGGAATCGGGGGGCGTGATCCGCGCGCCCGCGGCGACCGCGATCCCCGCGATCGTCGCCAGCCTGCTCTTTACGAGCTCGTGATCCTTGGTGCAGGGTGTCCCCGATGGCGCTGCCGCCCGACGACCGCATTCCCGAGCTGGTCCCTGACCGGCTCGATTACGCGACGGGCGAGATCTCGCTGCTGCCGCCCGAGGAGGCGAGCAAGGTCGCCGCCGAGATCAAGGCGATCGCCGAGACCCGCGGTGAGGACTCCGAGGTCGTCGAGCTCGTCGAGGCCCAGCCGTCCGGACGCTCGCGGCGCTCGACGCTCCTGCCGCCGATGCCGACGACGGTCGGCGCGACCGCGCCGGAGACGCCGCCGCCCGACGACGAGCTGTCCGCCGACGAGCTCCGCGACGCGTGGCCGCTGCTCGACCTCGAGGAGCGCAGCGATGGTCTGCGCGTGTTGCCGCGCGAGGAGGCCGAGGAGTTCTTCGTCGCGCTCAACGCCCTCGATCACGCGGCGCTGCTGCTGCACTTTCGCCCCGGTCAGCGCCGGCAGTGGATGCGGCTGCTCGAGCCCGACGACGTCGCCGACGTGATCCAGCGGGTCGACGATCCGGATCAAAAAAAGACCCTGCTCGCCCTGCTCGATGCGCCGACCCGCAAGGAGGTCACCGCCCTCCTCGCGTACGCCGAGGACGAGGCCGGCGGCCTGATGTCGACGCGCTACGCGCGCCTGCGTCCGCAGATGACGGCGGACGAGGCGATCGCGTTCCTGCGCCGCCAGGCCCGCGACAAGATCGAGACGATCTACTACGCGTACGTCGTCGATCCCGACCACCGCCTCCTCGGCGTGGTCTCGTTCCGCGATCTGTTCGCCGCCGATCCGAAGGACACGGTCGCCGAGATCATGGAGACCGACGTCGTCCGCGTCACCGACGAGATGGATCAAGAGACGGTATCGCGGATCTTCGCGGACAACGACCTGACCGTCGTCCCCGTCGTCGACAGCACCGGCCGGATGAAGGGCATCGTGACCGTCGACGACATCGTCGACGTCGTCCAGGAAGCAGCCACGGAGGACGCGCAGAAGTTCGGCGGTATGGCTGCCCTCGAGCTGCCCTATCTGCAGAGCAGTCGCCGCGAGATGCTGTGGAAGCGCGGCATCTGGCTCGTGATCCTGCTCGTCGGCTCGACGCTGACCGCGAGCGCGATGGGGAGCTTCGCCGGCCAGATCGAGCGGGAGCCGCTGCTCGCGCTGTTCATCCCGATGATCATCTCGACCGGCGGCAACTCCGGCTCGCAGGCGTCGACGCTGATGATCCGCGCGATGGCGCTCGGCGAGGTCCGCGCCGCGGACTGGTGGATCGTCCTGCGCCGCGAGCTCAGCCTCGGCCTGATGCTCGGGGGTGTCCTCGGCGTGATCGCGCTGTTGCGCGTCGCGATCTGGGGCGCGGCGGGCAGCTACGGCGAGCACTTCGGGCTCCTCGCCGTGACCTGCGGGATCGCGGTGATCGGCTGCGTGCTCGCCGGGACGCTCGCCGGCGCGATGCTGCCGTTCCTTCTCCGCAAGCTCGGTCAGGATCCAGCGGCATCCTCCGCACCGTTCGTCGCCACGCTCGTCGATGTCAGCGGGATCCTGATCTACTTCGGCATCGCGAACCTGGTCTTGTCGGGAGTGCTGCTGTGATACGGTGCCACCGACGATGTTCGCCACGCGCGTGTATCACTATCGCGACCCCGCGGCGGTCATCCTCGGCCTCAAGGAGCTGCGCAAGCAGGGCCTGACTCCGCGCGGCCTGCTGTTCGTCGCGCTCGATCCGCGCGGCGAGACCAAC
>Ga0113563_10002047_pt1 | contig 11923 bp, 11 predicted proteins | sample Mud3Dept3metaG_FD_80117 | JGI IMG/M metagenome (GOLD analysis project Ga0113563, IMG submission 80117) | Freshwater wetland microbial communities from Ohio, USA, analyzing the effect of biotic and abiotic controls - Mud 3 Core 4 Depth 3... | ecosystem: Environmental > Aquatic > Freshwater >...
AATGCAAGCGCGATTGCAAGCCGGCAGGCCTGAGCCGGGACGCGCTTTGCTGCGGTGGTCAGTGAACGGTGACTCGTGACCGCCAAGGAATGAGGGATGAACCGAAGGCCCTGAAGGATACGTTTCGCTTAATGAGGGCGGAGGGAGCGAAGTGCAGGAATGAGGGATGAAGGATGAGGACAAACCGAGGGGCCTAAGGGATTCGTTTCACTTAATGAGGAGAAAAAACGAAGGCGCCCTCCACGCACATCGCGCAGAGGACGCCCCAGGGGCTGCGTTACTTTTTCTTCGCCGCTTTCTTGACGGTTTTTTTCTTCGCTCCCTTTTTCTTCGCGGGCGCTTTCTTTTTCACGACAGCCTTCTTCTTCGGTTTTGCTTTCGGTGCCGCCGGCTTCGCGGCCGCTTTCGCCGGTTTCATGCCCTGCGTGAGCACGCCGCGCAGCCAGCGCCACGCCGCCGGGCCCCACTCGCGCTCGTTCTTCGCCGCGATGTGGCCGTCGTCGGCATAGACGCGCGCGACGCGCCCGTCGGGCGGGCCGGACTCGAGCAGCAGGTAGAGATTGCCGATCGGCGTCAGGTGGTCGATCTTGCCGTTGACCAGGAACATCGGCATGGTCAGGTTCTTCAGCAGGTCGTTGTCTTTCAGCGACCAGCGCAGGAATTCCCTGCGCTGCTCGTCCTCGGTCATTTCCTTCAGCGGCGGGCGGCTGCCGCGCGGGCCGAACCAGTTGGTGCGCGCGCGCTCCAGCGCAACCTTGCGCCACTCGGCGCGATCTTCCGGCGTGCCCCAGAAGCCGACGCCGCCGGGCGCGCATGAAATCAGGCCCTTGATCCGCTTGTCGTGCGCGGCCAGCCGCATCACCCACAGGCCGCCGCGGCTGACGCCGAATGCGCCGATGCGGTTGCCGTCGATTTCGGGGCGCGCGGCGAGCACATCGAGCGCCGCCTGCCACGCGACGACCGATTCCGGCGCATGCGGGAACGTGGTCTGCCCGGTGCCGGGCGCATCGACCACCAGCGCGGCCATGCCCTCGTTCAACGCGCCGTCGGCGTATTTCTCGCGGTCTTCCTTGTACATGTCCGCGCCGCACATCACCAGCACCGCGGGGACGGGATGGGCTTTCGACGCCCCCTTGGGCAGCCGCAGGTAGCCGGTGGCCTCCATGCCGTCGCGCCGCACCTTGATGACTTCCGTGCGGATCGGGTAGAGCGCCGTCGCCTTCCGGAAGCAGCGCAGGTAGTTCTCGTACGACTGCGCCTTGATCGGGCTCATCGTGGGCGGGCAGATCGTCGAGCCCGACCAGTAGGGCGACGGGAAACGCGCGAGGCTGTAGTAGGTCTTCGCCTGGATGTAGGCCTTGCGCGCGCCTTCGCGGTCGCGCCTGGCCAGCAGCGCATCGCCCTGCTTCTCGTAGCGCGCGGCGACTTCGCTCCACACCGGGACCCAGTCCTCGTCTTCGGTGCTCTTGATTTTGGCGACCGTGTCGATCAGCAACTGCAGATCGTCGATCAGATTGAACCAGCGGCGGTAGAACCCGCCGATGCCGACGACGAAGGGGTCTTCGTCCGCGCGCACCGGCAGCCGGGCGAGAATCGCGGCCCGGTCGGAACCTGCTTCTGCCATTGCAACCTCCCAGTTGTTGTTGCGGTCTGCGCTGCCGTGTTAGGGGCGACGGCGATTCGCAAACAGGGTTAGAGCAACTTCTCCGACAGCGTTTGCTCAGCGTTTCAGTTGCTGCCGGATATATTTGCCGATCAGGACTACCGTAGGATAGATCACCGCTTCTTCAATTCTTTCATGCACCATGCCTCTGTACGCAAATTGCGTATATTCATCGCTGCCTGCTTTTTTCGCGGCTTCCAGCAGCACTTGCAGTTTGTACCCTATCTGCTGATGCTCGCTGCGCAAAGCGTCGTGGCCGGCGATGAACTCGGATATCATCGGCAACACGGCCTCCATTTCCTCCGTGACCTCGCCTGATGCCAGTTGGGCCAGCAACCCAAGCGGAGGAAAGGCGAGTTTTTCTTCCAGGGCCATGTGCGGCAGGACGATATTCGCCAGTTCCCGCGCCGCCACCCCGACCGGGCCCCGCTCTTTCAATGCCTTGTCCAGATTTGCGCGCAATTCATCGTGGTCGAGTTTCAAAGCAATCGGGACTTTCGTATTCATGATGCTTTGGGCTCCTCGAAGGCGCGCGGGTCAGTCTGTCCCGCATTCTGCCCTTGCCCGCGTTTTTCGTCCACCCACGCAGCGCCCATCCGCTTCACTGCGCCAGGAGTCCTCATCGAGGGCTGTTTTAAAAATGGCGACGGGAAACAGGGCCGGGTTCACCTTTCCCGGGCCGCCAAAAAGCGAACCCGGCGCCAGTCTGTCCCCGAATTACGGGGAAGACGATTACTCGATCTTCGCGCCGGTCAGCTTCACCAGCTTGGCGTTCGTGTCGAAATCCGAATTCTGGCGGCGCTCGAACTGCTCGGGCGTCATGTACAGCGGATCGAGGGTCTGGGCGCTCAGGCTCTTCATGACGTCCGGAAACTCCAGCGCCTTTTTGATCTCGGCGTTGAGCTTGTCCACGATGGGGCGCGGTGTTTTGGCGGGAACGAATGCCGCTATCCACGCCGTGAACTCGTAGCCCGGCACACCCGACTCGGCAATGGTCGGAATATCGGGCAAGGCGTTCGACCGGCGTTCCGAAGTCACCCCCAGCGGCCGCACGCGCTTCGACTTGACATGCGGCAGGACGGAACCGACCGTGGCGATCATCGCCTGGATCTCGCCGGAAACGAGCGCAACGGTGGCGGGACCGCCGCCCTTGTACGGCACGTGGATCATCTTCGTGTTGGTCATCGAAGCGAACAACGCCATCGACAGATGCACGAAGCTGCCGTTGCCGGACGAGCCGTAAGTGATCTGGCCGGGACGCGCTTTTGCGATCGCCACCAGCTCCTTGACGTTCTTTGCCGGCAGCGACGGGTGCACCACCAGCATGCCCACCTGGGTGGCGAGCGGAGTGATGCCGATGAAATCCTTGAGCGTGTCGTACGGCAGCTTCTTGTAGAGATGCGCATTGGTGATGTGCGCGGCGGAATGCACCATCATCGTGTAGCCGTCCGGCGGGCTCTTGGCCACCAGGTCCGCGCCGATGGTCCCCCCCGCGCCGCCCCGGTTGTCGATCACGAACTGCTGGCCCGTGTTTTCAGAGACTTTCTGGAACACGATGCGGGCGGTGATGTCGTTGGAGCCGCCCGGCGGCCAGGGAATCACGACGCGCACCGTCTTGGCCGGGTAGTTCTGCGCGACCACGGCGTGCGACGCCAGCATCAAGGGAATCAGGGTTGCCATTACGGTGAAAAAAACGCGTTTCATATACACCTCCACAACTGAATAAAAAGTAATGCCATGCCCGCGATATCAGCGCGGGCATTCGACATGAAGACTACCCCTCGGGGACACGCCTGCCGATGGATGCATCGGATTCGCGGAAACCACGGTCTGTCCCCGATTATTCCTTGTTAGGATCAGCCCAGCAACTCCCGCATCCGCCGGTTGACCGCCGCGCTGCGATGTCTCGCGGTCTTGTTGCTCGGCGCGAGCGCTTCGGCGTAAAAGAATTCCGGCAGCTCGTCGTCTTTCTCGGTAAACCCGGCCGCCTTGTTGAACGCCCATTCCATGCGCAGCGTCTCCAGCCCCAGCGTCTGCATGAACGACACATCGAGCCGGGTGCCATGCGCGTCGTTGAGCGCATTGACGACGAGCTCGGCGCTGACGTTCGTCACCGAACGCCCGAATATGCACAGGCCCAGGGAATCGGCCGCGGCGCACGCCGTCTGGATCCCGAGGCTCGCCTCCACCAGTTCCTCGGTGGTCTTGCCCTTGCAGTCGAACACCGGCAGGTTGCCCGTGGTGTGATCGGCGCCCTGCGCCGTGATCATCATCGAAATGCCGGTGACCTCGATCACGCGCGGGTCGTAGGCGCTGATGCTTTGCTTCTTGATGGTTGGGACGCGCGCGACCTGGTAATGCGCGCCGACGCGCGCGGCCCCCTGCGCGATCAGGCGGCCGCGCCCGCTGCCCCGGCGCATGTCTTCCATCGCCTGCAGCATGAATTCGACGTCGCCGAACGCGCCCTGCCCCGCTTCCATCAGCACGCCCAGCATGGCGCCGACTTCGATGGTATCGACGCCGAGATCGTTGGCTTCGGCATTGACCCGCGCCACCTTGTCCGGGTGGTCGAGGCCGCAATTGCTGCCCATCAGGCCCAGCGTCTCGTATTCCAGCGGCGACACCAGTTCTTTGCCGTTCGCGTCGAAGTAAACGTTGCTGCATTCGATCAGGCAGCCCGGCATGCAGGCGTGCGTGGTCTGCCCGCCGCGGCTCAGGTTCAGCTCGCGGATGTAATCGCCGCCCAGCTTGAGCGGGCCTTCCGACGCTTCCACAAAACGGCCGGCGCTGAAGTTGCGCACCGGGAGCGCGCCGAGCCGGTTGGTGATGTCGCCCATCATCGCCGTGCCGGTGGTCTTGAAGGTCTCGATCGCCGGTTCTTTGCCGAGCCTTGCGCCGTACTCGCGGACCGCGCCCATGACCTTCTTGCGGTCGTGGAAGGTCGGCATCTTGTGCAGGTCGGCGACGATGGCCTTGACCTTCTTGCTGCCCATGACGGCGCCGACGCCGCCGCGCGCGGCGAGCCGCGACGGCCGCCCGTCGGTGTCGGCGAAGGCGATGCCCGAGACCAGGCCGAGATATTCGCCGACCGGGCCGCACAGCGCGAAACTGATTTTCTTGCCGTATTTTTCGAACAGCAGCCCGGCGGCCTCAAAATTGCCCTTGCCCATATAAGGTTCGGCGCTGTCGTAGGCAATGGCGCCGTCTTTGGTGATGCGGATGACGACCCAGTCGCTCGATGCGCCATACAGGGTGAGGCCGGCGGTCTCGAGCTGGCCGAGCGCGAAGCCGAAGGTGCCGCCCGTATTGGCCTCCTTGATGCCGCCCGTCAGCGGGCTCTTGCAGCCGACGCTGAGCCGGTTGGCGTTGGAGAAGTTGGTGCCCGCGAACGGCCCGGCGGAAAAGATCAGCGGATTGTCCGGGGACAGCGGGTCGACTGTGGCCACGCCGCTCTCGAGCAGGGTCTTGGCGATGTAGTGCCGGCCCGAGCGTATGATCGCCTCGCCGTGCAATTCCTCCGTCCTGACCGAGCGGTCCCCGAGATTGATGTGCAGGTATTTGCGCATGTAATCGTCACCCCGTGTAAATGGAACATCCGGATTCCGGTGCCGCCGTAATTCTACCCTTTCCGCGCTTGCCCCGTCCCTTCCGGCTGATCGCGGCCACTGCGCTCGCGCACCGGAAAAAAAGCGCTCTGCCACTGTTTATTTGTCGCACGATGTTGACCCTGATCAAAGGGGTTCCCATTCCCGGTGATTAGGCTGTAAAGAGGGATTTTTCGCGAGCTTGGCAGCAGGGGGCGGGGTGGTGAAAACGAATTCCTCCTCATGGGTGTGTCTGGTCGGCGCGCTGGTTGCGTTTGCCGTCTGCTCCTCCGTGTTTGCCGCCGCCGCGGTTTCGCCCTCCTCCGCCTGGGCATCGCACAACCAAGCCGGTCTGGCGGCGCTCAAGGCGGCCCGCTACGACGAGGCGCTGAAGAATTTTCAGGCGGCGCTTGCGGAAGCCGAGAAAACGGGCGCGGAGGCTGCACTTGCCACGAGCCTGAACAATCTGGGCCTGCTCCACACCCGGCAGGGCAAGTACGCGGAGGCCGAGCCGCTACTCAAGCGCGCGCTGGCGATCCGCGAAAAGGCGCTCGGCCCGGATCACCCCGATCTGGCCGAGAGCCTGAACGAGGTCGCGGCGTTCTACCACGGTCAGGGCCGCTACGGCGAGGCCGAGCCGCTTTACCAGCGCGCGCTGGCGATCCGCGAAAAAACCTTCGGCCCAAATCACTCGGCTGTGGCCTACAGCCTGAACGGGCTCGCGGGACTCTACCGCGACGAGGGCCGCTACGGCGAGGCCGGGCCGCTTTACCAGCGCGCGCTGGCGATCTGGGAGAAGACCTCCGGCCCGGATCACCCCTCTGTAGCCACCGGCCTGAACAACCTCGCGCTGCTCTACCGCGACCAGGGCCGCTTTGACGAAGCCGAGCCGCTTTACCTGCGCGCACTGGCGATCCGCGAAAAAGCGCTCGGCCCGAACCACCCCGATGTGGCCAACAGCCTGAACAACCTCGCAGGGCTCTACCACGCTCAGCGCCGCCATGACGAGGTCGAGCCTTTTTTCAAGCGCGCACTGGCGATCCGCGAAAAAGCGCTCGGCCCGGATCACCCCGACCTGGCCATCAGCCTGAACAACCTGGGAGAACTGTACCGCGCCCAGCGCCGCTATGACGAGGCCGAGCCGCTGTTCAAGCAGGCGCTGGCGATCCGCGAAAAGACCCTCGGCCCGGATCACCCCTCTGTGGCCACCGGCCTGAACAACCTCGCGTTGCTCTATCAGGCTCAAGGCCAGTATGACGAGGCCGAGCCGCTGTTCAAGCGCTCGCTGGATATCCTTGAGAAGGCCCTCCCCAATCATCCCAATGTGGCGGCGGCGCTGGATAACTACGCCAACCTGCTGCAGGCAATGCGCCGGGGCGCAGAGGCTGCCGAGTTCCGGGCGCGGGCCGCGGCGATCCGGGCCAAGGCCGGGAAGTAGACCCCGGTTACCTCGCTCTCATCCGCAATCATGATTGACTCGATATTGAAAGATGCCTGGGCCACGTTGACGGTTGTCATCCCCGGCCTCGTGACGTATGGCAGTTGGAGGCTCCTGATGTTGTTCGGAGGAGGCCCGGGCATTGACGCCAGTTTGCTCACGCAGGTCGATGATTCCGCCCTGCTTTCGGCATCGCTCATCGCGGCGATCGCCATCGTGCAGCAGGCCGCCGCCATAACGCTCGAAGCGGTCCTGAGTATCCTGTCATTCCTTGCCGGGCGCTCCGGCAAACGATGGCAGCAGCTCTTGCTTCGCCGTTTCAGGATTGCCGCGCATGCGCCTCTTTCCGAAGATGCGCGCCGGGTGATCGCTCAGTTCTTCCTATCTCTCAACGTGCTGGTCGGCCAAGGAGGCGTGCTTCTGTACTTCCTGCTGGTCGAGAGTCATCCGGCAACCAGCGCGATCCCCCTGCTGTTGTACTGCGTGCTCGCATTGGTCTTCGTGGCCTGTGCCTTCAGGGCTTGGGCGGCGAGCCAGGTGTTGCCCTGATCAACGCGGGACAAGAAATGCAAGATATGGGGGCGAAGTCATTTATCGTGGCGTGGACTCCCTAGCTGCAACGCCGGTTATGCATTGAGGAAATGGGGGCGAGTTCACTTTTCCAGGGCCGCCAAAAAGTGGACCCTGCCCCATTCCGCACAAAGCGTTGCTCAGCAGTTGCTCCGTGCCTAGCCGTGATCGATACGGCGATCAATTGCGCTCCGCAGTGTTGCCGCAATGTGATGGCATAAAATAACGATTAAAAACAACGAGCTACGATGCAGATGCCGATGCAGGCCAGCTCGCGTACACTCCCGCATTCACCTGACTCTGGAGAACGACACCATGCTGCGCATCTACGGCTCCGCCAAATCCCGCGCTCTTCGCACACTGTGGATGGTAGGCGAACTCGGCATTGCCTACGAGCACAAGGACTGGCTGCCGCGCGCGCCGGAAACCAAAACACCGGAATTCCACGCGCTCAATCCCAACGACCGCGTGCCGACGATAGACGACGACGGCTTCGTGCTGTCGGAGTCGATGGCGATCAATCTCTACCTGGCGAAGAAACACAAGAGCCCGCTCTACCCCGCCGACCCGAAGAACGAGGCGCTCGCGCTGCAGTGGAGCCTGTGGGAGACCGACCGTCTCGACCGCCAGATCGTCACCTACTGCCGGCACACGAAGGACCTTCCCGAAGCCGAACGCAAGCCCGAGGTCGCCGATGCGGCATGGAAGGAAATCGTGCCGGCGTTCGACGCGCTGGAGGCCGCGCTCAAGAAATCGGACTGGCTCGCCGGCCCGGCGTTTTCGGTGGCCGATCTGAACGTCGCGGCGGCACTCTATCGCGCGCTGACGCTCGACCTGGCGAAATGGCCGCACGTGAAGACCTGGTTCAACCGCTGCTGGGAACGTCCCGCCGCGAAGCAGGCACGCGCGATGCGGGAATAACAAGCCTATCCGGCGCGATGCGCGGTGCGTATTGCGCCCTGCGGGGCTAAAAGCGGGGACACGAAGGACACAGAGGACACGAAGTAAAGCATACAAGAGACCCGGAACTTTGAGTCTTGCAGCCTGAATCTGGTCTTTGCAAGAGTTATTGATTTTCCTTCGTGTCCTCTGTGTCCTTCGTGTCTATGCTTTGACTTGGTTTTCCTTTGTGAACCTTCGCGTTACTTTGCGCCCTTCGCGTTCATGCTTTTTTTAACCCCGTCCGGCGCAAAGCAAGAAACAAGAAATGGGGGCGGGTTCACGTTTCCCGAGCCGCCAAAAAGTGAACCCGTCCCCGTTTCACAATTTACACTATTGCGGCACCGGGACCGTAACTAATGGGCGAGGACGCAGCCTCAAAAATGCGCGGGATCGTGGACGGGGTCTACCGTTCCGAGTCGCGCCGCGTCTTCGCCACGCTGATCCGCCTGCTCGGCGACTTCGACGCCGCCGAGGAAGCGCTGCACGATGCGTTTCGCGCAGCACTGGAGCAATGGCCGCGCGACGGCGTGCCCGCCAATCCCCGCGCTTGGCTCGTGTCGGCCGGCCGCTTCAAAGCCATCGACTCCCTGCGCCGCGGCGCGCGGCTCGATCCGCTCGACGACGAGACCGCCGAGAGCATCGCGGCGCCGGACGACCCGGCGGCGTGGGGCAGCAAGGACATCGAGGACGACCGGCTGCGGCTGATCTTCACCTGCTGCCATCCGGCGCTGCCGCCTGACGCGCAGGTGGCGCTGACGCTGCGCGAGGTCTGCGGACTCACGACGGAGGAGATCGCGCACGCGTTCCTGACCGCGCCGCCCACGCTGGCCCAGCGCATCGTGCGCGCGAAGACCAAGATCCGCGACGCGAAGATTCCCTATCAGGTGCCGTCGCAGGATGATCTTCCGGAACGGCTCGACAGCGTGCTGCGCGTGATTTACCTGGTGTTCAACGAGGGCTACGCCGCATCGTCGGGCGCGTCGCTGACGCGGCACGATCTCTCGGGTGAAGCGATCCGCCTGGCGCGGCTGCTCACCGGGTTGCTGCCGGAGCCCGAGGCGATGGGGCTGCTGGCATTGATGCTGCTGCACGAATCGCGGCGCGCGGCGCGCACTTCGCCGACGGGGGATCTGATCCTGCTCGACGAGCAGGACCGCTCGCGCTGGAACCGCGATCAAATCACGGAGGGCACGGCGCTGGTGGAGCAGGCGCTGTCGTCGCGCCGCTTCGGGCCGTACAGCCTGCAGGCGGCGATCGCGGCGGTGCACGCCGAAGCGCCTGACGCCGTCGCGACCGACTGGGTGCAGATCGTCGGGCTGTACGACGTGCTGGCGCAGGCGGAGCCGTCGCCCGTGGTCGAGCTCAACCGCGCCGTGGCGGTGGCAATGCGCGACGGTCCCGCGGCCGGGCTCGTGCTGATCGATGCAATCCTCGGGCGCGGCGAATTGGCCGATTACCGCCTCGCGCACGCGGCGCGGGCGGACCTGTGCCGGCGGCTGGGCCGGACAGACGAGGCGCGCGTGTCGTATCAGCGGGCGCTGGCACTCACGCGGCAGGAACCCGAGCGGCGGTTTCTCGAGCGCAGACTGGCCGAACTAAAAAAATAATCGGTGCGTTGTCGATTCGGCGCCCCGCCGAACGACTACAGGGTGTGAACAGCGTTCCACCCGGCAGCTACAATTAAAATATATATTGATATACAAGGAGCTATAACAATGCGTTTCATGATCATCGTAAAGGCCACCCAGGACACGGAGGCCGGCGTCATGCCGCCGGAGGAACTGCTTGCCGCCATGCAGAAGTACCACGAAGAACTGGTGAAAGCCGGCGTGCTGGTCGATGCCTCCGGGCTCAAGCCGAGTTCGAAGAGCTGGCGCATCCAATACTCGGGAGAGAAGCGCACCTTCGTCGACGGCCCCTTCGCCGAGACCAAGGAGATCATCGCCGGTTACACGATCATCAATGTGAAGTCGCGGGAAGACGCGATCGAATGGACCAAGCGCTTTCCCAATCCCGCGATCGACGGCAAGGCGGGCGAAATCGAAGTGCGCCCGTTTTTCGAGCTGGAAGATTTCGGGCCGAGCGAAGCGGTGGATCGTTTTCGCGAAATGTGCGCCGGGACGAAGAAGTAACCAGAAGGAGAATCCGATCATGCCGAAAGTAAAGCCCGTCCCGGATGGGATGCACGCGGTCACGCCGCACCTGGTCTGCGCCGGCGCGGCTGAGCGCCGTCCCGCGAATTCAATATTGCAAGGGAGGTCATTATGCTCAAGATCACAGCCATCGCCATCGTCGTGCTGATCGCCGGCGTGCTCGCCCTGGCCGCGGCCAGGCCCGACACGTTCCGCGTCCAGCGCGCGGCGGGCATCAAGGCGCCGCCGGAGAAAATCTTTGCGCTGATCAACGACTTCAACCGCTGGGGCGCCTGGTCGCCGTGGGAGAAAAAAGATCCCGCGATGAAAAGAACCCTCGCCGCCGCCGCAAGCGGCAAGGGCGCCGTGTATGCGTGGGAAGGCAACAAGGACGTCGGGCAGGGACGCATGGAAATCGCGGAATCGGTTCCGCCTTCCAGAATCGCGATCAAGCTCGATTTCGCGAAGCCGTTCGAGGCCCACAATATCGTCGAGTTCACGCTGGAACCCCAGGGCGGCTCTACCAAGGTCACGTGGGCCATGCAGGGCGACACGCCTTACTTCGCGAAAATCGTTCACGTGTTTTTCGACATGGACCGCATGGTCGGCAAGGACTTCGAGGCCGGCCTGGCCAGCCTGAAGGCCATCGCGGAAAACAAGCCGCTGCACATTTGATGAACGGGAGCATGCGATGAAGTACCTGTGCCTGGTGTACCTCGATGAAAAACGGCTCGACGAGCTGCCCGACGAAGACTGCGTGGCCTACGACACGGCGATACGGGCGAGCGGCCACTGCATCGCCTCGGAGGCCCTGCAGTCCGTCCAGACCGCCACCACCGTGCGGGTCAGGAACGGCAAGGTGGCCGTCACCGACGGGCCCTTCGCCGAGACCAAGGAGCAGCTTGCGGGGTTTTACATGATCGAGGCCCGCGATCTCAACGAGGCGATCCAGCTCGCCTCGAAAATCCCGCCGGCGCGCGTGGGCAGCATCGAAGTGCGGCCGATCCGGGCTATCCGCGAGGCGGTCGCCGCAGCCGGGCAGCGCAAGAGCAATCCGTAAAGGAGCCGATCATGGCAAAAGCGAAAAAAACCGCAAGCCGCAAGCCGCGCCGCACGCTCGTGCTGGTCGCCACGCGCAAGGGCGCGTGGTTGTATCACGGCGACGCGGCACGAAAAACCTGGCGGGCCGACGGGCCGCATTTTCTCGGCCACGTCGTCAGTCATCTCGTGCTCGACCCGCGCGATCGAAGGACGCTGCTGGCGGCGGCGAAAACCGGCCACCTCGGCCCGACCGTGTTCCGTTCCACCGACCTCGGGCGCACCTGGAAGGAAGCCGCACGGCCGCCCGCCTTCGCGAAGGCCGCCGACGGCACGGGCCGTTCGGTCGATCACACCTTTTGGCTGACACCCGCGCACGCCAACGAACCCGGCGTGTGGTACGCGGGCACCAGCCCGCAGGGACTGTTCCGCTCGGAGGACGGCGGTGTGACCTGGGCGCCATTTTCGTCCGTCAACGACGATCCGCAGTACCGCGAATGGATGGGCACGGCACAGGACGGCACGCCGGACGGACCGAAGCTGCATTCGATAATTA
>Ga0113563_10002048_pt1 | contig 11922 bp, 7 predicted proteins | sample Mud3Dept3metaG_FD_80117 | JGI IMG/M metagenome (GOLD analysis project Ga0113563, IMG submission 80117) | Freshwater wetland microbial communities from Ohio, USA, analyzing the effect of biotic and abiotic controls - Mud 3 Core 4 Depth 3... | ecosystem: Environmental > Aquatic > Freshwater >...
ATGGCTCGCGTGTTCTGCTGCGGTTTCTCCCCGGCGGGAAGGTTTTCAGGAGTCATTCGCGAGATGGACCCGGCAAGATGTTCTTATTCAGAATCGGAATGAAGTCGGTTAGAAATGCTAACATCAAAAGGGCTTTCACACGCGGCAATAGGCACTTCCAACCTGACTTGTCAGCAGAAAATTTTCTTTGCTCTTTCCCTTATCGTCCTGCTTTTTCTGATTTACAGTAACAGCTTCGACTGCGCCTGGCAGTTTGACGACATCACAAATATCGCCACCAACCCCCGCCTGCAGCTTAAAGACCTCTCTTTCGGCAGTTTGGAGAAAGCCCTCACCTCAGAAATGAGAAAGCCTGGTCACCTTTACCGACCGGTAGCATGCCTGACCTTTGCCTTGAACTACTATTTCGGAGGAGAAGATGTTTTCGGTTACCATGTCGTCAATGTGGCCATCCATTTCCTTGCCTCTCTTTTCCTGTTCCTTTTCATCCACAGGACCCTTCACCTCCCTTCCCTATCTGAAAGGTACGCTCTTCAGGCCTATCCCATCGCTTCGCTGGCTGCAATCCTATGGGCGATACACCCGATCCAAATCCAGGCGGTCACGTATGTTGTGCAGAGAATGGCCACGCTCGCAGGCCTTTTCTACCTGATCAGCATGTATGGATATTTGCGTTTCAGACAGGTTTCCAACCCACGGGCAAAAGTTCTTTATTTGGTTCTGTGTGTTTCGGGGTTTGTGCTGTCCTTCGGCTCAAAGGAAAACGGGGCCCTGCTTCCTTTAAGTCTCTTCCTGTATGAGACGGTTCTGATTCAGCGACGGCCGGCGGATTTCCTTCGCAGGGGAGTGAAGAAAATCCTCTTCGTCTCCATCGGCGTTCTTGTCTTAGGTGTAGCCTACTTGGTCTATGAGAAGGGGGGGGCTTTCAGTTTTCTAAACGAGTATGCGTTTCGACCCTTTTCGCTTCAGGAAAGGTTGCTGACCCAACCAAGGATTGTCCTATTCTACATCTCTCTTCTGCTCTATCCTGATCCAGGAAGGTTCAGCATCGCCCATTCATTCCATGTATCCACCTCCTTCTTCAACCCGCCCTCTACGGGGTTGGCTATTCTGGCACTGGGGGCTACCCTTGCTTGCCTGATCATCTTTGTCCGGAGAGCTCCTCTCCTCGCCTTTTCTTTCCTTTTTTTCTTTTTGAATCATCTGCTGGAATCCAGCGTGTTTGCCTTGGAGCTGGTCTATGAGCATCGAAACTACCTTCCCTCCATGTTCTTCTTTCTGCCTATTGCAGTGGGACTAGTCAAGGGGGTCCATGCCTTTCGCGACAGGCCATTCATGAAGTATTCGATGTGCATGTTTGTCTTTGTTCTTGTCCTTGCGCTCGGTCATGCGACCTTTATGAGGAATTTCGCCTGGAAGACTCACAAGACGTTGTGGACGGATGCCCTTCAAAAAGCCCCTGATCAAATGCGTGTCTATTACAGCCTCGGACTGCATTATCGGGAGCTGGGCCAGGGGGACAAGGCGATTCACTATTATCTTGAGGGACTCAAAAGATCCGTGGTCCATATCCAAAATGAAGCCTACCTGCTTCATTACGAACTGGGAAAGGCCTACAGTGCTCTGGGGGATCGTCAGAATGCCATTCTTTCTTATTTGGAAGCCATTCGGTTGAACCCAGCTTTGTACCCTGCTCTCCTGAACCTTGCAGCACAGTATGACGCGGAAGGAAACGAGGCTCTTGCAGAGCAGTATCTCATGAAAGCCTTACAGGCCAATCCCAAAAGTGAATTGGTTCATTTGAACATGGGCATCCACCATGTCCGAAAAGGGATGACGGATGCAGCCCTTACCCATCTCGAACTGGCTTTGGAGGACGAAAACCTCAGGGCCCGGGCTTTCCTGTATCTTGGAATTGTCCACAAGCAGAAACAAGACTATGAAACAGCGCTAGTCCATCTGAAAAAATCTGTGGAGTTGGATCCCAGAAATCTCTCCTCCCGGTTACACCTTGCCGAAGTGTATCTTATCAAAGGACAAGACCGTGAAGGCAGAAAGGAAATCGAAGGCCTTGTCCCTCTGCTGATCCACAATCAGGCGTTGTTCGAGCAGGTCATGGGTTTGCTCTCTGAGGAGTCCGACTCAAGTGGAGTAAAAGTTTCCCGCAGGATACTGAAGCCGATCCTTCTAGAGATTCTCGAAAAAGAGTCCGGGACAAAGAAAGCGTTGGAACCTTAGATTGAAAGCTTCTTTTCGCCATGCCTGGAAGTCTTTGCGCCCAGGGGTATGCATTTGATGAAGGATTGCAGAAAATAATGGAAAAAGATATCGAGCTTAGGTAAAATAATGAAAAACTCGGTTTTATATATATCCTTTGGAAGTTATGAGTGAAAGCTTTTTCACAGGCTGTTTTTTGCCCTTTTAAAAATGGATATTCATGTTCAGCGTAAAATAGACCGAGCAGTCGGTGTCCCTCTCTGCTGGATCTTCTCTTTTCTCGGCCTTTTCAGCGACCGGGTTGCGAAAGGGCATGTGCCGTCTAAAATTCTTGTTATTCTCCTGTCGGAGATGGGCAGCTTGGTCCTGGCAAGGCCTATGTTTGACTTGATCCGGGTGAGATACCCATCCGCTCGGCTCTATGCGCTGTGCTTCAAGAAAAACAGGGAGGTCCTCGATATTTTGGGCCTGGTGCCGGCGGAGAACATCATAACCATCCGGGGGGATTCCCTTTCAGGTCTCCTCCTTGACACGATTGCAGCTGTCACGAAAATGCGCCGGGAACAAATCGATACGGTTATTGATTGTGAGCTTTTTTCCAGGGTCAGCAGCCTTTACTCCTTTCTGTGCGGTGCGAAGGTGCGGGTCGGTTTCCATCGTCACACCCAAGAAGGGTTGTACCGGGGAAGCTTCATCAATAGACCGGTGCTTTACAATCCCTATCATCACATCTCAGAGCAGTTCGTGAACCTAGTGGAGGCTATTGGAACGGATCAGGTTCCCAGGGTCAAGAGGATAGTGGGGGGCGTGCCTTTTGAACTTCCCAGGATAACCATCGGCGAAGAGGAGAAGCGGCGCTTGTTGAATCGCTTGGAAAGCGATTTCCCTCAAATTCTCGGCAAACGGCTCGTCCTCATTTACCCCGGCGGTGGACTGCTGCCAATCCGGGCTTGGCCATGGGAAAATTTCTGCTCTCTTTCCGAGCGCTTTTTGGCCGCAGGCTATGCCGTGGGAATCGTCGGCATGGAGAGCGACAAAGCGCTGGCCGGAGGGATTGTGTCGCGTTGCAGAAATGAAAGCTGTGTGGATTTGACGGGATACACGAGCTCAGTTCGTGAGCTGATGGCTCTTTTCCATCTGGCCTGCCTTCTCATCACCAACGACGGGGGCCCGGGCCATTTCGCTTCAATGACACCCATTCCATCGATCGTCTTTTTTGGGCCTGAGACTCCCGTGCTGTATCGACCTCTGGACAAGAAATCAGTCCCGCTTCATGCCTCGTTGTCATGTTCTCCATGTCTGAGCGCCTACAACCACAGGAATTCTCCCTGCGATGGCGACAATCGATGCCTCAAGCTGATTTCCCCCGAGGAGGTTCTTCATCACGCTCATGCATTGCTCAATCCTATCCACGGCGAGGACAAGAGCCCATGGCCGATGCGCTAGGAAGACTTGCAGGCATTCCCCTGGTGGGAAGGATGATCAGGCACCGCTTCTTCAAGTTCGGAGCTGTGGGTTCTTCCGGCACGGTCATCAACCTGATGGTTCTGTACCTGAACCAGGAGGTGGTCTTCAGGGGTATTCACCCTGCGGAGAAGCGGCTTTACTTTTCCCTGGCTGGGGCTATTTTTGTTGCCACGGTCAGTAATTTCGTATGGAATCGGAAATGGACTTGGGAAGATCGGAAGGGAAAAACCAACCACGGAGTCGTGGTTCAGCTCGGTCAGTACTTTATTGCCTGCGGGGTGTCCATTGCGGTCCAGTATCTCTTCACCATCCTCCTATCCCGAATCATTCATTATGTGGCAGCGAACCTGCTGTCCATCGGGATTGCGGCATTGATCAATTACGCTCTGAACGATATCTGGACATTCGCGTTGGCGAAAAAGGAAGTACTGCAAAAACAGAGCGCAGAAAGGAAAATCCGGGGTGCCGAACCCATCGGGAAGGAGTAAGGGCACCGATGGTGGGGAAGGCAATCGGGAATGACCATGGAGTGACCTTTGAATCTGGACGTCGTCATACCCATCTACAATGAGCATGAAAACCTGCCGGAGTTGTTTCGCCGACTTCGAACCGTTTTTGATCAACTCCAAGAAGTGACGGGCAGAGTCATTTATGTCAATGACGGGAGTCGGGATGAATCTCTGAATCTCATGCTGGGACAGGGCAATGAAGATCCGAGATTTACCGTGATTGACCTTTCACGCAACTTTGGTCATCAAGCAGCCATCTCGGCAGTTCTCGCTCACGGCACAGGCGACGCCGTCGTTCTGATGGATGGGGACCTTCAAGATCCGCCCGAAGTGATTCCTGAACTTGTCAGAAGCTGGAAGAAGGGAGCCCAGGTGGTGAGGGCAGAAAGAAAAAGCCGCAGGGAGAAAGGGATTCGGCGCCTTGGCTTCGACCTGTTTCACGCCCTTTTTCGCTGGGTCAGTGACTTTCCCGTTGAGTCCCACAGCGGCATCTTTTGCTTGCTGGACAGGCAGGTGGTTCGGGAGCTGAACCAGTTCAAGGAAAAGAACCGGTTTTTCCCCGGACTGCGGAGCTGGGTGGGTTTCAGGCAGGAAACCGTCTTCTATGACCGGCAGGATCGCGCCGCGGGCAAGCCCAAGCAGTCTCTCACGAGACTGGTTCGTTACGCTCTGGATGGGGTCTTCAGTTTTTCCTACAAACCCCTCAGGCTCATGACCGGCCTGGGCTTGATGATCAGCACCGTGGGCTTTGTGCTTGCGCTGTTCTTTGTGATCAGAAGGCTGGTGGGCATTGAGACGGCCCAGACCGGGTTCACGACGCTGGTGACGCTCGTGCTCTTTTTGGGCGGAGTTCAGCTAGTCGCTGTCGGGTTGCTGGGCGAATACCTCGCGCGGATCTATGACGAGGTGAAACAGCGCCCCCTTTTCATTGTGAAAAAGGGATACGGTGTTGCCCAGGACGAAGAAAGGAAGAACCCTGCTGAGAGTGGGGGAATCGAGCCATGAGCGCAGAGCCATGAGCACAGGGCTAAGCGCTGAGAGCAACAAAACACCAAAGCCCACAGAGGATTCATACGACCTCAAAGCGATGAACTTCATTGTCCCAAAGAGTTCCGCAGTTTCGATTTTGATCCTGATCCCCTTCATCACCTATCTTCTGACCCTTTGTCCCACAGTCTATGTGGGAGACAGCGGGGAGTTGACGGCGGCGGCTTTTTGCTTAGGGGTTCCGCACAACAGCGGGTATCCCTTGTATTGTCTTTTGGGAAAGGTTTTTTGCCTGATACCGATTGGAAGCATTGCGTTTCGGACGAACCTCATGTCGGCATGTCTGGGTGTGGGGACGATCGGCCTGGTGTATTCGGTGATTTTGCGGAGAACGGGGGAGCGGGTCCCGGCGGTGGCGAGTGCGCTGTTTCTGGCGTTCACGCCGCTCTTTTGGTTTCAGACGGTTTCTGCGGAGGTGTACACGCTTCATGCGTTTTTTGTGGCCATGCTCATCAGGGTGTTGGTGTGGTGGGAGGAGAAGCGGGAGTTTTCAATTCTTGTGGTTTTCGCACTGGTGACGGGATTGAGCTTTGGGAATCATCTGCAGACCGTGATGCTGGCGCCCGGGGTGTATTATTTGATTTTGGCCGTTGACCGGAAGGCGCTTTTGAATGGGAAGCGGTTCTTGGTGCTTTCATTATTTTTTGTCTTGCCTCTTTTCGTTTATTTGTACTTGCCGATCCGGACGGAAGTGGGGAGCGCCATTCACTGGGGGGATCCCAACACCTGGGAGCGATTTTGGTTGCATGTGAGCGGGCAGGCTCACCGGGAAGTGTATGTATTCAGCAAGACGGTGGGGGAGTATGTGGATCGGGCAAAGGAGGCGCTCCTCCTGGTGTGGTCTCAATTTGGGGTCCTGCTGGGCGTATCCGCATGGGGGTGGGTGGCATCGACCATGCGGTGGCGGGTGTTCTGGGGGCTGGTGATCCTCTTTGATTTTGTCTACACCGTTTTCCTCAACATAATCTCCCTGCAGGTCACCGCGTTCAACATCCCCACGGCCATTGTCCTGTCAATTCTCATGGGAGATGGCATCCACCAAGGCCTCAAACAAGTGAGTTACCTCGTCTCCACAGACACTCTACGCGGCGCGATCCGCGCCGGATGCCTACTCTTCCCCCTCGTTCTCCTGGCGGCCAACCACGGACTGTGTAATCAGGGCCGGAATTATACGGCCTATGAGTGGGCGGTGAACACGGCGAGAACGCTTGAACCGGGAAGTATCCTGCTCCTTGAAGGGGACAACAACCTTTTCCCTGTCTTGTACCTGCGGGTTGTTGAGAGGGGTAGAGAGGACTTGATCCTTTATGATCGCCAGAACATCTTTTTCAAGATGCCCTACCTGGGAAGGTCCGCGGGGGTTTTCCACGGAGATTGGGAAGCCCTGAGAACTGTTTTGGAGAGGGAGATCATCATCCGAAAGCAGGCTTCCGGTGTATATTATTCCATGTTTGAGACGCACTCTTTGAGTCTCCCCAGCGGGTACCGCGTCATTCCCTACGGTGTGGTTCATCGGATCGTCCCTGAGGAGGCCCTCGCCAATCCTTACAAAATCAGGAACCCCTGGGTGGTCTACGCGACCGAGAGTTTTTACGATGACTACGAGCGGGACTTTCTTAGCAGGCAAGTCGCCTCTCATTTCCTTTACAGACAGGGCCTTTACGTGTTCATGGGGGGAGGGAAGTTGCCGGGTCGTGAGTTGATGCTCCGGGCCTCCCGAATGGGGAGGGATGATGCCGGCATCCTTTCGATGATCGGCATCACGCTGGCGGAGGAGGGTTTTTATGAAGAGGGAAAGCAGGAATTGGAAAAGGCGGCCCTGCAGCAGCGGGATCGGAGCATCACTGAAAACAACTGGGGATGCTTTTACCAAAAGAAAAAAGAGCATGAGCAGGCGGTCAAATTTTTCGATCGGGCGATTCAACTCAAACCTCAAGAGGTCACCTATCGCAAGAATCTCGGGTTTGCGCTCTATGACCTGGGGAGATCCCAAGAGGCCGCTCATGCCCTGCGGCGATCCCTGGAAATCAAAGCGGACCAACCTCAGATCTTGGAGTTCATGAGGAAGAGAGGCCTTCACACAAGCACAGAGGAGCGTGAGAACAACAGGCCATAGAATGGAGGTCTTCATATGAAACAAGCCTGCGATTGACGGCCATCCATAGAATTGCTAGAATGCCCAGTGTAATCTGCACACTTTATGATCACTGACCAAATCAGGCAAGGCACCCTCCGGCAAGATGTTTGCCTGCCGTTGCTGTTTTTCGCCCTCATCTCGCTCGTTATGGTGGGGCCCCATGTGCTCCCCCCCACTCAAATCACCCGCTTCGGATATGCGCCACAAGACAGCTACATTTTTCTTTGGGATTTTTGGTGGACAAAGCAGGCAGTCCTTGCACTGAAGAACCCCTATTGGACGGATCTGCTCTTCTATCCTTCTGGGACCACGCTGACTTTTCACACCTATCCTCTTGCATACGGCCTGTTTTCACTACCCTTTCAACTCATCGCAAAGGGCACAGCCGGGCTCGTCGTAGCCTTCAATACAGTTATTTTTCTTTCCTTTGTGCTGAGCGGTTTCGGGGCGTACAGGCTCGCGGTCTATCTGACGGGAAGCACACCTGCGGGCTTGCTGGCAGGTCTCATGTATGCGTTCATCCCTTTTCACCTAATAAATATGGTCAGTCTGAATCTATTGGCAATGGAGTTTCTCCCTTTCTTCGTGCTGGCGCTGCTCCGTCTAAAAGAAAAGCCTACGTTTCCGGCGGCTTTGACTGCTGCCGTCTGGTTGGCGCTGACCTACTACTCCTCGCTTGAATATGCTTTATTCCTTCTCCTCTTTTCAGGCATATGTCTTATCTACCTAACGGCATGCCTCCGGAGGGAAATCACTTGGAGCTTTGTGGGCTTTCTGGGAGTCGCACTTGCGCTTTTCGCAATTCTCGCATCACCCCAGCTTTACCAGCAAATCCGGGTATATTTTGCCCCAGAGTTCAACGCTGAGATGGGTCTTGACCAGGCCGCTCTGTGGAGCCCCGCGCTGTTATCTCTTTTCACACCCACACGGTTTCACCCGATCTACGGACAGGCCATGTCCTTTGCAGGAGATCTCAGCAGCCATGCCAGGGATTCGGTTGGAATGCGGAGCGAAGCGACGCTGGGCTTTGTCACGTGGGGTTTGGCGATTCTAGGCTTTTTGCGTGCCAGAGAAGACAAAAGCGTTTTTTGGGTTTTCGCCGGAATTTGTTTCATTGGTCTAACACTTGGTCCATATCTTCGCGTCACTGGCAAATGGCTCTCCGGCATCCCCATGCCTTACTTACTGCTCCATCAACTCCTTCCGCCTCTGCGAGCTTCCAGAGACCCGACACGGTTTATTCCCCTTGTGGCTCTCTCCTTGTCGGTCCTCGCCGCTTTTGGCGCCCGCAGATGTCTTGCGTACCTGGACCGATCGTTTTCGCGCATGTTGCTCACCGTGCTTCTGGGAAGCCTGATCCTTTTTGAATATCTGCCGGGCGGGGCGCTGAAATCAAAACCTTCTATGCATCCTGCTTACAGGGAGATCTCGCAGCACGATGGAGATTTTGCAGTTATGGATTTGACCAGAGAGCCTTTCGGCCTTGTTCAGCAAATATTTCACGGAAAGAAAATCACTTCGTTCCCCAAGACAATCCCTCGTTCACCATCTCACCGAAGCACGCTTGCACTGGAGAGGGACTTCCGGAGTCCGGAGAAATTCCTGAACTTGGAACCCGCGATCCGATCTGAGCGTTTGGAGCTTCATAAGAGTGAAATCGACATTTTTCGGATCCGGTATGCTGTCCTGTCGCCGAGCCCTAAACTTGAACTGCAGATGAAACTGGCGGCACTCCTGGGCGCACGCATGGAGCATGTGCACGGCCTGGTGCGATGCGAGTTTATGGGTGATCGTCTGAACTATTGATCCTGACAATCATAGGGAGGGATTGCTGATGCAATTCCAAATGCACTTGCATTCTGTTGTCAATGCTGAAGGGTATCAGATCGGCTATAAATCTGACACCCTAGACGCATAATAGACCGTCATCCGGATGGTACAAGTGGGATACAAAAAACATTACCTTGATGTCTTCTGTATCTTTTTGCTATGGCTGGCCGGCCTCTTCCTTTTCGGCAAAACCATCGGGACCGGGGCCGCTCTCTACGGTTCGGATTTTGTGCTTCAGTTCTGTGCCTGGAAAGGATTCGCCTATGATCACCTCTGGTCTCACGGATCGCTTCCTTTCTGGAATCCCTATCTGTTTTCAGGGTCGCCCTTTATAACAAACATCCAGGCCTCCATGTTTTACCCTTTTGGGTTCTTTTACTATCTTCTCCCTCCGGAACAGGCCTATGGCTACTCCACCATGATGCACTGCATGTTGGGAAGTGTTCTCATGTATCTTTTCATGCGGGGGATGCCGATCTCTCCGATGGGGAGTTTTTTTTCAGCGATTGTTTTCGCGTACAACGGCTATTTCATGAGCCATCTCTATGCAGGCCATCTTACCTTTGTGCAGGCATACGTGTGGATCCCGTTGGTTTTCTATCTTCTCCACCGCTTTGTTCTCACCCTGGCCTGGCGCTACGCGTTGGCCGGGGGTCTGGTTCTGGGCATTCAGATGCTGGGGGGGTTCCCTCAGATTTCATTTTACACGCTGCTTTCCTGTTTCCTTCTGCTGTGCTTTTACGGGGCCCGCTTCTTGAAGGAGCGTGCGTTTGCCTCAGCAGCCAAGGCAGGAATCGGGTTCGCTCTGGCGGTGGCGACCGGTTTTACCGTGGCGGCGGTCCAGATATTGCCGACTTTGGAGTTTACTGCGCTGTCGACGCGGGCGGGTGGCGTCAGTTACGCCATGGCGACGTACGATTCACTTCATCCCAAAGACCTCATGACCTTCCTCCTCCCGGACCTCTACGGGAGTCCTGTGGACTCGACCTACTGGGTGAGCGTGGAGTCCTGGCATTTCTGGGAAGCTTGCGGTTATGTCGGCATCATCCCCTTGTTTCTGGTCTTTATGAGACCCCGCCATGGAGAGATGCGTTCCATCCGGTTCTTTTTTATATTGCTTGTCGCTGTCGCACTGTTTCTGGCCCTGGGGAAGCACAATCCCATTTATCCTCTTGTTTACAGACTCCCGGGCTTTCACAGCTTCCGTATCCCCGCGCAAATCCTTTTTCTTTACGTCTTTGGAATGGCTGCCCTGGCCGGCATGGGGCTTCACCACCTGGGGGAAGAGGGGGCCAGATTCAACAGGGGGGCGCCTGTTTTCTTTGTTGCCATCGGCGCGCTGCTCTGCCTGTTCGCACTCGCTCTGCACCTCTATCCTTTTCACTTCTTTTTTCAGCTCTTCAGGGCCTTTTCGGAGGGGTCCGTAGCTCATGCCGATCTGTCCGCCTTGTCTCACAGGGTGAACCTCTCGGTGGACAAAGGAGTCCTTTTGTTCTTCGCTTCATCCCTCCTGTTCCTTCTCGCCAAAAGACGTCCGGGTTCCCCACGCGCTTATGTCATCCCCTTGGTCGCCTGTGTGTTGATGGCCGACCTTTTCCTTTTTGGTTCTCAATTTGTAAAGACCTTCGAGTTCCGGACCCCACCTGAAAAAGAAATGGCCCTCCGGCAGTTTCCGAAATCTTCGGTACAGGGCAGGGTCGTGACGACAGGAGAGCCCTTTAGAGCAAATGACGGCCTGAGATATGGGTTTCCTTCTGTGCTGGGTTATGACCCCCTCATCCTGAAAAGATATGTACAGTATGTTTTTTCGAGCCAGGGGTACGTTCCCCACGACCATGTGGTCAATATCGAAAGCCTAGCTGACCCGGAGTCGAAACTTCTGAAACTGCTTTATGTGAAGAAGGCATTCGTCAACGGCGAGGTTCAGGAATTAAACAACCCCATACCTTATGCCGTCTTCGTGGGGAAATCGGTCCTCAAAAACGAGGAAGAAGTCCTTTCTTTCATGAAAAGTGAGAACTTCGACCCACATCAAGTGGTGGTTCTGGAATCCCAACGGGAAAAGGGAGAGCCGTTTTCTCACCCCGAGAAGCCTTTGTCCGGAAGTTGTGAGGTCCTGCAATACAGCTTTGAAACCATCACCCTGAAAGCTTCGGTCAATCAACCCGCATACCTGGTCCTTAGCGAGATCTACTATCCGGGATGGCACGCCACGGTTGATGGCGAAAAAGCGGAGGTGCTCCAAGGGAACTACCTCTTTCGGGTCATTCCCTTGGCCCAGGGAGAGCATGAGGTCTGTTTACGTTTCGTTTCCTGGCCTTTCCGGATAGGAGGCGTGATCTCTATCGTCACTTTAGTCGGCGCCCTCTGGCTGCTCCAGAGGCGCAGGGGCGACACACAGGCGGGAAAGGGGCTCCGTGTTGTCTGAATCGGAAAGAAAGCAAAGGGAGAAAAAGGCGGACCGTTTTCGGGGAGGACCGTGGTTTTTCCTCATGGGGTTTTTCTTTTTGTTTTACATTTTCACGAATGCGGGCTGGTACAAAGTGGGGGACGAGTTCTTCATGGTCAAGGTGGCCAGGCAGTTGGTCACAAAGGGACAGATCGGTTTTGAACTGACTCAGCCGCCAAAGGATCCTTACTCGGAAGATTACATCGCAAAAGGCCCTGACGGGCGGTACTACACCAAGTGGGGCCTGGGGCAGTCGCTGGTGGAGA
>Ga0113563_10002049_pt1 | contig 11921 bp, 8 predicted proteins | sample Mud3Dept3metaG_FD_80117 | JGI IMG/M metagenome (GOLD analysis project Ga0113563, IMG submission 80117) | Freshwater wetland microbial communities from Ohio, USA, analyzing the effect of biotic and abiotic controls - Mud 3 Core 4 Depth 3... | ecosystem: Environmental > Aquatic > Freshwater >...
CGTGGAGGACGAGGATACTCTCTGCGAGTCCCTGCAGCGGGTGTTCAGGCGGGAGGGGTACGAAGCCGATATAGCTGACAGCGCAGAAACCGCGTTCCGTCTTCTAGAAAACACTACCTACGATCTTATCCTTACGGATGTCATCCTCCCCGGTATAAGCGGTATTGAGCTGATTGCCAGATACAAAGAGCAGAATCCCGACCAGAAAGTGATCATCATGACGGCCTATGCGTCGCTCCAGACCGCAGTGGAAGCGTTGCGGGTGGGAGCTTGCGACTTTATTGTGAAGCCCATCATGCATGACGAGCTGAAGCGCATGGTCAAGAAAGCCCTGGAACGATGATGAAGAGGCAATGACCACAATCAGCGATGGGAGCACCGGTGACCCTGGCGCCGGCAGCAGCGCTGTCATTCATGATGCGATCGCTTTCCTGAAAGGCATCCCCCCGTTCAGCTCTCTCGATGAGGAAGCACTCATAAACGTCACATCCGGAATCATGATGGATTTCTTCCCGAAGGGGCACGTCATCTCATATCAGGACGAACCTTCTCCCGAATATTTCGGCATCGTCAGGAGCGGCCGTGTCAAGGTTTTCGTGAAGACACACGAGGGAGAGGAGGTTGTGCTCGACTACCGGAGCGGCGGTGATTTCTTCGGATTCCTCTCCATGATCGGTGGTGATGTTTCGCGGAATACCGTGGTTGCCGTAGAGGACGCTACCTGTTACCTGATACAGAAGAACCGCATCCTCGAACTCTTGAAGGCAAGACCGGCCTTTGCCGAGTATTTCCTGCGTTCTTTTTTGAAGAAACTTGCTGACCTTACCTACCGGGAGATCCATGACCGGACCCTGCTCTACGGAGGCGGCGATAAGCTGCTCTTTACAACCACCATCGGCGACCTCTCAGCCATGAAGGTCATAACCGCTCCGCAGGATATCTCCATACTGGACGCTGCCCGGTTGATGTCGAAACACAATATCAGCTCACTGGTGCTGCTCGATAACGACCGATTCCCCGCAGGCATTATTACGGACAAGGACCTCAGGGACAAGGTGGTTGCCCGTGGCAGGGATCTTTCGGACAGCGTCGGGCATATCATGAACGTGACCCTGATCAAGTCCGAGTCACGGGATTATTGCTTCGAGGCCCTCCTGAAGATGATCCGGTACAATATCCACCATCTGCTTGTCCTCGACAAGGGAGAGCTGAAGGGCATGATAACCAATCACGATCTCATGATCTTTCAGGGAACGTCGCCCATCTCCATAGCACGCGAAATCGAAAATCAGACATCCATAGACAGCCTTGTTCCCGTTGCCCGAAAAATCAATAAGATCATTGAGATACTGGTGCGGGAGGGGGCACGCTCAGGCAATATCACCAGGATCATCACGGAGGTGAATGATCGCCTCCTCAGGAGGATGCTTGAATTGATCGAAAAAAAAATGGGGCCTCCACCGGCGAGTTATTGCTGGATCGTCTTCGGCAGCGAAGGCAGAAAAGAGCAGACGTTCAGGACAGATCAGGACAATGCCATCATCTACCAGGATCCGCCTGATGCATCGGGGAGTGAAGTGAAGGACTATTTTTCGTCATTCGCCCGGCAGATGAGCGATTCGCTGGCAAAGTGCGGCTTCCCGAAATGTTCAGCAGACTACATGGCAAGCAACCCGTCATGGTGCCAGCCGCTCAGTGTATGGAAAAAATATTTTTCTGAATGGATCACCACGCCGACCCCTGATGCGATACTGAATTCTTTGATCTTTTTCGACTTCAGGCCCATACACGGCAACAGCATGATTGCTGAGGCGCTGAGGGCCTTTCTCGGGCAGAGACTGAAGAGCCAGAACATCTTCTTTGCCCACATGGCAGGGGTTATCCTGAAAAACAGGCCTCCGGTCAATTTTCTGAAAAGGTTCAGGCTGGAAAAGGATGGCGAACACAGGGACACGTTCAATATCAAAATCAGCGCTCTCAGTCCGATCGTGGACGCAGCGCGTTTTTCTGCACTCGAACTGGGCGTATATGCCACATCCACGCTTGACCGCCTGCGCGAACTGAAAGAGCGGGGAGGAGCGATAAGCGGTTTAAGCCATGACCTTGGACAGGCATTCGAGTTTCTCATGTCAGTAAGGCTCAGACACCAGTTCGAACAGCTGCAGAATGGAAAGCCGCCGGACAATTTCATCAATCCGGACGGACTCGGCTTGATAGAGCGGAAGACGCTTCTCGAATCGTTCAGGATCGTTTCGCTTGCGCAGGATGCGATCAGGAACCAATACGGCTCGGTGCTGACCATGTAGGCGGATTCCGTATTTCCGGCCCTTCGAAGATTCCCTCCGTAATAACACTGCTCATCTTCCGGACATTTGCTGTGGTATAATCAGGTGCAAAACTGCACGGTTGGCTCCACGTCCGGGAAAGGGTACGGGGACTGTCTTCGCTATGCGACTGAGTGGCTGATCGTGCTGAATAAACAGGCTGGGAGGGTAACGATGGAGGCTTCAGCAACGATTGAGATCGCGAAACATACGCTGCTTGCGTGCGGGATAATCCTTGCCGCGGGAGCTTTCTGCGCCTTTCTGGCCCAGAAGATAAAGGTGCCCGACATTGTGATATTCCTGCTGGCAGGCATTGTACTGGGTCCTGAACTGTCCGGCGTCATTAATATCACGGCTGAATCGGTCCTGAACCAGATTATTCTCATCTTCGGGTCCTGCTATATTCTGTTCGACGGAGGAGCGTCGCTCAGGTTCAAAGTCCTGAAAGAAGTCTGGATCACCATCGTGGTTATTGCCACGGTCGGCGTACTTATTACGGCAGGCATAACTGCTGCAGCTGCCTTTTATGTGTTCGAAGTGCCGTTTATCGTTGCGCTTCTGCTCGGGGCGACCATTGCTTCTACAGATCCTGCAACACTCGTCCCGATCTTTAAGCAGGTCAGGATCAGGGACAGGGTCTCCCAGACAGTCATGTCCGAATCTGCGTTCAACGATGCCATGGGTGCCATCATCACGTTTGCGGTCCTTGCCGTGGCCATGGGCGCTTCGGAATTCTCGGTGCAGAAATCCCTGATGGATCTCGGAAAACAGTCGGTGCTCGGCATTCTTGCAGGGGGGATCCTCGGCTATCTGGCTGCAATGCTCATAGCTCACGAGAAATATGCCTTTCTTTCTGAATACGCCCCTGTTGTCACCCTGATGGCGGTGATCGGCGCCTATCTTGGGGCAGACGGTCTTCATGCAAGCGGGTTTATGGCAGTCTTCGTTTTCGGCATTGTCTTAGGGAACAAAGAATCGTTTGGGTTCAAGGTCGAAAAGGGAGAAGACGAAAAGCTCGAGGAATACATACTGACAACGTCATTCATTATGCGCATGTTCATCTTCATCCTTCTGGGGACTCAGGTGAATTTCAGCCTTATGAACCAGTATATTGCAGGAGGAGCCATAGTCATTGCGGTCTTCATGCTTATCGCGCGCCCGGTCACGGTCTTTCTCTGCGCCCTCCCTGACAGACGGGCAAAATGGTCTGTCAACGAAATGCTCTTTATGTGCTGGACCCGCGAAACAGGCGTCATCCCTGCGGCACTCGCGGGACTCCTTGTGGGCATGAAGGCGCCCGGGGCTGAGATGATCGCTTCCGTGACCTTTATTGCGATCATGATGACGATCCTTATCCAGGCAACAACAACCAAGCTTCTTGCAAAAAAACTTGGTTTGCTGGTCGAATAACGGAATTTTGTTATAAATTTTCAGATGATATTTTTTACACATAAAATCTCCCCTGTTCCCTCTTTGCCAAAGAGGGGTGATAATCCTCCCTTTGACAAAGGGAGGTTGGGAGGGATTTTTGACATGAGTATTTATGGCTGAGCGGCTTCTGATCATAGAAGATGAGGACACGCTTCGCGAGTCCCTTAAACGGGTCTTTGGCCGCGAGGGGTATGAGGTCGAGGTCGCGAGGAGCGCCGAGGCGGCCCTCACCACGATCGAAGGGCAGTCCTTTGATCTCATCATTACGGATATCATCCTGCCCGGCATGGACGGCATTGAACTGCTCAAGCGCTGCAGGGAACAGAACCCTGAACAGCTGATTATTGTGATGACCGCATTCGCATCCCTTGAGACCGCGGTCGAGGCGCTCCGGGGGGGCGCATACGATTATATCATCAAGCCTATCATCCACGAAGAGATCAAACGGATCGCGAGGAATGCTTTGCGCGAGCGGTCACTCAAGGCGGAAAATACCATCCTTAAGAAGCAGATCGAGGAACGGTATGACTTCGGACATATCGTGGGGCAGAGCAGGGCCGTCACCTCATTGATTGCGGAGGTGAAAAAGATCGCAGACTCAAAAAGCAATATTCTCCTGCTGGGAGAGACGGGAACCGGCAAAGAGTTGTTCGCCAGGGCGATCCATTACAGCAGTTCCAGAAAGGACAAGGCGTTTATCCCGATCAACTGCAGTGCCATTCCCGACAACCTGCTCGAATCCGAACTTTTCGGTTATATCAAAGGCGCATTTACCGGCGCTGTGGCCAATAAACGCGGTCTCTTTGAGGAAGCTGACGGCGGGACGATCTTCCTTGATGAGATCGGAGACCTCAGCCAGCACCTTCAGGCAAAACTTCTGCGCGTGATCGACGACCATGAGATCAGGCCGCTTGGCGGCGTGCAGAGCAAGAAAGTGGATATCAGGCTCATCACAGCTACAAACCGTGATATTGCCAAGGCGGTTGCTGAGGGCGCGTTCAGGGAGGACCTTTTTTACCGGATCAATGTCATCAGACTTGAGCTTCCGTCCCTCAGGGACCGCAGGGAGGACATTCCTGTCCTGGCACGCCACTTCCTCGAAAAATTTGCCGGCGAGATTGGCAAGGAGACACGTCAGATTGATGATGCTGCAGAAAAAATCCTCGTGAGCTATTATTGGCCGGGCAATGTGAGAGAGCTGCAAAATATCATTGAGAGGGCGGTACTTATCGCTGAAGGGCATACGCTTCAGCCTGACCATCTCCCTGAAGGGATAAAGATAACACATTCTTTTGTAACGGAATCTCTGGACAGGACCCTCTCCATAGAAGAGTATACCAAGGAGTTCATATCCGTTTATCAGAGCAGATTTAATGAGCAGCAGCTTGCCGATATGCTGGGCATAACACGGAAGTCACTCTGGGAAAAACGGAAGCGGTGGGGAATGTCCAGAAAGTAAGCGGGCAGACATGCCCGTTCCCTGATACCTGCGGTCAACAGAGTATTTTCGATTAGCTGCACTCGCCGGTTATCCGCTAGCATGGTTGTAGGAGAAGTTGCATGGGTCACGGAGTAGGCAGAGTTCTGTGAATATCTAAAGAGTATCTACCCTATGGCTGCAATTCACCCCTGTTCAGCCTAAAATTCTATTTTGCAGATTATCTTTATTTCATTAACGGTTATTTCAGGCATTACCAATATAACTTATTGATAATAAATAATTATCAAGTGAGTGTTACTTGTCTGAGTGCCATATGTTACAGAAAGTACATTAAGAAAAAGCAGATAACTTGCTGATATTAAATTATTAAATAATGCGAAAGGAAAAGTATTACATTTAGTAGCACTAGTGCAATTCAAGTCTCTTTTTTGTCTGCCACTAAATTTAATATTATAATTTAAAATCAAGTAGATTGCTCAACTTTTGTAATATAGGCATAGTACTTGCTGTAATTCAGGTCACATGATAATAGACGAAATCGTTGAATTTTTGGGGTCTGTGCCTCCCTTTCAGTTCCTCGACGGAACTGCGCTTAAAACCATTGCCCAAAATGTCTCCATGGACTTTTATCCAAAGGGTCTTGTCATTATGAAGCAGAATGACCCTGCCAGCGAGCACCTGAGGATCATAAAAAAGGGCGGGGTAAAGGTCTACATGGAGGCGGAATCCGGTGAGGAAATCGTCATCGACTACAGGGGGGAGGGTGACACCTTTGGTTTTCTCTCCCTTATCGGCAAAGACAAGGTCAGGGCAAACATCATGGCTGTGGATGACACCATCTGCTATCTTCTGGATAAAGAACACGCAATTCGGCTCTTGAATACCTATCCGGTCTTTACCGAATATTTTCTCAAGTCGCATCTCACAAAATACATCGACAGGACATACTGCGAGATGCATAACAAGAGCATGCTTATCGGCGGAAGCGACCGGATTTTATTTACATCGCGGGTAGCTGACATTGCCATTAAGGAACTGGTTGCGGTCCACGAGGACGCCACCATACAGGAGTCTGCTCACGTCATGGCTCACCACAAGGTGAGTTCCCTTGTGGTCTATGACATGAACAATTTTCCGGCGGGCATCGTCACAGACCGGGACCTTCGGGAAAAAGTTGTCGCTAAGGGCAGGAGCGTCTCTGATCAGGTGAAGAACATCATGAGCCTGCCCCTGATCAGGGTCGATGCAAACGACTACTGCTTTGAGGCGGTACTCAAAATGATTAAGCACAACATCCACCATGTGCTTGTGGTGAGGGACGGCATTCTCAGGGGTGTTATCACAAACCACGACCTTATGCTTCTTCAGGGTACGTCACCCCTTTCGTTTGCGAAAGATATCGAAAATCAGCATTCGCTTGACGGCCTTGCGCCGCTGTCGGATAAACTGAACAGGATTATAGGACTGCTGCTGAAAGAAGGCGCAAAGGCGAGCAATATCACCAAGATCATCAGCGAACTGAATGACAGGCTCGTAAGAAAGGTCATCGAAATAGCGGAAAAGAAGTTCGGCGCGCCGCCTCTGCCTTACTGCTGGATCGCTTATGGCAGTGAAGGCCGGAAAGAGCAGACCTTCAAGACAGACCAGGACAACGCTATTATTTATGCAGACCCGGAAACGCCTGAACAGGGAGAGGCTGCTGAAAAATACTTTGAAGCATTTGCGGTCTTTGTCCGGGATGGGCTGGTGAAATGCGGTTTTCCCCCTTGCGAAGCTAATTTCATGGCATCGAATCCCCAGTGGCGCCAACCCCTCAGCGTCTGGAAAAGATATTTTCTTCACTGGATCACGATGCCGAATCCCGAGGCCCTGCTCAAGTCTCTCATTCTGTTCGATTTCAGGGGGCTGCATGGAACCACCGGTCTTGCGGGAGAATTGCGGGAGTATCTCATCCGCAATCTGAAGGGCCAGAACCTCTTCCTGGCCATGCTCGCGTCAGTGATCATAAAAAACCGTCCTCCCCTGGGTTTTTTTAAGTCCTTTGTGGTTGAAAAGGGCGGAGAGCACAAGGACGAATTGAATCTCAAGATACGCGGCATTGGTCCGCTCGTCGATATCATCCGCTTTTTTGCTCTCGAGTCCGGTGTCCATGAGACATCCAGTCTTGAGCGGCTTTTTGCAATGAAAGAGACGCATCCGATTGTCAGTGAGCTCGGCGAGGAGATAGAGCAGGCATTTGAGTTCATAACCCTGCTCAGGATCCATCACCAGCTCGACCAGATGGAAAAAAAGGAGCCTCTCGACAACTTCATCAATCCGGCAAAGCTTTCAAATCTCGAGAAGAAATCGCTGAAAGAGTCGTTTCAGCTTATTCTGAGATTACAGGATGCCATAACAGAGATGTACCGGGCAGGGATGGTGGCAGGCTGATGCTCGCATTGTTCAGAAAACCTTCAGAGGACGTCTCGTATAGATCTAAGATAGATCTGTCGCTGCCCTTAGACGGTGCATCCTATGTAGTCATGGATACCGAGCTTACCGGTCTGGAGTACAGGGCTGATTCGATCGTGTCCATCGGCGCGCTCAAAATGACCGGCAGCAGGATCGAGTTGAACAGCACCTTTTATGAAGTGGTACGGCCGAGGACCGAGCTTACGTCAAAGAGCATCGTCGTCCATGAGATCACTCCGTCGGAAACGGCGATGAGACCGGGCATAGAGAGTATTTTGGAGGGGTTTCTGCGGTTCTGCGAGGGTGCGGTCATTGTTGGGCACTTTATCTCCCTCGATCTGAAGTTTTTATCGAAAGAGATAAAAAGAGCGGGCTTCGGTCAGCTGAAGAACCCTGCAGTTGACACCTGCGCGATCCATGACTGGATGACCGATCAGGGGAACGGATTCAGCAGCAGCTATACGGGCAGGATGGAGAGCAAGGACCTCTTCTCCCTTGCGAGGAAATATCAGGTGCCGGTTCAGGGAGCGCATAACGCTCTCATTGACGCCTATATCACGGCCCAGATATTCCAGCGTTTTATTGTGATGCTCAGGAAGCACGGCGTAAGGACGCTCAAAGACCTGCTGAGGATCGGAAAACCATAGAGCTTATTATTCAAAGGAGGTGATGCCAGGGGAGGGTCGCATTGTATTGCTTAGGGGAGTGATAAGGAAAGAAATAACAAAGGAGGAACAATGGCAAAGGAATTAGCAGGATTAGACAAACAGAAGCTTAAGGATTACTGGAGCTACAACGTCAAGCTGACGACCATAACCATGATCATATGGTTCGTGGTGACGTACGTAGCGATCTTCTTTGCACCTGAACTGGACAAGATTGTTATTTTCGGTTTCCCGTTTGGCTATTACATGGGTGCTCAGGGCTCGCTGATCGTCTTCGTTATCCTCATCTTCAACTACTCAAACAAGATGAACAAGGCAGACAAAGACTACGGTGTAGAAGAGGAGGAAGAATAAGATGGTAGGAGGCAAATCGTTTCTCGACAACTTAGCCAAGATTTATGCGATTTATACCGGCGGGTTCATCATCTTCGTCATCGGCCTGGCAATAGCTGAGCAGATGGGTCTGTCGAACAAGATGATTGGTTACACCTTTATGGGTCTGACCATCGCCCTGTATGCCTTCATCGGCATATCGTCAAGGACCGCAAAGATATCGGAGTATTATGTTGCAGGGCGTTCTGTGCCGCCGATCTTCAACGGCATGGCGACCGGCTCTGACTGGATGTCTGCAGCGTCCTTCATCGGCATGGCAGGCACGATCTTCGGCCTCGGGTATGACGGCCTTGCCTATATCATGGGCTGGACCGGCGGTTATGTTCTGCTTGCCGTATTCCTCGGCCCGTACCTCAGGAAGTTCGGCCAGTACACGATCCCTGACTTTCTTGGTGCCCGGTACGGCGGCCATGCTGCACGTACGATCGGCATCCTTGCGGCCATTACCGCCTCTTTCACCTATCTGATCGCGCAGGTCACGGGCGTTGGTATCATCATGTCCCGGTTCCTTTCCCTTGACTTCCAGGTTGGTGTATTCGTCGGTCTGGCCGGTATTCTCGTATGCTCCATGCTCGGCGGCATGAAGGCGGTCACCTGGACGCAGGTCGCCCAGTACATCATCCTTATCATCGCCTACCTGGTCCCGCCGGTAACCATGTCGCAGAAGGTCACAGGATTCCCTGTCCCTGAGATCATGTATGGACAGGTTCTCCAGAAGATCGATGCCAAGGAGAAGGTGATCAATGCTGACCAGAAGGAGAAGGATGTCCGTACTCTCTGGAAAGCTGAGTCCGACAAGATCGCTGCAGATATAAAAGGTCTGCCCGGAACTCTCGACGCAAAGAAGGCTGACCTGCAGGCAAAGTTAGCAGCCCTTCCGCCTGATGCTCCTGCAGCAGACAAGGAGAAGATCACGAAGGCCATAGCAGGACTCCCGAAAGATCCTGCAGACGCAAAAGAGAAATGGGAAGCAGCGAAGAAGAAGGCAGATACCCAGGCTAAAGAGATTAAGCCGTATCTTCAGCCCTTTGCACGGCTTGACATGAAGAACATGCTGGCGCTTACCTTCTGCCTCATGGTCGGAACAGCAGGACTGCCGCATATCCTGATGAGGTACTACACGACCCCGTCGGTTCAGGATGCGCGTAAATCAGTAGGCTGGTCTCTCTTCTTCATATTCCTGCTCTACTTTACGGCGCCTTCTGTTGCAGCCTTTGCAAGGAACGAGGTCCTGAGCAATGTCATCGGCCTGCCCATTGCCCAGCTGCCTCAGTGGATGGCAAACTGGGGCAAGGTAGGGCTGGTGTCGTTCAAGGATATAAATGGCGACGGCATCCTTCAGTTCTATGAACTGACGATCGGCGCAGACGCGATTGTGCTTGCAATGCCCGAGATCGCAGGACTTCCCTACACCATCTCCGGCCTGGTCGCAGCCGGCGGTCTTGCAGCAGCTCTTTCGACTGCAGACGGCCTGCTTCTGACCATCTCGAATGCACTTTCGCATGACCTGTATTACAAGATGATCAACCCCAAGGCATCCATCAATCTGAGATTGGCTGTCTCCAGGACCCTGCTCGTTGTCGTTGCGGTCATCTCTGCATATGTCGCAACCTTCAAGCTGACGATCATTGTTGAGCTTGTTGCATGGGCGTTCTCTATTGCTGCAGCTTCGTTCTTCCCTGCGCTCGTTATGGGAGTCTGGGACAAGAGGGCGAACAAGGCAGGAGCGCTCGCCGGAATGTGGATTGGCTTTTTAACGTGTGTCACCTATATGGTCGGCAGCCGTTTCTATGGCCTTGACATCTGGGGCATCAAGACCATTTCTTCGGGTCTTTTCGGCATTCCTCTCGGGTTCATCGTGATCTATGTTGTGTCAAGGATGACTGCTCCTCCTTCTCAGGAACTGCAGGACTTTGTTGAGTCCGTCCGTATTCCGCGGGGCGCAGCAAAGGAGCATGAGGAAGGAATGTCCACAGGTCACTAAAAAGGAAGGCTCAAAAGTCAGCCCCCCGGTGCCGGGGGGCTGATGCCTAAAAAATGGAAATATTAAAACAGGTTTACTATTACTTAGACTACACACTGCAGTTCGTGATGTGGCTGGTCATCGGCAGGGTTGCGGCCCAGATGGTCATTCGGAATCCAAACAATATCATTCTGAACATGTTCATTCGCTTCACCGAGCCGCTGTACATCCTGGTGAGGAAGATATTTCCCTTTTCCCGCGTTCCTGAAGAAAAGAAGCAGACCACCTGGGGATATATTGACGGTTTTGTGCCCGTTATATTGATCCTCGGAATCTATATCGTCCTTCGTCCGGTGATAAGGATCATTGTCAGCGTCATCATTGTGAATTTCAACTGATCATGACTATTAGTGATGCTTATAAGCAATTCGTTATTGCTTATAGCCCTTGATTATATTATACTTATTTGCCCTTACAGTCCTGTATTCTGCAGTAAACCATATTATAAAGGAGGAGTTGCATTATGTCAGATGCCAAACAGATGGATGTTTTGATGAACGAGCAGAGGACATTTCCGCCGTCGAAGGACTTCAGTGCGAGGGCGCACATCCAGAGCATGGCCGAGTACGAAAAGCTCTACAAGCGCTCGGTAGAGGACCCTGAGGGATTCTGGGCGGAGATGGCGGACAAGAACCTCATTTGGTTCAAGAAGTGGGACAAGGTGCTTGATTATGATTTCAACAAGCCGTATATAAAATGGTTTTCCGGCGGCAAGCTGAATGCCTCCTACAACTGTCTTGACCGCTACATCAACACGCCTATTCGCAACAAGGCAGCGATCATATGGGAAGCAGATGACGGCAGTTACAAGACCTACACCTACCAGCAGCTGTTCATGGAGGTCAACCGCTTTGCGAACGTTCTCAAAAAGAACGGCATCAAGAAGGGCGACAGGGTCACCATCTATCTGCCGATGATCCCGGAGCTTGCCATCTCCATGCTTGCCTGTGCAAGAATCGGCGCGATCCACAGCATCGTCTTCGGCGGCTTCAGCGCCACAGCGCTCCGCGACAGGATCCAGGACTGCCAGTCATCGCTGGTCATCACATCCGACAAGGGTGTGCGTGGAGGAAAGTTCGTGCCTCTCAAGACAAATAATGACGAGGCCATTGAAGAGTGTCCGACAGTCGGGAAGGTCATCGTGGTGAAGCGCGGTGACGGAGAAGTAGCGATGAAGGAAGGCCGGGATGTCA
>Ga0113563_10002050_pt1 | contig 11921 bp, 11 predicted proteins | sample Mud3Dept3metaG_FD_80117 | JGI IMG/M metagenome (GOLD analysis project Ga0113563, IMG submission 80117) | Freshwater wetland microbial communities from Ohio, USA, analyzing the effect of biotic and abiotic controls - Mud 3 Core 4 Depth 3... | ecosystem: Environmental > Aquatic > Freshwater >...
CGAGGAACAGCGGCACCTCGGCGGAGGCCGGAAGGGTGTTGAAGGCGACCCGGAGGATCTTTCCGACCGAGCGGGCGTACCGGGCCGCCTCGACGATCCCGGGATCGTCCATCTCGTATTGCGCCCGGCGGCGGCTCCACCCCTTCGCGCCTACGTAGACGGCGTCCGCACCGTTTTCGAAGGCGGTCCGCACCATCTCCAGCGACCCGCCGGATGCCAGCAGCTCGGCCATCTCGGTCAAAAACCTCCTGAGAATCCCGTTGCCCGGGACGCGGAAAGAAGAATTATACCCCGGAGTTCCCGTCCTGTAAAACGGAACCGACGTATTTCCGGCCGGCGGCCCCGAAGTAGTACCCGTTGCAGAGCCCCTTCGGGGCGTGGCGGCGGACGACATCCCCCCACCGTCCTTCCACCCGGAACTCCCCCCCCGCAAAGACGCTGGAGAGGGCCTCCCGGTAGACGGCCCCGATCTCCGACCGGTAATCCGCCGATTCGTACAGCCCTTCCACCCGGAATACCCGGAAACCGCCCCGGGCCAGTCGCGGGAGATGCTCCAGCATGCACATGTCCCGGCCGGAGAGGACCCCCTTCCCCACGGTCTTGAGGACCCAGTCGCGCGAAGCGAGCCAGTGTTCCTCGCGGCATGCCTTTGGGCACTTCGGGTCCGTCTCCTCCGGCTCCGTGAGAAGGAAGCACCCGTCCGCCACACCCAGCGGGATCTTGCCGTGGACGAGGATCTCCACCTCGACCCTTCCCTCCAGGGCGATCGTCCCCATCTCCTCCAGGGCCACCTCGGCGTTGGGCCGGACCCGGACCGCCCCGGCGTCCCGCATCACCCCGGCGGCGAGGTGGGTGTAGACGTTGGCGTACGCCCCCATGTGGGCCGGGACGGGCCCCCCCTTCTCCCGGAGGATCCGCAGGACCCCCATGTTGTGGATCTCCAGCGCATCCGCCCCAGCGGCCGCGGCGGCGTCGACGAGGCGGCCCACGTGGGGCAGGTCCGCTTCGCGCGGGGTTGCGGGGGTGGAGACGTACGCCTTCTTCCCCATCCCGTGAAGCCGGGTAACGGTCCCGGCAAGCAGGTCGAGTGCCTCCGCGTAGTTCCCGTCCACGCGCCGGCAGTACGGGCTTCCGAGGCACACCGCGTCGTACGGGGAGAGGTCCGTGCCCGAGAGTTCCCCGGGGCATGCTACGCTGACGATGAGCTCGAACGGCTGCATGCGGGGTAACGCTCCGCGCGGAGGACGGGCTAGCGTCCGCCCCTTTTCAGGTCGATCAGGACGAGCTTGATGACGGATTTCAGCGTTTCGAAGACGCCGATCCCACGGTTGGCGGACGCCTCGAACTCGGGGACGTTGCGCTGGTTCAGCAGGGCGTGCAGTTCCGCCAGGGAGGCGGTGTTTTGCAGGTCCCGCTTGTTGTACTGGATGACGAGGGGGGCCCTGTCCGGGTTGCGCCCCTGCTCCTGCAGGTTCACCCGCAGGTTCTCCATGGACTCCACGTTGGCGTCCATGCGGGTAAGCTGGGAGTCGGCGCAGAAGACCACGCCGTCCACCCCCCGGAGGATGAGGCGCCGGCTGGCGTCGTAGAAGACCTGCCCCGGTACGGTGTAGAGGTGGAACCGGGTCTTGAAGCCCCGCACCTCCCCGAGGGACAGGGGGAGGAAGTCGAAGAAGAGGGTCCGCTCCGTCTCGGTGGCGAGGGAAATCATCTTCCCCCGCGTCTCGGGGGTCATGCGCTTGTAGATGTACTGGAGGTTGGTCGTCTTCCCGCAGAGGCCGGGGCCGTAGTAGACGATCTTGCAGTTGATCTCGCGGGAGGAGTAGTTGATGAAGGACATCAGTGCCTGTGCCTCACTTGAACAGGCTCTCGATGTCGGCCTCGGTCAGTTCCTCGATGAATTCCAATTCCCCGGCCGAGCCGGCCACGGCGGAGGCGAGGATCTTCTCGAGGTCCCCCGACGCGCGCCGGACGCGCAGGCGGACAAGACCTACGGAGGAGCGCCGGTCGAACACCACCACGAGGATCAGCCGGTCCGCCACCACGGAGATGTGCATGTTGTCCCGCTCCCCCTCGTGGAAGAGGATCGAGAACTCCTTTTCCCCGATGAGGTTGGCGAGCCCGCCGGTGGCGGCGATGTTCCCGGCCGCGAGGGACGCGAGGGACGTGGTGTCGAACCCTTCCGTCGCGCCTACGGAGGCGAGGAGCGTCCCGTTCTTGTCCACCAGGAAGACCACTTTCGCGTAGGAATCCGAGAGGAGCTTCCGGAGGATCGCCTGGAACGCCTGGAACTCCGCCTCCCGGAGGATGAAACGGCCCAGCGTCATAGGCAGGAAGATACCATATGCCCTCCGTTATTCCTACAGCGAGGGTACCCCAGGGAGCGTACCGAGTGCGGGAGTGGGGCGCCCCCCCAAAGAAAAAGGCGCCTTTCCGTCCCGGATGCCGCGGCGGACCGTGGGGAGGATGTACCGGAATGTAACTCCCCAGCTACGTCCCTGTTTGTAATTACAGGAGCGGGTGGGCGTGCATCGCCTTCAGCCTCGCCCAGCGACGGTCGACCTCGACCTGGAACCGGTCGAGCTCGGACTTGCAGTCGGGCTTCAGCATGTGCTTGGTCTTCCCCATATGCTTCAGCCACTCCGTCACCGGGACCTTCTTCCCCTTCTCCTCCGGGTCGTAGTTGATCGTCGTGATGCCGTTCTCCACCTCGTAGAGCGGGAAGAAGCAGGAATCCACCGCCGCCTGGATGATCGGCACGGACATCCGCTCCTCCGTCCGCCACGCCAGGGGGCACATGGAGATCATCTTCACGAAGCACAAGCCCTGCTCGTCCGCGTATTTCTGCGCCTTGGCGGCCTTGCGGACCATGTCGCGGGGGTTGCTCTCCGCCACCGTGCAGACGTACGGGATGTGGCACGCCGTGAAGATCTGCGCCGTGTCCTTGTGGTGCGTGGACTTGCCGTGCTGGTACGGCCCGTAGTTGGACGTCGAGGTGGAGTGCCCCAGGGGGACGGTGAAGGAGAGCTGCGAGCCCGTGTTCTGGTACCCCTGGTTGTCGTACTCGCAGATGATCATCCGGTGGTTCCGCATCGCGGCGCCGATGGAGGGGCCCATCCCGATGTCGTGGCCGCCGTCGCCGGTCACCATGATGAACGTGATCTTCTCGTCCTTCGGGATCTCCCCGCGGACCTTGCGCTCCTCGAACATCTCGACCACGCCGGAGAGGGTGGCCGCGCCGTTCTGGAACAGGTTGTGGATGTAGGTGACCTTGTGCGCCGTGTACGGGTAGCCGGTGGTGACGACCATGCCGCAGCCGGTGTGGAAGAGGACCACCACGTGCCCCTCGATCCCTTTCATGAAGGTGCTCATGTTCACGAAGATGCCGCAGCCGGGGCAGGCGCCGTGGCCGGGACCGATCCGCTTCGGCCGCTCCGTGAGGTTCCGGAGCACGTTCCCCTTCACTTCCATCTTTCCTTCCGGCGTCTTCTCGACGCGGATCAGGCCGGAGGCCTGCGCCTCGGTGATGGGATCGAACGCCTTCGCGGGCACGTATGACGGGTCGCCCGGGTTGGCGCCGAAGTAGGCGTAGGGGACCTTGACCTTTCCGCTCTTCGCGATCTCCGCCGCCTCGCGCAGCAACGCCTCCGCGTCCTCGACGAAGAATTCCTTGCCGCCGGTGCCGTACACCCGCGCGGCCACCTGGGTGGCGTTCCCCTTCACGCCCTGGAGGGCCGCCTTCACTTCGATCGCCATGGCGCCGCCGTACGCCCCGTAATTGTCCTGCCGGTCCGCCACCACCAGCCCCTTCACGTTCTTCAGGGCCGCCCGCACCTCCTCGATCGGGAAGGGGCGGATGACGTTGGGCCGGATCAGGCCGACCTTCATCCCTTCCTTGCGGAGCGCGTCCACCGCCTCCTTCGCCGTCTCGGCGGCGGAGTTCAGGATGAACAGCGCCGCGTCGGCGTCCTCCATCCGGTAGAGCTCCACGAGGTCGTACCGGCGTCCGGAGAGGGCCTCGTATTCGGCGAACACCTTTTTCACCACGTCGTACGAACGGACCATCGCATCGGCCTGCTGCTTCTTGTTGTTGATCTGGTCCGGGTCGTTCATGTACGGCCCGATGGTGACCGGCTTTCCCGGGTCGACCGACGACACCGTCGGCACGAAGGGCCCCAGGAAGTCCCGCACCGCCTGGTCGTCCGCGAAGATCTCGATGCGCCGCTTCTGGTGCGAGGTGAAGAAACCGTCGTAGGCGACGAAGACCGGGAGGCGCACCGCCATGTCCTCGCCGACCTTCGGGGCCATGACGTTCATGTCGTAGACCGCCTGCGCGTCCGCCGCCATCAGGATGATCCATCCCGTGTTCATCGCCAGCATGATGTCGCTGTGGTCGCCGCGGATGTCCAGGGGCCCCGACACCGCGCGGGTGACGATGTTGAAGACCATCGGGAACCGGACGCCGGACTGGACCGGAAGCTGCTCGAAGGCGAAGAGCAGGCCGTTCGCGGAGGTGGCGTTGAAGACGCGCCCCCCCGCGGTGCTCGCGCCGAAGCAGATCCCCGCGGCGCCGTGCTCGCCGTCCCCGGGGATCATCCGGATCGTGTGCTCCCCCTCCGCCTTCATCGCGTCGAGGGTCTCCGCGACCTCGGTGGAGGGCGTGATGGGGTAGTACCCCATGATGTGGTAGTTGACCTGCTTGGCCGCCGTCGCCGCGATCTCGTTTCCGCTCTGGACGACCATCGTCTGGGCGGGGCGTCCGCTCGTCTTCTTCGCCGTCTGCGCCATTCGTCTTCTCCTTATGTCCGGCGGGTCGTTATTTCAGGAACTTGTGCTGCACGGTGATCTTCTCCATGTCGTGCTCCGCCTCCTTGGCGGGGAGCAGGGCGCCGAACTTGCAGATGTAGGTGCACCGCAGGCACCCCTTGCAATACTGGTAGTTGATCCCCTGCAGGACCATCGCGTCCTTCCCGGTCTTGCGGTCCTTTCCCCGCTCGAACACGAAACAGTAGTCCGGGCAGGTGACGTCGCACTCGCCGCAGTTCGTGCACTTGTCGACGTGGAACAGGGGGATCATCCCCGTGCGGCTGGTGGAGAGGTCCTTGAACCGCATGTTCCCCACCGAGTAGATCGTCCCGCCGATGGGGGCGTTCTCGTACCCCAGCTTCGGCTCCTCGCGCCGGAACGGAGTGGCCGGGTACTTCCCGTCCGCCGGGAACTCCTGGAACTTCACCTCGTCGTGGCCGCGCTTGAGGGCCTCGAGGTTCCCCTTCATCAGGGCGGCGTACTTCCGCCCGAACTGTTCGTTGACGGCACCCTCGACCGCCTTCCACTCGTAGAAGCCCGCGGCCTTCATGATGGCTCCCATCATGACCATGTTGACGCGGGAGCCGGTGGCCATGGCGATCTCCATCGCGTCCACCACGCCGACCTTCCCGCCCTCCAGCTTCAGGAAGGCCCGCGCCTCCGCGGGGGTCTTCCGGGTATTCAGGATCACCGTGGTCTTGCCGGGGGACGCACCCGCGGTCACGGGAACCGACTTCGCGAGCGCCTCGTGGAAGATGGCCAGCACATGGGGTTCCTCCACGGGGCTGTTGATCCGGACCTTCTGGTCCGCCTCGCAGATCCGGACGAACGCCTTGATCGGCGTACCCTTCTTCTCCGACCCGTAGGAGGCGAACCCCGCGCCGTTCATCCCCATCCCGATGATGGCCGCCTCGGTGAGGATCTTTCCGGCCACGTTGGCTCCCAGCCCACCGATGCTCTCCATGCGGATCTCGAAGAACCCGAGGTCGTTCTTGACCGGCAACTTCACCGCCTTACCGCTCTGGCTCATGTCCCCTCGCCCCTCTGGAAAATGTGTTGTACGTCGCGCGGCGCTACAGCTCGCGCCGCCCCTTCATGGCCCTGCCGACGGTGATCTCGTCGGCGTACTCCAGGTCGGACCCCATCGGCAGGCCGTATGCGATCCGGCTCACCCGGATCCCCTTCCCCTTCAACACACCGGCGAGGTAGGACGCGGTGGCCTCCCCCTCCGCCGTCAGGTTCGTCGCCAGCACGACCTCCGTGACGCCGCCCCCGTCGACCCGGCCCAGCAGCTCCCGGACGTGCAGGTCGTCCGGCATGACTCCGTCGATCGGCGAGATCGCCCCGCCGAGGACGTGGTACCTCCCCTTGAACTCCCCGCTTTTTTCGATCGGGACTATGTCGGTGGGGCCTTCCACGACGCAGATCAGGTCATCCCGGCGCGCGGGGTCCGTGCACAGGGAGCACGGATCTTCATCCGCAATATTGAAGCATTTCGAGCATCGTATCACGCTCTCCGGGATGCGGGCAATCGCGTTTCCCAGCTCGCGCGCGAAATCCGGGGGCGTCGCAAGGAGGAACATCGACAGCCGCGTCGCCGTCTTCTCCCCGATCCCGGGGAGCCGGGAGAGGAGGGCGACCAGGCGGCGCAGCGGTTTCGGATAGACCGCGCTCAAAAGATCCCCGGCGGGAGCATCCCGCCCGTGATCTTCGCCATCTCCGCCGCCGCCATCTCGCGGGAGCGCGCGAGAGCGTCGTTCACCGCCGCGCGGACCAGGTCCCGGAGCATCCCCATGTCCCCGGGATCGACGACCTCCTTCTCGATGCGCAGGTCGAGGAGCTCCTGCCGCCCGTTCACCACGGCGACCACCATGCCGCCCCCCGCGGAGCCTTCGACGGTCCGGCCCCCCAGCTCCTCCTGGAGGCGCTGCATCCGTTCGCGCACCTCCTGCACCTGCTTCAGCATATCCTGGAACCCCATCATTCCTCCTCGCCCGGCGCTTCCGTGTACGGCGACTCCTCGCCTTCCTCCCCGACATCGCCGGAAGCCTCCGTCGGGGTTACGGCCTCCTCGGGCGCGGCGGGCGGGGAGGGCTGGACCTTGAGCAGGGTGGCCCCCTCGAACTCCCGCAGGACCGCCAGGACGAGGGGATCGGACAGCGCTTTCCGCTCCAGCCCGGCGTCCGGCACCGCTACGGCGTCAGATCCCGGGCTTTTTTTTTCCGCCGATGCCGAAAGGCGCACGGGAACCGGCCGCCCCGCCGTCTCCTCCAATGCCGAGAGGAGGAGGGGCCACTTGTCCTTTTCCTTCAGCCGCTCCAGCACCATCTCGTGCCCGCAGGAGATCACGAGCTCCCCGTCCTGCACCTCCCCCTCCATCTGGGAGAGCAGCCCGACCAGGAGGGTCTTCTTCTTCCCCTCGAGGTTCCGCCTCAGGGCGTCCCAGAGCCCGGCCGGCACCGGATCGCCACCGGTGGCTTTCGCGGCGAGGCGGGGGCCCGACGGGGAAGAGGGCGCCGTTTCCGCATCCGGGGGCGGTTTCCGCGAGAAGGTCGCCGCCGGGGCCGATCCGGCGGGAGCCGCGGGCCGTTCCGGCGGGCGCGCCGCCGGGGCCCCCTCCGCCAATCCTTCCACCGCGACGAGGGAGGGCGCGTTCGCCAGCCGCAGCAGCAGGAGCTCGAAACCCAGGTGGGGGAACTCCGTCGCCAGCACGTCCCGCTCGGACCGGAAGGCGACGTCCAGCAGGAGCATCCACTCCTCCCGGGACCTCCGGCCCGCGAGGTCCCGCATCCGGGCGAGGGACGCCGGGGAGTGCCGGAAGAGGAGATCCTCCTTTCCCGTGAACGCGAGGACCGCCGCGTCCCGGAGGACGTCGATCAGGGAGAGGAACAGGTGGCGGAGATCCGCGCCGCGGGCCAGGAGCGCCGGGAAGCGGGAAAGTGCGGGGCCCGCCCCTTCGAGGACCGCGGCGACGAGGTCGATGGCCGCCTCCGGACCGACCAGCCCAAGCATCCCCTCGACGATTTCGGCGGTGACCTTCCCGTCCCCCGACACCGCGGCCTGTTCGAGGATCGACTGCCCGTCCCGCATCGACCCGAAGGCGTACCGCCCGATGAGGTCGAGGGCGTCCTCCCCCGCGTCGATCCCCTCGTCCCGCGCCATCTCGGCGAGCCGGCCGCGCACCTCCTCCTCCGTCAGCATCCGGAAGTCGAAGCGCTGGACGCGGGAGAGGATCGTGTCGGGGACGCGGTTCGGCTCGGTGGTGGCGAAGACGAACACGACGTGCGGCGGAGGCTCCTCCAGCGTCTTCAGGAGCCCGTTGAAGGCCGCCTTCGACAGCATGTGGACCTCGTCGATGATGTATACCTTGTAGCGGAGGCGGGAGGGGGCGTACGCCGCGTTCTCGCGGAGGCGGCGGATGTCGTCGATCCCGGTGTTGGATGCCCCGTCGATCTCCTGGACATCGGCGCTCGCCCCGGAGCCGATCTCCTCGCACGCCGGGCACGCCAGGCACGGGGTGGAGGTGGGGCCCTTCTCGCAGTTGAGCGCCCGGGCGAGGATCCGGGCGAAGGTGGTCTTGCCGACCCCGCGGCTGCCGGAAAAGAGGTAGGCGTGGTGGATCCTGCCGGAGGAGATGGCGTTGGAGAGGGCCTGCGTGACGTGCTTCTGTCCGACGATCTCCGCGAACGTCCGCGGGCGCCATTTGCGGGCGAGCGCTTCGTAAGCCACCTGCTTCCCCGTCCCCCTTCAGCCCGCAATTCCCACCGGTGAGAGCTGCGGGCTCGCCCCCCGCGGGGGTCCGCCGGCGGCCAGGGGATGCGCCGGCACACGGAGGTGTGCGGCTACCGCTGCTTCCTTCCGGACCTGACGGGGTTTGCCGCCTTCCGTTGCGGCGGGCCTGGCCGCCGGCGCACCCCCGCGGGGTGCGATCGGTTGCGTAAAGAGGATTATGGTACGGGATGCGGGGGACCATTACAAGGACGGAGGGGGACCCGCGGGATTCTCCCGATCATTCGTTCCCAGGTATTTTCCGGGTCCGGTACGTGTCGTAATCGGGCACGAGACGGTCGTAATCGCCGTCCATCAGGGGGGAGGAGATCATGAAGTCGGCGGTGGCGCGGTTGCACGCGATGGGGATGTTCCAGACGACCGCCATCCGCAGGAGCGCCTTGACGTCCGGATCGTGCGGCTGCGGTTCGAGGGGGTCCCAGAAAAAGATGAGGAAATCGATCTCCCCGTCCGCGATCTTCGCACCGATCTGCTGATCCCCGCCCAGCGGCCCGCTCTGGAGCCGGGTAACCGGAAAGCCCAGCTCCCTTTCGAGGATCTCCCCGGTGGTACCCGTCGCGTAGATCTTGTGGTGCGCCAGGAGTATCCGGTTGTACTTCGCCCATTCCACCAGGTCGCCCTTCTTGTTGTCGTGCGCGACCAGGGCGACCTTCTTGTCGTGCTCCATCGCGAATTTTTTGTGCGTCAAAACGGCACCTCCAATCCGGAAATCGAAACCCGAATACACAGGACACATTCCGATCGGCCCGACAAACCTCCGATGAATCATGATACCCGGGATAAAGGATTTGCGGAGGGAGCGGAGGGGGTGGGATTCGACCGATGAGGCTCGGGTTCGAATCCCACCGCAATCAAGGGAGTACGCGAGAATGGCGGAGGGGGTGGGATTCGACCGATGGTGCTCGGGCTATCCAGGCCCGAGCCTTGGCGGCCGGCTCGTCTGCCTGACGGGCTCCCGTGCGTCGCCCTTTTCCTCGCTGACCGCTCGGCGGCAGACTCGCGTTCGAATCCCACCAAGGCGCCATTTTCCGCCCACTGGGCGGCAAATGGCGGAGGGGGTGGGATTCGAACCCACGTGGCGGCTCGCACCGCCAAGTCGATTTCGAGTCGACCCCGTTACGGCCACTTCGGTACCCCTCCGTCCGGCAAGGGAGGGTATTATATCCATCGAGCCGCGGAGAGGCAATGGACGACCTCTGGCGTAATATCCTGATCGGGCTGAGCGTCGCCGGGTACGTGTTCGCCCTGTTTCTCATCCCCCGGATCATCCTGGAGCGGCGCCACCCGTCCGCCACCCTGGCGTGGATGCTCGGGATCGCCCTCCTTCCCCTTGCGGGGGTCCCTCTCTATTTCCTGATCGGGGTACGCCGGATCCGCCGCCACATCCGCGCCAAGATCGCCGCGGCCTCGCCCGCGCCCGTGCCCCCGGAGTGCAGCATCCCCCCGGAAGGGCTTCCCACCGTTGCGGCGTCGGATTGCGGGCGGGCCCTCGTTGCCGCGGGTGCTCCGCTCCCCACGGCGGGGAACCGGGTCACGTTCGTCTCGGGCGGCGACGAGGCATACGATGCGGTGATCTCGCTGGTCTCCTCGGCGAGGGACCACGTGCACGCGCAGTTCTTCATCCTCGAGGTCGACGTCGTGGGCAAGCGGTTCATCCAGGCCCTCGCCGCGAAGGCGAGGGAGGGGGTCCGAGTGCGCCTGCTGCTGGACGCCGTCGGGTCGTGGCGGGCGCTGCGGGGGATCGTCCGGCCGCTCCGCGAGGCGGGCGGGGAAGTGGCCGCCTTCCTGCCCGCATTTCCATTTCACCGGCGCTGGTCCGCCCACCTGCGGAACCACCGCAAGCTGCTGATCGCCGACGGAGGGAAGGCGTTCACGGGGGGGATGAACATCGGGAAGCGGTACATGGGTCCGAGGACGACGAAGGCGCAATGGCGGGACCGGGCCGTGGTGATCGAGGGACCCGCGCTGCCGGACCTCCAGGCGCTGTTCCTCGACGACTGGGCCTTCGCAACCGAGGAGGCGTCCCCCGCCGGCGAACTCTTCCCTCCCCCGCGGCGGTTCCCGGCGGGCGATCCCCCCCCCTGCGTCCTCCAGGTGGCCGCGGCGGGCCCGGACCGGCAGTCCCGGCCCATCTACGAGGGGGTGTTCGCGGCCTTCTCCGCGGCCCGGCGGCGGATCTGGATCGAAACGCCGTACTTCGTCCCCGACGATGGAATCGGCGCGGCGATGCGGAACGCGGCCCTGCGCGGGGTGGACGTCCGGCTGATCGTGCCGGGGACCTCGGACATACGGATCGTGCGGCTGGCGGGAAGGTCGTACTTCGACGAGATGATGGCGTCGGGGGTGAAGATCTACCTCTACCAGCCGACGAACCTGCACGCCAAGGTCCTCGTGGTCGACGACGCGGTCGGGGTGCTCGGCTCGCCCAACGTGGACATGCGCAGCTTCTTCCTGAACTTCGAGCTGGGCCTGTTCCTGTACGACCGGCCGCAGGTGGAGGCGCTGGCGGAGGGATTCCGGGAGGACCTCTCGCGCTCCGAGACGGTCGACCCGGAACGGTTCGCGCGCAGGCCCCGCTCCCTGCGACTCCTCGAGGACACCTGCCGGATCTTCTCCCCCCTGTTTTAGCCTCTAGCGGATGCCGGTTAGCGTCGAGGGCGGAAGAAGGCCTTCAGCAGGGCGGAGCAATCCTTCTCGAGGACCCCCGGGATCACGGTGGCCCTGTGGTTGAGGCGGGGGTCGGAGGCGATCCGGTAGAGGGTGGACACGGCGCCGCTCTTCGGGTCCTCCGCGCCGTAGACGATCTCCGACACCCGGGCCGCCACGGCGGCGCCGGCGCACATGGGGCAAGGCTCCAGGGTGACGACGAGGCGGCATCCCGGGAGGCGGTAGTTCCCGGCCTTCCGGGCCGCCTGCCGCAGGGCGAGGATCTCGGCGTGGGCGGTGGGGTCCTTCGCCGCGACGGGCCGGTTGTGGGCCCGCGCGAGGATCTTCCCGTCCGGCGAGACGACCACGGCGCCTACCGGAACTTCCCCTTCGGCGGCGGCCTTCTCCGCCTCCTCCAGGGCCGCCCGCATCCACTCATCCCGCGGCGTCAGAACGGCCAGAAGCGTGCCTCCTCCCAGTACATCTCCCGGAGCTGGTCGTACTGGCGGGTCAGGACCTCCAGGTGGTCCTGCTCCCACGCGACCAGGTCGGAGAAAACCTTCTCCGCCCGTCCGTCCCCGGCCACCTTCCGCCGCAGCGCGACGAACTGGGCGATGGCCCGCTTCTCCAGGGTCATCCCGATGGAGAGGGCCGCCACCTCGCCCTCCACATGCCGGCTC
>Ga0113563_10002051_pt1 | contig 11919 bp, 10 predicted proteins | sample Mud3Dept3metaG_FD_80117 | JGI IMG/M metagenome (GOLD analysis project Ga0113563, IMG submission 80117) | Freshwater wetland microbial communities from Ohio, USA, analyzing the effect of biotic and abiotic controls - Mud 3 Core 4 Depth 3... | ecosystem: Environmental > Aquatic > Freshwater >...
AAACACACAAGAACTCAATTTAATAAAGCAATATTACAAAACAACGGGTCATCCTGATGAAACCGTAGAAAAAATCCTACAGAATTCTTGGTTCGCCGCCTTTGAAAGCGACCCACCCAAGAAAATCATCATCGCAATCTACAGCATGGTTGAATTCTACGAGATATTCTGTATAGAAAACAATAAAATACAACGCATCGACTACCATGTCTTAACATTAGACCAATCCATCCATTTCACCTCTGTTCGGCATAGCGCACAAACCGCCTATCTGCAGACAGTGGGGTATATCAGAAAAAGAAAAACGACGAGGAATAAACCATGAACATAAGCATCATCTATGAATCAAAATATGGGAATGGGAAAGAAGCAATGATGTACCTGGAGGGTCTCTTAACAAAAAAAGGATACTCCGTGCAGCTCATCAACATCCATGACATCAAACCCAAGATGCTTCCCAAAGCCGATCTGTATGTTTTTAGTGCACCCAACGCGTTTGGGAAGATTGTACGGTCGATGAGGAAATTCCTTGAGAAAATCGAGGGACAACCAACCATGCGCTACATCCTTGTTAATACCTGCCTGAATCCCTCATCAAACCAGGATAAAGGGCTGGAACAGATGGAGGAAATACTCCATGAAAAGAACCTCATCAAATTATCTGAGGGACTCAAACTGAAGGTGATGGGGATGAAAGGACCACTAGAACCAGGATACCAGCACAAACTAGAGGAATTTGCTGCCACCATCCAATCTCATCTACAAAGCTAATCACTATGATTCTCCCTTGTTTCTTCTCCTTTTCAAAGCAGTCGTAACAAGCTACAAATACCTTAGAACAAATAACACATTTTAACCCTGAGGTTATCTGCCATGAAACAACCATCTGAATCCCCTGCGCCTCACACCTTTACCCCAGCGCGCCTTGAAACCCTCACCGACGGGGTCTTTGCCATCGTCATGACCTTACTGGTGCTGAACCTCTCCGTCACCAACCTCCTCACCATGGAACTCCCCCAGTCCCTACAAACCATCAGCTCCCTCCTCTACCAGTTCATCTTCACGTTTTTAGTCCTCGCGGTGTATTGGATGATCCATCATCGGATGTTTAATTACCTCAGGCAAACCGATGTCTACATCGTCTGGCTCAACCTCCTATTTTTAATGACAATCGCCTTAGTCCCCTTCGCCAACGGACTCATAAACAACATCACCTTTTTCGGACAAACAGCACTGCTCATCTACGCCTCCGACCTCGTGCTTTCTCTCATTTTCTTAGACATCATCTGGTGGCATGCGACCAGACATCACTTTCTCCTCAAACCAGAAACCACCCCAGAACAAATCCTACGCATGCGCCAATCACTCCAAGGATTCATCATCATCTTCTTCCTGGTCATCGCGTTCTCCTTCATCAACATCGAATGGAGCTCCCTCTTCCTCACCTTCCTGTTCTTCTACGCCCTTCTCAGCCAGATCGCCCCCATGAAAGGCAGATTACAACTCCTCATCGGCATCACCTGCCTTACCCTTAATATCATCACTGCAGTCCTCGTCATCACCCTCCAACTCCCCTTATATCTCGACAGCTGGGGGTCCTCCCTTGCCGTCATCCTTGGCGGCATGGGAATCGGGTTGATCGTCGGAGTCGTCTACAACCTGTTCATGTCCGTCACCTACTGGGGATCCTCCTCCTGGATCTGGATGTTCAGCAGCATCCTGGTCGTCCTCATCACCTGGTTCTTCAACAAAAAAGGATGGATCACCTTCCAAAAACCTTGGCGACTCATCTCCGTTGGAATCCTCACCGGCGTCCTCAACACCATCCTTGCAGTCTTCATCCTCTGGGCAGCACGGCTCCCACCCTACCAAGGAACCTACTCCATCTACACCTTCTTCTATCACCTCACCAACAACAACATCCTTGCCTCCACCATCGAAAACCTCAGCGTCGAAATCATCGACAAAACCATCTGCATCACACTTGCAGCCTTTGTTGCACTGTATGTGTTTAAAATCAACAGACATAAGGATACATCAGCGACATCCGCAATCTCATTCCCTTTCCTCAAAAGAAAACAAAAGAAGAAATAAACCACCACTCCTCACCACTCTTTTTTTAAAAAAAAAAACAACCACACCTATCTGATATCAAAATATTTATTACTTCATAAAGGATATTCGTCTCCAAACCCTAAATTTGATAGAGGAAGAAGGTGGAAAAAAAATGGATATACAATCAAGTAGAATGATAGGCATCATTGGCGCATTACTCATGGTCCTTGGAATAATCCCGTCAGTGGGAGGAATCATCATGCTCCTGGGATTAATCCTCGTGCTTATCGCCCTAAAAGGATACGCGGATACCTACAAAGAAAGCAGCATCTTTAACAACGCATTATACAGCATCATCTTTATCCTCATCGGCGCTGTCGTCACCATCGTAATCCTCCTCTATGTAGCAGTTGGATTTGCCGCATCTCTGGGAATAAATAACTTTATGGATCTTGCCTCATGGCAACAAATCGACTGGCAAGAAGCAGTTAATTTTGACACCATCCAGTCCTTCCTCGTCCCCGTCATCCTCGCACTCATCGTCCTTGTCGCATTCGTCATTTTCGCAGGCTTCTACTTCAAAAAAGCAATGAACACCCTCTCAGAAAAAACAAAAGTAAAACTCTTCCACACCACCGGGACCGTGTTCTTCGTTGGAGCCATCCTCACCATCATCGCGATAGGTGTGTTCATCATCTATGTCTCATTCATACTCCTTCTGATATCGTTTTACGAAAGCAAACCACTTGAACAAACCCCACCACCACAATAACCCGCGTGGAATACAAAAATGAAGACCACCCTCCGTGGACTGCTTGTTTACGCCACTACGTTTGGGGCAACCAAGGCAACTGCCGAGGAAATCGCCCGAATCCTCCAAGAAGAACAAATCAACATAAAAATCGTGAATCTTGAAGAGGAGAAAATAAAGGACCTCTCAGAGTATCAACTCATCATCGTTGGCAGCAGCCTGGCACACTGCAAATGGAACAGCAACGTAGAGGATTTCCTCAAACGATTTCAAAAAGAGTTCACAACCAAAAAACTCGCTCTTTTCGTCTCTTCTGTCATCACCATTGCGGAACGCGAAGGAAACACGGAAGAAATCGCAAAAATACGCAAAATCGCCATGACAGACACCCTTCAAAAATACCATCTCAACCCCGTCATGACCGGATTGTTCGGTGGCATCCTCGACTACAACAAGATGGGCTTCATCGCACGCAAAGGAATGGAAATCGCGTTTAAATCACGACTTCAAAACACCGGGTTTACCGAACAACAACCAGGTGTCTACGACCTCCACAACTGGGAAGCGATACGAACCTGGGCAAAAGAACTCGCGAAAAAAACCAAAGAATGAAAGGAAAAAAAATGAATGAACACAACACCACAAAAAAAGCATACACTTTTTCCCTTACCGCGGGACTGCTCATCCTCACCAACACCCTGCTTCTTGGAATCGTCACCACATGGTTCCCAGGATTCCTCCCAACACTCCCCGGACAAACAGCAAATGACCCAACAGTCCTCTACCAACTAACCATCCTAGGTTTACTCTGTGGTGCGGTTGTGTTAGGAAGCGCTTTCCTACTCCAAAGAAAAACGACCCGGCAAAAAACATTAGGCATCCTGATCATCGTATTTTCAATACCAAGTGTCCTAACTGGTGGAGGATTCATCATCGGATTTATCCTAGGCATCATCGGGGGAGTTTTCGCAATACGAAAATCCACACCATAAACTCACCTTTTACTATCTATATGAAGAATAGTAAAGAAACAGAGGAATCGGATTTTGTCCTCTTCTGTACCCTCGAACAAAAAATCTCCAAAATCTCCATCTGGTTTTATGATGTAAAAACCTTACGTTTGTTTTCCGCTATTATTATTGCTTTCTTGGTACAGAAATAACCCGTCTTTTATTCGGAGAAATCGGTGTAGAGTAAACATAGAATGAGCTGATAAGAGAATGATTCTAATCAACAGCTATCCTCTTTTTAATTAATATCATAGGGTTCTTTTGCAGGACGCCAATCGACATTAATCCATTCAATCCTAGGACCCCAGTAGGGATCATATTTGAGATACCCATGAATGATTTTTGGTTTCTCATACGGTTCCCCCCAGTAGTTCCCGATCCAATGGGTAAAAATAGCATTCATAAATGATGCATCAACACTGGTGTTGATAATATTGTTATAACTAATCTCGCGTCGAAAAAGCCGCGGCATTGATAGTATCTTGTCAGTGGACAGTTCAGATGTTTGTCGCGATATAGACCCAGAATCCCCAGCGACGATACCGGTCCCGCAAAAGCGAATCGAATTAGAAGTAACACGGATCGCGCTCCATCCACTACAGCGTATCCCAATCGAACAATTCTCGATTCTATTAGAAGCACAGAGTCCTCTTGCCAAACACACCCCCGTGTAGCAGAGAGTAAATGTATTATTTTGAATCTCCTCTGTGGCACTTGTAAGAATACCAAATATGCTACAATTGATGAAACGATTTTGACGAATATCATTCTGTTTTCCTCTACACATCATTCCCATTTCACAGGAATCAAAAGTGTTGTTTTCAAAAGCACAGTAGAAAAACGTTCCATAAATGCATTCACTGCATTCTGAAATAGTGTTATCCTTAATAAGCGAGTTTCTCACATTATACAGAGTAATGCCTTGAGTAACATTTGAGATAGTGAGATTTCGTATAGTTATATCGCGGCAATCGACAGCATGGACTTGCCCAGCATCATCGATAACTGTGTTTTTCGTGTTATGAAGGTAGACAAAAGGTTTTCCGTTCACATAATTATTCGTTATTTCTCCTCCAGGTCTATTTTTAAGCAAAATACCGCAGTTCGTCAGTTGATTATCTTGGACGATACTATTGTAACAATTCACGAGGTTGAGTCCCGTATGGGAAGGAACATATGAACTATCGTTCCATCGGATAGTGTTATGAATGATTTTGAAGGATTCACCAAATAATTCGACAATCGATAATCCTCCACCGGTTATGATATTATTTTCTACAGTACAGGAGGTGGCAAAAAGAATTCCTATACATCCATCACGATTCTCCATCATATTACCTCGAATGATGATATTCGCCGCTCCCAAAATCATTAGAGGACAATTAAAAAACAGGTTATTTTCAATGATAGAATTCTCCCCAAAATTTAAAAAACCTATTCCAAGACCATTAATGAATGTATTACTAAGGAGACGAGCGTTGTCTTCTTCGACATGAATAACATGGGTAAGATTTTCTGCTCGAACGGTTATTTGTGTAATCATGACATTTTCTGCTTGAAGCAGAATCGTATCCTCGGTTTGGTTATTACCCCAGAGGAGGGTTGTGTTTCGATTTTCACCAATCAGAGAAACTGATTTATCAATGATTATGTTCTCAAAATAGGGTGAGGAGTCATCATAAACAAAAACTGTGTCACCGTCAGATGCGTTATTAATCGCATCCTGAATCTTCGTATAATTATTCGGCCCCACACCCCCAACATATAAAATATCCCCCGGGGTCACAAAACGAGACGTTTCTTCAGATGATAACGCCGAAGAAATCGGAAGAACAAAACTTCCCAACACCAGCATACAACCACAAACCCCAATCAGAGGTTTCCTATCCATTTACTTTCCCCCATTATCTTTTTTTAATGGATGTTATAGTATAAAAACTCATTCTATTTCGTAAAGTCATGATGGTGGGTTTGGATTCTCAGAGATTTCGTATACAATCAATATCCTTTCAATTTTCAATAAAATCAAATAAATACCAGAGGAATGGGAATGCGTTTGAGAATCGCTCAAATACTCGCATCCAGAATGCAGGAAAAGAAATACTCGTCGATATTGGGATATTCATAGGAAGCGTGCCCCAACTGCTTTCTAGGTCATTGTGATCCTTTGCTTTGATTCTAATCAGATAGGCTCCTTTTTTAGCCCATGAATGATGTGCAGTCTGCAACTGCCCAGATTCAAACGGACCAATCCAGCCACTGGAGGTATTATCACCCCAATCAATGTAGTACCAAATGGTCTCACCATCGCTGACGGTCCCATTAAACATATACGTGTAGGTGACCCCTGGTTTACCTTGTGAGGGACCCGTGATTATCGGGGTGGAGGGGGGCTCACCTTGATGGATAGTCATCGCATGCGGCTCTGACCAGACACTATCACCATCACTGTCCCGCAGTTTAGCTCGAATTTCATAGGCCCCAGGTTGTGTCCAGCTGTGCGACGCGGAAATAACCGATCCAGATGGATACGGCCCCAGCCAACCGGTGATATATCCATCTCCCCAGTCCCAACAACAATAGCAGGGTTCCTCATCAGGGTCCGTGATCGGTCCGGTCCAGAAGAGGTACTCAACGTTTATGATTCCCTCAGTAGGACCATAGATCACCGGAGGAGACGGACCAAAAAAAATGGTTCCATACAATACAAATGCCATTTCCCCATCAAGGAGATTGGTCCAATACGAAACACCCATGAGGGGGAACCCTTGCACAGCAGCATGAAGCTGATCAGGACTCTGCCCGTTAGTAGACCAGCCCCATTGAGGCGGGCAATCGACTTTCGCCTGGATAACAATCCAATATTTTGTATCCGCTGAGGCATTGAACGGGTGCGGTAAGGTCACATTGTATTCATACGAATCTGTAGAAAAAAGAGTCCCCAGAACCTCAGGAAGGTCATAGAAGGCCAAGGCAGTGGATGAAGGATCCTCCATTCCAGCACCAGTAGGCATAGTTCCTGTCCCATCATCTGCATAAAAGAGAACATAAAAATCACACGGATTCGGCCAGGGTGGACCCGCCCAAAACATCCCCCACCAATGCACTCCCGTTACTTGCATATCTTCTTCAAAAATGAAATCATCAGCCACCTGTGATTGCCATGGGTAAGCCGTATCATATTGTGAGGAATACCCCGACCCATAAAGTGGTGGGTAATTATCCCAAATAACATCATCATTTCTCTCTTCTATACCAGCAGTATTCAAAGCACTCAGGGATGCAAGGCTCTTCAGTAATGGAACAGTGACTGGGAAAACCAAGGCAGAAGCCGTTAGAGTATGACTCACTAAGACGAAGAGGATGACTCCAACAATCAACCATTTTTTTTTCATCTCTTTTCCCCCGGACATCATATTTTCAAATGAATGTTCTCCTATAAAAATATATTCTTGTCTACGAATCAGTTCCAAGTGTTCAATATCATATAAAACATGAAATAATAATAAAAATAAGCGTTGGTTCAATTCGTAAAAAGTTCATTAAAATAAATTTCCTTCGAGCATCATTCAACAATCTCAGATAGCTATATTCTCAAAAAATGAGACGTTCTGGTTGATACGAACCTATTGCGAGGACGACGACAGAATACCCAAAATAGGAATTTCCTCCGTAGAATACAATAGGCAAAGGAATGGTCTCAATATAATATCCAACAAATCCAAGGAGAAGAAATGCAAAAACACCCAAACGCTGCCACTGATCTGGAAAAATACCATCTTTTACATCAACGAGTCCATATACCCCAAGACAAAAAGCACCAAGATCAACCCCAGGTAAATAAACCGGCGGAATCCCATGGATTAAATAATAATGCAATGTGATAGCGTTCCACAGCTGTGTAATTGCATTTGTTCCTAAATTTATATTGATACCAGATTGACCATGTGCTTCAACTTTACAATTTAAATTGACAACGATTCTAGGAAACTCTGTTTTAAGACGGATAAAAAATTCTTGGATACTTGATACATTGATTTTCTGCATCAAAAGATACTGAGTGTACTGTTCCTTTATTCGTTGAACTGATTCGTTTGAAGATAGTATCCCGTAAGTCTTATACACTTCTAATCTCTGATCCATCGATGATGTCAAAGAAAGAGCATGCGTCATTTTAAGATACTGACTTTTTGGAAGGAATATCACGGTTTTCTTAACGACCCCCTCGGGTTCATATTTGTAGCAATAAACCCGAACAAATGTTTTCTCAAGAGATTGATTAAGGGTGACTCTTTCTTGTATTTTCTCAGCGGTGATAATCGGGGAACATGAACTCCCAACAAACAAGAGAATGATGCCGACCACTAACCATACCTTTTTCATGCGAATAACTCCTATATCAAATAATTAGGATTCCGAAGCAGGATGCCAATCGATGTTCATCCATGGAAATAGAAATGTTTTATAATGAATCGGATCCAGATGTTTGATGATCAAGATGAAACCTGGGATAATCTTCGGGAACAGTCGTGCCTTATTCCAGTAATTCCCCGTCCAGCGGTTGAAGAAAGAGTTTTGAACACACGCACAGAGTCGGTTGTTTAGGAAGGTATTCTGAGTGACATTCGCCAGAGTGACCAATTCAAGATACACGCCGATAACGCATTTTTGAATATTATTCCGTGCGATGATACACCCAGAGCAACTGAAAAGGATGATGCCCACACTACAGGAATTAATGTGATTAAAGGAAACCTCTGTGTCTGGAGAACTAATCTGAAGTCCACCATAGTTGATCTCGGTGAGAGTATTGTTCTGCACCCTATTGCGGCGACCTTCGTTAATCCAAACACCCCATTCACAGCCTGAGATGGTATTATTCTGAATGAGGTTCTCCTCTGATTCATCCAGGTACACACCATACCGACAGGCAGAAAAATGACAACGTCGAATCACAGAATCAGTGGTTCCAACAAGTTCGACTCCATGGGAAAGAGAGGAGAACAAAATAATCTTGACAATGATGCGTGTGCAGTTGACAAGAATCACCTGTCCTGCGTAACTGATGACGGCATCAGATTGACCCACAAGGAACACCAAGGGTCGGTTATTCACCGTATTATTGACAAACAGATTTGCCTCCGAGTGAACCTGTACAAAACCCGTGTTCTGAAGAGTGTTTCCTTCAATGATGTTGCCGGTCGCCTGAAACAATGAGAACCCCTCGGTGGCGTTCCCCAACACAGCACTAATCATGTTCGTGGAAACGTGATTGCCCGAGCCACTCAAATAGATACCAATCGGCTGAGTAAATTGATCCATATTCCCAATAATGGTATTCTCACTAATGGAACTGGTAAAGCAGTACGCCAAAATTCCATTCAACCCCGGATCGATGATGTTGTTACGCGCGATCGTCCCACCAGTCGAATTGACGAGGAAGATACCGATTTGTGCATTAACAATAAGAACATCAGTGATTTCCGAATCACTTGCGGTGAAAAGATGAACACCAATGCCACTCCAACCGACGATCCCCGAATGAATCGTGAGGTTCGAAAGTCTCGTATGGTTCCCATAGACATCCACACCAGAGCCATCATTCAGAACAATCGTAAAGTTACTGATGCGACAATCATCCGAGTTGACCGTGATAATCGTAGTATATTCCCCAGCCGTCGAGTTCAGAATCGTAGTGGTACGGTTCTCTCCTAAAAGACAGAGAGTGATATTCACAAAGAGACATTCGAGGTACGGGGCTGAATCATCATACACATAGACAGTGTCACCAGCACTTGCAGTGTTAATAGCGTCCTGAATCTTCGAAAAATTCCCCGGACCAGACCCACCAACGTACAACCAGTTCCCTTGCGATGAGAGTTGAGAGAAGCCTACTGTAGCACTTTCAAACGATGGAACAACGCAGGTCCCAACAAACAAGAAAATGATTCCTAAAACAACCCCTTTTCTAATAAAAAACCTCTGAACCATTGACCTTTCCTCCACATATCCAATTAAAATAATACTATTCTCCTATAAAAATCTGTTCTTTGAAACCCACAAAAACAATGTGATATGATGTTAGAACCACAGATGTACCCTGAGGGTCATAACATTCATATAACGGGAAAAAGATAACAAAACCAGGACTGGAAAAGAGGTGCCCCATGGTGTGGCATTGCAAAAGCTGCAATAGGAATTTTGTCACAGACCCGAAAATACGGGAGACCACCGGGAAAAAACATGAGAAACAAACCATCGAGTTCTGCCCCTATTGTAACTCAGATAAAATAGAAAAAATGACAATGGTGAATAAATAAGATAGAAAAACAAGGAAACACCCTTGATTCCTATCAGAGCAAACATTTTTTATGATATCTCAGGATATAGACTGCTGAGGAGACACTCTGATGAAAAAAAACTTTTTCGTGCTTGGAACACTCAGTATCGTAGGTATTATATTGGTTTTAAGTGGCTGCACCGGTCAGCAAAACAATATCTTTGAATCACCCTCACCGGTCCAGTTCACCGTCGATGACCAACTCCCTGATGCCCGCGTCGGAGAACCCTATAGCTATTCGTTTTGTAACCCGGAATGCCTCGATGAAAACGACCTCTGCGGCACCGAGGCGAACCCCTCGCTCAACCCGATAGGAGGATCCGGACCATACCATTTCCAATTAGACTCCGGCAGCGGATTCCCCCCACTCGGCCTTACTCTGTTTCCAAATGGGTTGCTCAAAGGAACACCCACCGCCTCAGGAACACGAAAATTCACGGTCTGCGCTGTCGACCTCGGTGGTCATCAATGCTGCGTAGAAGTCGCTCTCAGCGTCCTTGAACCACGCATCAACATCACCCCAGACGATGTACTGGTGGAAGGCGAGATCTGTTTTGATGACCCCTGCGAAGTCTCCACCACGGTTCTTGTGAAATCACCGGTCCCCTGGCATATCCAGTATGTCACCGGCTCCGGGACCACCCGATGCTATGACACCGTTGAAGAATTCTCCCGCTACTGGTCCGTCTGCCCCGCGGAAGGACCCGCAGGGGAGACCATGGTAACACTTTCTACCATGATGTACGGCGAAGCCACCCCAAGCTACTACACAGAACCCCTCATCGACAGAGGCTCGGTCATCCGGTTCGAAGCAGTCGATGACATGACCAACTACGCAGAGCTCACCATCGCCCTTGCACTTCCCATCTATCAAGAATAACATCCGCTTTTCTTTCCCTAAAATTCTTCAAAATCCTCTTTAACAAATACAATATTCTTACGAGAAGAAAAAGAAAGATGAGGAAGGTTTTTTATTCATACCCCAACAGATGCTTCACCAGGGGAAACGCAAAAGGAAAGCGTTCGAACAACCACGTCAGGAAAACTGATCCAATGAATGCTGAATCCTTCGGGGTCTGCAGATTCACCGGAATCAAACCGAAATCCGCAGCATTCTCTGTATTCTCTACTCGCACATATCCCGTGAACTCCTTGTTCACATCACTAGGGGCAACGACAGACACCTGCACTGTGACCAATCCATCCTCCGGTGCGAGACCCTGACCATCTAATGGTGAGAACGACCAGGTTCCCCAGGAGAGAGAGGAGGCGTTGATCTTCCAGTTCAACAAAGACCCGTTTTGACCAGAGTTCTGCACCTGAAACGATCCTTGTACCGTCTGTCCGGGCTGCACCGAAGACCAGGTAAGACTCCCGGCACAATCCAGGTTTGGTTCCTCCTCAGAGGGTTCCTCTGGGGGGATATAGACAATCTTGAACACCTGATTCATAAGAGAATTCGGGTACGGGTTCAGATACTGCCAGACGGTCGTCCCTGAGGGAGTGACTTCAAAGAAGTTCCCTTGAACCCCATTACAGATCAAGGTGTTGCCATCCTTCAGGCGTTCCACACCGGAAATCCCATCGCTGTAGAAGCTTGTTGGAGGATTTGCCATGTAACGCCATTGCAGATTCTCCGGACCAAAAGCAGCACCATGCTCAAGGAAATAGTTCCCCTCGGAACTCACTGGAGTGGCGATCTCATCAATTGTTGAGTACTCCCCATCCGGGCGTTCAAATCCGTTATTAAAGATAAGGATGTT
>Ga0113563_10002052_pt1 | contig 11917 bp, 11 predicted proteins | sample Mud3Dept3metaG_FD_80117 | JGI IMG/M metagenome (GOLD analysis project Ga0113563, IMG submission 80117) | Freshwater wetland microbial communities from Ohio, USA, analyzing the effect of biotic and abiotic controls - Mud 3 Core 4 Depth 3... | ecosystem: Environmental > Aquatic > Freshwater >...
CCGGATGAGCAGTTACTGGGGCTTATCCAAGCCGCATTCACCGTCCGATCCCACTATTTCGGCAAGACCGTTCGCCTCCAGATGTTGCAAAATGCCAAGAGCGGGGCCTGCCAGGAAGACTGCTACTACTGTTCTCAGTCTGCGATTTCCACTGCCCCCATCGAGCGCTATAACCTCCTGCCCACACAACAAATGATCGACGGCGCCCGGCAAGCGGCAGCCTCGAAGGCCCAGCGTTATTGCATCGTCATCAGCGGTCGAAGTCCGTTGGACCGTGAAATCGACGAAATCGCCGGAGCCGTCCGCTCAATCAAGGAGGAGATTCCGATCCAGATCTGCTGTTCACTCGGCCTTATGAATGAACAACAGGCCAAGCGACTGAAAGCGGCAGGAGTCGATCGAGTGAACCATAACTTGAATACGAGCGAAGCCTTTCATTCTTCGATCTGTACCACTCATACATTCCAGGACCGACTGAGCACCATCCGGAGTGCTCGAGCGGCAGGCTTGGAAATCTGCTCCGGTGGAATCGTCGGCATGGGTGAGAAGGACGAGGATCTCATCGACCTCGCCATGGCACTCCGCGAAGTCAGTCCGGATTCGATTCCACTGAACATGCTCCATCCGGCGACAGGCACCCCGTTAGAGAACTGCGACAATCTCACGCCGCAACGATGTCTGAAAGTCCTCTGCCTCTTCCGTTTCCTCCACCCGCGCACCGAACTTCGTATTGCCGGAGGCCGCGAACATAACCTCCGCAGCCTACAGCCCTTAGCCCTCTACCCAGCCGACTCCATCTTCGTAAACGGCTACCTCACGACACCAGGCCAGCCAGCCCACGAAGTCTGGAGCATGATCGAGGATCTGGGTTTCAAGATCGAAGTGGACTACCAAGCGGCTGCTGAAAAAGGCCCCCAGCCTCGTTCTCAGTCGCTCGAACCCCTCAACGTACGGCACTGAGTACGCCTCGGCGCCTCCATGTCGACTATGCACGTCGAATGATCACTATTTTTCCCCAACCCCACCCTACCAGAAGGAATAGCAATCCCTGTTCATTCCCACTGCGCGCGTCCAACGAGGGGAGTCCGCGACCGCGCGTTGCGCGAGCACACCATTACAATGACCCTTCCAAGCTTGCTCGTTTTTCCTCTCCCGAGTAGGCGGCCTGGGTTGGTCCTCCACTGCGCACGTCGAACGACCACTGTTTTATCGTGGGCGTTCCGTGAGCAAGGGGACCAACCCAGGCCGCCTACTCCTCCCTTAGCCCCTCCACCACCGGCTGCCGCGCGGCCCAACGTGCCGGGAAGAAGCCGGCTACCAGGGCAGCTGTGAGTGCGAGTCCTACTGCTTGCAGAATCAATCCGGCTGGAACCGTCATCTGAATCGTCCAACCAAAGGACTGTTTATTGATCACGTGGATGAGCAGTAGAGCGAGCAGTAGGCCTCCCGCGACGCCTAGAACTGCCCCGATCAACCCCAGATAGGCCGCCTCCCACAAGACCAATCGCTCCACTTGCCTCGTGCCGGCGCCAATGGCCCGCAACGAAGCAAATTCACGTCGTCGCTCCAACACCGCCGTCACCAAAGTATTGACGATGCCGAGCACGGCCACCAAAACGGCGATGGCTTCAAGGACATAGGTCAATTCGAAGGACCGGTCGAAGATTTCGAGGATCTCTCGCCGCAACTCGTGGTTTCGAATCACCAGCGGTGGAACCGTCATTCCATCAAGCCCCGCGACGTGCATGACAATCGACTGCCGAACTTGTTCTGCATCGGCCCCGGCAGCCAAGTAGATGGAAAACACGTTCACCCGATCATCGCGCCACTCTCGCTGATACCAGGCTCGATCAACCACGATTTTCCCACCGTCGGTCGCATAATCGTAAAAAACCCCTTCAACGGACACAGTCACAGGTCCTGCCGGCGTCGTAATTGAAACCTTGCTCCCCTCCCGAAGCTGTAAGCGAGTTGCGAGCACTTCCGACAGAAGGATGCCGCCTGTGTCGGCGGCTCGTTGCAACGCTTCGGTCGAATCCCCTCGAACCATCCGATACCGGCTGCGCTGCGCATGGAGCCGGAGGTCCCGTGACACCAACGCCACCGGTTGCCCGTCGACGCCGACAGACATTTCCCTGAGGGTATCGACCGCGGCAATGCCATCAATCGACGACAGGGTCGAACGCCAGGTCCCTGGTAAGGCGCGCGACGACTGCCCAACCTGTTTCCCTTGAAGCCACGATTGCGGGGCCACGATGAGATCGGCCATCACGGTCTCATCTACCCAGACCTCGACCGTGTCACGAAAACTACGAACCATGACAGCCACACCGATCATGACCGACAGTCCCACCATCAACGCCGATACCGTTACTGCGTTCCTGCCAGGATGGCGTGCCGCCTGGTCTGCCGCGATATGCCTGAGACTCCCCCCGAGCATCATCGTGCCGTCCGGATGGGAGCGCCGCTGGCGCAGCGCCTGGATACAGAGCGGCGCAAGACAGGAAAGCGCCCCCAACACACATACTGTTGCAAGATAGCCAAAGAGCGGTAGGTCTCCGACCGGCCCCATCAGCGAGCAAAGGCCTGCCAGCACGAACAATACAAGACTGATCCAACCGAACAGGCCCACTCTCAATTGACGAGTCGACTCATAGTCTCCCGGCGCCAAGGCACGGGCAGTCACAGTCCTGCCTGCTTCCACGCTGGGACCCAAGGCCCCGACCATCGAGACGACTGTCCCGAGCAGAACTCCTTTTGCCACTGCCATGAGTGTCACCATGTCCACCGACAGGATCAGCCCGCCCGACGTGACCGGTGCATACAGGTCGGAGATCGTCCGGCTCACGATCGATACCAAACTCCTGGCAAGCCAGACCCCGCCAAGACCTCCCAATAGCCCGCCAAGCAGACCGAGCAAGCCCGCTTCTGCCAGAAACTGGCCTGCGACCCGCCGCTCCGTCATGCCAAGCGCGCGATAGATGCCGACCTCGCGCCTCCGCTGCGCCACGGCAAACGCGATCGTGTTGTAGATCAAGAACGCCCCGATGAGCAGCCCGACCCAGCTCATGACTGACAGGTTGAGTTGGAAGGCCCACACCATGTTCTCGAGCTGCTTTGACCGTTGCGCCGGCCGTTGCGCGACAAGATGGGGAGGAAGAGCCGCTCGCACGGAAGTCACGATATCCTCTGGCGTTCGAGCAGGCGCCGTCACCAACTCGATCCGATCCAACCGCCCGAATGATTGGAACAACAGCTGCGCCGCGGCAATATCCATCACCGCAAGCCGATCCCAGAGTGTCGAACCCTCCGCCTCTGTTTGGATGAGCCCCGCAACTCGTAGCTTGGCTGGACGTCCTCCCGCAGTTACCTCGATGACAGCACCAACCCCCACCTTCAGATCTGCAGCAATCTGACGGCCAAGGTACAGCGTGTCGGGAGCCAAGAGCGCCTCCAGCGCCACATCGGTGTCAGCCTGCGATAGTCGAAACCCGCGCGTTCCAACCTCTGCCAGGAGATCCAGCCCCAAGACCTGAAGCGCTTGGCCACGTGATTCCCCCTGGGCGACCATAACGGATTCTTCAATGACCGGCGCGGCGCTCACCACTCCTTCGATCGCACGGACAGCCGTAATCACCGATTCATCCACTCCGAGATCGTTGCCCACAATTTCCACTGTGGCGGAACCGGCGACTGTCGTGACGGCTTGTTCAAAAGATCGCAGGACCTGAACGTTCGCCGTCCCGATACCCACTGAGGCCAGCACACCCAGGGCCACTCCGGCAATGCTGAGGCAAGCACGAAATGGCCGCTGGAGCGCATGCGCACGGATCAGAGTGAGATGGAGAGACAATAGTTTGTTCATCTGAGACCGAGTGAGCTATTCATCGAATGAATCCTTCGGGCCAGGAACGGAGCCCTGCACAAATCAGCAGTTTCATTTACAGCAATACCCACCTTTGCTAGACTCGCGTGAGTTGAAGATGAGAGGTAACTGATGGGTGCGAGAACTGTTCTGAGCCGAAAAGTCCAGCCGCTACAGGAAGAGATCGATGCCGATCTCCTCACACCTCGGCAGAGTGATATTCTTCGCCTGGTGTCGATCGGCCACACAAACCGCGAGATTGCGGAGGTCCTGGAAATCAGCGTGCGCACAGTCGAAGTACACCGATTCAACTTGATGCGACGTTTGAATGTACGAAATGTTGCACAGCTGCTCAGACGAGCCCTGCAGCTGGGTCTCCTGGCCAAGACGTTCGGCGCCAAGTAGACCTACAGTTCTTTTAGTCTTCCCCGGCAATCCTCCAACTTCGTATAGCCTTTCTTGCTGAGCTGTCCCGCCAGCTCCGTTTCCAGCCGACCGAATACGTTGACCCCTTCCTCGACCAAGACTGTTCCGATCTGCACGGCCGTCGCACCACAGAGCAGATGTTCAAATGCATCCACGCCGCTGACGACTCCCCCGGTCCCGATAATCGGCATGCGTCCTTCGAAAATCTTCCAAAAAGCCCGCACATTGGCCAGCGCCACCGGCTTGATGATCATGCCGCCCAAGCCGCCGAACCCACCCTTCGGCTTGATGACGACTACCTCATGCTCCGGATCGACGACGAGCCCGTTGCCGACCGAGTTAATCAGGTTGAGAAAATCGACCCCGCAACGGCTGATCACGGCTCCCATCGCTGCGTGATGGGCCGGATCGAAGTAGGGAGGCAGCTTGACCCCCATCGGTACCGTAATGACCTTGCGGACCCGTTTCAACAGACGTTCGGATGCTTCTGCATCATATCCAATCTGCGGTTTGCCGGGGATGTTGGGACAAGAGAGATTGACCTCGATCAAGTCGGGCTTCGCCGCGTTGATTGTGGCGGCAATTGTCGGAAAATCGTCTTCACAGAGACCTGCCACACTGGCAATGACCGGCTTGCCGAGCGTTTTCAATTCAGGAATGAGCGAGGCATACACCCTGTACCCGAGATTCGGCAAGCCCATGGAATTGATGGACCCGCCTGGAAATCCATAGTACCGGGGTGTCGGATTGCCGTCGCGAGGCTCCAGCGTCATCGATTTGGTGACGATAGCCCCGGCACGAGATCGACCGAGAGCCAGCAGTTCTTCACGCGTGACACAGAGGGCCCCCGACGCATTCATGAAGCAACTGGGGAATCGCACGCCGGCAATGGTGGTCGAAAGATCCATCACGCCACGACCGTGACAGCGTCATGCTGCGTTCTCGACACGAGCTGCCCGTCCTTCATGGACCAGACATAATCGGCAGCCTCTGCGGCTGCAGTGCTGTGAGTGACCAATAAGATAGTTTGGTGAAAGCGCTCGACGAGCGACCGGAGGAGGACAATGATCTCGGCTCCATGCTGAGAATCCAAATTGCCGGTCGGCTCGTCTGCGAGAAGGATCTGTGGCTGATGCACAATCGCTCGCGCAATTGCCACACGCTGCTGTTCTCCGCCAGAAAGCTCGCTGGGGCGATGGTGTCGTCGCGCCTTCATCGAAACCAGCTCGAGCACATCCTCGACGCGGGCTTGAACCGAGGCACCTCGCTCCCCGCGCAGTAATAGGGGAAAGGCGACATTTTCCGCCGCCGTCAACCCGGGAATCAGATGGAAGGCTTGAAAAATAATCCCGACTGTCTCTCGCCTGATCCTCGTCCAGTCGTCACTCGTAAATTGACTGGTCGACCGCCCTCCAAGGAAGATAGCCCCCGAGGTTGGTCTATCCAGTCCGGCAACCAGATTGAGCAACGTGCTTTTCCCGCATCCACTGGGCCCGATAAAGGCACAGAAGTCTCCCTTCGCCACTTCGATTGTGACCCGATCAAGCCCAGTGATGGTCTCGCCACCCCGCTCATACATTTTCGATACCTGGTCGAATCTCACCATCGCAATCTGCGTCTCCATACTCCAACTCAAAAAATAGACGGGCGGGACGGGTTGATCTGGTTCATCTGGTGTAAACAAGACAAACCGTCCGTTCGAGCCCGTCCCGCCTTTCCTTCTCGTCGCGCATGTCTCGCGCGTCACGTATATCACAACCATTTATACACGGACAACCTTGACAGGCACGGTACTTTCTCTTAGAAGAAACACACACATATGAATTAGATCGCTCGCAGGCTGTTCAGAAAGGCCGTCCAGCAAGGCCGCAGCAAGCGAAGAGGCGAGGCGTACGCTCTGCAGTACGTTGAGCCTCTGAGCGCCGCGAGAACGCCGCTGGCGGCCTTTGTCAACAGCCTGTTAGAGAGTCCCTCTACGATGTTGCGTGACACCACACAGGTTCGACTCACCGGATGGTTCCGCCAAGCCATCAGATTTGTGTTGCCGGTGGAATGCATCGCCTGTGGCCGGTCACTCAGCACGGACCCTGTGCCCTTCTTCTGTGCCGCATGCTGGTGCACCATCCACCCGTTCGAGCAGTCAGCTTGTGCAACCTGCGATCAGCCATTCGTCTCGCAGGCTGCCACAAACTATACGCCAAACCATCAATGCCAGCACTGCCAGGAACAGCCACCGGATTTTCAAAGGGCCTGGACCCTGTTCCCTTACCTTCCGCCACTACGGGAAGCGATCTGCTCGTTTAAATACCGGGGTAAACATACGCTGGCACAGCCACTCGCGCGCCTCATGATCAGCGCTCTGCCAAGCGGACTCGATGTCGACGTGATCCTTCCTGTGCCCTTGCACCCCACCCGCTTACGCGCCAGGGAATTCAACCAGTCTCTGCTGTTAGCCGATCAGCTCGGACGGTATTTGGCCCTCCCGGTTTCAGCCACAAACCTCGTCAGAACCGCTGCCACCGAGCCCCAAACCACGTTAACGAGGCAGGCGCGGTTGCAAAATCTGAAGAAAGCCTTTGCCGTCCGAAGGCCACGAGACATCGCTGAGAAACGTGTCCTCCTCGTAGACGATGTGTTCACCACTGGTACGACGCTGAACGAATGTGCGAAGGCCCTACGAAAAGCCGGCAGCGGACCAGTCTTTGCCCTGACGCTGGCCAGAACTGTTGATACGGATCTGGTGCCGGACCGCCACCTTGCTGAGCAAGCGGCACCGCCACTGACAACCATAGGAATATGATCGATGCCTCTGTACGAATATCGCTGTCTCGACTGTAAGAAACGGAGCACAATCCTCGTAATGAGTCTGGCTCATCAGGCGCCGGCAGCCTGCTCCCATTGCACGAGTGCTCGGGTGGAGCGAATCCTGTCACGATTTGCCTCGCCGAAATCCGAAGAGGCTCGCCTGGAGGCCCTGGCAGATCCCGGTCATCTGGCGGGGCTCGATGAAAATGACCCGAAGAGCATGGCCAGATTCATGAAAAATATGGGTGAGGAGATGGGGGAAGATCTTGGTGACGACGTCTTAGAGGCGATGGAATCCGGCGAAGCCGGTGGCATGGAATCAGATGGCACTGACAGGCAATGACTTGAATTGTCATATATTTTCACTTGACAGATCGTGGCAATTTCCCTACCCTGGCGACTGTATCCGAAGCCTCGTGAGGCGTATGGACCCCTATCAAGTCAGGTTCTTCAATGGCCAGAAAGCCCAAGAGCGAGCTGATGACGGCGGAGGAGACCTGCCTCTATCTCAAGATTACCCAGCGTACGCTCTATCGTTACCTCAGGAGTCGCCAGATTCCCGCTTTCAAGCTAGGAAAAGAATGGCGCTTCGTACGCTCGGATCTCGAACAGTGGATTCGCGGTCGCACCAGAACCACGCTGGCGTCGTAAAGGAAAGGCTCCATTGATGTTCGCCGGGGAATACCTCTGCAAAGTAGATGAGAAAGGACGATTTATTGTCCCCTCGCCGATCCGGGAACAGGTCGAGTCGGAGGGACAGGCTGTCGTCTTCCTGAAAGGGCCGGAAGAATCGACGCTCATCTACTCGATGAAAGAATGGGAAAAAGTCCTCGAACGGACGAAAACCACCCTCGACGAGGACCAGAGTCGGCTCTTCATGCACTTCGTTGTATCAGAAGCCGGGACATCGGAACTCGATAAGGCCGGTCGCATCCTCATTCCAAGTCGACTCAGAAAAGTTATTCCGTTAGACGAAGACCAGGAAATCATTCTGGTTGGCTTATATCATCGCATGGAGATCTGGAATCCGAGCACGTGGCGACGCTATATCTCCCAATCTGAAGAGCGGTATGAGCAGAACATGTCGAAGATCCTCAATCTCCTCTAAACTTACACGCATGCCTACGTTCCGGCGCCCCCCCCGATTTCCTTCTTCTCCTCGAGCTGTTCGGCTGGCCTCCTACCGAAGCCCTGATAAAAGAGTTGCGGTAATGCGTCTCCCCCTCAGAACGACGCCGAGTTCCCGCATGCCTGCGTCCCCATCTTTACACACACCGATCGGGAACCACGCGGTAGCCTTGACGCTCCCGGTGCCTCCCAGCGTGAACCATCAATATGCAACGGTGAACGGCCGGCGATTGATCTCTTCGGCTGGTCGCGCCTATAAGGTTCAGGTGGGGCAACTCGTGTGGTTGAAGCTGGCTCAGTCTGCTAACCGGGCTCACCTACTTGCGCGACTCCAATCGGAGTGGCTCGCCCTGTCCATCCAGTTCTTTTTCACCTCGGCCCTACGACGGGACGTCGACGGCGGACTCAAGATCGCACAGGATGCTCTCTGTGAGGGACTCGGCATCAACGATAACCGCATCGTTGAAATCCACCTCTACAAGTACATTGACAAAGACAACCCCCGCATCGAAGTGCATCTCACACCGACATCCAGGTCCTAGCCCCCACGCTGTACAGCAGTTCGATCAAAAATGCGGAGCCCAGGGGGAAACCCTCACCTATTCATACCGGAGAGCTTCGATAGGATTCAGCCGAGAGGCCTTGCTGGCAGGATACAGCCCGAAGAACAGGCCGACTGCGAGTGAGAAAAAAAACGCGATCCCGATGACGTTACCGGAAATGATGGTCGGCCAACCGGCAATCAGCGTCGTCAACTTGGTCCCGGCAATGCCGAGTACGATGCCCAGCGCGCCTCCCACCAGGCTCAAGGTTACGGCCTCGATCAAGAACTGCATCATGATATGCCGGCGTTTAGCTCCCACCGCCATGCGGACTCCGATCTCTCTCGTCCGTTCTGTCACAGAGACAAGCAAGATATTCATGATCCCGATCCCGCCAACTAACAGGGACACGGAGGCAACCGCAAATAACATCATCGTCAAGGTTTCGCTCGCACCCTCCTGCACCTTCCCGATATCAACCTGCGTCCGGATCGTGAAGTCGTCGCTCTGATCGGCCTGAAGCCGGTGCCGTGCCCGTAACACTTCTCGAATTTGCTCGGCGGCCATCGGCAAGTCATCAACCTGATCTGTCGAGCCAAACATCGCCCCGACGGACCCAATAAACGACGTCCCGAACACCTTGCGTTCCGCTGTGCTGAAGGGAATGAACACCACATCGTCCTGATCGGCCCCTTGTGCCGACTGGCCTTTCGGCGCAAGAACTCCAATGACACGGAACGGCACATTTTTGATCCGAATCACCGCCCCCACCGGTTCTTCGCCTGGCTCAAACAAATTCTCCACGACTGTTTGACCGATGAGTGCCACTCGAGCAGCACTCTCCAAATCCGCCTGGGTGAAGGGACCACCACTCGTATAGGACCAGTCCCGAATGGTAAGGTAACTGGGCGAGATGCCGTTAATCGTCCCGTTCCAGTTTCGGTTTCCATATACGATTTGCATCACATCACGCTTGGCCCAGGCTGTATCAGCCAGCAAGGGAATGCGTTTTTTCAGGTCCAATGCGTCGGACACGGTAAGGGTCACCCCGCTCCCCTGTGCTCCCCGTACCCCGCTTGCGGAGCTTACCCCGGGGAAAATCACGATGACGTTCGTACCCATTGTCGCGATCTGTGCTTGCACAGCACGCTTGGCGCCCTCGCCGATACTCACCATCGCAATGACGGCGCCCACGCCGATGACGATCCCGAGCATCGTGAGGCCAGCACGCATTCTATTGCGAGCCAGGATCCGCAACGCGGTGAGAATCGTGAGCCACACAAACGCCGACATTTAGCCCTCATTACTCATGACGGTTCGTCGCGAAATCGCGGAGCCGCGGCGCGAGACCAGCGCGCGGAGCCGTGAGGATCCGATGCGTACTCGTGCAGTACGGTGAGGGGCCGAGGGGCGAGCCCGCTGGCCGAAGGCTCGTCGTAGCAGCGGATCGGCGATTGTAGTAGAAGCGTTCATGATTAATGCGGGCTATACCCCAACCGTACTGGACGCTGGCCGCGGTTTGGTCACGCGGTCGCTTAACACTTGTCCGTCTTTGATCACAATCTCGCGGGCGGCATAGGCCGCGACATCCATCTCGTGGGTCACCAGAATAATCGTAATCCCTTCGTCGCGGTTCAGTGTTTCCAGGATCTTCATGATTTCCTGGCTCGACTGGGTATCGAGGTTGCCGGTCGGCTCATCGGCGAGTAGCAACGAGGGCGACGTGACGAGTGCCCTCGCGATCGCCACACGTTGTTGCTGCCCTCCGGATAATTGGGTTGGATAATGGTGTTCTCTGCCCTGCAGCCCCACTCGCCCGAGCGCCGCTGCGGCCTGCGCCCGTTGCTCTGTGAGCGTGAGCCCCCGATAGAACAGGGGGAGCTGCGCATTTTCGAGTGCGCTGGTTCTGGGAATGAGATTGAAGCTCTGAAAAACGAACCCGATCTGCTGATTGCGAATCCCGGCCAGCTGATCAGGCTTCAGGTTGCCCACCTCAATCCCGTTCATCCGATAGTGTCCCCTTGTCGGTTGGTCAAGGCAACCCAGAATATTCATCAAGGTGGATTTCCCTGAACCGGAAGACCCCATGATGGCGACGAACTCACCCTGCTCAATCGTGACACTCAGGCCGCGCAAAGCTTGGACTTCCACGTCGCCGACCCGATAGATCTTCCACACATCCTTGCATTCGATCAGCGCAGCCATCGGCAACCCTCGATCTAATCTACTCTCTTCTCCATCACCACAAAAACTGGGCAGGGTCTGGGTGCTTTCTTCTGCGCGCGTCCAGCGAGCACATTCCGATCGTGCGCGCTGTGCGAGCACAGAAAGTGCCCGCACCTTGCCCAGTTTCCCTACATTCCTCGATTGCGCGAGGAGCCCCGTTGTCCGCCACTCCCGAAGCCTGGAGGCAGATCGCTTCCACTCCGCTCGCCTTTTGGTCGGTCAAGACCTACGACGACCGGGGTACCTTCCGACAACTCCTGCGACACAATTTCTGTTGCCAATCCATCGGAAATTCCAGTTTGAACACGGATGGGCTCGAGTTCCCCGGACAATCCTTGTTTCCACACTGTACGACTTGGCGCCACGACCCCTCTGCCAGCTGCCGCTGTCTGCTCTCCCCCCTTCTCTTTGGCTGGCTTACCGCTAGGCATAGAACGATCTCCCTGGCCCGCTGACGGAGGAGTGAATCGCAATGCGGCATTCGGCACTTTGAGCACGTCGTCTCGTTGAGCCACTACGATGGAGACATTCGCCGTCATCCCCGGCTTCAGGCGAAGATCCTCATTGTCGACGCTGACCACCACGTTATAGGTCACCACATTTTGCACGTTGATCGGCGCAAGGCGCACCTGACGGATCATGCCGGCAAATTGATGCCCTGGATACGCGTCAACCGTGAAGGTCGCCTCTTTCCCTTCGGTGATTCCTCCAATGTCCGACTCACTCACATTGGTATCGACTTGCATCTTGGTCAGATCGAGCGCGATCAAAAAGAGGTTCGGTGTGGCAAAGCTGGCTGCGATCGTTTGACCGACCTCCACGTTTCTGGCAACCACGATTCCGTTCACCGGCGAGCGAATAACGGTATACTTCAAGTCCAACTCTGCGGCATTCAGCACTGCCTCGGCTTGCTTGACTTGCGCTC
>Ga0113563_10002053_pt1 | contig 11912 bp, 8 predicted proteins | sample Mud3Dept3metaG_FD_80117 | JGI IMG/M metagenome (GOLD analysis project Ga0113563, IMG submission 80117) | Freshwater wetland microbial communities from Ohio, USA, analyzing the effect of biotic and abiotic controls - Mud 3 Core 4 Depth 3... | ecosystem: Environmental > Aquatic > Freshwater >...
GCCGAGTTTCATCCGCAGGAAGGTGCTTGTCGTGTAGCGGGTTACCCCCTCATAATAATTTACCACCAGGTCTTTCACCATGTCCGTGTACTCATCCACCAGCTCGGGCAGGATGTTGAAGTTGTCGTAGTTGACAAAGGTGTAGACCTTCCGGCCCAGGGGCGCCAAGGTTTTTTCCACCAGGGATTTGATCTTCTGGACCTGCTCCCGGTTTTTGATATAGAACCCCTCGAAATTCACAAAGAATAAATTTTCGGCGGGGCTGTAAATCAATCGTTCTTCGAGGGGCAGAGAAAGCAGGTCTTCTTTCAAGTTCATGGGTTCCGGGCAGAAGATACGGGCATCCATCAGGCGGGGATTGTGAATGACCGGCTTGAAATCCATCTGGGCCAGGATATCTCTTTCCAAGTCGACTCCGGGGGCGATTTCGATGAGTTCCATCCCGCGGGGGTTAAGCTGAAAAACGCAGCGTTCCGTGATGTAAAGAACCGACAGGCCCTTTTCGGCGGCATATTTTCCGCTGAAGGTTACTTGTTCAACCATCTTCAAAAATTTTCTCTCTTTTCCTTCCTGAGCGATCTTGAGCTTCCCCTGTTCGACGACGACTTTCAGTTTCCCGGCCGTGAAAGTTCCCACGAAGACGATTTTCTTGGACCTCTGGCTGATGTTAATAAATCCGCCCGGTCCTGTAAAGCGGGGACCGAATTTGCTCACATTCAGGTTTCCGTGTTGATCGGCCTGGGCCAGGCCCAGGATGGCTACGTCCAGTCCACCTCCGTCGTAAAAATCGAACTGATAGGGCTGGTCGATGAGCGCTTCCATATTGGTGCCTGCGCCAAAATTCAGGCCGCCAGCCGGAATTCCTCCGACCACACCGGGTTCGGCGGTTAGGGTGAGCAGGTCTAATATTTTTTCTTCATTCGCCACCTGGGCAACTCCTTCGGGCATGCCGATGCCCAGATTTACCACCATATTGGGCTTGAGCTCAAAAGCCGCTCTCCGGGAGATGATCTTTCTTTCGCTCATCTCCATGGGGGGGATGGATTGCACAGGGACTTTGATCTCGCAGCTGAAGGCCGGGTTGTACGGGGTGGCAAAAGTCTGCCAATGATTTTCCGGCCGGCTGAGGACCACGCAATCCACTAGGATCCCCGGAATCTTCACATTCCGCGCGTTCAGCGTGCCGACCTCGGCTATCCTTTCGACCTGAACAATAACGAACCCGTTGGAGTTTTTCGCCGCCATGGCGATGGCCAGGGCTTCCTGGGTCAAAGCCTCCTTTTCCATGGTGACGTTTCCGTTGGTGTCCGCGGTCGTCCCCCGGATCATCGCCACGTTGATGGGGAAAGCTTTATACAGAAGATAGTCCGATCCCTCGAGCTGAATGACCTTGATTAGGTCTTCCCCCTCGCTCTTAGTCAGCTCATTCAGTTTCCCGCCGTCATTCCGGGGGTCGATATAGGTGCCCATGCCCACCGTCGTGATGGTGCCCACCTTATGAGCGGCGATGTCCCGGAAGAGGTGGGAGATGACCCCCTGGGGAAAATTGTAGGCCAGGATTTTATTCTCGCGGATCAGTTTCTGCAGTTTGGGGGCCAGGCCGATGTGCCCGCCGACGACCCTACGCACGAGTCCTTCATGGCCCATGTGATTCAGGCCCTTTTCAGCGCCGTCTCCCTGGCCGGCGGCATAGACCAGGGTCAGGTTTCGCGGCTTTCCAGTGGCCAAAAAATGTTTTTCCAGCTTGAAGGCGATTTCTTCGGCAAAACCGGCCCCCACAAAACCGCTGGTGGCCACCGTATCCCCGTCCCGGATAACTCGAACGGCCTCCTCTGCACTGACGATTTTTCCTTTCTTAAGCCGGGGATGCTGAAAGGTGGATATCATGGGATGGGATATTTCTTTTCCATGCTTGGTTTCTTCCATGAAGGACCTCCGGGTATCGGGTGGTTTTGAAGGGCAAATTTGCTGAGTGAATTCCAAAAGGAGAATGAATCAGGACGGCAGGCTATGCTGCCCGGCGGGCTTTTCCCCGCCGGGCTCAAAAGATTGTTTCGAGAAGTGAATGCTCAAATCTCTCCCAGGGTGATGTCCGTCTCACCCTCCGGCAGGGGAATGATGTACACAGGTCTGCGAATGCGGTGTAGAACTTGTTCGGACACGCTTCCCAGGAAGGCATGTCCGATCACCCCCTTGCCGTGGGTTCCCAGGATGACTACGTCTGCATTCATTTCCTCGGCCTTACGGAGGATTTCCGCCGCAGGGCTTCCGTAGACCACGTCGACGGAAACCACCTTTTTGAGGGTTTTCGGGTCTCTCTTCAACTCCTTTTCGGCGAATTGGCGGAGCCGTTCGCGGATCCGCCCGATCATGTCCTCCCCCATTTCTTTTCGCATCTGGCGGATTTTTTCCTCGCCGATAAACTGGGTGATCAGTCCCTCGGCGGCGGACGGCAAGGCTTCCATTACATGGAGAATGTGAATTTTGGCGTCGTGCTTCTGAGCGGAATTCACGGCGTAGCGGAACGCATAAGCCGAGTTCTTGCTCAGGTCCGTGGCATACAGGATGTTCTTAATTCTCGGAATCATGGGTTTTCCTCTTTTTCAATTTTAGGCATTTTAGGCACTTCGAATTTTAGGCATTCTTACTCTCTATTTCCCCAGCATCGCATTGGGCAGCCAAACGACGACCTCGGGCCAATAGGTACAGAGCAAAACGCCGATGAACTGGAGGATCAAGAAGGGAAGGACTCCCCGGTAGATGTGGTTGATCTTGATCCCTTCCAGGCCCATCCCGGAGAGGTAAAAGAGGGCATACCCGAAGGGAGGAGTCAGGAAGGACATTTGGAGGTTGATGGCCAGCATGGCCGTAAACCAGAGGGTATCAAAACCGAGGGCCTTGGCAATGGGCAAGAAGATGGGAAAGGTGATCATGATGATCCCGATCCAGTCGATGAAGCAGCCCAAAATGATGTAGATAATCTGCATCATCCAGTAGGTACCCCATTTTCCCAGGCCCAATCCCAGGATGGCGTCAACGATTGCCTTTCCGCCCCCCTGGGTCAGGAAGACGCCGGTGAAGGTGGTGGCCCCGATCAGGATAATCATCACCATGGTCACGGTTCTGCCAGTTGAGAAAACCGTGTCTTTAAAATTCCTCCATTCGAATTTGCGGTAAACGATGATCATTATAAAAGAGGCGGCAGACCCCACCCCGGCCGCTTCCGTAGGGGTGGCCACGCCGAAGAAAATTGCCCCTAAAACCGCAAAAATAAGGGCCAGGGGGGGAAGGGCGAATTTTAGGGAATCTATGATTCTCTTGCTGACCGGGATCTTATCCAGTTCTTCCCTGGGAATGGCCGGGCCCATTTCGGGGTAGATCCAGCAGACTACGGCGATGTAGATCATGTAGAGGATTCCCAATAAGACCCCCGGGAAGACACCGGCCATAAGGAGTTTGCCTGCCGACTGCCCCGTCTGGTCGGCCATCATCACCAGCATGATGCTCGGCGGAATGAGAATCCCAAGGCTTCCCCCGGCGGCCACCATGCCCATGGTCAGCTCTTTGGAGTATCCGTAGCGCAGCAAGAACGGCCCGGCCAGGAGCCCCATGGTAACCACCGAAGCCCCGATGATCCCGGTGCAGGCCGCAAAGACGATGCAGACCGCGATGACCGCCAGCCCCACCCCGCCCCGTATGGGGCCGAATAGGACCCGGAGAGCCTTAAAGAGCTCGTCGGCCACCCCCGACATAGTGAGGAAGTTGCCCATGAGGATAAAAAGGGTAATGGCCACCAGGACGAAGTTGTCCATGGTCCCGTAAATCCGGGTCATAACCATGCCGAAGAAGTTCCATCCCTGGGTCATAAGCCCGAAGAGAACCCCCACGCCCCCCAGGACGAAGGCCAGGGGATGGCCCATGAAAAGAAAGATGACCAGAACCACAAACATGGAAACGGCGATGAATTCCGGGCTCATATTTCCTCCCCCGTTTTCAAGAAGATCGCCTTTTTGATCACTTCGGATATTCCCTGGATGAGAAGGAGAAAAGCCGTGACGGGGATAACTGTTTTAGCGGGATACAAGGGGGGAGCCCAGGTGCTCCAGGAAGTCTCCCACGTGGCCCAGGAATCTTTGGCGAAGTCGATCCCGTGATAAAGAATCACGATGATGAAAGGGAAGAACAGGGCGAAGTAACAGATGAGATCAAGGATTACCTGGGTCCTTTTCGAACCGCGCATTACGAAAAGATCGATGCAGACATGGGACTTGTGCAGAAGCCCGTAGGCCGCCACCAGCATGAAGTGGGCCCCGAATAAAAAGTTGCTCAGCTCGAAAGTCCAGATCGTGGGGGCGCCGAAAAACCGGCGGGTAATGACCTCGAAGACGATCAGGACCGTCAGGGGAATTACCAGCCAGGCGAAAAGCCTTCCTGTCCAGTCGCTGATACCGTCGATTTTTTTAGCAAAGGCAATCCATTTGTTTTTGGCCATCGTTGAATCCCTCTTTGAAGAAGCAATTGCGCTATCAGAAAGCTGCTGTCAGTTTTAAATCCCCCCCCTTTGACAAAGGGGGGGGATTTGCCTCGCAGATGACATCCTCAAAAACTACTTCAACCCCGGAAGTTTCGGGATCGTGAAGAGATTTCGTCCCTGAGCAAAGGGTTCCTGTTTTTCCCGGGTGACGCTAAAGTCCTTCAAGTACTGGAACTGGGAAAGGGCCACCTTCAGCCAGTCAGGGTTTCTCTTGGCTTCATCCAGCAGGTATTCCCAGGAATACGCCTCCAGGATTTTCAGGTCGTCATAGGGCAGCTTGAAGATCTGGGTCCCGGCCTTCTTGAACTTCTCGATGGCGGCGGTATTGTCCACTTCGTACCAGCTGCTCATGTAGGCCACATTGGCCTTGGCGGCAACATCAATGATCCGCTTGAATTCTTCGGGAAGTTTGGCCCAGGCATCCTTGTGGATCATGAGTCCGCAAAGGGAAGACGGCTGATGCCAACCCGGCCCGATGTTAAACTTGGTGACTTCCCCGAAGCCCATGCCCCAGTCGCAGGAGTCGCTGTTGAATTCGGCCCCGTCAATCGTTTTCAGCTGAAGGGCCTGATAGATTTCGGCCCCCGCGAGCATGACCTGGGAGGCCCCCAATTTCTGGAGCATGTAGCCCTGGGCTTTCCCTGACATTCTCAATTTCTTCCCTTTGTAATCGGCCAGGCTCTTGATGGGCACGTTGGTCCGGATTCCCGATTCCATGGGAGTCACGAAGTGCATGATGTAAACCATGTTGAATTTGCCGTACATGTAGTTGTATATGTCCCTGCCGCCGGCATGGTAGTACCAGTTGATGTAATCGTATTGACAGAGACCCATGGGATAAGACCCTAAAAGGTCAAAAGCGGTGTTCTTGCCCGCCCAGTAGTTCGGCCATTCCCCGCCGATGGGGAAATTGCCCTTGGAGATAGCGTCGAAGACTTGGTTGGGGGGGACCAATTCCGGGGCCGGGTGAAGGGTAATCTTGAACCGGCCGCCGCTCAGTTCGTTGACCAGTTTGACAAAGTTCTTATCCCCTTCGATCAGGTTAATCGCCGGGGTCCAGGTGGAAATCATCTTCCATTCGATGGGCTTGGCCTGGGCCATGGCCATACCGGTCAGGAAAGCAACCATTGCGAAGCTGATGAACAGCACTCCGAAAACCTTTTTCATGTCCGACCTCCTTCTTTCTAATTTTTAATAACTTCCGGGCTTGCAGTTCTTCCGAAAAACATCTGAAAATTCCGGACGACCACCTCCTCCCTGTTACAGGACCTCAAAATTACTTCTGAACCGTTGCGCCTGGTCAAAAATCAATTCTTATTTTGCAAAGGAAGGGACATATTCCCTTGCATGTTGAAAAAGGGTTAGAATGTTTCCAAGGGGTACATCGGGCTGAATATTGTGGCAGGAGGATAGAACGTATCCTCCCCCCTCGCCCATTCCTTCCACGAGATCTTCAACCATCCTTTTGATATCTTCCACCGAGCCGAAAGGAAACGTTTTTTGAGCATCCGGCCCGCCCCAGAAGGCAAGACGCTTCCCGTATTTTTTCTTCAATTGAAAAGGATTCATGCCCGCCGCCGAGGGTTGAACCGGGTTCAGGATATCGACCCCGATCTCGATCAAGTCCTCGATGATCCTGGCCACCGATCCGCAGGTATGCAGCAGGAGCTTGGCGGGGGACATTTCATGCACCTGGCGGAAAAATTTCTCATGGCGGGGCTTTATGAGCTGAACGTACTTTTCATAGCTCATCTGCAGCGCCGTTTGCGCCCCCAGGTCATCGGCGCAAATGACGATATCCACATCCTGCCCGACCTCTTTCAGCTCGTTCCTCGCGATCCGGAGGGTGACCTCGAGGATGGCGTCGAAGAGGGCCTCGAGCTCTTTCGGATTGAGCAGGATGTCGCAGAACCAGTCCTCGAATCCCCGCAAATATTGACTGATGTGGACAAAGGGGGCAGGAAGCGTCAAGACGGACGCACAATCCGTGTTTTCCCGGATCCACTTTACCCTATCCTTGAGACCGCGCAGCAGACCGGGATCATCGGGGTCCGGCCAGGGGTATATCACGATGTCGGCAACGGTGATTTTTCCCGATAGGGGGAACTCGGTTTGATCGTAGTAAAAGCTTCCCTCGGGATGAACCCGAACAACCCCCCAGGCATCCCGGTACTTACGGGGTCCCAGCTCCTCTCCCACCCCCTTGGTAGGCCCTCCGGGAAATACTGCGCGGGTATCGATATCCAGAGCGCGGAGAATCTGCTCATCCACGTTGACGACCCGCATCATTCGATCGCACAGCCTGTCTTCCGCTTCGATACCGAAATACTTTTTGACTTTGTGATACGCCTCGACCACCAGGCTTGAATCCCTCGTTCCGCCCAGATCGAGGGGCACCTTGTCCGGCTGCCGATGGGAAACAGCCGCCAGAACCCGCTCCCGATGTGTCATGAAAAATCCCCTATCCCCTCCGAAAAAATCCGCCGGATCCCCGTTGCTCAATAGGTTTTAACCATGCCCCCGTCGAACAGGAGATCTCCGCCGATCAGGTATCTGCCCAGCCAGGAAAAGCCCAGGGTGAAGAGGTTGCCCACTTCGATGGGGGACATCATCTCTTTGACCTGGGAGCGGCCCATCATCACCTCGCGAACCACCGCTTCCGGGGTGATGCCCCGCTGCTTTGCCTGTTCCGGGATCTGTTTCAGGGCCAGAGGGGTTTTCACAAACCCCGTGCTCACGCTGAAAGAGCGGATCTTCCCTTCACCCTCGGCGGCGATGGACTGGGTCAAACCCCGGAGGGCGAATTTGGTGATGTTGTAAACGGGCTTGTTCTTGGTCACCATATGCCCGTGGACGGAGGACATGTTGCCGATAGCCCCGATTCCGTCTTCGCTCTTTTTCATGTGGGGGATGCAGAGCTTGGAGAGGAAGAAGGGGGCCCGGACCATGATCCTCTGCATGAGATCATACTTCTCCATGGGAAAATCTTCAATGGAATTAATATGCTGAATGCCGGCAATGTTGGCCAAATACTTTATGGTTCCGATCTGGGCGGCCCTCTGGACGATTTTTTCGATGTCTTCATCTTTGCTTAGATCGGCGGGGAAAAAGATGACCCATCCCCCTAATTCCCGGGCGGTCTCCACGGTTTCCCTGCCGCGGGCTTCATCCATGTCGGTTCCCAAAACCGTCAGGTCGTTCACCGAGAGGGCGACAGCGGTGGCCCTGCCAATTCCACTGGCGGCCCCGGTCACGATGGCCACATTCTGGGGTTTGAAATATTTATCTTTGGCGATCAAGATCTCATCTTTTTTTATTTTGGGCTCATTGATGTCAAAGGCCTGATTTGCCCCCATTGAGAATCCCTCCATTCCAAAAGATTGAACGAAAAAGAATAAAGGTTTGAGGTACTCCGATGCGGCTTGGTAAATTCAACGGATTAACAAGGAATGGTGATACCGGGTAAATTCTGGAGATATGGAGGCAAAAAACAAGCCATAATTGAGGTTAATCCAAAAAACGATTCAAGGGCTTGATTTAAATTATTATTTTTATTAATAAAGGAATATGATAAATTAATGATTATGTATAAATAAATCTACATATTAAATTTAATATTTATTTGTTAAATTGTAATACTGAATAATTTTAATAATTAGCATTTTTTATATATGTAGAAATATTTCTACATAATTAAGCATTTTTTAAAGGTATTTTAAATTTTTTCAGTTTTTTGTAGAGTGAGGTCCTGTGGATACCCAACATTCGAGCTGCTTTGTTCTTATTATCCTTGGACATCCGAATCGTGTGAAGAAGGATTTCTTTCTCCACATCTTCCCGCAGCCGCTTCAGCACTGTTTCTTCAAACTTGGGAGATTCCTTGCCCATGCTCTGCAGGATAATAGGGAGGTGACGCGGGAGAACCGTATCCCCATCCATGGTGTAAAGAATTCGTTCCAGGATATTGGCCAGCTCCCGCACATTTCCCGGCCAGTAATAATTCTGAAATATTTCCAACACTTCAGGAGATAGAAGGACCAATTTGGTCCCTTCCTCCTTCTGAAACTTCCGGATGAGGTGTTCGGAGATCAGGGGAATGTCTTCCTTTCTCTGGCGCAGGGGGGGGACCTGTAGGGGAAGCACGTTGAGCCGGTAATAAAGGTCCTTTCGGAAGGAGCCCTGTTCGACGAGGCTTTCGAGGTTCGCGTGGGTGGCAGCGATGAGGCGGAAATCGCTACGGGTCATGCGGGTCCCGCCGACCCTTTCCATTTCCTTTTCTTCCAGGACCCGAAGAAGCTTGGGCTGCATCTCCAGGGGCAGGTCGCTGATTTCATCGAGAAAGATCGAGCCCTGGTGGGCCAGTTCGAATTTCCCCGGTTTTCCCTTGGCTCCCGCCCCGGTAAAGGCTCCTGGTTCGTACCCGAAGAGCTCCGATTCCAGGAGGTCCTTGGGAATGGCCGCGCAGTTGAGCCGGATGAAAGGATAAATCCGGCGGTCGCTGGCATAATGAATGGCGTGGGCGAAGAGCTCTTTCCCCGTTCCGCTCTCTCCCAGAATAAGCACCGGGGCATTGATCTGGGAGGCTTTAACGGCAAGCTTCTTCAGCTCCACCATCACCGGGCTTTGTCCGACGATGTTCTCGATGGTGTATTTTGACGACCGCAGGCTCATCAGTTCTTTCTCGTAAAGTTCGACTTTGGACTCCAGAACGTTGAGCTTTTTGGCCAGGGCCTGCACGTCGCGAACATCTTTAAACATGACCTGCCCGTAAACAAACATCCCCTGTCCGTCGATCCGGACCGGGATGCGCTGCACCACCATGTCCTGGCCCATGATCCTGTGGGGGTGGTTGATCTCCGCCACCCCGGTCTCGGCTACGATGTGCATACGGGAGTTTTCCACGACCTCCAGGCACTGCCTTCCCACCGCTCCCCGGGGATCGATGCCCAGGAACTGGCCGTAGGTCTTGCTGAAAAATACAATTCTACCCTTCTCGTCAGTGATCATGACCCCGTTCTGGACAACGTCCAGAATCGTTTCGTAGAAATGGACTTTTTCCTGCAGCTTTTTAATTTCTCCGGGGTCCATATTATCTCTCCTTAGCATGGCAAAGGCGAAAGGGGAAAATCTTCTTTTTCTATGAGGCACTTTTGCCAATGCAGAATGCGGATTGCGGAATTCGGAATTTAAGAAGAAGAAGGAAACAAATCAGCTCCCTGAAGTCCTGTTTATCCGTGTTCATCCGTGTCCAATTCAATCTTTTGTCTTTAGGTCTTTTGCCAAAATAAAATCTGCGTTCATCTGCGTCCCATAAATCATCTTTTCGCTTTTTTCCCGATTTCCATCTTCCTTAATTCTCGGCGCATGATCTTTCCGGTTGTGGTCATGGGCAGCTCTTTCACAAATTCGATCTCCCGGGGGTATTCGTGGGCGGCTAAGCGGGTCTTTACGAAGTTAGCTATCTCCTCCTGCAGAGCGGCGCTCGGGGAAACGTCCGGTTTTAGGACGATAAAAGCTTTGACGATCTCCCCCCGAACCGGGTCCGGAGCGCCGATGACCGCTGCCATGGTGACTGCTCGATGTTTCAGCAGGCAGTCTTCGATCTCCGCCGGGCCGATGCGGTAGCCTGCGCTGGTGATCACGTCATCCTTGCGGCCCACGAACCAGAAGTACCCGCCTTCATCTTTTTTGGCCAGGTCGCCGGTACAGGACCAGTCTTTGATAAATTTATCTCTGGTCGCCTCCGGGTTTCTCCAGTACTCCAGGAACATGACAGGGTCGGGCCGCAGTATAGCAACTTCACCCACCGTCCCTGGAGGAACCACATTCCCCTCTTCATCGATTACCTCAACCCGGTGGCCGGGGATGGCCTTTCCCATGGACCCCCGTCGCACCTGCATGATCTCGGCGCAGTTCCCGATGACCAGGTTCACCTCGGTCTGTCCGTAGAACTCATTAATGGTGAGGTCCATGAACTGTTTTCCCCAGTCGAGGAGCTCCTCTCCAAGAGTCTCTCCCCCGCAGGCAATGGTCCGCATCCGGTAGTCGTAGCGGGCTTTCGGGTCTTTCACCTGACGCATCATCTTGAGAGCCGTAGGGGGCATGAAAGCGTTGCGGATGCCGTATTTGGCGATGAAGTAGAAGGCCTGCTCGGGGTCGAATTTCTTGGCCCGGTAGGCCACCACCGGAATTCCGTGGTGCCAACTGGGGAAGAGGACATCGATCAACCCTCCGATCCAGGCCCAATCAGCGGGAGTCCAATAAAGGTCTTCTTTTTTAGGAAAGAAGTTATGAAAGAACTCAACCCCGGGAACATGACCCAGAACCACCCGGTGGGCATGGAGTGCGCCTTTAGGCGGCCCCGTGGTCCCGGAAGTATAGATGATCAGGGCGGGATCGTCGGCAGTGGTGTTGACCGGTTCAAAATAGAGAGACCCCTTTTCAAGGGACCTCCAGAAATCATACACCCCTTCCATGGGTTTTGCCTTGGTGGCGATGATGACCTTCAGGTAGGGGAGTTTACCCCGGATCTGCTCGATCTTCTCGATGTTGGCAGCGTCCGTGATCACCGCCTTGGCTTCACTATTGCCCAGCCGGTATTCCAGGGCATCGGGGCCGAAGAGAGTGAAGAGAGGAATAGCGATGCCGCCCAGCTTATAGATGGCCAAGTGGGAAAGGGCCGTTTCCGGGCACTGGGGAAGGAGAATTCCCACCCGGTCACCCCGATCGATCCCATAGGCCTTCAGGGCATTGGCCAGCCGGTTGGAAAGCCCCTTCAGGTCCCAGAAGGTAAACTTCTCGCTCTTGCCATCTTCGTCTTCATAAATCAAAGCAAGCCGATACCTTTCATCGGCCCATTTATCGCATATATCTACCCCGATGTTGTATTGCCTGGGAACCTGCCAACGAAAACTCTTATAAACCTCGTCATAAGTGTCTTTCTTCTCCAGCATGGTCCCTCCCACTCTTCTTCCAAAGAACTATGCGAAATGGCTCTTGCCATGGGGAAATTCGAGTAGATCGCTACCATTTTCAGCGTTTTTTGTCAATATTGACCGCCTCTGATTCCTCGACTCGTATAGAGCTTGAGCTGCCGGAGCAGCCGCTGGTCCCGCTGCTTGATCTTCCTTTTTGCCACTGCCGGAGGATAGGAATAGAACCCTTCCCCCGTTTTCACTCCCAGTTTTCCGGCCTGCACTAATCTTTCAAGAACCGCAGGAGCTGTCTGAGCGGCGCTCAGGTCGGGAAAGAGGTTCTGGGCAAGGCGGTAGAAAGTGTCCAGTCCCCCGAAATCACTAGTTTCCAGGGGGCCCAAGTTGGCCAGGCGAAAACCGAACCCGGTTATTACCACATTGTCGATGTCTTCCGCCGTTGCCAC
>Ga0113563_10002054_pt1 | contig 11910 bp, 12 predicted proteins | sample Mud3Dept3metaG_FD_80117 | JGI IMG/M metagenome (GOLD analysis project Ga0113563, IMG submission 80117) | Freshwater wetland microbial communities from Ohio, USA, analyzing the effect of biotic and abiotic controls - Mud 3 Core 4 Depth 3... | ecosystem: Environmental > Aquatic > Freshwater >...
AGACGGTTTGCCTCGAAGGTCGTGTTGTTGTTCGATCCGGATCCGGCAGGGGTTCGCGCAGCATTGCGCGGGCTCGATCTGTTCGTAAACAGCGGAATTGGTGTGAAGGTCGTCACGTTGCCGGCGGGAGAAGATCCCGATACCTATGTGCGGAAGGAAGGACCAGATGCTTTTGCTCGATTGGAAGAGCAGTCACCGAGCCTCTTGGATTTTTCCCTCGAACATTGTTTGAGTACGGCGGAGTCCGGTACGATTGAAGGGCGAATCCGCAGCGTGGACGATGTGTTGCGGATTTTACAAAAGAGCGAGCATCCGATCGAACGGGAGGAACGGATGCGGGTGGTGGCCGAACGACTGGGGATTAGTCAGCATCGATTGATCGAACGGTATCCGTCGTTAGTCCAGTCGGAGGGACGTCGCCCGGTGACAGTTCAATCGCCTGGCGTTCCACCGGCGATGTTCAAGGGGGCGAGCGAAGAACGGGATCTGGTGTATTTTCTGTTGCAGGGGCAGTTGACAGCTGCCCATATGCAACGGCTGCGGCCCGAGGCCTTCTCCGTTCCGGCCTGTCAGATCCTGGTCGAGGCGGCGTTGAAACACTGTGATCGAAGCGGTCGGGTTGGGCTCAGGGCGTTGTTGGATGAAGTGGTCGATCATCCGGACTGCGGGACGCTGGCGACGGAATTGTCCGTTCGGGAAGACCATTTCGATGACGTGCCGGCCCACATTGCCGGCTGTTTCGAGACGCTGGATCGGAAGCGGGACGAGGCTGCACTTCGAGAGAAGATTGCGCAGCTCAAAGCGGCCGAACGGGACGGTCGTGCGGAAGATGCGCGAATGCTGAATGTACAAGTAAATGAATTGCGAATGCACAAAGCCGGTCGGCCTCCCGCCGGGATGTTGTCCTTCGTGAAGGAGTAGTCATGGCCAAACCAGAATTGCTCGGGGAAGTGAAGAGGCTGATCTCGATTGGAAAAGAGAAAGGCTTTTTGACGTACGACGAGCTGAACAGCACGTTGCCAGCTGAAGTGGTGTCCTCCGAGCAGTTCGGCAGCATCATGACGATGTTCGGTGAAATGGATATCGAGATTGTCGATGCACCGGAAGGGGAGCGGATCAGAAAAGCCCGGGATACTGAAGAGGCAACTGAAGATGCCGAGGAAGCCGAAGTTGAAGCCGGCACCGGCGCAGGGGAGGAGAGTGAAAAGGAAGAGAAAGAGATTGATCTCACTCCCGGTGCGCTCAGCCGGACCGATGATCCGGTCCGACTCTACCTCAAAGAGATGGGCAGCGTGGCATTGTTGAGTCGCGAGGGCGAAATCGAGATCGCGAAACGCATCGAAGAGGGAAAGAAGGACATCGCTTCGGTAATTTATGGGATGCCGATGACGATTGAGTTTGTCCTTGCCCTGTACGATCAGCTCAAGAATGGGACCATCGATGTGCGTGAGATCGTTCCCATTGTCGAGACCGAAGAAGAGTTCGAGGAAGAGCAAATCCAGCGAGACTATGAAGAACTGCGGGTCAAGACCCTCGAAGGGCTGAACTCCGTCCGGAAAATCTCGACCTCACTCAAAAGCCTTTATGAAGTTGTTCGGCATGCCAACAGTGACCCCGTCAAGCAGAAGAAGATCAAAAAGCAGATCGATACGATTCGCGATCAGGTCGTGGAGAAGATGGAGTCCGTCAACCTGCACGGCGTATTGAAGGACCGGATGGTGCAGCGTGTGAGGGAGTTGGCCATTCAGATACGAACTGCGGAGCGAGAGATCGTCAGTTGTCAGCGGCGGCTTGGGATCAGCGGTGAAGCCGGCGCTGAGGCTCTTAAGAAGCTCTGCCTCGCGCGGAAGGACTTCCTCGCGGTCAAACGTAAGACGAGCTGTTCGGAGGAGGCACTCAACGAAATTAAAAAACTCTACCAAGCGGCGAAGGGGAGGATCCTCATCCTCGAAACCCAAGAGGCCCTCGTGTCCGCTGCAGAGATTAAAGATGCGGTCAAACATCTAGATGTGGCGGAAGACAAGGTCAAGCGTGGGAAGGCTGAGCTGGTTGAGGCGAATCTTCGTCTCGTCGTGAGTATCGCCAAGAAATATACGAACCGGGGCCTTCAATTCCTTGACCTGATCCAGGAAGGCAATATTGGCCTGATGAAGGCCGTGGATAAGTTCGAGTACAAGCGCGGCTACAAGTTCAGTACCTATGCCACCTGGTGGATTCGCCAAGCGATTACCCGCGCGATTGCCGATCAAGCACGGACCATCCGTATCCCAGTCCATATGATAGAGACGATCAACAAACTGATTCGAACCTCCCGTCATCTGGTCCAGAAACTCGGGCGGGAACCGACGCCGGAGGAAATCGCCGAACGCATGGACCTGCCGCTCGATAAAGTGCGGAAGATTTTGAAAATCGCACGCGAGCCAATTTCTCTGGAGACTCCGATCGGTGAGGAGGAAGACAGCCATTTAGGCGATTTTATCGAGGACAAGAAGGCAGTTTCTCCTCTGGAGGCCGCAATCCGGTACGACCTCCAACGCCAGATCAACAGTGCGCTGGAAACATTGACGCCACGGGAAGAGAAGGTTCTACGGAAACGGTTCGGCATCGGCGAAGCCACCGACCATACCCTCGAAGAGGTTGGCCAGGATTTCGAAGTGACCCGCGAGCGTATCCGGCAGATCGAGGCCAAGGCCTTGCGCAAGCTGCGTCATCCAAGTCGGAGCAAGAAGCTACGCAGCTTCGTGGAAAGTCTGTGACGGGAATAGTGATGTTCCTTGGGATTTGACTCCGTTCCATGGGAGGCCTAAAATCGGACGTTCGTGTCTGGGGGCAGGCGCGAGAGAGTCATCCGCCTGATCGGGCCCATAGCTCAGGTGGTTAGAGCGGCTGACTCATAATCAGCTGGTCCTAGGTTCAAGTCCTAGTGGGCCCACCAGTGAGGCACCGCAACTCATGGCCGAGAGCGTTGTGCAGACCAATAGGTAGAGGAATGTGTTGAACCAGAATCTTTCCCCCCTCATTGAGCTGCAGAAATTGGATTTCCGCATCATGGAAATCAAGGACCAGCGCCGAAAAATCCCAGAACGGCTCCAAGCGATTGAAGCTCCGCGTCGAGAAGCCCAGCAACTTCATCAACAAACCAGCGCTTCTGTGGATGTGCTGATCAAAGAGAGGCGATCGCACGAACAAGATCTTGAAGCCCATGAAGCGCACACAGAAAAGATGAAGTCTCGATTGTCCGAGTTGAAGTCTAACAAGGAATACCAAGCGCATCTGTTCGAGATCGAGGTTGCCAACAAGAAGAAAGGGGATATCGAGGAGAAGATCTTGCTGTGTATGGAAAAGATCGAGCAAGTGCAATATAGGGCGAAAGAAGCGCAGGAGAAGCTCAGTGTAATCGACAAGACCTTTGCGCAGGAAAAACAGGCACTCGACGAACTGGAGCGCGCGCTGTCACGAGAGTTGGCCGATCTCGAATCGCAGTACCAAGCTCGCTCGTCTCATGTCGAGAAAGGGCTGCTCAACCGTTATAACACGATTAAGGCGGCACGGAAGGATCAGCCGCTCGCTGAGATCAAAGAGGGGATTTGTTCCGGATGCCGGCTTCAGCTTCCCCCCCAACTGATCACAGAGGTAAAGCGCTCCCAAGATCTCCATACCTGTCCCTATTGCAGGCGGATGTTGTACTGGGATGGAGAAGTTCCTGTCGAAGCAGTGCCAGGCCCCGATCTCGATAAGACGTCGGCCCTTGAGATTGGCGAGTCTGTCTAATCTCTTTCTCTCAAAACAGCCTGCGTCGTTTTGAAGTGGAGTTTGGCGACTGACCCCAGTCGCTCCTCTCCATGCTTCTTCACGATCATGCGTCCGGCCAGCTCAACGGCTGGTGATGCGCCTTTGGGCAACGTTGTGCCGATCTCATCCGAAAGACGTTTCAATCGCTGAAGGAATTCTGCACGGGCCAGGATCGACGCAGCGGCCACGGCCAGGTCGGACTCGGCCTTATGCCGTTGTTCCAGAGTGATGGTGCGCCCCTTTTCCTGTAGTGCGTTGAGAATCAACCGTTCGTCGCCGAACTGATCGGCTATTGCGCGCTCACATGAAACCCTGTCTAGGAGAGTCTCGAGGGCTTTGGCATGTCCCCAGGCCAGCAGGCGATTCAAGTTGTGGATCTTCGCGTACAGTTCGTTGTATCGCTGCGGGCCGATCGCGATGATGCTATGCGGGCAAATCATCCGGATGTCAGGCGCCATGTCGAGAATGCGGCCGTCGGAAATTTTCTTGCTGTCCCGCACCTGCATGAGAGTCAGTTCATCCTGTGTCGTCGCATCGACAAAGACGGCGGCGATGACCAGGGGACCAAAATAGTCCCCTTTGCCGGACTCATCAATACCGATTCGCTCAATGCGGGTTTTTTCAGTGGTTTTGGTCACAGGTCTGTGGCTTAGTAGAGATTCTCCGGGCGGCCCGGTAATCTAACAGAGCCTCAAGGGACGGTCAATTTCTCAAGTCGAAGACAGCGAGTCTTTATTGAGGAGGATGGGTGATGCAGGCATGGAGGTTGTTCTCGCCTGGAGCGGTGGTAATTGTCGTGGGAATCGGGATGATGGTGGTCAGTGGGTGCGAAACGAATCCCTACACAGGGCGATCACAGTTGTTGATGACTTCGGTATCAGAGGAGATGCAATTAGGCGCACAGGCCTATAGTCAAGTGAAGAACGATCCCAAGCTCCGGCAGTCGCAAGATCCGCGAGAGATCGAACCGGTCAAGCGGATCGCTGCCAGGATTATAGAGGCGGCGAAACGATCGAAATATGCTGAGATGGCACAGCAGTTTCAATGGGAAGTGACGGTGATCAAGGATGACAAGACGGCAAATGCCTTTGCGCTGCCCGGCGGCAAGATGGCGGTCTATACCGGTATTTTTCCCATGGCCAAGACTGAAGCAGGGTTAGCCGCCGTCATGGGACATGAAGTCGTCCATGCGCTGGCTCGGCATGGTGCGGAACGGATGAGCCAGGGCCAGCTGACGAATGTGGGACTTCAGGTCGTTGGCGCGGCAGCCGGCGCCACAGGCGGAGGGGGGACGTTGGGGCAAGCGGCGATGGCGGCGTTAGGTGTCGGGGCACAAGTCGGTGTACTATTGCCCTTCAGTCGAAAGCACGAATCGGAGGCGGATTATGTGGGGATACTGCTCGCAGCAGACGCGGGGTACGACCCGCGCGAGGCTGTAGCCCTGTGGGAAAGGATGGGGCAGATGTCCGGCGGCGCGCCGTCTGAATTTCTGTCTACGCATCCAAGCCACGAGACCCGCATCACTCAGCTGAAAAGATGGATGCCGGAAGCCATGGCTATTTACCAGACCAGGCCCCCAGCGCCCGCAGCGCTGTTGCCGTCTGTGCAGTAGGTCGAGGCATGCTGGATGAGCCCTTGAAAGGGCGGGCAGTCAGTCCTATAGTACTGTGGCGCGAGGGAGAAGACCGGGTGATCGCTTGGAGCGGTAACGCTGTAAGAGGAAAGTCCGGACTTCATGGGCAGGGCGCTGGGCAATTCCCAGGCGGAGTGATCCGACACCAGCACCACAGAGAATAGACCGCCGATGGGCGAAGCGATGGGATTCCAATCCCGTCAGCTTGGCTCAGGTAAGGGTGAAACGGTGGAGTAAGAGCCCACCGCGGTGGTGGCGACATCACCGGCAGGGTAAGCGTCGCCCGATGCAAGGCCAAATAGGAAGACATCTGTCGGCTTTCTTCGGAGGGTCGGCGACCGGCTGGCCCGGCCGAGGTCTTCGGGTAGGCCGCTTGAGGTTCGAGGTAACTCGAATCCCAGAGAAATGATCATCACCGTTTGGGAGCAAATCCTAGGCGGGACAGAATCCGGCTTATAGGTCTTCTCCACCGCGCTTTTTTTATCGCTCGACGCAGCTCCCCTTCTGTTACTGCCCCTGCAAAGTGTTCAACCTCGTCGAGCAAGACAACGGGAACCCTCGCCCCGTAACGTTCCATCAAGACGCTGTCACCTTCGATAGACACCTTCCGTATTTCGATAGACAGTTCTGACTGGAGATGCAACGCTATCCCATAGACGACTGTACAGAGATGGCAGTTATCACGAAAGAGGATGGTTACACGCACAGGTATGCTCATGGAGGCGTATCTCAGGACCGACGCAAGGGAGTGTGGAGGTTACCATGCGGGGGTCAAACTGTCAGAGAGGGAAGATCCATGACCTGCCTGAGTATTGACGTACTTAAATGCGTGGTGATAGGATGACGTCTCTTTCTCCCTGATTTTTCAGAATGTTCTGAATGCATGCGGACGCTGTTTCTGGCCCATGAAGGCCCAAAACAGTATGTTGCAGCACCGTAATTACCCTGCCTCGTTGCTACTGGATGGTATGGATGGAGGTTCTGTCATGAAGCTCACGGGTGCTGAGATCCTCATAGAATGCCTCAAACGGGAAGGCGTGAAGACGATTTTTGCGCTTCCCGGGGGTGTCGTTCTGAAGATTTTTGACATGCTTCATCAGCAGAAGGATATTGAGGTGGTTCTCACCCGTCATGAACAGGGTGCAGGCCATATGGCGGAAGGCTATGCCAAGGCGACCGGTAAGGCCGGGGTGTGTCTTGTGACTTCCGGACCCGGTATGACGAATGTCATCACCGCGTTGGCCGATGCCTACATGGATTCCGTGCCGCTGGTTTGTTTCAGCGGACAAGTGCCTACCAGTCTTATCGGAAACGATGCATTCCAAGAGGCGGACAATGTCGGTTTGAGCCGTCCCTGCACCAAGTACAACTTTCTTGTGAAAAATGTGGCCGAGTTGGCGACGACGATCAAAGAAGCTTTTTACATTGCGACGACCGGCCGTCCTGGCCCTGTGCTCGTGGATATTCCGAAAGACGTCTCTATGGATAAGGCTGAATTCATCTATCCGAGTTCCGTCTCCATCCGCAGCTACAATCCGGTGTATGAGGGGAATAAGTGGCAGATCAAGCAGGCGGCCGAGGCCATGACGAAGGCGAAGAAGCCGATACTCTACGTTGGCGGGGGCGTCGTCTTCTCGGGCGCGTCGCAGGAGTTATTGGAGTTGGCTGAACTGACTCATATGCCGGTCGACATGACCTTAATGGGTCTTGGGGCTTTCCCTGGCGAACATCCGCAGTCTTTGGGCATGTTGGGGATGCACGGGACCTATTGGGCGAATATGGCGATGCACTACTCCGACCTCGTCGTTGCCATCGGTGCTAGATTTGATGATCGTGTTACCGGAAAAGTCTCTGAGTTCTGCCCGCATGCCAAGGTCATCCACATCGATATCGATCCGACCTCGATCCGGAAGAATGTCAATGTCGATATCCCGATCGTCGGGGACTGTAAGTCCGTGCTCCGTGAGTTGATTCAGATTCTTCGTGCCACGGTGAATGGTGATCAGAAAGAGCTGCGTCGGGCCTGGTGGAATCAGATTCACGAATGGCAACTGGCAAATCCTCTGACCTACCAACAAGACACTGATGGGCCGATCAAGCCACAATATATCATCAGGCGGCTCTACGACCTGACAAAGGATCGGGACCCGATCGTGTCAACGGATGTCGGACAACACCAGATGTGGGCCGCCCAGTACTTTAAATTGGCGAAGCCGAATCGTTGGCTGACCTCGGGGGGACTTGGGACCATGGGCTTTGGGTTTCCCGCCGCTATGGGAGCTCAGGCTGCCTTTCCAGGTCGTCTGGTTCTCTGCATCGCTGGCGACGGCAGCATCCAGATGAATATGCAAGAAATGGCGACGGCAGTCGTGCATAAGCTGCCGGTCAAGATCATTATCCTCAATAACCGATTCCACGGGATGGTCCGGCAATGGCAGGACCTCTTCTATGAAAGCCGGTATGCGTCGAGTTATCTGGAGACGACGCCGGATTTTGTGAAGCTGGCAGAGGCATACGGAGCAGTCGGGCTCAGGGCCAACAAGCCGTCGGAGATCGATGCGGTCCTCAAAGAAGCGATTGCGGTGAACAAACCGGTCATTGTCGATGTGCCGACCTATCAGTATGAAAACGTCTATCCGATGATTCCTGCTGGCGGCTGCAACCATGAGATGATTTTGGAGGATCCGCCGGCCTTAAAAAATAAGCCGACAAGCGGGAGCCAAGCGGCCCCGAAAGACTCGGACACGATCCTCACGGCCTAACCGCTGGAGCCAGGAGTCCGTATTGGGTATGGAACACATTATTTCAGTGACGGTGGAAAATAAGTTCGGGTCGTTGTCTCGCGTCGCCGGCCTGTTCAGCGGTCGAGGATTCAACATTGAAAGCCTCTCAGTGGCGCCGACGCTTGACCCGTCTATGTCGCAGATGACCATTGTCACGTCTGGGGATGAACGGATCATCGAGCAGATCGTGAAGCAGCTCAATAAACTCATTGATGTCATTAAGGTCGTGGATCTGAACGAGAGCGATTTCGTCTCGCGGGAGACCGCCCTCATCAAAGTGCATACCCGGCCAGAAGATCGTGCTGAAGCCTTGCGGATTGCCGATATTTTTCGAGCCAACGTCATCGATTCCACGCCGGCGACATACACCATTGAGGTGACCGGAGATCCACGAAAGATCGAAGCGATCATCAATCTGTTGCAGCCTCTGGGAATCAAAGAGCTCACACGTACCGGGCGGGTTGCGGTTGCTCGCGAGTTGATTCGATCGACAGGTATGCAAGCGAAAAAGATTGCCCGCGAATAGTCTCTGCCGGGCTCGTCTTCCACATCAGGGCTCAATCGAACGAACAGAGTTGTTACCCAGGAGCAATCGATGAAGATTTACTACGACAAGGATGCCGATATTCAACAGATTCGGAGCAGAAAAGTGGCGGTGATCGGCTACGGCAGTCAGGGTCACGCCCATGCGCTCAATATGAAAGAGAGCGGTGTAAGCGTTGTCATTGGGTTGCGCGAAGGCGCTTCATGGAAGAAGGCGGAACAAAGCGGTTTGAAAGTCATGCCGGTAGCCGATGCCGTCAAGGCGTCCGACGTCGTCATGATCCTTGCGCCTGACGAAGCGCAAGCGGCCATCTATCGGCAAGATATCGCCCCGAATCTGAAGCCAGGATCCTATCTTGCCTTTGGCCACGGCTTTAATATTCACTTCGGACAGATCGTGCCGCCGCCGACGATCAATGTGTTCATGGTCGCTCCTAAAGGGCCCGGCCATCTCGTTCGATCGGAATATACGAAGGGCAGTGGGGTACCCTGCTTGCTCGCGATCCATCAGGACCCAAACGGAACAACCAAGCAGGTGGGTCTTGCCTATGCCAGTGCGATTGGGGGCGGGCGGGCCGGTGTGATCGAAACAAACTTTCGTGAAGAAACCGAAACTGATCTCTTCGGGGAACAGGTTGTGCTCTGTGGAGGACTCACGTCCCTTATTCAGGCCGGCTACGAGACGCTCGTGGAAGCCGGCTACTCTCCTGAGATGGCCTATTTCGAGTGCCTGCATGAGGTAAAATTGATCGTAGATCTGATTTACCAGGGTGGTATTGCCAACATGCGGTATTCTATCAGTACGACGGCCAAATATGGTGATATTACCCGTGGTCCTCGGATAGTGACGGAGCAGACGAAGCAGGAGATGAAGAAGATCTTGGGTGAAATCCAGCAGGGCCAGTTTGCCAAAGAGTGGGTGTTGGAGAACCAGGCGAATCGCCCAGTCTACAATGCGCTGCTGGCGAAAGGGGAAGCCCATCCTATCGAAGAAGTCGGGGGGCGGCTGCGGGCGATGATGCCCTGGCTGAAAAAGGACCAACTGGTCGACAAAAACAAGAACTGAGGGTTCTGTGGCAGACCGTGCCGTTGGGATCCCGTTTGCTAAAGAAGGAATTCCCTTCATAGGAGCCGCTGCCGGCGTTACACTGCTGGCAGGGTGGCTGGGCTGGATTATCGTGGCGATCGGGGCGGCGATCCTGACCCTCTTCGTCTCCTGGTTCTTTCGCAATCCGTCCCGGGTCATCCCTCAGGGGCCTCGCCTTGTCCTGGCGTCCGGTGACGGGAAAGTGATCGCCATCGAAGAAGAGTTCGAGCCGCGATTCATTAAGGATCGCAGTATCAGGATCAGTATATTTTTGAATGTGTTCGATGTGCATATTAACCGTGTACCCTGTGAAGGGATCATTGAAGATGTGCAGTATCAACCAGGTATGTTTCTGGTTGCCAGCAAGCCGGACGCGACGTTGAGAAATGAGCAAAATGCCCTGATGATTCGGACCGCGCAGGGTGCGAAGGTGTTGTGTGTGCAGGTAGCCGGATTGATTGCCAGACGGATTGTCTGTTGGGCTTCGCCAAGAGATCGGGCGGTGCTTGGTGAACGATTCGGTTTGATTCGATTTGGATCGCGGATGGATACGTTTCTTCCTATTGGGACGGCTGTAAAGGTTGCCGTTGGCGATCGAGTCAAAGGAGGGGAAACTATCCTGGGGGAATTGCCATGAAAACCACAGGGCTTCGTCAATCGTTCGGGAAAGGTGGGAAACGGCGCAAAGCCGCCATGCACCTGATTCCGAATCTTTTTACGACAGGGAATCTATTGTGCGGTGTATTTTCGATGTTGTCCGTGTTCAATGCGGACTACATGGTCGCAGCGGTCGCAATTCTGGTGGCGATGGTTTTCGACGTGCTCGATGGAAAGTCGGCACGGTTGACGAACAGCACCAGCCATTTCGGCTTTGAATATGACTCCTTATCCGACGTGGTGTCTTTCGGGGTTGCTCCAGGTCTTTTGATCTATTCCTGGGCATTGAGCGGACAGGGTATGTTCGGTATGGCGGTGATGTTCGCCTACGTGGCGATGGGTGCAGTTCGGTTGGCCCGATTTAATTCGTCTGCGGCCGTCGCAGATGGCAAGTATTTTACCGGGTTGGCAATTCCTGCAGCGGCAGGGGTTGTAGCGTCGTTGGTGATCTTCGACCACTATAGTGTCAGAATTGGTACGGAAGTGAAGCCCATCCTCGTCCTGATTATTACACTGACCCTTTCGTTCTTGATGGTAAGCACGATCAAGTATCGGAGCTTCAAAGATATGAAATTCCGCGGCGGCCAGCAGATCACCTATCTCGTGTGGGGGATTTTGGCCCTCATGCTCATAGCCGCCTGGCCCCAAGTTATGCTCTTTGTCGTTTTTGCCGGGTATGCCTTGCTCGGTCCGGCAGAACGGCTCGTCGCACTTCTGTCTAAGGTTGCGGGAAAACGTCCGGTGTCTAAGACCGAGCAATCTGTCAGTGAATCGAAGTTCTAGCGGCTTCGACGAGGAGTAGTAAGCGGTTCGCACGGTACTGAGAGAGCTGGTGGATGGTGCAAACCAGCCTGTGCGGCGCTGAACTCGCCTCTGAGCCAGAGTCCGTGAAACCCGAGTAATGGATTCCGCCTCGCCCCCGTGACCGGGCGCAATCGAGGGCTACGGACAGCACACGTTGTTCATAGCTAAATCAGGGTGGTACCACGGAGCTTTTCAAGCCTCCGTCCCTGGGCTGAGGGATGGAGGCTTTTGTGTTTTTGCAGACTGCTGAAAACGACCGCGAGCTTCGTTCTCGGCTTGAAGACATCCTCAACGTACCCCAGAGGGTACGCCTGCGGTGTCTTCTGCACCTGCGGCCTTGCTGGACGATCGTTTTGAGCAGTCTGAATTGAAGAGAGGGTAAAAATATGACACGCATGATCAGAATTTTCGATACGACGTTGCGGGATGGGGAACAGTCGCCTGGGGCCAGCATGAATGTGGAAGAAAAGGTCATGGTGGCGAAGCAGTTGGCACGTTTGGGAGTTGATATCATTGAGGCCGGATTTGCGTATAGTTCGCCCGGTGATTTTGCCGCGGTGCAGCGGATCGCACAGGAGGTCGAAGGCCCAACGATTTGCAGCTTAGCGCGG
>Ga0113563_10002057_pt1 | contig 11901 bp, 8 predicted proteins | sample Mud3Dept3metaG_FD_80117 | JGI IMG/M metagenome (GOLD analysis project Ga0113563, IMG submission 80117) | Freshwater wetland microbial communities from Ohio, USA, analyzing the effect of biotic and abiotic controls - Mud 3 Core 4 Depth 3... | ecosystem: Environmental > Aquatic > Freshwater >...
CCACTGGCCCCGCGCCCGGCCCGCCGCCGCCATGCGGCGTGGAGAAGGTCTTGTGCAAATTCATGTGAATCACGTCGAAGCCCATATCGCCCGGCTTGACCCGACCCAAAATCGCATTCAAATTCGCGCCGTCGTAATACAACAGGCCGCCGGCTGCATGCACGATACTTGCGATCTCGGCGATGTTGCGCTCGAACACGCCGAGCGTGGAAGGATTGGTCAGCATCAGCCCGGCGGTTTGCGGGCCGACGGCTTGCTTCAAGGCCTCCAAATCCACATCGCCATCGCGATTGGTGGGAATTTCTTTTACGGTGTAACCGCACATCACCGCCGTCGCCGGATTGGTGCCGTGCGCCGCATCCGGCACCAGCACCTCGGTGCGCGCCGTATCGCCGCGCGCCCTATGGTAAGCGCGGATCATCGCCACCCCGGCGAACTCGCCCTGCGCGCCCGCCATCGGCGCCAGGCTCACCGCCGCCATGCCGGTCACGTCCTTCAACATCTCTTGCAGTTCAAACATGCACGCCAAGAATCCCTGCCCGGTGGGCGCAGCCGAACTCGGATGACGCGCTAAAAACTGCGGCAGCATCGCCAACGTGTTGCAAGCGCGCGGATTGTATTTCATGGTGCAAGAACCGAGCGGATAAAACTGCGTGTCGATGGAGAAATTCTTCTGCGACAGCCGCGTGTAATGCCGCACCACATCCATCTCGGAACACTCGGGCAACAGCGGCGCAGCCTGGCGCAAAAATTCGACGGGGATGTCGGTCACGGTGGCGGGCGGCATTTGCGCGTGGCTCTTGCGACCGGGTTGGGATAATTCAAATATCAGCATGCGAAAACCTTTTTTTGGAACCACGAATGAACACGAATTAACACGAATAAAACCTAGCGGCCCTGCGATCCGGGTTGCGAGTTTTTGATTTTATATTCGTGTTCATTCGTGTTCATTCGTGGTTACTAAGCTCTTTACTTCAACGCCGCCAGCGCAGCATCGTAATCCGGCTCGTCGGCGATCTCCGGCACCAGTTGCGAGTACAGCACGGTGTCGTTCTCGTCCAGCACGATCACGGCGCGCGCGGTCAGGCCGGTCAGCGGATGCTCGGTGATCAGCACGCCGTAGTCGCGGTGAAAATCGCGGCCGCGCAAGGTGGACAGGGTGATCACATTATCCAGACCTTCCGCGCCGCAGAAACGCGCTTGGGCGAACGGCAGGTCGGAGGAAATCACCAGCACCACGGTATTGGGTAAGCTGGTCGCCTTCTCGTTGAACACGCGGGTGGATTGCGCGCAGGTCGGCGTATCCAGGCTGGGTACGATCGACAGCACCTTACGCTTGCCGGCGAAGTGCGACAGCGCGACATCGTTCAAGCCTTGGTCCACCAGCATGAAGCTGTGCGCCTTTTCGCCGGGTTGCGGGAAGTGGCCTTCGACGTGCAGCGGATTGCCTTCCAAAGTAACTGTGCTCATATCGCTCTCCTTGTCGGACTAGATGTTGGGTTTGATCGGGCAGGGCGGCGGCGTGTGCTGCCGTCCCATGATGCGCGCTAATTGCTCGGCGAATTTTTGCAGATCGGCGGCAGTCTTGGTCTCGGTCGCGCACACCAGCAGCGCATGGCCGAGCTCCGGATACAGATGCGTCAAATCGAAACCGCCGGTGATGCCTTGCGCCTCCAGCGCGTGCAGCACGGTGGCCACCGGCGCATCCAGTTGCAGCACCGCTTCGTGGAAGCGCGGTCGCTCGAACGCCAGGCGCACGCCGGGAATTGCGGTCAATTGCGCCACCAACTGCTGTGTGTTGGCGTGCGAAGCCGTAGCCACGCGCTGCAAGCCCTCGGGGCCGAGCAAGGACATATAGATCGTCGCCGCCGTCACCAGCAAGCCTTGATTGGTGCAAATATTCGACGTCGCCTTGGCGCGGCGAATATGCTGCTCGCGCGCCTGCAAAGTCAGGGTGAAGCCGGGCTTGCCGTCCAGATCGACGGTGCGGCCGATGATGCGCCCCGGCATCTGCCGCACCAGGGCTTGCTTGCAGCACATGAAGCCGAAATACGGGCCGCCGGAAGACAGCGGCGCACCCAGCGGTTGGCCTTCGCCCACCGCGATATCCGCGCCCTTGCTACCCCACAGTCCCGGCGGCTTGAGCAAGGCCAGCGCGATCGGATTGACCAGGCCGATCACCAGCCCGCCCTGTGCATGCGCCCAGTCGGTGAGACTATCCACCTCTTCCAAACAGCCGAAAAAATTCGGTTGCGGGATCACTAAAGCGGCGAAGGGGCCATCGGGCAAGTTAGTCGTGATGCCGGTCTTCTGATCGAAATCGATCTCGACCAATTCGATGTTCTGCGCCGAAACAATGCTCTCTACCACGCGCCGATAATGCGGATGCACCGTCTTCGGCATCAAGATGCGCCGCGCATCGCGCTGCGCGCGCACCGCCATCAGCACCGCTTCCGCCAAGCCGGATGCGCCGTCGTACAAGCTCGCGTTCGACACATCCATGCCGGTGAGCGACGCCATCATGGTCTGGAATTCGTACAGCAATTGCAGTGTGCCCTGGCTGGCCTCGGCCTGATACGGCGTATAAGCGGAATAAAATTCGCCGCGCGTGACGATCTGCCACACCGCCGCCGGGATATGGTGCTCGTACGCGCCGGCGCCGATGAAATTGAGATAGCGGCCATCACGCTCGGCGCGCTCCTGCATCAAGCGCGCCACTTCCATCTCCGACAGCCCCTCCGGCACTTGCGTCAACCCAGCGCTGCGCAAAGCTTCCGGAATTTCGTCAAACAAATCGTCGATGGCATTGACGCCGATCGCGGCGAGCATCGCGCTGACATCGGCTTCAGTATGAGGAATAAAAGGCATTCAGTTTCTCTGATTCTAATTGGGGTTCTTTAATTGGGGTCAGAGTCGAATTAATTTAATTCGACTCTGACCCCAATTAAAGTGTGACCCCAATTAAGGTGTTTGGTTAGTGCGCTTCGCTTTCAACCACCGCTTGATAAGCAGCAGCATCCAGCAAGCCGTTCACATCGGCCGCATTCGCGGGTTTGAGCTTGAACATCCAGGCGCCGTAGGCGTCTTGGTTGATTTTCTCCGGCGCGTCGCCGACTTCGCTGTTGACCGCCACTACTTCGCCGGCAATCGGTGCGTAGACGTCGGATGCGGCTTTCACCGATTCGACCACGGCGCATTCTTCGCCGGCCTTCAGTTGGCGGCCGATGCTGGGGCTTTCCACGTACACCATATCGCCCAGCAAATCCTGCGCGTGATGCGTGATGCCGACGCTCACCGTGCCGTCGGCTTCGACGCGCACCCATTCATGAGACTTCGTGTATTTCAAATCGCCTGGAATTGACATGATTGACTCCCTATCCGATTAAACTCTTGCCGTTGCGCACGAAGGGATATTTCACCACTTTCGCCGTCAACGATTTATCCCGCACCGTCACCTGCACCGTGTCGCCGATGGCGGTATTTTTCGGCAGGCGCGCCAACGCGATCGACTTGTCCAGCGTCGGCGAAAAACTGCCGCTGGTAATTTCGCCCGCGCCGTGCGCCGTGCTGACCGCCTGATGGCTGCGCAGCACGCCTTTATCCAGCAACACCAGGCCGAACAAATCGCGCGCCGGCGCTTGCTCCTTGAGCGCCGCCTTGCCGATGAAATCGCGCTCGGCACTCAGATCCACGGTCCATGCCAAGCCGGATTCGAGCGGCGTCACCGACTCGTCCATGTCCTGGCCATACAGATTCATGCCGGCCTCCAGGCGCAGCGTATCGCGCGCGCCCAGACCGATGGGTTTGACGCCGACTGCGCTCAAGGCCTGCCAAAAGGCCGGTGCTTGCGCGGCCGGCAGTATGATCTCGAAGCCATCCTCGCCGGTATAGCCGGTGCGCCCGACAAAATACGGCGCGCACTCGGCGGCCTGGAACGGCTTGAGCAATTCCGTGGCGGCGCGCATTTCCGGCACCGCCTGCCACACTTTTTCGCGCGCCTGCGGGCCTTGCACCGCCACGATCGCCATCTCGCGCCGCGGCTGCAATCTCAGATCGCGGAAAGCCTTTGCTTGCGCCTGCATCCAGGCCAAATCCTTGTCGCAGGTGGCGGCGTTGACCACGATGCGGAACCAGTCCTCGCGCAGGAAATACACGATCAAGTCGTCCAACACCCCGCCCTGCGGATTGAGCATGCAGGAATACAGGGCCTTGCCCGGCATTTGCAAACGGCTCACGTTGTTGGCCAGCAAGCTGCTCAAGAATTCGCGCGCCGAAGATCCCTCGACATCGATCGCGAGCATGTGCGACACATCGAACATGCCGGCGTCGCGCCGCACCTGATGGTGTTCCTCGATTTGCGAGCCATAGTGGATCGGCATGTCCCAGCCGGAAAAATCCACCATCTTCGCGCCCATGGCGCGATGCGCGGCATTTAGTGCGGTTTGTTTAAGCATTGGCGTACCGAATGATTGAATCGAAAAAGCAGCGGGGCGGAAGCGCTGTGCTACACGTTGTCACGCCACGCTTTACCCCTCTGTTCGGGTACCTGAGAGATTACGGGAGAACCCCGTGTGCCCCTTCGGTGGATGGCGCAAACCATCGCTCTCCAGAGTTGCCTGTACTCACGGTTCATTTGCCTGAGCGATATTGGGTAATGCGCCTTCGGCGGTGCTTAACGCACGCTCTCCCGCGAGTCTTACGGCAGACCGAAACTATACCGGAGCGCACCCGCAGCGACAAGCCGCGCTTTGCGCTGAAAACCGCGCATTGATAATGCATAAACCCTGATTTAGCCTGCGCCAAAAAGCCGGATTGAATTTATCCCACAACTCGTGAACAATAGCAGGCCCAGGCCGATCCACATCCAACTCTCAAACCAGGATCGGCATAAAAGATAATAATCTCGGAGGAACTCGGGTCATGATCGCGCATTCACGCTCATTTCTGCACCGCGCATGCCCGCGCACCCTCACCTTGGCGCTGGCTTGCGCCTGCCCGCTGGCGGCGCAGGCCTTCCAATTCAGCAACGAAGCCGGCGATATCAACGGCAGCTTCGACACCACCATTTCGCTCGGCGCAGCTTTCCGCACCCAAGGCCGCGACCCGGCGCTGGTCGCCATCAGCAACGGCGGCACCTCGCGCGACATCAACAGCGACGACGGCAATCTCCTTTACGATAGCGGCGACGCCTATTCGGCCGCGGCTAAGGTCACGCACGACCTGGAACTCAAATACAAAAATTACGGCGCGTTTTTCCGCGGCACTTATTTCCACGATTTCGTCCTGAGTAGCAAGGACACCAGCGCCGCTTCCGGCTTTGGAGAAACCGCCAAGGATCGCGTGGACAACAACATCACCCTGCTCGATGCCTTCATTTACGGCAGCTTCCACAGCTTCGGCGAGCGCAACTTGAATGTGCGCCTGGGACAGCAGGTGGTGAGCTGGGGCGAGAGCACTTTCCTGCTCAACGGCATCAACGTCATCAACCCGGTGGACGTGTCCAAGCTGCGCATCCCCGGTTCCGAACTCAAGGAAGCGCTGCTGCCGACGCCGATGTTGTGGGCGTCGCAAGACCTGAGCGACGACATCTCTCTGGAAGGTTTTTATTCATTCAAAAGCGACAAGACCAAGCTCGATCCGCGCGGCACTTATTTCAGCACCACGGATGCCTTGTCGGATGGCGGCGAGCGTATTTTTGTCGGCGCAGGTCGGCGCGTTGACCAACATGGCGCGGCATTGCCCTTTGGTTTAACCGGGGCACCGGTCTGGGCGCCACGTACGGTGGATCGCGACGCCGAGAACGGTGGCGAATATGGCGTGGCGTTGCACGCCCTGTTTCCGAATCTGAATGACACCGAGCTGGGCTTGCTCTTCATCAACTATCACAGCCGCACGCCCCTGCTGTCAGCAGTGCGTGGCGCCGCCTCCGTTTCCAGCGCAGCACTGCTGGCCGGCTCTGACGCCGGTTGTGCCACCAGCACCCTGGTGAATTTCGATGTGCTGATCGGGGTAAATCCGCTGGGGCAAGGTCTGTGCACCGGCGCGCGTGCCGCCACTTATTTCGCCGAATATCCGGAAGACATTCACTTGTACGGCCTGAGCTTCAGCACTTCAGGGCCAGCCGGCATCGCCTTGCAAGGCGAGTATTCCTACCGCCAAAATCAGCCGCTGCAACTGGCCGCCACCGAAGTCATCCTGGCGGCAGGCGGTCTGGCCAACAACATCACCGGCGGCAATGTGCCTGCGGCCAGCGTCCCAATCGGCACGGAAATAACCGGTTTCCGCCGCGTCAAAATGCAACAGTTGCAAGTGACCGCGACCAAGATTTTCGGCCCCAGCCTCGGCGCGGAATCGCTCACCGCCATCGGCGAAGTCGGCTATACCCGCCTGAGCTTGCCCGCTGGTTTGCTATTTGCCGGCCCGGGCGTGGTGCTGCCGGGAACCGGCTCTTCCACCGCTACCACCGCCGGCTCCACCCAACCCAATAATGAGGGCTATGCCACGACCAACTCCTGGGGCTATCGCTTGGCGGCAAACTTGTCTTATCCCAGCGCCTTTGCCGGCGTATCGGTGACGCCGCGCGTGGCGTTCGCGCACGACGTGGACGGCGTCAGTCCGACCTTCAACGAGGGTACGAAAGCGGCGACCCTCGGCGTGGGCTTTGTGTATCAACAAAAATGGCAGGCCGATCTGTCTTACACCACTTTCTGGGGTGGGCGCACTTACTCCGGCTCCGATCCGCTGCCGACTGGAACCCAGCCGCGCACCTACGCCACCAGCGCCAACCCCTTAAAAGACCGCGACTTCGTCTCACTCAGCATCAGTTACTCGTTCTAGGAGAATCCGCCATGAAACATCAAACCCTCGCCCGGATGAGTTCGGCATTGCTGTTGCTGCTATGCGCCACCGGCGCGCAAGCCGAAGTCTCGGCCGCGGAAGCCGCCAAACTCGGCAAGAGCCTGACCCCGATGGGCGCGGAACAGGCCGGCAATGCCGCCAAAAGCATCGGTCCATGGGAGGGCGGCATCAGCAAACCGATCGCCGGATTCAAGGACGGCGGGCATTACCCCGACCCCTATGCCAGCGACAAGCCCTTGTTCAGCATCAACGCCGCCAATGCCGACAAATACAAGGCCAACCTGACGCCGGGGCAAATGGCGCTGCTGAAAAAGGATCCGACCTGGCGCATGCAGGTGTACCCGAGCCGGCGCAGCGCGGCCTTCCCCAAGGGGCATTACGAGGAAACCCTGGCCAACGCCACCAAGGCCAAACTCGCGCCGGGCGGCAACGGCGTGACCGGCACCAAGGGCGGCATCCCCTTCCCTATTCCCAAGGACGGCCTGGAGGTAATCTGGAACCACCTCACGCGCTACCGCGGCGACACCTATGCCATGAACTGGAATCAGGCGGCGGTAACGCGCGACGGCGGCTACACCATCGTGCGCTTTGAATACGAGTACGACTTCCACTACGGCAATTTGCACAAGCCGGAATCCGCGCGCGAAGAAAATAAAATCTTGAACTTCCTGCAAACCGTCACCGCCCCAGCGCGACTGGCCGGGCAAATCCTGCTGGTACACGACCCGGTCGACCAAGTGAAACAGTCGCGCCAAGCCTGGACTTACAACCCCGGCCAACGCCGCGTGCGCCTGGCGCCGAACGTGGCCTACGACAACCCCGGCACCGCCGCCGACGGCTTGCGCACCAGCGACGATTTCTTCATGTTCAACGGCGCTACCGACCGCTATAACTGGAAGCTCATCGGCAAGCAGGAAATCTACATTCCCTACAACTCCTACAAGCTCACCGGCAATACGCTCAAATACACCGACGTGCTGAAGCCCGGCCACATCAACCCCGAGCATGCGCGCTATGAACTGCACCGGGTGTGGGTGGTGGACGCCACCTTGAAGGATGGCGCCAGCCACATCTACAAGCGCCGCACCTTCTACATCGACGAAGACTCGTGGATGATCGCCGTAGCCGACAAATACGATGCGCGCGACGAGCTATGGCGCGTCTCGGAAGCGCACACCATCAATCTGTACAACATCCCGATGACTTATCCGATCCTGGAAGTACACCACGACCTGCAATCGGGGCGCTATCTGGCGATGGGCTTGCGCAACGAAGAGCCCAAGATCTACGAACCGATCAAGCGTACTGCCAGCGACTTCACGCCGTCCGGCTTGCGTGGCATCGGCACGCGTTAACAGTCACCGAAAACAATAATGCTTGAACCGCAGAGGCGCGAAGACGCAGAGAACGGCATATCATGGCGTTATTGACGAATCACGCATGCTTTTCTCCGTGTCTCTGCGCCTCCGCGGTTCGACTGTTTTTTTACAATGAATAAAGCCATCGGCATCGCTTTTTCGCTGCTGGTATTCCTCGCCGCCGCTTACGCCTTTGCACCGCGCCCAGCGCCGGTGTTTCCGCCCGGCGCCACCGCCGTGAATACGCTGCTGTTGTTGGATGCGGCGCAGGCCGGCAAGCGTCTGGTGGCCGTCGGCGAACGTGGGCATATCGTGCTTTCCGACGATCAGGGCGCAAGCTGGCGTCCGGTTGCCAGCCCGACCCAAGCCACATTAACTTCCCTGCATTTTGTCGATGCGCAAACCGGCTGGGCGGTGGGTCACGATAGCGTCATCCTGAAAAGCACGGATGGCGGCTTAAGCTGGCGCCTGGTGCACAGCGCACCCGAATGGCAAAAGCCCTTGCTCAAGGTTTGGTTTCGCGATGCGCGCCAGGGTTATGCCATCGGCGCTTACGGCCTGTTTCTGCAAACCAATGACGGCGGCGCATCCTGGCAGCAGCGCACGATTGCCGAAGGCGACAAGCACCTGAATGCGTTTGCGGCGCATTCTGATGGCAAGCTGTTCATTGCCGGCGAGGCCGGTTTGCTGTTGCGCTCCGCAGATGACGGGCAAACTTGGCAAGCACTGGAATCGCCTTACAAGGGCTCTTTTTTTGGCATCGTGTCACTGCGCGACGGCGGCCTGCTGCTGTATGGCTTGCGCGGCAAAGTATTCCGCTCCAGCGATACGGGCGAGACTTGGGATCCCATTGAAACCGGCAGTCACGACGCGCTGCTGGGCAGCACCGTGCTGGCCGATGGCAGCATTTTACTGGGCGGGCAAAGCGGCGCCGTGCTGCTGAGCCACGATCAAGGCAAGACCTTCCAACTGCAACACCATCCGGATCGCAGATGCGTAGCGGCGATACACGTAGCCGGCGACACGACGCTGTTGTTCGGCGAATCCGGCATAACCCGCCTCGTGCGGAGGTAAACGGCAATATGCAACTGCACTCGGAAAAAATCGCCAACGCCATCGCCCGCCCGGTGTTCGCCTACCGCCGCACTCTGCTCGTGCTGTTTGCCCTGTTGACAGCCTTCTTCGCGTATTCCGCGACGCATCTGCGCGTCGACGCCGGCTTCAACAAAATGATCCCGCTGCAACATCCCTACATGCAGACCTTCACCCTGTACCAGAAATCTTTCGGCGGGGCGAACCGGGTGCTGGTGGCGGTGATGCAAAAAGACGGCGACATGTTCAATCCCGCCTTCTTCGATACGCTGAAAAAAGTCACCGATGCCGTGTTCTTCATTCCCGGTGTGGATCGGCCCAGCGTCACCTCGCTGTTCACGCCCAATGTGCGCTTTATCGAGGTGGTGGAAGAAGGCTTCGCCGGCGGCAACGTCATGCCGGCCGGTTTTCGCGGCACGCCGCAAGACCTGGAGACGGTACGCAACAATGTGCTGAAATCGAACAGCGTCGGCCGTTTGGTGGCCAACGATTTCAAGGGCGCCTTGGTGCGCGCCGAGCTATTGGAATTCGACCCGGCCAGCGGCAAGCGCCTCGACTATCAAGCCGTGGCGCAGCAACTGGAAAAAATTCGCGCCCAATATCAGCGCGCCGGCATCGACATCCACATCATCGGTTTCGCCAAGGCAGTGGGCGACATCAGCGACGGCACGCGCGGCGTGCTGGTGTTTTTCCTGCTGGCCTTCCTGATCACCTGCGTCTTGCTGTATTTTTATTCCGCATCGCTCAAGCTGACGCTGCTGGCGCTGGCCTGCGCGCTGACGCCGGTGGTGTGGCTGCTGGGCCTGCTGCCCTTGATCGGCTTTGGCATCGACCCGATGTCGATCCTCGCGCCCTATCTGATTTTTTCCATCGGCGTGTCGCATGCGGTGCAGATGACCAATGTCTGGAAGCATGAGGTCGTGCTCGGCGCGGACAGCCTGGGCGCGGCACGCGCCGCCTTCGGCAAATTATTGTTGCCCGGCAGCGTGGCGCTGCTCACCAATGCCTTGGGCTTTTTGGTCATCATGCACATCAAGATCGACGTGGTGCGCGAGCTGGGCATCACCGCCAGCCTGGGCGTGCTGTTGATGATCGTCACCAACAAGCTGCTGCTGCCGATTCTGCTGTCCTACACCAAAATCGACAGGGAGGTTTTGCAACGCGCCCAGAGCAAGAACAGCCGCTTCGATTTCATCTGGCGCGGTCTGGCGCGCTGCGCCCAGCCGCGCGCGGCGCTGGTGGTGCTGTTTTTATCTGCGCTGCTGCTGGTCGCCGGCGCTTGGCAAGCGCGCGACATGAAGACCGGCGACCTGGGGCGCGGCATTCCCGAGCTGCGCGAAGACTCGCGTTACAACCGCGACAATGCCGCCATCGTCGATCATTTTTCCATCGGCGTGGACGTGCTGTCGGTGATCGTGCAAACGCAGCAAGTGCAGGGCGCTTGCACCCAATTCGAGATCATGGACAGCATCGATCGCTTCGAGCTGTATTTGCGCAATGTGCAAGGCGTGCAATCGGTGCTGGCGCTGCCGGGGATGGCCAAATACATCAACGCCGGATTCAACGAAGGCAGCCTGAAATGGCGCGCCTTGGCGCGCGACAGCAATGTCCTGGCGCAATCGGTGACGCCGGTGGACACCGCCACCGGCCTGCTCAACACCGATTGCAGCGCGATGCAGGTCATGATCTTCACCCGCGATCATGAAGGCACGACCATCGCCCATATCGTGTCCGAGATCAAGAAATTCGCCGCCGCCAATAGCACGCCGCAACTGCAATTCCTGCTGGCCGGCAGCAACGTCGGCGTGATGGCGGCGACCAACGAAGCGGTGGACGCCGCCGACCTCAGCATGCTGCTGTCGATCTTCGGCGCCATCATGCTGCTGTGCCTGGCGACGTTCCGTTCCTGGCGCGCCATGCTGTGCATCGTGGTGCCGCTGGCCCTGGTCTCGGTGCTATGCAACGCCATGATGGCGCGGCTGGGCATCGGCTTGAAAGTCGCGACCTTGCCGGTGATTGCCTTGGGTGTTGGCGTGGGCGTGGATTACGGCATTTATCTGTTCGAGCGCATGCAGCACCGCATGCGCGATTACGGCGACAGCGTGCACGAGGCCTTCTACATCGCCCTGCGCCAGCGCGGCACCGCCGCGGTGTTCACCGCGCTCACCATGAGCATCGGCGTGGCCAGCTGGACCTTCTCCGCGCTCAAGTTCCAGGCCGACATGGGCCTGCTGCTGGCCTTCCTGTTTTTGGTGAACATGCTGGGGGCGGTGTTGTTGCTGCCGGCGCTGGCGGCGATGTTGTTTGGGCGGGTGGGGTGGAAGGTTTAAATACAAAACCTTTTTGCCACAGAGATCACAGAGGTCACAGAGCCTCAATACATCCTTTTAGCTTCTGTTGTTGCCGGCTGGAAGCCGGCGCTACAGTCCACCCGGTTTGAGACCGTCGCAGAACGTAGCCCAACCGTTAACACCGCGACGCTTTTGGGGCCCCTGCGAGCCGCCGAGTAGCGCAGCCGCGCCGGGGGCAGTCGGCGGATTCATGTTTGAGCGCGTGGCCGCGCAGCGGATCGCGCGAGTTCGAATCCGCCGCC
>Ga0113563_10002059_pt1 | contig 11900 bp, 7 predicted proteins | sample Mud3Dept3metaG_FD_80117 | JGI IMG/M metagenome (GOLD analysis project Ga0113563, IMG submission 80117) | Freshwater wetland microbial communities from Ohio, USA, analyzing the effect of biotic and abiotic controls - Mud 3 Core 4 Depth 3... | ecosystem: Environmental > Aquatic > Freshwater >...
AATTTCGTCGTTCGCATCATACGGTTTGGAAAAAAGAATATCGAAGCGAAAAGAAGAATTCGGAAAGGGTGCTGTAGAAGGCGTAGCAGGACCCGAATCAGCGAACAACGCCGCAACGTCCGGCGCCTTCGTGCCTTTGCTCACACTCGGGATACCTTCGAACATCATCATGGCCTTGTTTTTCGGGGCGCTCATACTTCATGGGGTAAGACCAGGGCCGCTTCTATTGAAGGAGCACGCTGATCTCTTCTGGGGACTGGTGAGCAGCATGTACATCGGCAACGTCATGCTCCTGGTGCTCAACCTCCCCCTTATCCCTCTCTGGGTCCAGGTGTTGAAGGTCCCCTACCGTATTCTTTTCCCGCTCATATTGGTCTTCTGCATAGTCGGCTCCTACGCGCTGAAGAACAGCGTATTTGACGTCCTTCTCATGATGTTCTTTGGAATCGTAGGGTACCTGTTCAAGAAATATGAGTATGAACCGGCGCCGCTCATCCTTGCGTTTGTGCTCGGCCCGATGCTCGAATCGAACCTCCGCCAGTCATTGATCTCCTCGCAGGGAAGTTTCCAGGTGTTCTTCACGAGACCCATTTCCGCGGTCTTCATCAGCATCGCCATACTTCTTTTTGCCGTGCCGATCCTGAGATACCTTCTGCGGATAAAGCGAATGAATTAAGTCTTGACTCGTGGCTAGAAGGAAACCTTGAATGCGGTGCCCTGGTCCCTTTCGAGGTTGAGGCTGCCCTCGATCTGATTGACGAGGGCGGAGACAAGCTGCAGTCCGAGCGATTCCGTATTCTGTACATCTATTTCATGCGGAATACCGATGCCGTTATCGCTGACGACGAGGACGTGCTTCTTCCCGTCCCTGTGCAGGTCCACGGTAATTCTGCCCTCCGGCGCATTCCGGAACGCATGTTCCAGTGCGTTTGAAATAAGCTCGTTGATGATGAGGCCGCACGGAATCGCTGTGTCGAGGGAGAGAAAGATATCATCAACACGCACGTCGAGAGAAACCGCCTCCCCGTTCTTGCGGTGAGACTCCAGCAGGTTCTTGGCGAGGCTCCGGACGTACGGGGCGAAATCGATCTGGGCAAAGTTCTTTGACTGATACAACTGCATGTGGATATACGCCATCGACTTGACCCGGTTGCGGCTTTCCTCAAGAAGCCGGCGGGTCTCGTCGTCCTTGACGGTTTGTGCCTGCAACGAAAGCAGGCTCGATATCACCTGCAGGTTGTTCTTGACGCGATGGTGGACCTCCTTGAGGAGCACTTCCTTCTCCCTCAGGGAGACCTTGATCTGTTCATCAGCCTTTCTGCGCTCCGTGATGTCCCGCAGGTATGCGAGCGACGCAGGCTCCCCGCGATAGGTCACCTTGGCTGCAGAGGCTTCGACATATATAATGGTGCCATCCTTTTTTACTCCGGTAAACTCATAACGGGATGGCGCCGGTTCGCCTGCTTGCCGCCGCCGGCTGAATTCGTTTATACGGTCCCGCTCGTCCGGGTGCATTACATGAAAGGTGGGCTGTCCTATCACCTCATCCAGCCGGTCATACCCAAAGATCTCGAGGAACTTCTGGTTGGCATACACACGGATGTCGCCCTGGACTATCGACACCGCATCGTTTGAACACTCGATGGCAGTCCGGTAACGCTCCTCCGACTCCATGAGAGCAGCCTCCGTCCTTTTGAACTCGGTGATGTCGATTACGGAGCCAATACTCTTGCTTGTGCCGGGAAGTAGCTCCACGGTAAAGAACATTTCGCGCACGCCACCGCTTCTGTCAACGAATCGGGCTTTATAGGCCTTGGGGGCGTTATGGGCGTCTATCCTGCGTGCATCATGGTAGTTACGCAGCCTCTCCAGCGACTCCGGCGTGACGAACTCAGCCCAGCTTTTCTTGCCTTCTATCTCTTTCCTTGAATAGCCGGAAAGCTTCTCGAATTCGCGGTTGACAAGCAATATGGTTGTGTCCTCCTCCAGTATCATCATCGCAACGCCCGTCGCCTCAAAGATGGCCTTGTAGTCGGTCACGGGTTCCTGAACTGCGGGAACCTGGGCCGTTCTCTCGACTTGTACCCGCGATATGACTTCGTGCGCATCATCCAGATAATGGCCCGAAACGCCCTTCATCCACCAGATCGTCATGCAATGAGCGGCTGCACCCGCCACGATCAAGCCCGTAAGAATTGTTATGGGGTAGGAGAGCCAGGTCGGTCCCTCGCTAAAGGCCAATCGCTGGAGCACTTCGTGCACACAAATGGCAAGAAGCGCGAGAATTACTATCCCGAGCGGGGTCAAGAGGTGATCCCTGGAGCTATCGTGGTCTTTATCCATGACTGGGGGCTTTGCCGGGCGACAAGGGGGCAATGCTGCAAATTGTATACCAGCGTAAACAAGCGTAAAGCCCTGTGGCTCGGTCACGCCTGCAGGCTTCCTGCTGGCTCAGGGATGAGGCTGTCAGTCTTCCGACACAGGAGAATGGGGGATAATTCGTCAGCCGTTTGACGTAGCCCTGCCAACGGGATTACAGCTAAGATGGGGCAAGACTTCGGCCTAGTCTCATATGCCCATGTTGGAGAGTATATGGGCCACCTTATTCACCACATCCACGAGCTTCGGGTGAGATGTCTCGAACCCTTCCACGGACGAAGAAAGGCCGTCCACTGAGAGCTTGAGGAGTTGCGGGTTTTTTGCGGTCTTTGTGGCCTCGTGCGTGGACGCCTGCGTGAAATGGGCGATGCTTTCAGCATCCTCCGCGTGCGTCTTTGACAACTCCGAGACTTCCTCCTTCAGTGCACCCAGGAGGTTAATCAATTCCGTCTTGTTCTCCTCGCCGATCGAAGCGCTCTCTTTTATCTTTGCTTCTATGCTCTCGATGGTCTTCTGGATCATTGTCTCCTCCCTTGTAACACTTTCTCACTTATATTGTAATAATTATTCTGCCAATAGGGAATGCAATTCTAGAAACCCGCAGTGTCGCTTCAGGCTGAGACCCGGCCCAGGTAGGCCACCGTCAAAAGAAAGGCGGCGGACCGAATGGCCCGCCGCCCTCTCTTGGTACGCCTCTTTCTACTTACAGAGGTTCGTCTGCGCCCAGTCGCTCGGGAGGCAGTTGTCAAAAGCCTTGTTCAGATTATCGACCAGGTCGTTGAGTGTAGAGACAGTGAATCCTGTTGGGATGGCCCCGCCGCCGAGGGCCGTGTTGGCCGCCGCAAGCACACTCGCAACGGTCTGGCCATCGAAGGATGTGCCCGTGTTGCAGAGCTTCAGGGCACCGACATGGGTGCTTCCCGTCTGCGGCATTTTACCTGCTTCTGCAAAATCAACGTTTAACTGCAGCGCCGTGACCTGACCGCCGAACACGCCCGATTCGTTCTTGTCCGTGGGATTGACATAGTCATGTTCCAGAGCGCCGGCTGTAGCGCCTGACGGCAGGTAGGCCGTGATGTACTGATAAGACTGTAGTGTCGCGCTATCCTGGAAGAGCATCGAGAAGCCGGCCGCTCCCGAGATACCCACTTCCAGTGTCTGGCTCGGATAGACGAAGTCGAAATTATCCTTGAGCAGCTGCCCCACGTTGTTGCCGTTGGGAGGTGCGCCCCAGCCGCCCTGCGTATACGTGCAGAATTCGCCCGGCTTATACCCGCCGTTCCCATCCGAAATCGTGACGGTACATATGTCGGTATTGTTGCTCAGGTTGCGATCACCGCCGAGGAACCATGAAGCAGTCGGCAGGTTCGGGTCTTTCACCGTTGCCGTGTTTGTAATGGTGGGCAGGACAGGTGTCATGATGCCTGCGCCACCCGGGACCGGTACCACATACTGGCAGGTAAATGTCCAGATCTCCCCAGGGTCCACCTTCCCATTACCATTGTCCCCGCTCTGGTAGACCGCGGGGCTGCACTTGTCGTCGGTCACGACTGCCGGGACCGAAGCAGGTCCCGCGTTCGTCACCTTGTACTCGTAAATGATCGTCTCACCGGGCTTCGCCGTGGCCGGGCAGGTCTTGTCGATGGCAAGGTCGTACGTGATCACGTTCGGATAGGTCCAGTCTGGATAGCCCTGGCCGGTGGTATAGGTAATACACTCATAGGCGGGTGTGTACCCTGCAGGCACATTCACCTCGCAGAATTTCCAGGTCCCCTGGCTGAGCCAAAACTGTCTTTCCGCTTCCTGGCTTACGGTCGTCTCGCCCAGTTCGGTCCCGTCCTTGTGCACCTTCACCGTGAAAGGCGTGTTATCCGTCCCGGTATACGGTATTGTGGCCTCCTGGTGGTCCCAGTACAGGAAAATCTTCTTGCGCAGTACAAAAGGGCAGAGTGTGTAGTCGTCCTGCGCCTGCACCGTCTGGTTGCCATACGTGCCCGTTGCCGTGGCAACATTGGTCAGGCAATTCGGGAACTGGGACGGAAACGAGGGTGTGTACGTGCACGAGTAAACCCACGTCTCGCCAGGGTCGAGTGCTGGGCCACCTCCGTTGCCTGACTGGTATGCGGCATTTCCGCACTTGTCATCGTTGACCGTGACGTTCGTCAGCGGCACGTTGCCGTTGTTGGTCACCCTGTAGAAGAAGGGCAGGTCGTCGCCTGCATTGCCTATCACCGGGCCAATCTTTTCCATGATGATGGACGGGTTCGGGCACCAGGACGTATTCCCGAAACTGACACCGTAAGCCGCCTCGCCGTCATGGAGGTATCCGGAATGCGTGCCGGGCGGGGGCGGAAAGGTCTGCGTCCAGCCTTCCTGCTGGGTCTCGGACACGGTGTAGAGACCGGCTTTCAGTCCAAAGAAGCAGTAGGAACCGTCCCGCGCCGTGGTCGTGCTCAGCGGGACGAACGCGGGATTAGCTGGGCTCTCCAGCTTGATCTCCCAGCCGCCGAGTCCAATCTCTCCGGCAGTCCATTGACCGTCTGCGTTCAGATCATTCCACTTGGAGCCGCAGATCGTGCCGACACCGCATCCGCACGGTGCTGCATCTGTCCTGGGCTGGCAGAGAGGCGTCGAGTCTTTCTGGTTACCGCCACCCGGAATCACGTACGGGTTGGTACAGTCATGGTCACTCCAGTAATTGTTCCGCCAGATGTTGGTCGGATCATAGTCGGTTGCAGGCTTGCTGTTCTTGATCATTGAGTTTCCGTCAAACGTGTTCCTGCTTCCCGAGTAGATGAGGATGCCGTAGTAGTTGTAACAGATGCCGTTCAAATAGATCTCGTTTCCGTCCGAACGATTGGTGAGGTGCACCGCAGCGTTTGTCTGCTTTGAGATGCTGTTCTGATAGATCTCGTAGTACGAGGTCTTGTCGAGCGATATGCCGAACTTTCCGTTCGCACAGATGTCGTTGTTGTAGATCTTGCCGTACTGGCCGTTGAATAGCACGATGGCGCCGCCGCTCGTGTTACCCGTGAAGTAGTTGTCCCGGATGGTGAGATTCCTGACTGTGCCTGTCCGGTTGCCGTAAATACCCCTCAGGTTCTTCTGGATCGTCATCTTCTCGATGATGATGTCGGATGGATCCTGTCCCGTTTCCGAGTTCGTCAGGATCACAATACCCTGGCCGGTGAACTTCTCAATCGTGCCGTTCTTTATCGTGACATTTCTTGCGCCGTAAATATTGATGCCGTTGCCGCCAGCCCCTGTCACCTTGTGGCCATTGAGATCGAGGACCACGTTGTCCGCCTTGATGGTGATGGCCGATATCTGGCTCGGCACAGCGTTGTACGGGTTGCAGTTGAGAATGTCGTTCTGGAGCACGTAGTTGCCGCCCGTGTTGATCACCATGCCGCAGGTGCCCGTGAGGTTGGTAGCCTGAGCGCTCCCCGATACCGAAAGAAACAATAATACGACCGCCAATCCAAGCATGAACTTGAACTTCATAGGACTCCTCCTTTTGCTCCGGGCAACGTCGTTGCCCCGGTGCGGAAAAAAATGTGATGTCTCCCACCGATACATATGAACATGGTAGCGATTCTAAACGAGACGGCAGGCCGTATCAATTACCCAAAGGATTGTTTTTGCTAGACCTATGAGCGTACACGGAAGTATTAGTCATATAGGCGGAGAGCGCGAATCCAGGATGCGCGGTTCGCCGCGCAAAGGGGAATCGGGTCTATCTTGTATTCGGTCATACACCCTCTGTATAATGGCGATAGACATACCAGAAAGAAGGGCATAAGAAAAAAAAGGGGGTCGACCATGAAAAGCTTGTTCTGCGCGTTGGCGTTACTGCCCGTACTGTGTTTCTTAAGCAGTCATGCACTGGTCGCGGAGGATGGCGTGACTGGAACCACGATCATGATCGGAAACGAAAAGGAGACTGGTGGCTTTTCCGGCGACGAGGAGAACCTGGGCTTTGCGCTTGCCGCGAGAGAGGCAAATGACCGTGGAGGTATCCATGGCCGGACCCTCCAGATACTCGGCTACGTGCGTAAAGGCGGGGCAGCCGAGGGCGTGGCGAATGCAAAACGGCTCGTGGAGGTGGACAAGGTTTTCTGTCTCCTCAATTTCAGTTCCATGCCGCTCGCCATGGCACTCGCCCCGTATGTGATGGAGAAGAAAGTCCCGTACCTCTTCCCTCACCAGGGCAGCGCAACGCTGGATGGGAAGCGTTACATCTTCACCTCCTACCCGTACTACGAGGATGAGTGCGAGATCATGCTTCAATACCTGTCCCAGAAACGGGGGTTCAGGAAGATCGCTGTTCTGTATGCGGACAATGCGTATGGTCGCATCTTCCGCGACAAGCTGAAAGAATATGCCGTCCGGTTCGGATACGAGACAGCCGGGGAACAGGCTATTAAAGAGATGAAGCCCGCCGACCTGACGAACGAGATGAAAGAGCTGCAGAAAGGCGCTCCTAACGCGTTGATCCTGGCGCTCTACCCTGAGCAGGCAAAGAAAGCGCTCGAGGCAAAGGGTAGGCTCGCATGGAAGGACGTCACCATGGTTTCCACCGGGCCTCTCACCGACGAAGACTATCTCAACGTAGAGGGAGGGCACGGCGAAGGCACGATCGGCCTCTGCCTCTATCCTGACCCTTCAATCAGCCCTGAACCCGGCATCGTGGAGTATCGGAAGCTGATGGCCAAATACCATCCCGGCAAACAGGTGAACCGGTACAGCCTGTATGGTTACGTGTTCGGGAAATTGGTCATTGAGGGCATGCAGAGGGCGGGCAAAGACCTGACGAGAGAGAAGTTCATCGAGGCAATGGAATCAATCAAGAATTGGGATAGCGGCGGGATACTTCCACCAGTGACCTTCTCGGCAACCAACCATCACGCGCAGACAGCAGGCCTCATCGCCCAGCTGAAGGACGGAAAGTTCTTACCACTCACGGGCTGGATGGAGACGAGCAAGGCTCAGAAATAGGGTGGCGCAATTGGTTTTCCTTAGGCGGTTCTCCTTAGGGCTCCCTCTCGGCCGCCTTCCCTTTCGCGGTCAGCCAGCATCCATCATAGACATCGCCCGCCACGGTTCCACCCAATCCCGTTTCGACCAGGCCCTTCTGGCAGAGCGCATCAAGCACGGCCCTGTCCGCCTTGTTGCGGCAGACCTTATCGATCATTGTGGCGCGCTTGTAAGCGCCACCGGTGAACTGGTTTTTTTCTATTCTTGTAAGCATCTCTTTTTCTTCCGGGGTGATTTCCATCTATACGGGCTCGCTTTCTTGGGTGCTCGCTCTTCAGGGATGTTTCCAATATGACCCACGCAATTCCCAATGTCAAACAGATTTGCAGGCGTATTTTGATTGCATTATTTTTCTCATGAGCGTAGACTCTGACTCAGAAAAAGTAATTTCATTATGACCCTCGGCTAGAGGGAAAGGAGGATAAGGAATGAAAAGAGTCGCTCTGTTTTTTGTGTTGGTCGTATCAGGCCTGCTGCTCCTTGCTTCATCAGCTCTCGCCGCCCCAAAACCCATCAAGATAGGCATCATCGATGCTTACACCGGTGGTGCAGCTCCTATGTGTATCGACAACCTCAACGGGTTCAAGATGGCGATCGAGGAGGTTAACGCAAAAGGTGGAGTCCTCGGCAGGAAGATCGAGTATGTGACACGGGACGACAAGTTCAAACCCGATGTCTCTTTGGCCATGGCCAAGGAACTCGTGATGAAAGAGAAGGTCGATATACTGGTGGGCACGATCAGCAGCGCCTCAGCCTTGGCAGTATCAGACTTCGCCAAGAAGGAGAAAATCCCGTTTCTGGTTACGGGGGCCAAGAGTGAAAAAATCTCCGGCGAGAAAGGGCACCGGTATGTGTTCCAGATGGACGAAAATACGTCCATGCCGGGCAAGGCCGTGGCGCAGGTGCTGGCAAAGAAGCCGTACACAAAGTACTGGATCGCCGGCGACGACATGGAGTACGGGCACGCCATTACCGATGCGGTTTGGAACAACCTGAAGGTCCTCAACCCGAAGGCGGAACTCCTCGGGCAGACCTGGTGGAAAGTGGGAGAAACGGATTTTGCCCCTTACATTACGGCGATCCTCGCCAAGAAACCGGACTTCCTCATCATGGGCAACAGTGGCGCCAGTGTCATTGGGTTCCAGAAGGCAGCGAAGGCAACCGGCCTGAGCCAGGCAGTACCGATCTATCAGCACACCGCAATCGACCTGGCCATTCTAGCCCCGAACGGCATTGACGGTCCCGAGGGGGTCTACGGTTCAGGCGGCTATCTCTTCTACCATCCGCTTACCCCCGAGAACAAGGCCTTTACCGCTGAATATCAGAAGGCCTACAACAAGTACCCGACCATGCCGTCGTTCTATGGGTACGTGACCGGACAGTTTATTGCAAAGGCGTATCAGAAGGCAGGGACCACCGACAGGGAGAAGTTCATTAATGCACTCGAAGGTATGGTCCTGGAGTCAACCGCTGTGGGCAGGCTTGAGTTGCGGAAATGCGATCATCAGTTGATGCTGCCCACCTTTGTCGGGATCACAAAGAAGGTGCCCGAGTACAAGGATTTCCTGGTCGGCACGGACATTATTATGGTGTCCCCGGCTGATGGCATACCATCCTGTGAGGTTGTCATGAAGGCACGGAAGGCTGCGAAGTAAATAGGACTGCACAACGCAATGCAGGGGTCACCAATCAGGTGGCCCCTTTTTCGTCATCAAAAGCATTCGCTGAATCCGCAGGAGTGGCACACTGAACAGCCGCCTTCATATTCGACCTGCCCGCCGCATTCAGGGCATGCACCTTTGTACAGCGATCGCTTCTCCGAATTTTTCTCACCATTAGAAGAAGCGGTATGCGTGCGGACGGCCTGGGCTACCGCATCAGCACACGAAAGGATCTTGGTCGAGCCGAAGCCGGCAGGGGAGTGGCAGGAAATATCCATGAGCTGTTTGATGACCTGCTCCGGTCGAACCCCGCTTCTCCAAGCAAGTGAGACCATCCGGCCGATGGCCTCGCTCTGGGAAGCCGCGCACCCACCCGCCTTGCCCATCGTAGTAAAGAGCTCGAACAGGCCTTCTTCATCTTCATTTATGGTGACATACAGCGGCCCGCAGCCGGTCTCCATCCGATAGGTCCGGCCTTGCAGCGACATGGGGCGCCTCCGGACGGTCCCTACCCAGCCTGTCTCTGCCTGTGCGCTCTTCGAAGTAGAGAGAACCTGGTTCTGCCTCGATCCGTCGCGATATATGGTGACGCCCTTGCACCCCAGCTCATAGGCAAGCACGTACGTCTTTTCGACATCTTCAATCGTGGCGCTCTTCGGGAAATTCACGGTCTTGCTCACGGCATTGTCCGTGTACTTCTGGAAGGCCGCCTGCATCCGGATGTGATCCTCGGGAGTGATGTCGTGGGCGGTGACAAACACGCGGCGAAGCTGCTCAGGTATCTCCTCGATGTCCTGGATCGTCCCATGCTCGGCAATCCTCTCCATCAGCGCCTGAGAGTAGATGCCCGATTCTTTGGCCATACTTTCGAAGAGCGGGTGGACTTCGACGAGGATGTTGTTATCAAGGACCTGGCGCACAAAGGAGACTGCAAAGATGGGCTCGATCCCCGACGACGCATTCGCAATGATCGATATGGTTCCTGTCGGTGCAATGGTGGTAACCGTCGCATTTCTAATTGGCCGGTTGCCGTTCCCTGAAAAGATGGACCCTTCGTAATTCGGGAATGGGCCTCTCGTATCAGCAAGCCTTCTCGATGCTTCATGGCCTTCATCATTGATGAACTTCATGACGTGCTCCCCGAGCTCGATCGCAGCCGACGAGTTGTAGGGAATCCCCATGGTTATGAGCATGTCGGCCCATCCCATGATACCCAGGCCTATCTTGCGGTTGCCGAAGGTCATCCGGGCAATCTCCGGAAGGGGATATCGATTGAGCTCAATGACGTTGTCCATGAAATGCACAGCCAGATGCACCGTTTCCCTCAGGCGTTCCCAGTCGACCTGGCTATCCTTCACCATGCGCCCTAAATTGATGGACCCGAGGTTGCACGATTCATACGGGAGCAGGGGCTGCTCACCGCAGGGATTCGTAGATTCGATTACCCCGATGTGCGGAGTCGGGTTGTCGCGGTTTAACCTGTCCAGGAAAATGATGCCCGGCTCCCCGTTCTCCCACGCGTGCTTCACAATCAGGCCGAAGACATCCTTCGCTCGTTCCGTTCTCGTGGCCTGCTTTGTGCGGGGGTTGATAAGCGAAAAAATTGTGTCTTGTTCCAAGGCCTGCATGAACGTATCGGTCAAGCCCACCGAGATGTTGAAGTTGTTCAGGTGATGCTGATCGGCCTTGCACCCGATGAATTCCAGGATGTCCGGATGATCGACCCGCATGAGGCCCATGTTTGCTCCGCGCCTCGTACCCCCTTGTTTCACGGTCTCTGTCGCCATGTCAAAGACCCGCATGAATGATATGGGCCCGCTCGATATACCTGCCGTTGACCGGACAACATCGTTCTTGGGGCGGAGCCGGGAGAAGGAGAAACCGGTTCCTCCACCCGATTTGTGGATGAGGGCAGTCTGCTTCACTGCGTCAAATACTTCATCCATGGAATCACCGACGGGCAGGACGAAACAGGCAGACAGCTGGCCCAGTTCCCGACCCGCATTCATGAGGGTGGGAGAATTCGGAAGAAACTCAAGCCTGGCCATCATCGCGTAGAATTGTCGAGTCAACGCTGGGATATCAGCCTGATCGTCGAACTTCTTGTCGCCTTGGGCGATGGTCTCCGAAACGCGCCGGAACATGTCGGCCGGCGTTTCGATGACGCGCCCCGCGTCGTCCTTTCGCAGGTAGCGTCGCTCCAGCACCGTTACAGCGTTTTCCGACAACTGAGGAATGATGGCTTGAGCGATGATGGTTTGAGCTATGTCTTGAGCAAGGTCCATGGCGTTTCTCCTATGAGTCGCGATGCGATTAGACACAATATATAGTGCTAAGTATTAATATTGCCACCATATATAGTGTTCGTCAAGTCAAATCTGTGTGCGTTTTTCCTTTTGGGCGCGAGGGCCAGTCTACAGAAGGGCCGGAGGAGCAGGTGGCGGGGCCATAGGGACCGGGCCAACGGAACGGGGCCATGAAATCGGGCCATCGGGCCATGAAACGTTGCCTGGCGTGACGCGCTACGGGGTTCCGTCAAGATCGAGCCGCGCTCGCCGCGGCATCCCATCCCTCGCGCCGCACCGTTGAGAAAGGAAGCGAGGTTGTCAACTAAATCAACTACGTCCCCTTGGACTGGGAAAAGCATGCGCCACAGCGTGTAACGGCTGCGGCGTATGCACGATGTCCTCCCTGGCTCCTCTCGGGTCTACATAAGACTGGGAAGCCAGAGGGCGATCTGCGGAAATATCACTAAGAGAATCGCACCGAACACCATCGCCAGCCAGAAGGGGACTACGCCCCTGAATATGGTCATCAACGGCA
>Ga0113563_10002060_pt1 | contig 11895 bp, 12 predicted proteins | sample Mud3Dept3metaG_FD_80117 | JGI IMG/M metagenome (GOLD analysis project Ga0113563, IMG submission 80117) | Freshwater wetland microbial communities from Ohio, USA, analyzing the effect of biotic and abiotic controls - Mud 3 Core 4 Depth 3... | ecosystem: Environmental > Aquatic > Freshwater >...
GCACCAGTGAAGACCTGGCTCAAGTGGGCCGAAGCGATCGACAAGCGGCACCCGGCGCTGTTGGTATTGCTGTCGCATACCGTTGATGATGCCCTTGAGATTGGCCCCGAGGACTCTGGCGAGCGCGCGACTGTGGCCCAGATCAATGGCAAGTATGTAAAGAGCCTCGCCCAGGACGCGCCGATCGTGTTCCTGCTCGGATGCGATACCGCGATAGCCGACGACAGGCTCGTATCGTTTGTAGGCCGCTTTCGCGATCAGGGCGCGGCCCTCGTGGTCGGAACTATCACGCCAGTCCTGGGCGAGCACTCTGCGGCCGTCGTCAAGGCGGTCGTCGCTAAGCTGGCTCAACAGCGCCCGCATCCAATAAGTTTTGGCGAGCTGATGCGTGATACGAGACGCGAGCTGCTGTCAAAGGGCGAACTCACGGCCCTTTGCGCGACGTCGTTTGGTGATGCCAGCTGGCTGGTCAACTAGCGAAGATCGGTATGTTCAGAGTCGAGTTCTTTCCAGCGCAACAGGGTGACGCCATCTGGATCGAGTATGGAGCGCCGGGCGCGGTGCACCGCGTCCTGATAGATGCGGGCACGCCTGCTACGGCGCCGCTGATTCGACAGCGTATCGAATCCCTCAACCGATCTGACCGCCGCTTTGACCTCCTGGTGATTACACATGTGGACACCGATCACATCGGAGGAGTGCTGAAGCTCTTGTCCAAATTGCCGTCCGGCGTGAAGTTCGACGACGTGTGGTTCAACGCCTGGCCGCAGATTCGCAACGCGAGATCGAGCAAACTGGGTCCTATCGACGGTGAGATCCTCACCACTGCGCTTGAGAAGCTGAAGTGGCCCTGGAACACGCATTTCGGCGGTGCCGCAGTCATGGTTCCCAAGGCCGGTGCACCACCTGAGCGAACCTTGCGCGGCGGGATGAGACTCACAGTACTTTCGCCCGGGGAGCCGCAGCTCGCTAGGCTGCGCGCCAAATGGAAGCGCGTCGTACATGATGCCGGCTTGGATCCGAAGGACAAGGATCGTTGGAAAAACCTGCTAGCCCAAGCGGCACGTAAGGGAGTCAAGAGTTCCATCCTTGGCGAGCCCAACGTGAAGAAGCTCGCGCGCTCAGAATTTGAGCAGGACACGGCAGAGGCCAACGGCAGCTCGATCGCACTTCTTGCAGAGTTCCAAGGGAAGAGTGTGCTGCTTGCAGGGGACGCTTTCCCTACGGTGCTAAAAGACGCCATCGACCGCCTGTGTCGAGCAAGGGGCGTGAGCAACCTAAAGGTCGACGCTTTCAAGCTACCGCATCACGGCAGCGGCGGGAACGTCAGTAACGAGTTGCTCGCTGTGGTTCCGTCACTCAGGTACGTCTTTTCTACGAGCGGCGCTGTCTTCGCTCACCCGGATGACGAGGCCGTGGCCCGGGTAATCGCTGCCGCTACTGCGAAGAAGAAGACACTGCACTTCAATTACACAGAAGCTACTATCGGCAAGAACTACAAAAAGAAACGGAAGCGGAGTCTACCGAGTTGGAATACAGCAAAGCTAAAGCGTGAACACAAGTACGACGCCCAATTCCCTGCCAGCGATAGTGACGGAATGGTGATCGAAGTGTGAGAGGCACCCCGGCCAGGAGTGCGCGGCAGCGACCCGGCGCTGGTCTGAGCAGGCGCCTCCAGCTCGAGCGCCATGGGCTTACAAGTGTCCGGCTTATCCAGGGAAGGCCACCAGAGCCGAATTGGCGACCTTGGTGCCTGAATCGTAAACCCGGCAACTCACTTCATCTTCCAGACGGCACTCAGTATCTTTTCGACGATTGGCTTGCTTTGCTCTGGCGAGACGGGTGTGAACAGGGCTTCAAATTCGGAGGTGTCCTTCGCCCGTGCCCATAACTGACTGCGCTGGGTCGCATTGCCCCACTTCTCTTCGGTTGGTGCCGCCGACTTGTAGACGCCTACGAAAATGCTCTCGCCACGCTGAATTGCCTCACGCGGGTTAGCCGGTACCTCAAACGTGACGTCCGCTCGTCCAAACAGCAGTTCCAATTCAAGCTTGTCATTGCGCTTTCCTTCGTAGAGGTACTTGAACTCAATGTGGTTGCTGCGTGAATTGAATGTCACGTCCGAAAATAGGCTGTTCCACTTTGCAACGAGTTTGCCATCGCTTGAGAAAGACCTGCCGTCAAGAGCTGCGCGGCCGGTTTCCTTATCCCTTTTGATGCGTATACACGCAAGGACGCTTTCGTGTCCCTTCGTGGTGACTTTGCCCCACCAGTCCCCGCAGATTCTCTCTACGAGGTCCGACACCAGGAAGAGTGAGGAAGCGTCTATGCCCTGTCGAACAAGCAACTCAGGAGTGTTTACTTTTTCCAAACCCTCAAGCTCTAGAGATCTTATGCCCTGCTCAAACGCATCCTTCACGGATAGCCCGAACCCCATGGCGCGGTAAAAGGATCCTGCAAAAACGATGGCTGCTTTGTCACCAATGGAAGTGTTCATTCCAACAACACAATCAATTGTTTGCACAATGGATTCGGCTTGTGCTTTGGAGTAGCACGCAAGAAGGACCACGAGACGGATGTTGTCCTTGAAGTCAGAGAACAGTTTCGTCAATGCAGATGGAGCCACCGGCTTGTCCTGGTTAAGCTCATTGCTCAGTACCAATTCTCCAAACTGATTGCTGTGCCCGCTGAAATGCACGATGGTTGGCTTGTGAGTACTTAGCTCCTGTATCAAGTCATCGGGACGAACGGCCCAACTTGCTATTAGATCAAGGACATCACGACGCTCCGAGGCGCGAATCTTTTCTGTGATTGCGCGGACTTCCCCGCCGAGATTTAGTCTCTCCGTATTGTCAGGGTTGCTCGCAAAGAACAGGATCTTTGTCGTCGCCACCATGCTGGCACCCTCCTGTAGGCTTTCGGGAGAAGTTGTGCGAAAGTAATTCGACAGTGTTTAATGCTCCTATTTCAACGGCCGAATACTCGACTCGATCGTACGTGTAAGTTTCCGCCTTATCTCGGCGTGACCTCAAGTAGTGCAGACCTCAAGTCCTGGACCTGGCATTTCCACGATGGGAAGAGCGGGAGGTGCGTTCGACAATGCCCACGCACATTGTTCCACGCAGGATTGTTGGCTTGAACGCCTCAAGGACGCGCAGCAAGTCTCCATATCAGGCGGCGCTCGAGGCGGCACGTCGAGGTGTGCGTACCGCCCGCCTTGGCTTGCTCGCCCAGAAGCTGTCACTGCCATACGAGCGCAGCGAGTTGGTCGTGCCGCCGGACGTGGCGGCCAAACTCGACCTTGCGATCGCTCGGGCGCGGGGTCAGAAGAAGGTGCTAGAGGACTCGGGCTTCCGCCGCCGTGCGCCACTCGGCCTTAGGGTGCTATTCGTGGGTCCGCCGGGTACGGGCAAAACCATGGCGGCACAGGTACTCGCGCGTCAGCTCGGCTTGGACCTCCTTCGTATCGATCTATCCCGAGTCCTGAGCAAGTACATCGGCGAGACTGAGAAGAACCTCGCAGCTTTGTTCGATAGCTTCAAGTCCTCCATGCTCCTCTTTGAGGAGGCCGACGCGCTGCGGGGCAAGCGCAGCGAGGTGCAGGACGCGCATGACCGCTACTCCAGCATGGAACTTAATTACCTGCTTCAGCGTATTGAGAATCACGATGGGGTAACTATTCTCGCCACCAACGCCATGCAAGTCTTGGACCCGGCATTTCTACGCCGGCTCCATATCATCGTGAAATTCCCGATGCCTTCGGCTCTGGATCGCCAGAGAATCTGGGAGGGCATGTTCCCGCAGCAGGCGAAGCGCGACGAGGATGTCGATCTGGCGTTGCTCGCGCGGGAGTACGAACTATCTGGAGGCGAGATCAAGAGCGCAACGCTGGCTGCGGCGTTCCTTGCCGCAGCCGAAGACAGGCCGATCGCCATGCGCCACCTGACCGCGGCAATTCACCGGGAGCTTGCGAAGGCAGGGCGCGCTCCGAGCGTAGCTTCGACGTTGTAGCAGGGTCGCTGCCGCTCAAAACGCCCTGGAGGTCGCTTCATAGGTCACGCCGAAGAGTCGAACAGCATCTAGGTTCTTCGGCAGAACGTCCCCCAGCAGCTTGACGGTCATCGGCTGTGCATCATGCCGCAGTCTGATCGGGCGGCGTCTACCAGCCGATGCGGATTCCACTGTTCACCGCTCCCGGCGAGCGAGTCATGCGACCCGACTTGGGGTGGGAAAAGGGCGCGCGACGCTGCTCCGCAATCGAACCGTAAGCTCGGACTGGCGCTGTAGCCCGACGATTCTGGCTCGGCGGCGCCTACTATGTCTCCGACGATGAACTCAGTCTTGCCTGTGATCAGCGCGATGCTTAGAACTCGTCGCTGATCAACCGTTGCGTTGACGTTGGCGCAACCCAGGCGATGTGCAGAAAACACCGAAGAATGGTCACATTCCGAACGCCCGGCGTGTACATCGAAGAGGCATCGTACGGACCGCGGCCGATCGAGGGCGTCGGCACCAGCACGGCCGCGTTTGTAGGGGTGTCAGAGCGCGGGCCGACTCGTCCCCAGCTCGTCTCCAGTCTTGCCGAGTACTGGCGGTGGTTCGGCGGGGACGCCGGCGCCGACGCATACCTGCCGTACGCAGCGCGCGGCTTCTTTGAAAACGGCGGCAGGCGCTTGTACGTCGCCCGCGTCGTTAGTCGCGCTGCAAATTGCGCCGAGGCGGCGTTCGGGCCTCATTTCACGGTCAGGGCCCTCGGACCCGGGAGCTGGGGCCGGCGCATCTTTGCGCGAATCGAGGACGCCTCGCATCGACCCGGTAGCTTTCGGCTCCGCTTGGCGTACTACTCAACTGAACCCACAGGCGATCCGCTCGACTGGTTCAACAGTACCCCGCAGGCGCCGGTTCCGGACCTGGCGGAGGACTTCGACAACCTGGCGCTGGACCCGGCGGTAGCCGACTACTGGCAGAAGCGGTTGGCCGAGTCAGCGCTTGCGGGGTTGGTCTGCGCGGACGCTGCTCCGGCCGATGCCAGCCCTGAACATGGCTTCCACCGTCTAAGTGTCGGCGGGGGCGATGGGGCGTCCGCGCTCGACGCGGCCGACTACGAGGGCAGTGATGCGCCCCCGCATAGCGAGGTCCAGGGCCTCGCCGCCTTGTCGGACGTCGCATACAGAGATATCGCGGTAGTGGCTGTACCCGGCGCGCCGTTCGACGTGGTCCGCGCTGTCGTCCGGCATTGCGAGGCGATACGCCACCGGTTCGCAATCGTGGATGCTCCGTCTGGGCTGCCGGTCGGATTTGATCCGCGATCAGCGATCGCAGACTCAAGCTACGCGGCGCTCTACACCCCGTGGCTGATCGTCGCGGGCCTCGCTGACTCGCGGCAGCGGCGGACGGTGCCACCCAGCGGACACGTGGCGGGCATCTATGCCAGGATCGACAGCGAACGCGGCGTGCACAAGGCCCCTGCCAATGAAGTTGTTCAGGGCGTGCTCGGCGTCACTGACGCAATCGACGACCATGTTCAGGATGTAATTAACCCGCTTGGCATCAATGCGCTGAGGAACTTCTCAGGCCGCGGCTTACGTGTCTGGGGTGCGCGAACTCTTAGCACCGATCCGCAGTGGAAGTACGTCAACTTGCGGAGGCTGTGCATCTACCTCGAGCGCAGCATCGACGAGGGGACCAGGTGGGTGGTCTTCGAGCCCAACAGCGAGGATGTTTGGAAACGCGTCGCCACGCTCGTCCAGGAGTTCCTTTACAAGGTGTGGAGATCAGGAGCCTTGCAGGGTTCCGTTCCCGAGCAGGCATTCTTCGTTCGCTGCGATCGTTCCACGATTACGCAGAGCGACGTCGACAACGGTCGGCTCATATGCGAGATCGGAGTGGCCCCTGTGCGGCCGGCTGAGTTCGTCATCATTCGCATCGGTCAACGCACGTCTGAAGCAGGTCGATAGTCCCGGGCGCGCTCGTGAAGCCCAGGCTGTGGCATGCCGAGTCTGCGGTTTCATTGCCAAGCGGGGAGGCCTGTTCCGAAGCCGACCAAGCGAGATCTTCAAGGCGCCGCGGATCGACGCCGCGCGCACGGCTGGGCGCTTTTCTTCATGCCGAGGTCGACCGCTCGCCCGGAACAGGCAACGGTTGTTGCCGGTTCCGGTGAGGTTACGCAGTCGCGCTGGCTGCTGACGGACCAGCCATCACGGCGCGGCCACTACGACTTGCGCCATGATCCCGTAGCCTTGCATCTGAGGCGTCCCGTTCCAGCGAAGGAAGCCCGGTTCGACGTCGCTGCCGACAGAGGGCGTGGTCGTAGGTGAGGCGTAGACGCCGACGTTGAGGGAGTCGTAGGGACCTGTCACGCCGAGCGGCGCGGGACCATGAGTTCTCGTGTTGTACGACACGTCATAGGCAAGCACGTCGTCTGGCAGAGTCACGTTCAGTGAACGAAGATCGAACCTGATCGTGGAAGCGAACCCGTTGTAGCAAATGCCGTTCGCAGCTTTCCATTTCCCGGCATCCATGCCTACGCATGTCGGATCAGCGGAGGGTCGGTACGGAATGCTGAAGGTCTGAGTCCGCGTCGCAAGCAAGCTGCCGCTGCTGTTGTAGACCGTGATGGTGATGGGGTGGTTGAACGTGGCGTTCGGGGCCGAGGCACAAGTGCCCAGGTTCCACGCACCGGTCTGGCAGGCCCAGCTGCTCATCGCGACAGTGATGCTGTGAAGCGTCCGGGGTGAACCAGGCTGCAGGGCGATACGATCGCCCAGGCTGGTGAGGGATACAGCCTCGAAGCCGTAGCTGGGCATGTTGGGCGGCAGTGGCGCAATCGCCTCAAATCCCACGACCGTTTGTGCCGTAATGGCCACCGTGGTGGGCACGCTGTCCACCTTGCCGTCGTTCACTATCAAGGTGGCCACGTAGGTGCCTGCCGCGTCCGCGGTGAATGTCGGGCTCGCGGTCGTGGCGCCGCTCAAAGACGCGGAACTGCCCATGGGCTTGCTGCTCAATGTCCATGAATAGGTGAGCGCGTCGCCGTTGGCATCCGAGCTGCCGCTGCCGTTCAGGGTGACGCTGGAGCCAGCAACCACTGACTGGGCACTGCCGGCATTGGCGATCGGTGCCGCATTGGCGACGGCAGCCGTGAGAGTCACGGTTGAGGACGCGCTGTCGAGTTGGCCATCGTTGACTGTTAGCGCGGCGATGTACGTACCGGCGACGTCGGCGGTAAAGGTTGGTTTGGCTAGAGTGGCGCCGGTCAGGGCCGCCGCACTACCGGCGGGCTTGCTGCTGAGTGTCCACGCGTATGTCAGCGGATCGTTGTTCGCATCGGAACTCGCGCTGCCATCCAACGTGACGGTCGTCCCCGTGAGGACGTTTTGTGCGCTACCCGCGTTTGCCACCGGTGCCGCATTTGCCATTGCTGCGGTCACCGTGACGTTGGCGGCACTGCTGTTCAGTGCACCATCATTGACGACCAGGCTCGCGACGTACGAACCCGGCAGATCCGCAGTGAATGTGGGTTTGGCAGAACTCGGGTCGCTCAGAGTGGCACTGCTGCCTGCCGGCTTGCCGGTCAGCGTCCATGCGAAACCGATGAGATCGCCGTTCGGGTCGATGCTGCGGCTGCCGTCCAGTGTGATCACCGTCGAACCCGCTATCACGCTTTGGCTGGGTCCGGCATTGGCAACAGGCGCCAAATTGGCCGTATCTGAACTTACCCCGCATGCCGATAGCGCCCCCGAAGCGACAAGGGCCGCAATTGCTGCTTTCTTCATTCTCACGTTCATCCTTTACCTGGGGCCGACCGCCCAAGCACTGCACGATCGGATACAAGCCACGCCCGTCTAGCTGCCCGGGCCGGCGGATTGTTAGATGGGAAGGTGGCCTTCATCGCTCGCAATAACGAGGTGTAAGCAAGCCAAATCGAACAAGCAGCTTGTCCGGTGAAGGCGCTTTGATTGCGTCAAGCAGGGTGGCCAACTGCCCCGGTCGGCCGGCCGCAAAGAGCCCTATCGCGAGAGCGACTGTCGCGACCGCGCCTGGCCTCTTATTCCTGCCGGACGGCCGGGTTCGGCCATAGCCAGTTGGATGTGGCGGATCATCCGTTCGACCCGATAGCGGACGCTGGGCGGCGACGCTAAGCTGGCTGGGCGCGGCATCGCTACCGGTCGGACGCGCGAGCGGTCAGCTCCCGCGCTGGCAGCTTGCTGGCCGCGCACCAGCAGTTGCCGGCAACAGCCAGACAATCGAGAGTCGCCCGATAGCGGACAGCAACCCCGCGCGCCATGAACATCTTCGTCTCGTATAGCCCAGCGGATAATGAGTTGGTATCGGCGATCGTTTCGCTGTTGTGTGCAAGCAATAGCGCGCTCGCCTACTGCGATGCGGACTCGATACGCAGAAGTGGCAGATGGCGCGAAGAACTGGAAGCCGCAATTTTGGAAGCCAATGTGGTTCTGGTGTTCTGGTGCCACCACTCGAACACGTCGTATGAAGTGCGGAAGGAGTTCGCGCTTGCTCTCGAACAAGGCAAGGACGTCCTGCCTTTGCTGTTGGATGGAACTCCGCTGCCTAGCAAACTTGCCGGCCGTCGCACCATCGACTTTCGTGCCCGCGTCGGAGTGATACACGAGGGATCATCGGAGCAGGAAGAGCAAGGCGACCTGGCAGAGCGAGCGGAAGCCGACCGCCTGATAGCAAGTGATATTTCAAGACAGTACGAGGAGCTGCTGGTAATGGGCCTCGCGAGGGAAATCGAAACAGAGTTGGCCTCCAGGCTGGGACCCAGCTGAGGTTCTTGGGTCGGAACGCTGGCCGTCCCGAGTTCCAGCCGGGCGGCCTTAGCCGGTCAGCCGACCTGGCTCAGCCGGGTGCGGTCATTCGTGGCACAAATTCTCTAGTAACCCATCCGCATGGACGTGTCGTCTTCGTCTTCAATGTCGACCTTGGCTGACGGCGGCAACTTCGCGATGATCTCTTCGATCATCCGGACGTGCTCGGCCTCTTCGTCCCGCAACTCTTCGAACAGCGCCTTGACCTCCGGCTGTTTCACGCTGCGCAGCGCCCTGTCGTAGAACGCGAAGGCTTTCTTTTCGGAGTGCAATGCCACCTGGTACGCCTTGAACTCGGACATGTTCCGGCTGGGCGCGCCGACATCGGGGGCCTCCACATCGAAGATGTCGTTAAGCTTGACTCTTGCGGGCTCATCGCCAAACAGTGCGCGCCGCCGCTCGGCGAGTTCATCACCGTGCTTCTTCTCATTCTCGGCCATCGACTGGAACACCGACCCGGCATCGTTGGAAAAGCTGCGACCGATTTGTCTGGAGAACAAGGTGTAGCGCTCGAACGCCTCGACCTCGATCAGATGGGCCATGTCGAGAGTGTCCATCAATGTCAGTTGGGAAAAATCGACTTTCGCTGCCATAAGTCCTCCGCCTTGAGTGCAACGCGCCCCGTCAGCTGAGCGTGAGCCTGTTCAATGAATAGAAAATTCAAACCTCCGTTCATGCCAAACAAGACGGTATCACTGCGCTGATTGCCCCGCCGCAGCAACCGACGCCCCGCGTGGTCCGGCGCCGGTTCTGCTCCTGATCGTTCAGGGCGCCTGCACGCTCCGGGTTCCGGATAGGTATAAAGGCAAATTAACTGTGAAAAGGTAGCGAGTCATGGCGATTCCACACGCGCAATCGGGTCAGGTGATAAATGTGCGGCCGCTCGGTCCCGCGTTGACGGACGAACGGACCATTGCGCTGTTCAAGACTGACGACCTCGAGGTCATGCGGCTGGTCCTCACGGCGGGCAAGTCGCTACCGCCACACAAGGTGGCTGGCGAGATAACGATCCAGTGCATCGAGGGCAGGATCGATGTCACTTTGGACGGCGAGAGCAGGGTTCTGGACGCCGGCCAGTTGATCTACCTGGCGCGCGATGTGGTGCACGGGGTGGTCGCGATCGAAGACGCATCGGTTTTGGTGACGATCGCCCTGCTCAGGTAGCTCCGCGTGATCCACGCCGATCCACGGCCCGCGTTTTGTGTGGTGCTGCCGGCCCGCAATAAATTACTTACCTCCGCAGGCGGCGCATCATGGACGGAAGTTCCAGCGCTTCGACTGGGGTGCGAAGCACGTTAGGCACATGCCTATGGGGAAGCGATCATGACGTCCGCAGAAACCGACTTCCTGCTCTGTCTTGCGGCTCTCTCGTTGTCATTCGCCGGCTTTTCTGCGGTGGTGGTGACCCTTCGAGGCGCGCTGGGAGGCGAGATCTCCGATCGGCACCTCCGCCTCGTGCGTCTCTATATTGAAGGTGGATTGCTAGTGACCGCTTTGGCATTGGTTCCCGCACTCCTGAATCTCCTTCCCATTTCCGACTCGCTCATCTGGCCTGTGTCCAGTGCAGCCGCTGCGTCGATCTTCACCGTCTTGCTCCTGAGCCAGTTTCGCCGCCGCCGCGCAGTCGAGGGCGGCCGCTTTCCGCCATGGGTCGTCATCATTTACGCGGTTTCGCTCGTCGCCGTTGTAGGTCTCTGGCTCAATGCTGCGGGGATTCCGTTTCCGCCGAGCGTGGGCCCTTACGCTGTTGCATTGACGTGGGCACTTTGCGTTTTTGGTTTCATCTTTGTGCGGACTATCGACATCTTTCTGAGCCGCGCTCAAACCTGAAGCGGTCATGGGCGATCGCGGTTGTCTGCAGGGCTCCCGCCTGTTTCGGACAGCCAGAACTGCCGTGGCGGGTGCAACTATGATGCTGCGCCTGCATCGTTTCGTTGCTGCACCCTGAGGCACGGCCTCGTTTGAATCGCGACAGGAAGACGATGCGCATTTAGTCAAATCCACGGAGAGGCCGATCATGGCAATCACAGCAACCCGAGTAACAGAATGAATTTCATCAAATCCAGACTTCTTGCTGCCGGTGCGGCATCAGTTCTCGCCCTTGGCGCTTGCAACCCCTCAAAAGACGCAAAGCCTGACCAGGCCTCTGCGGGTCCGGTTGTCGCGACGGTGAACGGCATGGCCATCAACCAGCGAACGGTCGACATGATCGCCAAGCAGGCCGGTCATTCAGGACGGCCCGATACGCCCGAGTCCAGAGCAGAAATCATTGAGCAGCTTGCGCTGCAGATGGTGATCGCGGAGGAGGCGGTGAAGAAGGGACTGGACAAGTCGCCCGAGGTTGCGGATCAACTCGACACAATCAAGAAATCGGTACTGGCCAACGCCTATGTGCAGGACTTCATCAAGAACAATCCGGTCAGCGACGACGCGCTGAAGGCCGAATACGACCGCATCAAGGCGTCCGTCGGCGGAACCGAATACAAGGCGCGCCACATCTTGGTGGAGAAGGAGTCGGAAGCCAAGGACGTCATCGCCCGGCTCAAGAAGGATCCGGGAGCCTTCACGAAACTGGCGATGGAGCGATCCAAGGACCCGGGCTCCAAAGCCAAGGGGGGTGAACTCGGATGGTTCGACCCAAAAAGGATGGTGCCGGAATTCGGCGCTGCCGTGAGCAAGCTCGAGAAGGGCAAGTTCACCGAGGTCCCGGTCAAGACCCAGTTCGGCTATCACGTCATCCTGCTGGAAGACTCCCGGGCGATCGAGCCGCCTCCGCTGGAACAGGTCAAGCCGCAGCTCACCCAGCAACTCCAGCAGCAGAACTGGAGGAAACAGATGGAGGCGCTGAAGGCCGCGGCGAAGATCGAGATGGTTGGCGCTCCCGCCCCGGCTCCGTCGGCACCGGGTTCGGCTGCGCCAAAGTGAACCCGGATCGTCCCGTGACCGAGTGAAACGGAAGCGGGGCGGTCGTGCGGCAACTACCACAGCCGCGCCGCGGCTAGATGACGATCTGCGTGCCGATCTCGATCACGCGATTGGGCGGGATGCGGAAGAAATCCGACGC
>Ga0113563_10002061_pt1 | contig 11892 bp, 9 predicted proteins | sample Mud3Dept3metaG_FD_80117 | JGI IMG/M metagenome (GOLD analysis project Ga0113563, IMG submission 80117) | Freshwater wetland microbial communities from Ohio, USA, analyzing the effect of biotic and abiotic controls - Mud 3 Core 4 Depth 3... | ecosystem: Environmental > Aquatic > Freshwater >...
CGATCTCGTACTGCACCGCGCCGCAGCCGCATTCGCCCTTGACCATGCACTCTCCCCGGCTACCGCCGCCCCTCCGTCTATCCCCCATCCCCTATTCCCGTGTCCCCGTGCCCTTCTCCATCAGCCACACGCAGGTGCCGAACAGCGCCGTCGCGGCGACGGTCATCAGCGCGAACGACCCGGCGAGGTTCACGTCCGAAAGCCCGAGGAACCCGTAGCGGAACGCATTGACCATGTAGAGGATCGGGTTGGCCTTGGACACGTGCTGCGCCCACTCGGGCAGCATGGTGATCGAGTAGAACACGCCGCCGAGGTAGGTCATCGGCGTGAGGATGAAGGTGGGCACGAAGCTGATCTGGTCGAAATTCTTCGCGAACACGGCATTCACGAACCCGAGCAGCGAGAAGATCACCGACGTGAGCAGCACGGCCGCGAGCACGGCGACGATGTGCACGACTTGCAGGTGCGTGAAGAACAATGCGATCACCGTGACCAGCAGACCGACCAGCAGGCCGCGCACCACCCCGCCGGTGACGTAACCGAGCACGATCAGCCAGTTGGGCAGCGGCGCGACCAGCAGTTCCTCGAGGTGCCGGCCGAACTTGGCGCCGAAGAACGACGACACCACGTTGCCGTAGCTGTTGGTGATGACCGACATCATGATCAGGCCGGGCGCGATGTACTGCATGTAGGTCACGCCGCCCATGTCGCCGATGCGCCGGCCGATCAGGCTGCCGAAGATGATGAAGTACAGCGTCGCGGTGATCGCCGGCGGCACCAGCGTCTGGCCCCAGATGCGCACGATGCGCCCGAACTCGCGGATGACGATCGTGCGGAAGCCCACCCAGCGGCGCTCGCCCTGGGGAACGGACGCGGCGGTGACGCGTGCCGCGTCGCTCATGGCGACGCCGCCGCCTTCACCGCGCCGGTCGCCGCGTCGCGACCCTCGACCAGCCGCAGGAACAGCTCCTCGAGGCGGTTGGCCTTGTTGCGCATGCTCACCACCTCGATGCCGCGCGCCGACAGCGCCGCGAAGATGTCGTTCAGGTTCTGCGCCTTGGTCACCTCGACCTCGACCGAGCCGTCCTCGGTGAGCTTGACGGCATAGCCCGGCAGCTCGGGCGCCGCCGCCAGCGGCTGCCGCACGTTCAGCACGAACACCTCGCTGTGCAGCTTGCGCAGCACGGTCGCCATGCGGTCGTGCTCGATGATGCGCCCCTCGTCGATGATCGCGATGTGCCGGCAGAGGTTCTCGGCCTCCTCGAGGTAGTGCGTGGTGAGGATGATGGTGGTGCCGGACGCGTTCAGCTCGCGCAGGAACTCCCACATCGAGCGCCGCACCTCGATGTCCACGCCCGCGGTGGGCTCGTCGAGGATCAGCAGCCTCGGCTCGTGGATCAGCGCGCGCGCGATCATCAGGCGCCGCTTCATGCCGCCCGACAGCGAGCGCGACACGGCATCGCGCTTCTCCCACAGCTGCAGCTTGTGCAGCCACTTCTCCATGCGCTCCTTCGCCACGCCGCGCGGGATGCCGTAGAAGCCCGCCTGGTTGACCAGGATCGTCGAGACCTTCTCGAACTGGTTGAAGTTGATTTCCTGCGGCACGAGCCCGAGACAGGCCTTGGCGGTCTCGAGGTCGGTGTCGATGTCGTGGCCGAACACCTGCACCTGGCCTGCCGTCTTGTTGACCAGCGAGGCGATGATGCCGATGGCCGTGGTCTTGCCCGCGCCGTTGGGCCCGAGCAGCGCGAAGAAATCGCCCTGCTCGACGTCGAGATCGATGCCTTTCAGCGCCTGCACGCCGTTGCGGTAGGTCTTCGACAGCTGGCGCAGCGACAGGGCTTTCATGCGGGACGGGCGAGCAGGACGGGGAACGCAGGTTAATGGGCGGCCCGGGTCGCGGCAAGGAACTCAGCGCCGCGGGCGATGGCGCGACGGCGCAGTGGCGGCGTCGCAATCGGCGGCGCCGAGCAGGCACAGGCCGATGCAGTGCGCCCACTGCAGTGCGTTGGGCGTGCCGCGCCGCGCGGCCGACACCAGCATCTCCCAGAAGCGCTCGTGCAGTCGCCAGCGCGGGCGCACTACGCGCGGACCTCCCGCGGTTTCGGCCAGCTGGCTCAGGCGGCACTCGATCAGCCAGCGCTGCGCGTCGTCCGGCAGCCCAAACACGAGCTGCAGCGTCATGGGCTCGCCATCGACCAGCCGCCTGGCGAGAAACACCGATTGGTGTGCGAAGGATTCGAACCGTCCGCGCCAGTCAGCCGGGACGGTGACCACGCGTCCGTCTTCGACTCGCGGCGCCTGCTGGCGCGGACCGGCGGTGCCGAGCACCAGACCGAACAGGGCGAATGGCGCAGCAGCCACCCTGGCGCGCGTTTCGGCGTCGGTCGCGAGCAGGCAGCGACGTACGGCTCCGGACCAGCCGAATCGAGGATCGTCCTCCAGTCCCGGGGCCAGTCCCAGCTCCAGGTACTGGGAGTTGAGGTCCGCGAGGTCCCGCCGCAGCGCGGGTGGAATCAGGCCGCTGCGGAGGGGAGCGAGGGGGTAATGCCCCGTTTGGGGTGGCTGGTCGTGCATGGCGTAACTCCAAATATGGTCCAACTGGACCATATTTGGTTATAGACTGCCAAATATGGTCCTGTTAGACCATATATGGCGGGAATGACCAGAATAAGTAATCAAGGGGACCACCATGCGCATCACCGACAGCCGCTACGACCGGGACCGACAGCGGCTGACCGTCGCCTATCGTCTGATCGGCTACGAGGCCCGGACCCAGACCATCCGCCAGGCCACCGGCCTGTCGGGTGACCGCATCCGCAAGCTCTATCGCGACTACTTCAAGGGACAGCCTGTCCGCCCCGTGCGTCGCCGGCGGGGCAAGTCACCGCGGCAGATGTCGTTCTTCTGGCGCAGCCCGGCGCACGAGATTCAGGCCGCCGCCCTCGCGGCGCTGCTGCAGCACTGCCGGATCATCGGGCGACCGCAGGCGCTGTACCGACCGGACCTCGACGAGGTGAGCCGGTTCTGCGACGTGTACGAGACCTTCCGGGCGCTGTGCCCCGCCACGGTGATCTCGTTCGAGCACGCGTGGCACCTGCTGCACGTGCTCGCGCGCCTCGACGAGTACGTGCTGGCGCGCTGCCCCGACTGCCAGGGCACCTGGATCCGCGACACGCTCGACCTGCTGCCCGACAACTGCGCCGCGTGCCGCACCGACGCGCCGGACTGAGGCACCGCGTCGCACGACGTGTTGCTAGACTGCGCGCCCGCCCCCGGCATCAGTCCTGTGCGCACGCCCAACGTCTTCGCGGGCCCTTACCTCGACCGGATCGCGCACCTGCGCAAGGACGCGACGTGGGTCGCCACGGCGCTGGCCGATCCCGGGACGCTGATCGTGCCGCTCTGGCAGGCACGCAACCTCGTGCGCCGCGGCGAGCGCTCCTCCACGGCGGCGTTCATCGAGGCTGCGCACGAGCTGCGGGCCGCGCTGCCGGACGGCGAATTCGTGCTGCTCGGCCGCTTCCACGGCCGCGCCGCGTTCGCGGCCGAAATCGTCGCGGAGTCGCCGCCCGCGCTGACGACCGGCGCCAGCTTCGAGGACCTGCGCACGGCGGGCGCCTTCCTGCCGCACGACGAGGCAGGGCTGCTCGCCTACGCGCGCGCGCTGATCCTGTGGCGGCAGCGCCACCGCTATTGCGGCCGCTGCGGTGCCCCGACCCGCGCCGAGAGCGCCGGGCACGTGATGACCTGCAGCGAGCCGTCGTGCGCCACCGAGCATTTCCCGCGCCTCGACCCCGCCATCATCGTGCTGGTGACCGACGGGGAGCGTGCGCTGCTCGGGCGCCAGGCCGCCTGGCCACCGGGTCGGTATTCGACCATCGCCGGGTTCGTCGAGCCCGGCGAGAGCCTCGAGGACGCCGTCGTGCGCGAGGTGCTCGAGGAGACGGGCGTGCAGGTGCAGGACGCCGAGTACCACTCGTCGCAGCCGTGGCCGTTTCCCTCCTCACTGATGATCGGATTCACGGCCCGCGCTGCGGCCGACGCCGTCCCGCGCGCCGACGAGGAACTCGAGGACGTGCGCTGGTTCACGCGCGAGGAGATCGCCACGGGCACGCCGGGCCTGCCGCCGCCGCAATCGGTGTCGTTCCGGCTCATCGAGGACTGGTACGACGCGGCCTCGCCCGTGCCGCTGCGCCGGACGCCGGGCGTGAAGCTCTGGGACCGCCGCTGAACGGCGCACCGGAACCACCCGCGTGGGTTTCGAAATTCTCTTCGTGCTGGTCGCAGCGTTCGGCGCCGGCGTGATCGACGCGATGGCGGGCGGCGGCGGGCTCGTGCAGCTGCCGGCACTGTTTGCCGCGTACCCCACCACGCCCCACACCACGCTGCTCGGCACGGGCAAGCTGGCGGGCTTCGCGGGCACGACGAGCGCGATCTTCCGCTTCGTCCGTCACGTCAGCATCGACTGGAAGCTCGTGCTGCCTGCGGCGGTGGGGGCGTTCGTCGCGGCACTGGTGGGCGCGTGGATCGCCACCCGCATCCCGCCCGACCGGTTCCGCACCATGGTGCCCGTGCTGCTCACGCTGGTGCTCGCCTACACCCTGCTGCACAAGGACTTCGGCCTGCAGCACCGCCCGCGCGGCCAGGGGCGGCGCGGCCGGTCGCTCGCCGCGGCCGGTGCCGGCCTCATCGGCCTCTACGACGGCTTCTTCGGCCCGGGCACCGGCAGCTTCCTCGTGTTCCTGTTCGTGCGCGGTTTCGGGCTCGACTTCCTGCACGCCTCGGCGTCCGCCAAGATCGTCAATGCGACGACCAACGTGGCAGCACTCGTCCTGTTCGGCCTGACGGGCGAGTTGCTCTGGCTGCTCGGACTGGCGATGGCGGCCTGCAACGTGGCAGGCGCCCAGCTGGGCAGCCACCTCGCGATCCGTCGTGGCAGCGGCTTCGTGCGCGTGGTGTTCCTGGTGGTGGTGGGCTCGCTGATCGCCAAGACCGCCTGGGACGCACTCGCCGCCCTCCCCTGATTGTCGGCACCCCCGGGATCCGGCACGATCCTTCACTGCGGCCGGACCGCACACCGCTGGATGGCACATGGATTTCTCGATCGAATCGCTGGTCGGCATCGCTCTCGGCATCGGGCTCGCCGCAGCCACGGGCTTCCGCATCTTCATCCCGCTGCTGCTGGTCGGGCTGGCGGCACGCTTCGACATGCTGCCGCTCGGCGACGGCTTCCAGTGGCTCGCGACCACGCCCGCACTGTTCACCCTGGGCACGGCGGCGGTGCTCGAGACGCTCGGCTACTACATCCCGGGCGTGGACCACGCGCTCGACGTGCTGGCGGGCCCGGCCACGCTGCTCGCCGGCATCGTCGCGAGCGCGGCGGTGATGACCGAGGTTCCTCCCGCCATCCTCTGGCCGGTCGCGGTGATCGCGGGGGGCGGTGCCGCGGGCCTCACCAAGGGCAGCACCGCACTGCTGCGCGCCAAGTCCGGCGTGGCGACGGGCGGGCTGGCCAACCCGGTGGTGTCCACGGTCGAGACCGTGGGTGCGACGGGCATCACCATCCTCGCGATCGCCGTGCCCGTCCTCTGCTTCGTGGCCGTGGTCGCGCTGCTGTGGTGGGCGGCGCGCAAGGCGGGCCGCCTCATGTTCGGACGCCGCAAGACGCCTCCGCCCCCCGCCACCACTTGAACGGCGCACCCGCGCGCCCCCGTAGAATGCGGCCATGTGCCTGCTCGTCGTCGCCTGGAGGTCGCATCCCCGTTACCGCCTGGTGGTCGCCGGCAACCGTGACGAGTTCCACGAGCGGCCGACCGCCGCGCTCGGCTGGTGGAGCGACGCGCCGGACGTGCTCGGTGGCCGCGACCTGCGCGCGGGCGGCACCTGGCTCGGACTCGCCCGCTCGGGACGCTTCGGCCTCGTGACCAACTTCCGGGACGCGAACGGCGCGCCGCCCGCCGCCCCGTCCCGCGGGCAGCTGGTGCCGGGATTCCTGCGTGGCGCAGCATCGGCCGCCGGTTTCCTCGGCTCTCTGCGGCCGACGATGCGGGACTACGCAGGGTTCAACCTGCTGCTGGGCGACGCACGTGAACTGCAGTACTGCTGCAACGTCGGTGAGGCGTCGCCGCGCGAGCTCCCGCCAGGCATCTATGGCCTGAGCAACCACCGGCTCGACGAGCCCTGGCCGAAGCTGGTCCGCACTCGCGAGCGCTTCGTCGCGGCCCTCGCGCAGCCCGAGCCAGGGCCCGCGGACCTGTTCGAACTGCTCGCCGACCCGGCACCGGCCGGGCACGGGCCGCCACCGGATGACGGCCTGCCCGAAGACCTGGAGCGGGCGTTGTCGGCACCGTTCGTGCGCCACGAGCGGTACGGCACCCGCTGCTCGACGGTGGTGCTGGTCGAGCACGGCGGTCGCACGGTGGTCCTCGAGCGCCGCTTCGATCCGGCGGGAATGCAGACCGGCGCGACGCGCATCGAGTTCACGGACACCTCAGGATGACGCGGGCACGGCTTGCCTCGGCCGGGCGACGGTGCAGCACGTGGTGCGCCGCGGTGCTCGCCTGCGCCTGGATGGCAGGTGCCACGGCGGCCGATCGCATCCGGATCGAGATCGACGGCGTGGAGAGCGCGATCAAGGACAACGTCCGCGGCAGCCTGACGCTCAGCCGCTACGCGCAGCGCGACGACCTCACGGACACGCAGGTGCGCAAGCTCGCCGACCGCGCCGTGGACGAGGCGGCCGACGCCTTGCGGCCCTTCGGTTACTACGCGCCGGTGGTGAGCAGCCGCACCAGTCGCGACGACCCGCGATGGATCGTGCGCCTGCGCATCAAGCCCGGCGCGCCGGTGAAGATGACGTCGGTGCAGGTGCGCATCACCGGCCCCGGCAGCAATGAAAAGGCGATCGCAGCGGTCGCGGCGGCCAGCCCCCTGCAGGCCGGTTCGCGCCTCGATCATGCGGAGTACGAGCGGCTCAAGGCCGGCCTGATCCGCGCGGCGCTCGAGCTCGGTTACCTCGATGCCAAGCTCACCGTCCGCGACCTGCTGGTCGACCCCGAGCAGCGCAAGGCCTCGGCGAAGCTCGAGCTCGCGACCGGCGGGCAGTACCGGTTCGGCGAGCTCACGATCGAGCAGGACTTCATCGACGACGACCTCGTGATGCGCCTGGTGCGCTTCAGGACCGGTGACGTGTTCTCGAACAACCACATCCGCAGCACGCAGTTCGCCCTGGAGGACAGCAACTACTTCTCCGCCGTGCACGTCGTGCCGGGCCGCCGCGACCCCGAGACGCTCACGGTGCCGGTGAGGATCGAGGCCGAGCGCAACCGGCGCCACCGCTACACGGTGAGCGCGGGCTACGGCACCGACACCGAGCTCCGCGGACGATTCGCGTGGGACAACCGGCGCGTGAACTCGCGCGGCCACCGCTCGCGCATCGAACTCACCGGCTCGGCGGTGCTGCAGGAAGCCATCGCCCGCTACATCGTGCCGATCGGGGACCCGGCGCTCGAAAAGCTCGAGTTCACCGCGGGCTACATCAACGAGGAACTCGGCGACGTCGAGAGCGAGCGGATCGAGACGACGGCAGGCCTGACCCACGCCATGGGCCAGTGGCAGCGCGTGCTGTTCGCCCGGCTGCAGAACGAGCGCTCGACCTTCCCGGACGGCACCGAGACCGAGGACCTGCTGCTCATCCCGGGCATCAGCTATGCGAGCATGCCGCCCAATTTCCTCACCGGCTGGGTGCGCGACGCGGCGTACTACGTCGAGGTGTCGGGCAGCCCCGAGACGCTGGGCTCGGACGCGTCCTACCTGCGCTTCTACGGCCGGGCCGAGCGGGTGTGGCCGATCACGGGCCCCTGGTACGTGCGCCTGCGCGGCGAGTTCGGCACCAGCTGGGTGAACGACTTCTCGGAGCTGCCCGCCTCGCAGCGCTTCTTCGCGGGCGGCGACCGCAGCGTGCGCGGTTTCGCGCTCGACGAGCTGAGCCCGCCCGCCGAGGAAGGTGGCCAGCCCGTGGATGGATCGGGCAAGGGCGTGGGCGGCGAGCACAAGGTGGTCGGTTCGATCGAGATCGAACGCGACCTGCCGCGCAACTTCCGGATCGCCGCCTTCTACGACACCGGCAATGCGTTCAACGACTGGAGCACGCCGCTCGAATACTCGGTGGGCGTCGGCATCCGCTGGAGGCTGCCGATGCTGCTGATCGGCATCGACGTGGCGCAGGCGCTGTCGGAACCCGACCGCAAGCCGCGCCTGCACCTCAACATCACGCAGGTGCTGTGATGCGCCTTCGCTGGGTCGTCTTCGTCGCGGTACTGCTGGTCCTGGTCGCGGGACCCGTGATCGTCGCGCACCGCGTGCTGACGACCGAGGCGGGATTGCAGTGGGCGCTCGCGCAGCTCGCCCGGCTGCCTGCGGTGCGCATCGAGGCCCACGGCGCGAGCGGCACGCTGGCGGGCCCGCTCACCGTGCAGCGGCTGGTCGTCGACCACGAGGCCGTGCACATCGAGGCCCGTGGGATCCAGCTCGATGCGCGCCTGCGCTCGCTGCTTGCCGGCAGCGTGCACCTCGAGCAGGCGGTCGTCGAGCGCCTGGAGGTCACGCTCAGGGAACGCGAGGAACAGCCTCCGCAACAACCCCACTTCCTGCCGCGATTCCTCGCAGTCGACGCACCCGAGCTGCGCATCGGCAAGCTGGCGCTCACGCTGGTCGACGGCCGGCGCATCACCGTCGCGTCGACCCGCGGCGCCCTGGCCATGACGCGCTGGCGCATCGACCTCACCGATCTCGTGCTCGAGGATCCCGCGGGACGCATCGATGGGGCGCTGACGCTGCGCGCCACGCTGCCGCTCGGGTTGCGCGTCGCGGCGAACGGCCAGTGGCGGCTGCCGGACCAGCGCAGCTACCGCTTCGCCGGCGCGGTGCGCGGCAACCTCGATCGGCTGGCGACGACGGTCACGCTCGCGGAACCGGCGAACCTGTCGTTCGACGGCACCGCGCTCGCGCTCACCGAAACGCCGCACATCGTCGGCACGCTGCGCGCCACGGACTTCGACGGCTCGCCGTGGCTGCCGCAGGGCAGCTGGCCGCGCATGAGCGGCTCGATCGCGCTCGACGCGAGTCCGACCGCGTTCGGCCTCGACGGCACGATCGTCGCCGACGCATTCGGCGATGGGCCCGTGCGAATCCAGGGCAGCGGCCGCTGGGCGGCACCGTCGCTCGAGATCGCTTCGCTGCATGCGTGGCTGCCCCGCTCCAGCCTGGCACTGAAGACCGCCGGCACGGTGACGTTCGGCGCACCGTCGCCCACGCTCACGCTGGCAGGCGAGTGGGTGGCGCTGCGCTGGCCGCTGACCGGCGCGGCGGCCGTCGAGAGTCCGGTCGGCACGTTCTCGCTGCAGGGAGCGATGCCGTACGCCTTCGACGTGCAGGCGCACGTGCGTGTACCCGCGCTCGACACGACGCCCGAGGCGCGTTTCACTGCGGCCGGGACCTTCGATCGCGAACAGCTGGTATTCGATCGCCTGCGTGGCGACGTGCTGCGCGGCCAGCTGTCGGCGAACGGCCGCGTCGCGTGGACGGCCGACCAGCCGTGGAACGTACGGCTCGAGGCCAGGGACATCGACATCGCCGGCATGCGCAGGGACCTGTCCGGGCGCGTGAGCGCGACGGCGACCGTGGAGGGGCGCGGGTTCACGCCGTCCGCACCGTGGACCGCGCGGCTGGCCTCGCTCTCCGGCACGCTGGCCGGGCGCGCGCTGACCGGACGCGGCGAAGTGTCGCACCGGGACGGCGAGTACCAGCTGCGTGGCGTGCGCATCGCGAACGGGGCTTCCCATGTCGACGTGGATGGACGCTGGGGCCGCGCCATGGACCTGCGCTGGAGCGCCGACGTGCGCTCGCTGGCCGTGCTGCACCCGGATCTCGACGGGGAACTCGTGTCGACGGGCCGGGCGCACGGCAGCACCGCGCGACCGCAGGTCGAGGGCGAGATGCGGGCGCGGCAGCTGGGCATTGCCGGCCTGACGGTCGCCTCGCTCGAAGCGCAGCTCGACCTCGACGGGACCGATCAGCGTGAATCACGCTTCGACCTGCACGCGTCGACGATCGGGCTGGGCCCGGTCGCGCTCGAAGACCTGCGGTTCGACGCAAGCGGCCGCACCAGCGACCACGTGCTCGCGCTGGAGTTTTCTTCGCCGGCCATCCAGGAGCGGCGCATGCCGGGATTCCGCGGCCGGGTCGGAGCCACCGGCGCCTACGAGAAGGACCGGCGCGAGTGGCGCGGACGGCTCGATGACGCGTCGGTGGCGTTCCCGGACGGCAGCGCGACCCTGCTGCAGCCGGCGGTCATCGAGGCAAGCGCAGCCGAGGTGCGCGTGGCCCCGGTCTGCCTGCAGAGCGGCGAAGCGCGCCTGTGTGCCGAAGGCGGGCGGCGCGCCGACCCGGCGTCGTGGCGCCTGCTCTACAGTGCCCAGGACTGGCCCCTGAAGCGGCTGCTGCGCTCGATCCTGGGCTGGCAGGAGTTCGACGGCCGGTTGCAGGCGGCCGGCTGGCTCGGGCAGGAGCCCGGACAGGAGTGGACCGGCGGCATGACGCTGCTGCTCGACGAGCCCACGCTCGACATCCCGCGCAACAAGTTCCGCACCGAACGCATCGAGCTCGGCCGCGCCCGGCTCGACCTGTTCGCGGACCCGGGCGCACTGCGCGCCAGCGTCGACCTGCAGATGGCCGAGACGACGCGGGTGCAGGGCGAGATCGCGGCCTCGCGCGAGCCCGGGCTCGACACGCTCGACTACCCGCTGCGCGGCTCGATCCGCGGCGAGTCCTCCGCGCTCACCGCCGTCCCGGTGTTCGTGCCGGAGATCGATCGCTCGTCGGGCCGGCTGGATGCCACCGTCTCGGTCGGCGGCACGCTCGGCGATCCGCGCTTCGACGGCGAGTTCCACGTGCGCGACGGGCGCTTCGACATGTACCGCACCAACATGCAGCTCACGGATGCGACGCTCGACGGACGGTTCGTCGGCGACGAGCTGGTGTTCAGCGGACAGGGCAAGACGGCGGGCGGGACGCTGGTACTCGACGGCCGCTTCGCGTGGCCCGACGGTGTGATGACGGGCGAGCTGCACCTCAAGGGCGAGAAGCTGATGCTGGCGGATACGCCCGCGTTCCGCATCGTCGCTTCGCCGGACCTGACGATCGCAGCGCGTGAACGCGGGTTCGCGGTCCGCGGCGAGGTGCTGATCCCCGTTGCCCGCATCGCGCCGCGGGACCTGAGCACCACGGTGACCACCTCGCCCGACGAGCGGATCGTCGGCCGGGAGGACGAGGCGCCGGAGCCGTCGACACTGGAGCGGGTGCGCGCCCGTGTGCGCATGGTGCTCGGCGACGACGTGCGCGTGGACAGCTTCGGTCTCAAGGCGAAGCTGGCGGGCGCTGTCACCGTCCTGTCGCAGCCCGGCGACGTGGTGCGGGGCAACGGCTCGATCCGCGTCGTCGAGGGCGAGTACAAGGCGTTCGGGCAGTTCGTGCGCATCACGCGCGGCGTGCTGTCCTACAACCGCACGCCGATCGACGACCCGACGCTCGACCTGGTCGGCGAGCGCGAGATCCGGGCGGCGGACGTGGTGGTGGCGATCAACGTGCGCGGCACGCTCGCCCAGCCGTACATCTCGATCACGTCGGATCCGTCGATGTCGAGCAACGAGGCGCTGTCGTACCTGCTGACCGGCCGCTCGATCGACACGCTGCAGTCCGGCGAGGCTGCCAACGTCAACCAGGCCGCGGAGAACCTCGCCATCAGCGGCGGTGGCTTCCTGCTCGGCGGCATCGGCACCCGGCTCGGCCTGGACGAAGTCTCGGTCGAGAAGACGGCGGACGACAGCGATA
>Ga0113563_10002064_pt1 | contig 11888 bp, 7 predicted proteins | sample Mud3Dept3metaG_FD_80117 | JGI IMG/M metagenome (GOLD analysis project Ga0113563, IMG submission 80117) | Freshwater wetland microbial communities from Ohio, USA, analyzing the effect of biotic and abiotic controls - Mud 3 Core 4 Depth 3... | ecosystem: Environmental > Aquatic > Freshwater >...
CTCTCGCTACGCGACCTGATGGCGCCGGCCCTGCGTGGCACCGGCCGGGTCAGCGCGGAGCTCCGGATCTCCGAGCCCGCGCGAGGCGAGATCCACCCGAGCGTGACCGCGCGCATCGAGGGGATCGCCACCCTCATGGCCGAGGCGCGGCTTCGCATGCCGGACCACCTGTTCGACCCGGGGGCCTGGAAGGCCAACGGGCGTGGTGTCCTCCAGAGCGCGTCGCTGCGTGCCGAGAACATCGAGCTCGATCCGGGGCTGCTCGAGCGGTTCGGCCTCGTGACCTCTGCGCGGGGCCAGCTCAGCATCGTCGCGGAGATCGCCGAGGCGGCGCGCAGCGCGAAGCTCGCCGTCGGGATCCGCCACCTGCGTGGCTCGCCGATCTCGCAGCCGATCGACGTCGACCTCACGGCCACGAGCGACGACCAGGCGACCACCGCCACGCTCGTCGCGAGGACGCGCCAGGTCAAGCGCGACGGCGAGGTCGAGACCCCGGTCGGGCCCGAGGTGAAGCTGCTCGACGCCTGGGGCTCGATCCCGCTGACGATCGCCGAGCTCGCGGCGAATCCGCGGGCCGCGCTCGGCGAGCCGCTGCGGGTGGTCGCGACGGTGCCGAACGTCCCGGCGCCCCCGTTGCTCGCGGTGTTCGGTCGCACCGCGCTGCTCGCCGGCGCGATCGACGGCAAGATCGAGGTCGCGGGCACGCTCGGCAAGCCGACGGTGGTCGCGAAGCTCACCGGCACGAACCTCGAGGTCCCGTCCAGGCGCGGGGGCAAGCCGATCAAGAGCGTGCAGCGGATCGCGTTCGATGCGACCTGGGATGGCAGCATCGGCAACGTCGTGATCGATGGCGTGCAGGACGTCGGTACGCTCAGGCTGGTCGCTCATGGCAGCCCGAAGGCCCTCGCCGAGGCGACCGTCACCTTGAAGGCCAACCAGTTCGATCTCGGTTCGCTGCTCGCGTTCGCGCCAGGCCCCGCAGGCGGCGCCGCCGGCCGGCTCGATGCCGATCTCAGGCTCCGCGGTCTCGACCCACGGAGCGCGAAGCTCGCCGGCGAGCTCCACCTGAGCAATGCGCGCATCCCGATCGCCCCGACGGTCGGTACGCTGCGGCGCGCCAAGCTCGACGTCGTGATCGACGGCGACGCCCTCCGGCTCAAGCTCGACGGTCGCCTGGCCGGGGGCAAGGTGCTCGCCGAGGGCACGATCGCGATGGCTGGAGCCTCGCCGATGGGCGGCACGCTGACGATGACCCTGCGCAAGGTCTCGTCGATCGGCCTGGTCGAGCCCACGATCGACGCGGACGTCATCATCAAGCTGCGCCGCGAGGCCGATCGCTGGATCGCCGATGTTGGTGTCCGCAACGCGGACATCGTGGTCCCGAGCAGTCGCGGCGAGCAGCTCAAGCCCGCCGGGGCACCGGCGGACATGGTGTTCATGACCGGCGACCGGATCACGAACCGGCCGATGAAGAAGCGGGTGCCGACGCGCCCGATGATCGTCGCGAACGTCACGCTGTACCCGGCCCACGTCAAGTCCGATGAGCTGCGCAGCATCATCAACGGCCGGGTGTCGATCACGGCCGATCTCGAGTCGATCGGCATCGTCGGAACGATCGACGCCGATCGCGGTGACCTCGATCTGTTCGGCACGCGCTACCAGGTCGAGCGTGCGTCGGTCCGGTTCGACGGCTCCACCGATCCGTTGCTCGACGTGCGGATCACGCACGACTTCCCCGACGTCACGACGATCGCCGAGGTCCGTGGCCGGCTCAGCAAGCCGGAGCTGACCATGTCGTCCAATCCGGCGACCTACTCGCAGGGCGAGCTGCTCGCGTTCTTGCTCGGTGGGGAGCCCGGTGGTGTCCCTGGTGACGCGCGGGAACGCGCCACCGCGGCCGGCGCCTCGTACGTGGCGAACAAGATCGGCGGCTACGTGAAGGGTGCGCTCCCGATCGATGTCGACGTGCTCCGTTACCAGGCCGCGACCTCGACGACCAGCGCGGCGTTCACCATCGGCACGTGGCTGAGAGACAATCTCTTCCTCGCATACCGGCGCCGGCTCGAGGCGCGGCCCGACGAGAACTCGGGCGAAGGTCAGCTCGAGTACTGGCTGTCGCGGCGCGTGGTCGTCGAGGCCACGGCCGGCGATCGCGGCCACCACGGCCTCGATCTGCTGTGGCGACGGCGCTACTGAGACTCGGGCTTCGCGAACCGCCGCGCGCCATCGCTCGACGTGGTGATCACGCACGTCGCGCCGACGCCGTGTCGAGCAGTTACGGTGGCACGGCGCGTGCTGAGTCCCCCTGCATGCCGAGCTCGGTCACCAGCCACGCCGCTGCTTCTGTAAGTGCGGCTCGCTCGGCGACGCCGCAACGGATCGTCACCCTCGCATTCGATTCCACGGCGCAGGCGCGACAGGCGCTGACGTCGGCGCTCCGGCTCCAGGAGCACGACCTCCTGACGCTGCACGATGCGGTGTTCGTGAGCCGCGCCGAGGATGGCACCACGAAGGTCACCGAGACGGTCGATCCGGCCCCGGTGGCAGCGGCCGTGCCGTCATCGCTGCTGGGAGCCGTGGTCGGCATGCTGGTCGGCGGTCCGCTCGGGTTCTTGATCGGCGGGGTGCTCGCCGGCTGCAGCGGGGCGCTCCTGGCCAGGCTCGTCGACACCGGGATCCCCTCCCGGGTGGTCGGCGAGCTGCGGCAGCTGACGCGGCCCGGGCAGACCGTGCTCGCGCTGCAGGTCAGCGACCTCGCGGGGATGGCCGTGATCGAGGAGCTGCGGCCGGGCCTGCCGACCGACCGGCGGTCGTGAGTTTGCATTCTCCGCGCGGCAACGCCAGTCTCGTCGTGCGGTGGTTCGTCCCTGGCTCGTGGTGCTCGTGCTCGCGGTCGGCTGCGGGGGGCCCAGGCACGCCCGCAGGCCGGAGAACGCCGAGCTGGTGTGGCTGGCGTCGATCCAGGTCGTCGGCAACAAGGCGATCGACACCGATGATCTGGTGCCCGGGCTCGCGCTCGACCGCGCCAGGCGCGATGGCCACTCGGCCGATCCCTACCAGCTCTCGCTCGACATCCAGCGGATCAAGAACGCCTACACCCGGCTCGGCTACTTCGATGCCCGGGTCGAGGGCCAGATCAATCGCGACGACAACGCCGAGACGGTGGTGTTCAACGTGGTCGAGGGACCACGGCTGCATGCCCGGGTCGAGATCGTCGGACTACCGCCCTAAGTCGCCGAGGCCGCGGCGCGCAAGCTGATCAAGCTCCGCGATGGCGAGCTGTTCGACTACGAGAAGTACGATGACGCCAAGGAGCCGCTGAAGCTGCTGGTCGAGGAAGCGGGCTACGCGCACGTCGATCTGTACGCGGCGGTGACCGTCGACAAGAGCCGCGGCGTCGCGGTGGCCAGCTACGCGCTCGAGCCCGGGGATCGCGCCCGCTTCGGGGAGGTGACCATCGTCGGGGTCTCCGGCGATCTGCGCGGGGCGATCGAGGTGCGGCTGACGTTCGCTCCGGGCGACATCTACTCGCGGCGCGCGCTCGTCGAGACCCAGCGCGCGATCGACGATCTCGGCCGGTTCTCGTCGGCCCACATCGACCTCGATCGGACCCAGGGCCAGATCGTGCCGGTCAAGATCACGGTCACCGAGGCCGATCGCCACGAGATCAAGCTGGGCGCGGGCGCGGGCTACGAGCCGCTCACCTACGAGGCCCGCGTCCGTGGTGGCGCCTCCTACGTCCCCGCCGACTACCCGCTGTGGATGCTGGCCGCCGACTTCCGGATCGCCGAGACCTACGACCACGACCTCGAGAACCCGCAGGCGAAGGCCCGGATCCTGTTCTCTGCACTGCGCTACGACTTCCTCAGGCCCCGCCTGACCGGCGAGATCGCCGTGGGCCTCGACTACCTCACCGTCGAGGCCTACACGTCCAAGGGGCCCGAGGCGCGGCTCGGCGTCAGCTTCCCGCTCGGGCGGCGCTGGCTGACGGCACGCATAGGCTGGGCCTTCACCTACCTCGACTTCACGGGCATCAGTGGCTTCCTCGACGCGCGGACCCGCCGCCAGCTCGGCCTCGGCGGCAACGAGCGCCTCGGCAGGTTCGACCAGGCGGTGACCGCCGATCTGCGGGACGATGCGATCGAGCCGCACAAGGGTTGGTTCGTCAGCCTGCGGGTGACCGAGGGCACGCCGTACGCGGGTGGGGCACTCCACTACGTCGAGCTGCAGCCCGATCTCCGGTTCTACGTCCCGCTCGGCCGCGTGGTGCTCGCGTTGCGGCTGCGCGGGGGCGCGATCGTCGGCGACGTGCCGGTGACCGAGCGGTTCTTCTCCGGGGGCGCGCAGAGCCACCGTGGATTCTCCGACCGCCACCTCGCCCCGAGCATCTCTGGCATGGTCGACGGGAGGACCGGGTCGGTGCCGATCGGAGGTCGGGAGTTCGTCGAGACCGGTGGCGAGCTCAGGATCCCGATCGGACATGTGTGGGGATATCCGGTCGGGGTGACGCTGTTCGTCGATGGCGGTGATGTCCCGGCCGACGCGGACTCGATCGATCCGCTGAACCTCCACTGGGCTGTCGGTCCGGGACTCTCGTGGAAGGTCGGAGGCGTGAAGATCAGGCTCGATGCCGGATATCGTGTCACTCGCCAGTCCGAACCCGGGTTCCTCGCGAACCAGACGCTCCATCTTGGCATCGGAGAGACCTTCTGATGCGACGCGCGCTGCGATGGGGCAAGCGGATCGTGCTCGGTACGCTCGCGCTCGCGCTCGTGGTCATCGGCTTCGTGCTGATCGCGGTCCACACCGACTGGGGACGCGAGCAGCTTCGCCGCAAGCTCGAGGCGTCGCTGCAGGACACGTTCCCCGGTGGCGTCAAGGTCGGGCGGCTCGAGGGCAGCGTGCTGGGCGAGCTGGTGATCCGCGACCTCGAGATCGCCGCGCTCGATGGCAAGCCGGCGATCGCGATCAAGACGCTGCGCGCGGAGCTGGCGCTCTGGCCGCTGGTTCACAAGACGGCCCGGATCGACACGCTCGCGGCCGAGGACGTGACCGTCACCCTCGGGTCCTCCCCGCTCGTCAAGCCGTCCGCCGACCCGGACTCGGCTCCGACCCCGTGGAGCGTCGAGCTACCGGCGCTCGCGGTTCACCGGGCGCAGGTCGTGGCGGTGACGGGGGCTGGCCCGATCACACTCGACGACCTCGAGCTCGCGGGCGATCTCGCGCTCCCCGCGGGTGACGCGATGCGGGCCAACGTCCGCGCACACGGCACGTGGCGCGAGCGCAAGCTGCCGGTCGAGCTGGAGGCGAGCGTGCTCGTCGGCGGCTCGGTCAACGTCCCGGTCGCCAAGCTCTCGGTGGGTGACGTCCGGATCGAGGCGGGCGAGCTCGCGGTGGACCCCTCGCATCCGATCGGCATGCTCAGCATCACCGGATCCGCCGCCGCGATCGCGGCGATCGAGCCCAGGCTCGTGCTCCCCACCGCCGTCCAGATGACGATCACGATGAACGGGTCGCAGTTCGAGCTCGAGGGTGCGCTCGGCACCACGCGGATGGCCGGACAGCTGGGCGTCGATCTCGGCGCGCAGACGGTGAGCGGCATCGTGGGGGCGATCGGTATCGACCTCGCGCAGCTCACGTCGGGCAAGCTGACGGGGCAGGGGGAAGCGACGGTGGCGTTCGAGGCCAATCTCCAGGGGGCGCGCGGCGTCATCGGCGTGCATGGCAGCTACGCCGATCTGCCGGCGGGGCACGCCACCGCGCACTTCGACGCCAAGCGCGATCACGCCGACGTGCTGGTGCTCGCCAGCTCGGCGGGGGACGCGCTTGCCTACGTCCGCACGTCGCTGCGCTGGCACGATGGACGGGTCGAGCTCGACAGCGGCCGGGTGGTCGCGACCGCGAACGACGCTGGCGCGGCGAGCGCGGGGCGGCTGCCGGTCACCGGTGCGCTGCGGGCCGAGGTCAGCCTCGTGCACAAGGGTTCGCTCGTGCCACTCGACCTCGAGCTCACCGGGCGCGCGGCTGGCCGGCGCGTTCGCTACGGCGACGACGTGGGGGTCGGTTCGCTCGCCGCGGTGTTCGGGGCGTCTGCCAGCTCCGAGCGCGTGGTCGCGTCCGGCGACGTCACGGCGACGAACGTGTGGCGCGCCGGCGCGCCGGTCGGCTCGGCGCGGGTCCATGCCGACTACCTGGCCGATGGTCGGATCCGGGCCCAGATCCACGCCACACCCGCGGCCGCGCCGCTCATCGTCGATCTCGGGGCGACCATCACGCCCGGCCCGGTGATCGACATCGCGCTGGCTCGTCACACCGTGAAGCCGTCGACCGGCGCCACCTGGCACGGCGCGGGCGGCCACATCGCGATCTCCGAGAGCGCGGTCACCGTCACCGGCCTGACGACCACCAACGGCGAAGGCAAGATCGTGGTCCGCGCGAAGCTGGATCGCGTGCGCGATGGGCTCGACGCGAAGCTGGAGGCGACCGAGGTCCCGCTCGCGAACTTCGATCCAACCCTGGGCGGCAAGGTGTCCGGCACGGTCGTCGCCCGGCGGTCCCGCGGACGGTGGGACGGCTCGGGGAGCTTTTCGGGGACCGGGCTCGTGGTCCGGCCGGACATCCCGGCGCTCGACGCCAAGCTCGTCCTCGGGCTCGCGAATCGTCACGTCCACCTCGATGTCGAGGCGTCGAACGGAAGCCTCGGCCGCGCGCGCTTCGAGCTCGCGTTCGATGGCCCGCGCGACATCACCGACGTGGCGGCCTGGCGCACGCTCGAACGCCCCGCGGTGACCCGCGCCACGTTGACCGTCGACCACGTCAACCTCGCGAGCATCGCTCCCACCGGCGGCATGATCGATGGCCAGATCTTCATCGCCGGCGCCGACACCCACGGGTCGATCGAGGTCACGAACATCCAGACGCCGGTCGGCACGGTCGAGGGCAAGGTCAGCTTCTCGCCCCGCGGTCGCGATCTGGTCGCGTCGTGGGACGCCAGGGTCAGCGAGCTCGGCAAGGCCAGCGTCGGGATCGAGATCGCGTTTCCCGATCGGCCGCTCGATCCCACGGCCTGGCAGGCACTCGGCGCCGGCGCGGTCCGCTCGCTGACGGCCCGGCTCGACGATCTCGTGATCGACCCCGCGCGGCTCGCGCGGCTCGGCATCACGTTGCCGATGAGCGGCCACGCGAACCTCCAGCTCGACCTCGGCAGCGCCGCGGCCGAAGCCACGTTGACCGTCAACGCCACGGGGGTCGAGGGCGGCCCGCTCGCGCGGCCGATCGATGCCCACCTCACCGCCACGACGAGCGCGAGCGGCACGACCGCGAGCGCATGCGTCGCGCGCACCGCCGGCAAGGACGTGCGCCCGGGCGCCTGCGGGGACGCGGGCGGGCTCGCGAGCGCGAACGCGCCGCGCCCGCTGTTCGAGCTCACCGGCGTGCGGATGCCGGTCACGTTCACGCAATGGATCGTCGCGCCGCGCACCGCCCTGGCCGCGCCGATCACCGGAACGCTCGCGCTCCCGATGCAGGACGCCCCGGCGTTCCTCGCGGTGCTCGGCCGCCACGACTTCGTCGCCGGATCGCTCGAAGGCAGCGCGACGCTGGACGGCACGCTCGGCGAGCCGACCGGTCACGCGTTGTTCACCGCGCGCAACATGAGCCTCGCCTCCGCGATCGCCGGCCGCACGATCCCGACGCTCACCAAGCTCGAGGTCGATGCCAAGTGGTCCGGCAGCGACGGCGCGCTTTCGGTCACCGCCGTGGAGTCGAACCAGGGCAAGCTGCGGCTCAAGGCCACGGGCAGGCCCGATCGGCTGTCGACCATCGTCGCGGGGATCGGCGCCGAGAACCTCGACCTCGCTCCGCTCACCGCGTTCCTCCCCGGCGCGCTCGCCGCAGCCTCGGGCACCCTGCGCGCCGCGCTGCGGATCGACAGCCTCGATCCGGCCACCCGCACCATCCGCGGCGACCTCCACCTGCGGGACGGCAACATCCCGATCGCGCCGATCATCGGCACGCTCCGCAAGGCCGACGCCGATGTCACGCTGCTCGATAGCGGCATCACCGTCAAGGCCAAGGGCGTGCTCGGCGCGGCCAGGGTGGCCAACGTCAGCCTCGACGCCAAGCTGCCGAACGATCTGTCCAGCTTCACCGGCACCCTCGTCCTGTTCCAGGTCGCACCGCTCTCCGAGATCGAGCCCCTCATCGATGGCACGGTCGAGGCCCAGCTCCGCCGGACGGGCAAGCAATGGACCGGCACGTTGACCGTGAAGAACGCGCGCGTCCTCGTGCCACCTCGCAGCGGTGGCGATCTGCTCGATGCCGACGCCCCGGAAGACATCTACGACGTCGACAAGGCCCCCGACACCAAGCTCGGCCTCGCCAACGCGCGTGAGCCGGTCCGGCCCTGGCTCGACGCGAGCGTGATCCTCCTGCCGACGCCCGTCGAGGTCGAGGAGTACGGCGTCCGCGGCTCGATCCGCAGCCGTGACCTCAGCATCGCGATCGGCGACACCATCGGCCTGCGGGGCAAGATCGTCATCGAGTACGGCGTGGCCGACGACCTGTTCGGACGCCAGTACCGGATCGAGCCCACCGAGGCGGTCAGCTTCGACGGGACCATCGATCCCGAGATCGACGTCCGGCTGGTCCACGAGTTCCCGTCGCTGGTGCTGACCGCGCTCATCCAGGGCCGGCTCAGCGCCGAGGACTTCCCGCGGCTGGAGTTCGAGGCCAACCCGCGCGGCAAGTACGGCCGCGACCAGCTGTTCGCGTTCTTCGCCGGTGCCGACCCCGAGGGGGAGTCCACCACCCAGGCGCGCGATGCCGCCGCGGGCGCCGGCGCGTCCGTGCTCTCGTCGGTGCTGTCCAGCCGGCTCAAGAAGGTCCTCCCCAAGCAGCTCAAGCTCGATGTCATCAAGTGCGAACCCGGCAGCTCCACCGCGAGCGCCTCGTGCACCCTCGGCAAGTGGTTCTTCGATCAGAGGCTCTACGTCGCGGGCAAGCGACGCTCGCAGCCTCGCCCCGACGAGAACACCGAGGACGTCCAGGCTCAGTACCGGCTGTCGCGCGAGTGGATCCTCGAGGGTGTCGGCGGGGACCGTGGCCACGACGGGATCGACCTGTTCTGGCGCCGCCGCTGGTAACGCCGGCTACCCGCGCTCGAGCAGGACCTCTTCATAGGTCGCCACGGGCTCGAACCCGAGCTGTGCGTAGCACGCGATCGCGGCGTGGTTATCGGCCTTCACGTTGAGTCCGATCAGCTCGACGGTCTGCAGCAGCGACCTGCACAGGCGCGACGTCACCTTCGCCGCGAGCCCGCGACGCCGATGGTGTGGCGCGGTCGCGATGTTGCCCAGCGCGGCCACGCGCTCGTTCGCCGAGTAGACGTGGATCCCGGCCGCGGCGATCATCTCGTTTCCCTCGCGGATCGCGAAGTACTGGCGCGTCTCGAGCATGCGCGGGTCGAACCAGTTGCCGGGATAGCAGCGCGCGTAGAACGCGCCGAGCTCGACCGCATCGTCGGGCCCGAGCTGGTCGACGTCGGGGGCGAGGGGTTGCAGCCGGGTTGGATCGACGAGCGCCATCTTGAGATGGGCGCCGTGACCGTGCACGCGGTGGCGACCTGCGAGCGTGGCCACGAGCGACGGGCTGACGTGCGCGTGGAGCCGGGCCGGAAGCTCGGGGAGGATCGTCTCGATCAGGTGGGCGAGGCCCTCGCACTCGTCGTCCGGCGCGAGCGCGATCAGCACCGACGAGGCGGGCGGCGTGTAGAGCAGCGCGATCGCGTCACCACGCGCAAACCACGTGGTGTGTGGCCAGAAGAAGTCGTCGAGGTCACCGAGCTCGTAGACGTGCAAGGCGGGATGGCGGCGGAGCGACGCGCGGATCTGAGCCTGGTCGCGGATGCGGGCTGCCATGAGGGGGCAACCTACCCTAACCTCGGGTCGGTCAATTCTCGAGCACGGCGTCGAGCGCATCGACCAGCGAGACGAGGTCGGCATGGAGCGCCGCCTGGTCGATGTCGAGGTCGATGTTGTCGCCGGTGGCGTCGGCGGCGATGGTCATGCGGTCGCGGAACTCGGCGAAGTCGGGGTTGTCGGCGCTGGTCTGGAACCACATCGTTGCGTGAGGTGCGTACAGCGTTTCGTCACGCCACACCCACCCGTTCTCGATGAGGAGTTGCCTGAGATGTGACCACCGAGCGTCCTGCATGCCAGGAGGTCGGGTGCAGGTTGTATGCCCTAGCGATCTCGGCGCCGCCCGAGCAGCCCACGGACGGCGGACCGTGCGCCGAGGCGCGGTAGTTGCGTCAGCGCGCGCGCGAGCGCGATCGCGAGCTGGAGCGGCGAATCCCCGCGCGCCTCGAGGGTGGTGCGCTGTCCGCTCGCCACGTCCTCGATGGCGCCACGCGCGATCGTCCGAGATCCATCGCTGCGGATCTCGACGACGAGCCGCGCGACCACCGGAGGCTCGCCCTGCAGCTCGCCGGCGGGGGGCGCGGAGATCAGCTCGGGTTTGTCGCGATCGGCCATCATCGCAGCTTACCGCCCGGGTCCGCGGAGCGCATCGTCGACGGCAACGATCGAGCAGCCATCGCAGCTGTCTCGACCCGGCGGGGGCAGTAGAGTTGCCGGATGGCAGGCCCGGATCTCGTCGTGCTTCGCGATCTCATCGAGGAGGTGGATCGTCAGATCATCGCGCTGATCGCCAGACGGCTGAGCATCGTGGAGGGCGTCGCCGAGGCGAAGCTCGCGAGCGCGAGCCCGTTTCGCGATCGCGAGCGCGAGGAGGCCTTGATCGGTCGACTGCGGGGGATGGCGGCGGAGGCGGCCGTCGATCCGCACCAGATCGAGCGCATGTATCGCGTCGTGATGGACATGTCGGTGGCCCACCAGGAGCAGGCGGTGCGCGATCGCAGCGACGTGCCGCTCCGGGTGACGTACCAGGGGGTCGAGGGGAGCTACAGCCACCTCGCCGCGCAACGCCGGTACGCCGGGCGCGAGGGAGGAGCGTTGCTCTCTGGTCATGACTCGTTCCGGGCGGCGGCGGATGCGGTGATCCACGGCGCGGCGGATCTCGCGCTGCTGCCGATCGAGAACACCACGGCCGGCAGCATCAACGAGACGTACGATCTGCTCGCGACGAGCGGATCGCTGCACATCACCGGCGAGGTGATCTCGGCGATCGAGCACTGCCTGCTCGCGCTCCCCGGGACGCGGCTCGACGAGCTGCGCGTGGTGATGTCGCATCCCCAGGCGCTCGCGCAGTGCGCGGCGTTCTTCGCGCGTCACCCCGGGCTGGTCGCTCGGCCCGAGCTCGACACGGCGGGGTCGGCGCGGCGGGTCGCGACGGCTGGTGATCCCACGCTGGCCGCGATCGCGAGCAGCGCGGCCGCCAAGACCTACGGGCTCGCGATCGTGGCGCAGGGAATCCAGACGTCGTCGGGGAACGCGACGCGGTTCGTCGAGATCTCGCCACGCCCGGCGCCGGTGCCCGAGGGCGTGCAGGCCAAGACGTCGCTGGTGCTCGCGCTCGCCGATCGCCCCGGCGCGCTCGGCGAGGTGCTGCTGCGGTTCGCCGCGCGCGGCCTGTCGCTGACCAAGCTCGAGTCGCGACCGATCCCCGAGGCGCCGTTCACGTACCGGTTCTACGTCGACGTACTCGGCCACGTCGCGAGTGCGCCGTTCGTCGCGGCGCTCGAAGAGCTGAGGCCGCTCACGACCGAGCTTCGAGTCCTGGGAAGCTACGCCGCGGCCGTGTAACGTCTGGCCATGCGCGCGGTCCGTGTTCACGAGCTCACCGGTCCCGGGGCCCTGCGTGTCGACGAGGTGCCCGAACCCAGTGTTGGCCCCGGGCACGTCCTGATCGAGGTCAAGGCGTGCGGCGTC
>Ga0113563_10002067_pt1 | contig 11884 bp, 6 predicted proteins | sample Mud3Dept3metaG_FD_80117 | JGI IMG/M metagenome (GOLD analysis project Ga0113563, IMG submission 80117) | Freshwater wetland microbial communities from Ohio, USA, analyzing the effect of biotic and abiotic controls - Mud 3 Core 4 Depth 3... | ecosystem: Environmental > Aquatic > Freshwater >...
CCAGCGGCAGCCGCTGTCGGCTAGGAACCCCTCGGCGTCGGTGCCAATCACGTCGCCCGTCACGAACATGATGCGCCGGGCCATCTCGGGATGCTGCTCCCGCAGAGCGGCGAACAACCGGATGCCATCCATGCGAGGCATCTTCAGGTCGCTGACGATCAGGTCGAACTTCCCGCCCTCGAGGCACGCCAGCGCCTCTTCGCCGTCGCCGGCGCGGTCCACCAGGTACCCGGCATCGGCGAACGACTCGGCCATGGCGGACGCCAGGGCTGTCTCGTCCTCGACAATCAGCACCGCCGGGCTGTCGAAGCGGGAGGCGCTGGCGCTCTTGGCCGGCGCCACGATCTGCACGCGCGGCGTGGGCTTCGACACGCTGGGCGGCGGGCGCAGCGGGAAGCGCGCGGGCGCGCCGGCGGCTTCAGCATCGTGCTCGGCAATCGTCGCGGCCGCGGCCTCGCTGATGCCGACCCAGTCGAGGCGGTTCGCCTCCTCGGTCCCGGCCAGGTCGGGCACGGCGCCGATCTCGTCGGCGCCTGGAGGCGGCACGGTCCCGGCCGCCTCCGCTGCCACGCCCGCGAGTTCACCCGGCGCGATCGCCCGCAGCTTGCCGCCGGCCACGGGCAGCTCCACGTAGAACGACGCGCCGGCCCCCGGCTCGGACACGAGCCACATCCGCCCGCCGTGCTCCTCGACGATGGCGTACGCGACGGTCAGCCCGAGGCCCGTCCCCTTGCCGACCTCCTTCGTCGTGAAGAAGGGGTCGAAGATCTTCGTCCGCACATCCTCCGGCACGCCCGGGCCGTCGTCGTTCACCTCGAGGACGATCGACTCGTGGTCGGGGTTCTGCCACGTCCGCACCATCAGCGTGCCGCGCCCGTTCGCGGTGAGCATCGCCTGCTCGGCGTTGATCACGAGGTTGAGCAGCACCTGCTGGATCTGGTGCGGGTCGGCGAACACCGAGGGAATGCCGGACGCGAGCGCGTCGATCACCGAGATGTTCGTGACGCGCTGCTCGTAGGCGCGAAGCGCCAGGGTGTCGCGCACGACCTGGTTGATGTCCACCATCGTGCGCGTCGTATGGCGCTTGCGCGCGAACGTCAGCAGGTTGCGCACGATCCGCGCGGCGCGCTCGGCCTCGCGGAGGATCGTCTCGATGCCTCGCCGGGTGGACGCGTCGAGATCGCGGCCGGTCAGGCGCTCGGACCAGGTGAGAATGGTGGCGAGCGGGTTGTTCAACTCGTGCGCGACGCCCGAGATCGTCGTGCCGAGCGCGGCCATCTTCTCCGCCTGCAGCAGCTGGTGATAGAGGTCGCGCGACTGGTCCTCGAGCTTCTTGCGGTCGCTCACGTCGCGCATGAGCGCCTCGATGCGCACCTGGCCCGCCGTCTCCGACACGCTGGCGTTGGCCGTCACCTCGACCCAGATCACCGCATCGTCTGCGCGCCGCAGCCGAAGCAGGTAGTCGGTGACCGCGCCGTCGCGCGCGAGCCGGTCGATGAACGCGGAGCGCGCGCCCTCGTCGGTGAAACGGTCGGGCTCGAACGGCCGGAGCGACGCCTCCGGCGTGCCAGGCGGGTGGCCGAGCATGATCCGGAGGTGCGGGTTGGCCGAGATGGTGATGTTGTCGTGCGGGCCGAGCAGGCCCACGTAGACACCCTCCGGGACCCCTTCGAAGAGCCGCATGAGCGACTCGGCGCGCGTCGGCTGGGCGGAGTCGGGGGGAGGCACGGGGGGAATTATATCGGGATTCGGGGCTTGGGCTGAGCGTCGCGACGCTATCTGAAGGCCTTCTTCAGTCTGTCGAGGAGGGAAGGCTGCTCCGCCTGCGCCGGCGCGCGGTCGGCCTCCGCGACCCGGTCGAGCGCCTCCCCCACGGTGCGGACCACGGCGATGCCCATCCTGGCGGCGCCCGCGCCGATGCGGTCGAACGATTCCGCGTCGCGCCACACGAGGATGGGCCAGGCTTTCGACTGCGTGGCCACGTCGATGCAGTTCTCCAGCCGATCGTCGACGTGCGCGTCGAGCGTCAGGGCGGCCGCAATCGTCCCGCGCGATCCGATCGTCGTGTACACGGACGGATACTCGAAGCCGTGCCGCCGCAGCCAGTGCTGGGTCTGCAACTGCTGCGTGCGGCCGGCGGTGCCGGGCCGCTGGGTGACGAACAGGACGTCCCACCTGAGATCGTGCGCCAGTTTCTGGATGCGGCGCACGGTCCCGGGCTCGCACTCGTCGAGCTTCTCCCAGAAATTACGGGTGTCACGGACGCGCTGCCAGAGCCGCGACTGCTGGCGCGCGGTCAGCGAGTTCAGCAGGGCTGTGTCGTAGGCTGGCGGCGCCTCGCCAACCGGGCCGGCGGCCCCGGCGTCAGGCTCGGCTTGTGCCGGCGCCGGCGACTTCGCGGTCACGCCGAACTCCTGTTCGGCAATCCGCGCCAGCGTAGCGTCCATGTCCGCCAGCACGCCGTCCATGTCAAAAGAGATGCGCACGGGGGGATTATCGCAGAAGAAGACAGAAGCAAGAACCACGAAGCAAGGAGCCAGGAACCAGCAGCCAGAAGACAGAGGACAGAAGCCAGAAGACAGAAGCAGACGGAAAGACCCCTTCACACAGCTCAACTGCACGAGGGAGTGAGGTGCCCGCGTCGCGGCGGGCACAGGGGCCATTCCGGGTTCTGACAATCAGCTGCGGGCGCTTCCGACTTCCGACTTCTGTCTTCTGACGAACCGCCGCACCGCGGCCGCAGAGCCCGGTAGAATGGCCTCATGGGAGAATCCCGAGAAGCTCCCGCCTCCCCGGCCGCGCCGGGGGAGGCGGAAGCCGTTTCGTTGCCGGTTACTGGCATGACCTGCGCCGCGTGCGCCGCGAACATCGAGCGCGCGCTGAAGCGGTTGCCGGGCGTCGGCGCGGCCGGCGTCAACTACGCCACCAACCGCGCCACCGTCACGTTCGACCCGTCGGTCCTCGGTGTTCCCGCCATTGTCGAGGCCATCAGAGATGTCGGGTACGACGTGATCGGGAGCGATGAGCCGGGGGCCGGGCGGAGCGGGCGGAGCCCCCGCGAAAGCGGGGGGCAGGGGGCAGAAGACGATGGGGCGCTCGAGGATCTCGAACAGCAGGCGCGCGACCGCGAGTACCGCGCGCTGCGGTTCCGGCTGCTGCTCGGCGCCGGGCTCGCCACGCCGGTGGTCGTGCTCGGCATGGCGCACGCGCAGTTCGCGGGCGCGAACTGGATCCAGCTGGCGCTGTCGGCGCCGGTGCTCTTCTTCTGCGGCTGGCAGTTCTATCGCGGCGCCTGGAAGGCCGTGCGTCATCTGACGGCCGACATGAACACGCTCATCGCGGTCGGCACGGGCGCGGCCTTCGCGTACTCCGTGGTCGCTACGGTGGCCCCGGCAGTCGTTCTCGGAAGCGGGTTCATGACCCGTTCCAGCGGCACGGTCCAGCCGCCGTACGCAGGTCATGAAACCGGTCCTGTGGCGCCTGTCTATTTCGAAACGGCCGTCGTCATCATCGTGCTCGTCCTGCTCGGCAAGCTGCTCGAGGCGCGCGCGCGCGGGCGCACGTCGGAGGCCATCAGGCGGCTCATCGGGCTCCAGCCCCGCACCGCGCGGATCATCCGCGACGGCATCGAGCTCGAGTTGCCCACCCGCGACGTCCTCCGCGGCGACATCGTGATCGTGCGCCCCGGGGAACGCGTGCCGGTGGACGGCGAGGTGACAGACGGGGCCTCCGCGGTCGACGAGTCGATGCTGACGGGCGAATCGATGCCGGTGGACAAAACGGTGGGCTCGTCGGTGTACGGCGCCACGATGAACACCACGGGCGCGTTCCGGTTCCGCGCCACGCGCGTCGGGGCCGAGACCGCGCTGCAGCAGATCGTGCGGCTCGTGCGCGAGGCGCAGGGCCGGCGCGCGCCCATCGCGCGCATGGCCGACGCGATCTCCGCCTGGTTCACGCCTGCCGTGATTGGCGTCGCGCTGGTCACGTTCGCGGCGTGGTACGCCCTCGGCCCGGCCGACGCGCGCCTCTCGACTGCGATGGTGAGCGCGGTGGCGGTGCTCATCATCGCGTGCCCGTGCGCGATGGGCCTCGCCACGCCCACCGCCATTCTCGTCGGCACGGGGAAGGGCGCCGAGAAGGGCATCCTCATCCGCGGCGGGGAAATTCTCGAGCGCGCCGCGTCGGTGGCGACGGTCGTCTTCGACAAGACGGGGACGATCACGAATGGGACGCCGGAGGTCACGGACGTGGTCCCCGCGGGGAAGCGGAACAAGGGGCATGGGGCAGGGTACGGTCGGGAACGGCCCGGACAGGTCCCGCAATTCGGCGCCCTGGACCCGATGGAGATCGAGGCTTCAGCCTCGACGGACAGCGCGGAGTTGCTCGCCCTCGCCGCCTCGGCCGAGGCCAACTCGGAGCACCCGCTGGCGCAGGCCATCGTGCGCGCGGCGAAGACTCGGGGCTCGCTGGCCCTCCCCGCGGGTTCCGCATTCGAAGCCATCCCGGGCCGCGGCGTGCGCGTCACCGTGGACGGCCGCCAGGTCACGGTGGGCAGCGAGGCGCTGATGCGCGAGGCCGGCGTGGACGTCACGCCGCTCGCCGCCGACAGCGCGCGGCTCACCGCGATGGGGCGCACGATCATGTTCGTGGCGTCCGACGCCGCGCTCCAGGGCCTCATCGCGCTGGCCGACACGCCCAGGCCCGAGGCGCGCGCCGCCATCGCGCGGCTCCACGCGATGGGGAAGCAGGTGGTGATGCTCACGGGCGACAACGACGCCACCGCGCGCGCCATTGCCGCCGAGGTCGCCCCGACCGGCGAAATCGCGCGCGTCGTCGCAGGCGTGCTGCCGGGCCGCAAGAGCGACGAGGTGAAAGCCCTGCAGGGCGGCGGGCGCGTCGTGGCCATGGTGGGCGACGGCATCAACGACGCGCCGGCGCTGGCGCAGGCCGACATCGGCATCGCCATGGGATCGGGCACCGACGTGGCGCTCGAGACGGCCGACATCGCCCTGATGCGTGCCGACCTGAACGGCGTGGCCGACGCCATCGAGCTTTCCGGCCGGACGCTGCGCATCATCCGGCAGAATCTCTTCTGGGCGTTCTTCTACAACGTGCTCGGCATCCCGCTCGCGGCCGGCGTCTTCTACCCCTGGACCGGCTGGCAACTCAGCCCCATGATCGCCGCCGCCGCCATGTCGTTCTCGTCAGTGTCGGTGCTCGCGAACAGCCTGCGGCTGCGCCGATAACCTCGTCACGGGCAGGACCCGCGCCCGAGGACGCGACGCGGGACTCCCGCTACTTCGCGCGCCGCTTGCGGGAGGGTTTGGCGGCGGGCGGACGCTTCCGGCGGCCGGGCTCCGGCGCCACCGGTTCTCCTCGAGCCTTGCTGAGCGCGGAGTCGATCGCGTGGAGATCGGGCGGGGCCGGCGGCACATCGGCCACCTCGCCGTCTGCGGCCACCAACAGGCCTTCCGGCGCCCAGCCGCGCCAGCCGCACGCGTGGCAGCGATAGGGCCGCTTCGAGGTCAGCTCGCGCCGGAGTCGCTCGAACCTCGTCCGGGTCCTCGACCGGAACACGCGATGTGAGCCGCAAGCCGGGCAGGTGTCCATCGTCGCGGGAGCTAGTCGGTATAGGAGACCTTCTGGTCCTCGCGCGGCCCGAGCGCGAACGTCATCGTCCCCTCGGCGCAGACCTCGCCGTTCACCCGCGCCACGCCGTGCAGCCACCCCATCTTCGAGCGGAGCCGCTTCACGGTGGCCGTGATGACCACCTGGTCGCCGGCGTGGACGGGCCTGCGGAAGCGCACGTGCTCGATGCCCATGAAGAAGATGAGCTTGTCTCGGTTCTCGGGCTTGCCGAGGATCATGATGGCGCCGACCTGGGCGACGGCTTCGGTCAGGATGGTGGGCGGCAGCGTCGGCCGCTGCCCGGGCTCGCGCGCCAGGCACTGCTCGTTCAGCGAAACGTTCTTGATGCCGACAATCCGCTTGTCCGGCTCGAACTCGGTGATCCGGTCCACGAGCAGGAACGGATAGCGGTGCGGCAGGATGCGCTGGATGAGGGTCTGGTCGAAGGGCAGCTGGTCCATGGGGTGGATTTCGATCAGGGGCTAGGGACTCGGCGCTAGGAGCCCGTCAGCTCAACTGCTCAGCTGCCACCTGCGCGGCGAGAGCCGCGTCCGACGAGCCGCTAGCGCCTAGCCCCCAGCGCCTAACAGTATAATCGCCCAAGTGACCCAGCCGATCGATTTCGACGTGATGACGCCCGGCGAAGCGGGCACCACCGGCGTGTCCAAGAGCGACCGGCAGCTCCTCACCACCCTCTTCGCCCTCGGGCGCGAAGTGGCTTCCGTGCTCGACCTGGACGAGCTCTACCGGAAGCTGCCCGGCCTCATCGCCCGCATCACCGACTTCCAGGCGATGGCGGTCTATCTCATCGACCCCAAGCAGGGCGACCTGCGGATCGCGTACGCTGAGGGCTACCCGTACGGCTGGGCCGAGCGGCGCCTGGCGATGGGCCAAGGCCTGGTCGGGCGCGCCGTGCAGGCCGGGCGGCCGCTGCTCGCCAACGACGTCAGCGATGAGCCGCGCTACGTCGACCTGGTGCCCGGCACACGGTCCGAGGTGGTGCTGCCGCTCCGGCGCCAGGGCCGCGTCATCGGCGCGCTGAACCTCCTGAGCCGGAACCTGGGCGAGTTCACCCCCGCCGAGGTCGAGACCCTGCGCAATTTCGCCGCCGCGGTGGCCATCGCCATCGAGAACGCCCGCCTCTTCGAATCGGAGCGGCGGTACTCGGACACCATCGAAACGCTGGCCGAGATCAGCGGCGAGTTCGCCGGCATCCTCGACCTCAGCGCGCTGCTCGAGCGCATCGCCCACCGGCTGAAGCGCCTCATCGACTACCGCACGTTCGGCATCCTTCTGGTTGACGACGAGGCCGGCATGGTCCGCATGCAGTACGCCGTGAACTACGACGACCGCCTGCCGCCCAAGGCCGTCAGGCTCGGCGAAGGCCTGGTGGGATGGGCCGCGCTGCACAAGACGCCGGTGCTCGTCGACGACGTGGAGAAGGACCCGCGGTACATCAAGGTGGTCGAGGACGCCCGGTCCGAGCTGGTGATCCCCCTGCTCGCGAAGGACCGGTGCGTGGGCGTGTTCGACCTCGAGAGCCCGGAGCTGGGCGCGTTCACCAGGGAACATCTCGAGGTGCTGACGCCCCTCGCGGCGAGTGCCGCGGTCGCGATCGACAACGCCCGCCTCTACGAGGAGCTCCGCCGCAACAAGGAGCGCCTCGCGAAGGAAGTCACGTTCGCGCAGACGATCCAGCGCGCGCTGCTGCCGACGGAGCTGCCGAAGCGGATGAAGGGCGTCGACGTCGCCATGCGCCTCGAGCCGGCGCGCGAGCTGGGCGGCGACTTCTACGACTTTCTCGCGCTGGAGCCCCACACGCTGACGGTGGCGGTGGGCGACGTGTCGGGCAAGGGCGTGCCCGCGGCGCTCTACAGCGCCTTCGCGGGCGAGCTGGTGCGATCGCGCACGTTCCGCCGCCGCTACACGAAGGTGCGCACCAGCCCCGCCGCCATCCTCGAGTCGATGAACACCATCCTGCACGAGCGGCAGCTCGAGTCGTACTACTGCACGCTCTGTTACGCCCACTTCGACTTCAGGCGGCGCTTCGTCACGATGGCCAACAGCGGGCTCCCGTTTCCCCTCCACGCGACGGCCGAAGGGTGCGGCCAGGTGCACTCGCCCGGCGTGCCGCTCGGGTCGCTGCCCGGCATCACCTATGACGAGGTGACGGCCACGCTGGGCACCGGGGATGTGTTCGTCTTCTACTCGGACGGCATTTCCGAAGCGATGAACGAACCGGGGGAGGAGTTCGGCGTCGACCGCCTGATCGGCGTCATCGACCAGCACCGGGCCAGGCCGGCCAAGGCCATCGCCGACGCCATCTTCCAGGCCGTCAACGACTTCTGCGGCGGCGCCGAGCAGAACGACGACAGGACGGTGGTGGTGCTCAAGATCACGGCGTGACGGTACACGACCGGGGACCCGACCAGGCCTGCCTGCACCGATCGGGTCCCCGGCTGTAGAGAGGAGGAGTGAGCCGCGCCGAATCGCCCTGCTTGCCGGGGTAGTGATGCCAGCGCCTGCCTGTAGTTGACCCACCCCGTGGACCCGACGCGGCCCGTCCCCTCCTGCTTCAAGACCCGTGCCGTCCAGAAACCCTCAGTATTCGGCCCCGACGTGCCGATAATCCCCCCGGGGCGTCCTGTCCTTCGGACGCCCGTCTGACCTCAACGGGTGGCAGTGGCGGCAACCATGTCCAAACAGCTCGAGAGCGTGCTCCTTCAGTCCGGCCTGATCTCGGACCTCCAGGCCCGCCGAGCCCAGGGGCGGGTGACCCAGGGCGCCGGGTCCTTCGTCGAGATCCTCGTCAAGGACGAGCGGGTGCCCGAGGACACCATCGCCGACCTGTTCACCCAGCGGCTCAAGGTGCCCCGCGCGCGCGTGGCCACGTTCCTGGCCGACCAGGAGGCTCTCCGCAAGGTGAACGAGAAGCTGGCCCGGAAGCACCTCTCGCTGCCGCTCGCGGTCGAGGGCCGGGTGCTGGTCATGGCCATGGCCGACCCGACCGATTACCGGGCCATCCAGGACATCGAGTTCGCGTCGGCGATGACGGTGAAGCCGATGGCCGCCACGCTGTCGGAGGTTCTGCAGGGCATCGAGGAGCGCTACGGCGCCGAGAGCCGCATCGGGTCGTTCCTCGAGAACGTCCCGGACACCTCCGAGATCCAGATCGTCGCCGACGACCAGTCAGCCGTCTCGGTGGATGAATCCGGCGAGATGGAGGCCACCGACGCCACGCCGGTGGTCAAGATGTGCAATCTCGTGATCTCCGACGCGCTGAAGATGGCCGCGAGCGACGTGCACATCGAACCGGCGCTGCACGACCTCCAGGTCCGGATGCGTGTCGACGGCGTGCTCCGCGACTACGCGCGCGTGCCGAAGTGGCTGCACGGCCCCGTCGTCTCGCGCCTGAAGATCCTGGCAAAACTCGACATCGCCGAGCGGCGGCTGCCCCAGGACGGCCGCGTGAACGTCCAGTACCAAGGCCGCTCCATCGACCTGCGCGTCTCGACGCTGCCCACGCACTTCGGCGAGAAGATGGTGCTGCGCGTCCTTGGCGGCGCGAAGGCGCCGGCCATCGACACCCTCGGCCTCGCCCCGACCCAGCAGCGCCAGCTCGAAACGGCCATCCAGCAGCCGCAGGGGATGATCCTCGTGACCGGGCCCACCGGCTCGGGCAAGACGACCACGCTCTACGGCCTGCTTGCGTGGCACCACAAGCCTGAAGTCAACATCGTCACGGTCGAAGACCCGATCGAGTTCCAGTTGGCCGGCATCAGCCAGGTGCAGGTGAACCCCAGGGCCGGGCTGACCTTCGCCAGCGCGCTGCGATCGATCCTGCGCCAGGACCCCGACGTGATCCTCGTCGGCGAAATGCGCGACCAGGAGACGGTCGAGATCGCCTGCCAGGCGGCCATGACGGGCCACATGGTGCTGAGCACGCTGCACACGAACAGCGCGGTCGGCGCGGTGACGCGCATGCTCGACCTCGGCGTCGACTCGGCCGTGCTGGCCACCTCGCTCACGCTGGTGATCGCCCAGCGCCTGGTGCGGCGCATCTGCAACGAGTGCCGCGAGGAGTACGAGCCGGGCGAGACCGTTCGGCAGCGGGCCGGCCTCTACGGCGAGCACGTGCGGGTCTACCGGGGCCGCGGGTGCCCCGCGTGCGGCGGCACGGGCTTCTCCGGGCGCATCGGCATCTATGAGATCTACAAGCCGACCAACGCCATCAAGAAGCTCATCAACGACCGGGCCAGCGAGGCCGACATGCGCATGGCCGCCAGGCAGGCGGGCCTGGTGCCGCTGCGCGAGGACGCCGTCGCCAAGATCAAGGCCGGCATCACCTCGCCCGACGAGGTGCTGCGCGTCGTCCAGGTGGACGAGAACGAGGTGCCGTGCCCGGGCTGCAAGGCCCTCATCGAAGCGGATTTCGCCACGTGCCCGTACTGCCGGAGGAACCTGAAGACCAACTGCAAGAGCTGCGGCCAGGCGCTGCGCCTGGAATGGGCCCTGTGCCCCTACTGCAACACGCCGACGCAGCCCGAGGAGAAGCCCGCGGCTCCGCAGCCAGTCAAGGTCGAGGTGGCGCTTTCCATGCCCGATACGGTCGTGGCCGTCGCGCCGCCGGTGATGGACGCGCCGTCGGCCGCCTCGGCCGAGCCGCCCATCGTCGTCGCCGCGCCACGCGTCGTTGTTGCGGCGCCTCCCGTGGCGCCGGCACCCGTTGCGGAGGTCCCGCTCCCGGCCGACGGAGTCACGGACAACACCCGTGAGCCGGTTCCGGAGACGGCCGTCGAGACTCCCGCGCCGGCGCCTGCCGAGTTGGCGGACTTCCACGCGATCGTCGAGCACACGTCTTTGGCCGAACGCCCCGTCGTCTTCGAACCGAAGACCACGCCGGGTGAGCTCGCCGCCACGGGCGCGGTGCCTCCGGCCGAGCCTGACGTTGTCGAACGAATCCTCTCGCCCACGCAGACAGCCGGGCGTGCCACAGAGGTCGAGCTGGCGCCAGCGATCGAGTTCGTGCCGGGGTTCGAATTCAGGTCTGTAGCCGAGTCCATTCAGGAGCCCGAGGTCGCGGCGCTACCCGATCCCGCGCCGGAGCCTTCTCCCGCGCTGCGGGAGCCGGTTCCCGTCGCCCCGCTCGAACTCATGGAGCCGCCCGCCGCGCCCGCCGTCAGCCCCGATCCCGAGGCGGACCGCCGGCCCCTGCGGGCGCTCGTCGTGGACGACGACGATGACATCAGGATGATCGTGAGCGCCACGCTGCGGAAGATGCCCGTGCCGATCGAGGTCGTGCAGGCGCGCGATGGCGCCGAGGCGATCGAGAGGGCCCGCGAAGCGCCACCCGACCTGGCCATCCTCGACGTCATGATGCCGCGCATGGACGGCTTCGACACGTGTCGCGCGCTGCGCGCCGACGTGCGCACGGCCTTCGTGCCGATCCTCATGCTGACGGCGAGCGCCGACCAGGACAGCCGCACCAGGGGCTATCTCATCGGCACCGACGACTACATGGCAAAGCCGTTCCTGCCCGTGGATCTGAAGCTCAGGGTCGCCCGGCTGCTCAGGCGGACGTACGGCATCTAGCCAGGGACCGGGGGACAGGCGCAAGGGGCTAGTGGGACGCGGCTCTCGCCGCGTGGGTGGCGTGTCCGGCTGTGCGGTGTTTCTCCCGCGCGAAGCGCGACCGACTGGCGCCTAGTTCCTGGCAATGGGCACCGTCACCGTGAACGTCGATCCCTGTCCCACGGCGCTCGCCACGCTGACCTGCCCGCCCTGCATTTCGACGAGCGCCTTGACGATGGCGAGACCGAGGCCCGTGCCGCGGACCTTGCGCGTGTTGGCGCCGTCCAGTTGCTGGAACTTCTGGAAGAGCAGCCCGATCTTGTCCGGGGCGATGCCCTTGCCCTGGTCCGTCACGGAGAAGGCCACGAAGCCGTCGCCGGCGCGCCGGGCGGCCAGCGTGACCTCGGTCCGGGGCGGCGCCACTTTCAGCGCGTTCGAGAGCAGGTTCACGACGGCCTGGATGATCCGATCGAGATCCACCGCCACCGGCGGGACGCCCGCCTCGACGTCGGCCCTTAGCGCGACGTGCGCGCCGATCGCGATCGGCTCCACGTTCTGGAGCGACTGCTTCACCACCTCGTGCACGGTGTGCGGGCGCACGTTCAGCTCGAGCTTGCCCGCCTCGATCTTCGAGATGTCGAGGATGTCGTTGATGATCCGGACGAGACGCTCGGTGTTCGAGAGC
>Ga0113563_10002069_pt1 | contig 11877 bp, 14 predicted proteins | sample Mud3Dept3metaG_FD_80117 | JGI IMG/M metagenome (GOLD analysis project Ga0113563, IMG submission 80117) | Freshwater wetland microbial communities from Ohio, USA, analyzing the effect of biotic and abiotic controls - Mud 3 Core 4 Depth 3... | ecosystem: Environmental > Aquatic > Freshwater >...
CATGGTGATGTGGGAGTTGCCGCCGAAGAAGGGGTCGTGGATCTCCAGGAGCCCCACCATGATGTCGACCGTCTCGATCAGGCACCGCTTGAGCCGGTCGTCCTGCGGCGCCGGCTCCGCAGCCGCGGGGAGCTCCGCCGAAGGGTGACGGAGGAGTTCGAGGATCTCCCGCTGGTCGAGGATGAAGTCGGAGGAGCCGAAGCGCAGGACGTCGTCGGAGCTGCGGATCGTGGTGAAGGAAGAGAGGACGACCACGCGCGTCCGCGGCGACACGCGCGACAGGCGCCGCTTGAACTCCACGCCGGAGTAATCCGGGAGGAAGGGTTCGACCAGCGCGTCGTCGAGCGACGAGTTCGACGCGATCTTCATGGCCTCCGTGCCGGAAGCGGCCAATGCGACGTGGTACCCCTCCTCGGCGAGGAGGTTCGCCAGCATGTCCCGCACCACCGGGTCGTTGCTGACCACGAGGATCCTGCGCGACGGCCGGGTCTGGGTCACCTACATCTCCCGCACGTCCGTGCCGGTCATCTCGGCGGGCACCGGGACCGACAGGAGGTTGAGGATCGTCGGGGCGATGTCCTCCAGCGCACGGTCTTCCCGCAGCCGCGCGCCCCGGGATCCCGGGTCGGCAAGGACTAGCGGGACCCGGTTCGTGGTGTGCGCCGTGTGGGGGCCCCCCGTCCTCGGATCGATCATCTGCTCCGCGTTGCCGTGGTCGGCGGTCACGAGCGCGACCCCGCCGGCCTCCCACACCCTCTCGACCACCCGCTGCAGGCTGCGGTCCACGGCCTCGATCGCCTGGATCGCGGCGGGAAGCACCCCGGTGTGTCCCACCATGTCCCCGTTGGCGAAGTTGAGGATCATCAGGTCGTGCTTCCCCGAATCGACCTCGGCCGCCGCGCGCTCGGCGACCTCGTAGGCGCTCATCTCGGGCTTGAGGTCGTAGGTGGGCACCGACGGGGATGGGACGAGAACCCGCGTTTCGCCGGGGTACACCGTCTCCTCGCCCCCGTTGAAGAAGTACGTCACGTGGGCGTACTTCTCCGTCTCCGCGATCCGGAGGTTTTTCCGGCCCCCGCCCGCCAGCGCCTGCGCCAGGATGTTGCGGAGCGTCTGGGGCGGGAACGCCACGGGGAGCCCGAAGGTCTCGTCGTAGGTGGTCATGCAGGCGTACTCGAGGTCGAGCCGTTCCGGCCTCGGGAACCGGTCGAACCCCGCCTGCGTCAGGGCCCGGGTGATCTCCCGCGCCCGGTCCGCGCGGAAATTGAAGAACACCACCGAGTCGCCACGGGATATCCGCCCCACCGGGGCGCCGCCCCGGAAGATCACCACCGGCTCGACGAACTCGTCCGTCTTCCCGGCGGCGTACGACTCCGCGACCGCGGCGACCGGGTCGGCGGACTCCTTTCCCTCCCCCCGCACCATCGCGCGGTACGCCCGCTCCACGCGGTCCCACCGGTTGTCCCGGTCCATCGCATGGTACCGCCCCATGACCGTGGCCACCTCCCCCGCGCCGATCGCCCGGGCTTTTGCGAGGAGGTCCTTCAGGTGCCCGATCCCGCTTTGCGGGGGCGTGTCCCGGCCGTCGAGGAGGGGGTGGACGAACACCCTCGGAACGCCGCGCTCCTTCGCCATGCCGAGCAGGGCATAGAGGTGGGTGTGGAGGGAGTGGACTCCGCCGTCCGAGAGGAGGCCGATCAGGTGCAGCGCCTTCCCGCGGTCCCGCGCAGCATCCACGGCGGCGCAGAGGACCGGGTTCCGGTAGAACTCCCCCGTGCGGACGGCTTTCGATATCCGGACGAGGTCCTGGTAGACGACCCGGCCCGCGCCGAGATTCAGGTGCCCCACCTCGGAGTTGCCCATCTGCCCCGCCGGAAGCCCGACCCGCTCCTCGGAGGCATGCAGGAGCGCCCGGGGGAACCCGGCCCACAGGCTGTCGAAGAACGGGGTGTCGGCCAGCGCCACCGCGTTCCCTTCCGTTTCCTCGCGGTAGCCCCACCCGTCCATGATGATCAGCGCGACAAGAGTCCGTTTCATCTCAGATATTATAGAACACTCCCCGTCCGTCGAACCGGGCTGCTCCCCCCAGTTCCTCCTCGATCCGCAGCAGCTGGTTGTACTTCGCCATCCGGTCGGTGCGCGACGCCGAGCCGGTTTTGATCTGCCCCGTCGACAGGCCGACCACGAGGTCCGAGATCGTGCTGTCCTCGGTCTCGCCGGACCGGTGGGACACCACGGCGGTCCATCCCGCGCGCTTGGCCATCTCGATGGCCTCGACGGTCTCGGTCACCGTCCCGATCTGGTTCAGCTTGATGAGGACCGAGTTGGCCACCCCCTTCTCGATCCCCTTCCTCAGGATCTTCGGATTGGTCACGAAGACGTCGTCCCCCACGATCTGGATCTTCTTCCCCATCGCCTGGGTGAACATCTTCCAGCCGTCCCAGTCATCCTCGGAGAAGCCGTCCTCGATGGAGATGACCGGGTACTGGCGGCAGAGGTCCTCGTAGAACCTCACCATCCGGGCCGCGTCCCGCGTCGAACCGTCCGACTTCCGGAAGACGTACTTTCCCTTCTCCCCGAATTCGGAGGCGGCGGCGTCCAGGGCGATGCAGATGTCCTTTCCCGGCTTGTACCCGGCCTGCGTGATCGCCTCGAGGATCACCTCGATCGCCTCGGCGTTCGACCGGAGCGACGGGGCGAACCCCCCCTCGTCCCCGACGTTCGTGTTCAGCTTCTTCCCCTTGAGCACCTTCTTCAGGTTGTGGAACGTCTCCACCCCCATCCGGAGGGCGTCGGAGAACGTCTTCGCCCCCACGGGCATGGCCATGAACTCCTGGATGTCCACGTTGTTGTCCGCGTGGGAGCCGCCGTTCAGGATGTTCATCATCGGGACCGGGAGGGCGCAGCCCCCCACGCCGCCCAGGTACCGGTACAGGGGCAGGCCGCAGGCGTCCGCCGCGGCGCGGGCCACCGCCATCGAAACCCCCAGGATCGCGTTGGCGCCGAGCTTCCCCTTGTTCTCCGTGCCGTCCAGTCCGATCAGGAGCCGGTCGATCCGGACCTGCTCGACCGCGTCGTGCCCGACGAGCTTCGGGGCGATCACCTTGTTGACGTTCTGCACCGCCTTCGAGACGCCCTTGCCGAGGTACCGCTTCGGGTCGCCGTCCCGCAGCTCCACGGCCTCGCGGGTCCCCGTCGAGGCCCCGGAGGGGACGATGGCGCGCCCTTCCGCCCCGGACTCGAGGAGCACCTCCACCTCGACGGTCGGGTTCCCCCGGGAGTCCAGAACCTGCCTTCCGTGCACGTCGACGATCATCGTCATGGTGTGAACCTCCTCCGTGCGCTGAAACGCGCTATGGGTAAGCGAATTCCTTCCCGCCCTGGCGGATCGTGAGGACCGGGCACGGCGCCATCCGGACCACCTTCTCCGCGGTGCTGCCGAAGATCACGTGCTCGACGCCCGTGCGTCCGTGCGTCCCGATGACGATCAGGTCCGCGCCGGTCTCGCGCGCCTCCCGCAGGATCTCGCGGTACGGCACCCCCGAGGCGACCCGGGTTTCCACGTTCTCCGCCCCCTGGAAATGGGCGGCCACGAACGCCTCCATCCCTTCCCGCGCATACCGCTCCATCCGCCCGCGAAGCAGCTCCAGCGGCACCTCACCCCGGAACATGGGGTCCAGGGCAGCCGGCTCGTCGAGCACGTGGAGGATCGTCAGCCGGGCGCCGAACATCCCGGCCAGCCGGCGCGCCGCACGGGCCGCCTCCGCGGAGCAGTCGGAGAAGTCGGAGGGCAGAAGGATCTTCCGGAACATGGCACCTCCGCAAAAAAAACGCCCCGGCCGGTTTCGGGTCGGCCAGGGCGCGAGATCTAACGAAGCCGCAACGAGGGTGTGTTACTTCTTCTTCCCGCCGACCGACTCCTTCAGCTCCTTGCCGGCGGAGAACTTGGGGACCTTTGCCGCCTTGATCTTGATGGCCTCCCCCGTCTGGGGGTTGCGCCCCATGCGGGCCTTGCGGTTGCTGACGCTGAACGTCCCGAACCCGGTGAGGGTCAGCTTGTCGCCCTTCTTCAGGCACTTCGTGACCGTGCCGAGGAACGCGTTGACGGCCGCCTCCGCCTGCCCCTTGCCGATACCCGCACCCTCGCGAACCGCCTCGACCAGTTCCGCCTTCGTCATCTGCCGCCCTCCTGAAAGTTTTTTCAGTTCCCGGGAAACCGGGGAATACGCCGTTTGGAAGCTCCTCCGGATTGTTTCCATTAATCCCGAACGGTGCGCCCGTGTCAAGCGCTATGTCGGGAAAGCGCTATGCCGGAAAACGGCGGCCCCGGCCCCTCCCGCCGATCGCCATCATGATGACCGCGCCGGCGACGAACCCGCCGATGTGCGCCCACCACGCCACTCCACCCGCGGTGGCGGAGGCCCGCCCAAGGGAAGCAGCGCCGCTGAGGAACTGGAAGAGGAACCACAGACCCAGGAAGACGACCGCGGGGATCTCCACCAGCGTGAAGATCACGAGGAGCGGCAGCAGCGTCACGATGCGCGCGCGGGGGAACCGGATGAAGTATCCGCCGAGCACGCCGGCGATCGCGCCGGAGGCGCCGAGGTTGGGCACCGCCGAGGCCGGCTGGAAGGAAACCTGGACGGCGAAGGACGCCACACCGCAGGCGAGGTAGAAGGCCAGGTACCCCCCGTGCCCGAGGGTGTCCTCCACGTTGTCCCCGAATATGTAGAGGTAGAGCATGTTCCCCAGCATGTGCAGCCATCCCGCATGGAGGAACATGGCCGTCACGGGGGTGACCAGCTCCCGGGCGGGTGGGAAACCGCCCCCGAGCAGCCTCGCCGGGACCACCGCGTACCGCTCCACGAACGGGAGGAGCCCCTCCCCCAGCGACAGCTGGTAGAAAAACACGAGGACGTTGGCGGCGATCAGCGCATACGTGACCACGGGGACGCGCGAGGAGGGGATCGTGTCACGGATCGGGATGATGGCGGCTGGCCTCCCGGAAGAATCGGACCTGGGTCCGGCGCTGCTATAATTATACGTTATGCCTCCGCGCCGGCTGCTCCTCACCTGCACGGTCTTCTCCGTGCTGTTGCATATCCTCGTCCTCGTGCTGGCGTACCTGTTTCCCGCCGTGGCGCCCCGCCCCGAGGAGGTCATGGTGGTCGACCTGGCGGACATTCCCCGGTCCACCGATTTCCTTCCCCCGCGGCCGGGTGTCATCCAGGGCCGGAAGGCCCAACCCGCGCGCCCCCCGGAGCCCAGGGAGGCGAAGCCGGAACCCCCGCCGGAGCGGGTCCTCGAGGGACGCGTACCGGACCTCCCCGTGAAGCCGGACCTGCCGCCCGAGAAGTCGTTCCCGCCGCAACGGCCGAAGGAGGAACCTCCGCCGGAGCCGAAGGAGCCCGTCGCGCCCGGGGAGAAGGAAGGACCGGGCCGGCAGGCGAAAGGGGAAGCGTCCCCGGCCGGACCCGCCGGGGAAGGTACGTCCGCGCCCGCAGGCCAGGGCGCGCCTGCGCCGGGGCCCACCCGCTCGCTCCGCGACCTGACCCCATCGCTCGGGAAGATGGTGATGGCCCGGCAGGAACCGGGCGGTCGCGGGGAAGGAGGGACCTCCGGGAGCGCCGTGGGAACCGGCGGGAAGCCCGCCGGGAAGGAGGGGGTCACCGAGGAGGCCGGGGGCGGCTTCCGGCTGACTCCGCTGAACGCACCGGAGATCCAGTACATCTCCTACTTCGCGTCGATCAAGCGGAAGATCGAGCTCGTGTGGCAATACCCGTACGAGGCCGCCGTGGCGGGAATCGAGGGGGAGCTGACGGTGGACTTCGTGATCGCCCGGAGCGGGAAGCTGGATTCGATCGCGCTGGTTCGGGGCTCGGGCCACAAGATGCTGGACGACGAAGCGATCCGCTCGATCCGCATCGCGGCGCCCTTCGACCCGATCCCCGCGGAATACAAGATCCCCAGCCTGCAGATCCGGGGCCGTTTCCTGTACATCCACGGCGGCGCGCTGCGGCTGCGCTGAAATCAGCCCTCCCCGGCGAACCGCTCGTACTCCTCCGCGCCCAGAAGCCCGTCGAGCTCCACCGGGTCGGAGGGCCGTATATCCAGCAGCCATCCCTCGCCGTAGGGGTCCTCGGTCACTTTCCGGGGCGCGGCCTCGGCCTCCGCGTTCACGTCCACCACGGTGCCGGAGAGGGGGGAGAAGAGTTCGAACACGGTGGAGGAGGACTCCACCAGGCCGATCGGCTCCCCTGCGGAAACCTCGGTCCGCGGAGGGGGAAGCTCGACGGAAACCACGTCCCCGAGAAACGCGCCCGGCACGTGGGTGAGCCCGGCCCGGACGTCCCCCTGCTCTCCCCGCAACGCCCACACGTGGGCGCGGGAGAACCTGCGGTCCGCCGGGGGCCGCACGGCCTATCCCGACCCATGCCGGCGGAGCGCCGCCTCGTAGGTGTTCTGGAGGAGCATCGCGATCGTCATCGGCCCCACGCCGCCGGGGACGGGCGTGATGGCCCCCGCCACTTCCTTCGCCTCGTCGAAGGCGACGTCACCGCACAGCTTCCCCCCGGCGTTGCGGTTCATGCCGACGTCGATCACCACCGCCCCGGGCCGGATCCAGGAGCCCCGGATCATCTCCGCGCGTCCCACCGCCGCCACCACCACGTCCCCCGTGCGCACGACGGAAGGGAGGTCCACCGTGCGGGAGTGGCAGATCGTGACGGTCGCGTGGCGCGACAGCAGGAGCATGGCCGCCGGCTTCCCGACGATGTTGCTGCGGCCGACCACGACGGCGTGCTTCCCCTTCAGTTCCACCTTCTCGTGGTCGAGCATCGTGAGGATCCCGTAGGGGGTGCACGGCAGGAACGAGACGCCCCCCGTGAAGAGGCGCCCCGCGTTCATGGGGTGGAAGCCGTCCACGTCCTTCCCCGGCGCGATCGCCTCGATCACCTTCGCCTCGCCGATGTGGCCGGGAAGGGGCAGCTGGACGAGGATGCCGTGGACGGCATCGTCCGCGTTCAGCCGCGCGACGAGGTCGAGCAGTTCCTTCTCGGGGGTGAACGCGGGGAGGTCGATCTGGTGAGACACGATACCCGCCTCCTCGGCCGCCTTCCCCTTGTTGCGTACGTAGATGCGGGATGCGGGGTCTTCGCCCACGAGGACGACGGTCAGGCCCGGCCGCACGCCCGTGCGCGCCGTCAGCTCCGCGACCTTTTCCCGGACCCCCGCGCGAACGGACGCGGCGATGGCCTTCCCGTCGATCAGTTTCGCGGACATGAGGTTGCCCCCGCCGGATGGAGTCCTTGCGCTACTGTCCTGCGGCCTTCGGGCAACCGCCGCACGCCGCGGGGGCATCCCCCCCGGAAGCGGCGGGGCACGAATCCGGCTTTTTCCCCTTGCCTGCGTAGTCCGTGGCGTAAAAGCCGTTCCCCTTGAGGACGAACGCCCCCGGGGACATCATCCGCTCCAGCTTCCCGCCGCAGGAGGGGCATTTCGAAAGGGGTCTGTCGCCCAAACCCTGGATCCGCTCGAGGACCCCCTCGCACTTCCTGCACTTGTACTCGTAGATGGGCACGTCGCACCTCCCCTGACCGGCTTCAATGACAAGCGCTCCCCGGGGGGATGGATGCCCCCCGGGGAGCGCCCGTTTCAGCGAACCGCGGGCGCGGTCCCGCAGGTTAATACATCCCGCCGCCGCCCGGAGGCATCTGCGGCATCTCCTTCTTCTCTTCGGGCTTCTCGGCGATGGCGCACTCGGTGGTGATCAGGAGGCCCGCGACCGACGCCGCGTTCTGCAGCGCCACGCGGGTCACCTTCGTCGGGTCGAGGATCCCCGCCTTGATCAGGTCCTCGAACTCCTCGGTGGCCGCGTTAAAGCCGAAGTTCCCCTTGCCGCTCCGGATCTTGTCGACGATGACGCCGCCGTCCTGGCCGGCGTTGATCGCGATCTGCTTCGCGGGCTCCGGGAGGGATTTCCGCACGATGTCCACCCCCGCCTGCTGGTCGTGATCCAGCTTGATCCCGTCCAGGACGACGGAGGCCCGGATGTAGGCCACGCCGCCGCCGGCGACGATCCCCTCCTCCACCGCAGCGCGGGTCGCGTGCAGGGCGTCCTCGACGCGCGCCTTCTTCTCCTTCATCTCCGTTTCGGTGGCCGCGCCGACGTTGATGACCGCCACGCCGCCCACGAGCTTGGCCAGCCGCTCCTGGAGCTTCTCCTTGTCGTAGTCGGAGGTGGTCTCCTCGACCTGGGCGCGGATCTGCTTCACCCGGCCCTCGATGTCGGCCTTCTTCCCGGCGCCGTCGATGATCGTGGTGTTGTCCTTGTCCACCACCACCCTCTTGGCGCGGCCCAGGTCGTTCAGGGTGACCGCCTCGAGCTTGATCCCCATCTCCTCGGCGATCGCCTTCCCGCCGGTAAGGATCGCGATGTCCTCGAGCATGGCCTTGCGGCGGTCCCCGAAGCCCGGGGCCTTCACGGCGGTGGCGTTCAGCGTGCCGCGGAGCTTGTTCACCACGAGGGTGGCCAGCGCCTCGCCCTCGACCTCCTCCGCGACGATCAGCAGCGGCTTGCTGCTGCGGGCGATCTGCTCCAGCAGCGGCAGCAGGTCCTTCATGTTGGCGATCTTCTTCTCGTGGATGAGGATGTACGGGTCCTCGAGGACGACTTCCATCCGCTCCGGGTCGGTGACGAAGTAGGGGGAGAGGTAGCCGCGGTCGAACTGCATCCCCTCGACGATCTCGAGGGTGGTCTCCATCCCCTTGGCTTCCTCGACGGTGATGACTCCCTCCTTGCCGACCTTCGCCATCGCCTCGGAGATGATGTTCCCGATCGTCTCGTCGTTGTTCGCGGAGATGGTCCCGACCTGGGCGATCTCCTTGGGGTCCTTCGTCGCCTTGGACATCTTCTTGAGCTCCGCGGCGATGGCCTCGACGGCCTTGTCGATCCCGCGCTTCAGGTCCATCGGGTTGTACCCGGCGGCCACCAGCTTGGAGCCCTCCTGGTAGATCTTCTGCGCCAGCACGGTCGCAGTGGTCGTCCCGTCGCCTGCGATGTCGCTGGTCTTGGAGGCGACCTCCTTCACCATCTGGGCACCCATGTTCTCGTACTTGTCCAGGAGCTCGACCTCCTTGGCCACCGTGACGCCGTCCTTGGTGACCAGGGGCGAGCCGAACGATTTCTCGATGATCACGTTCCGGCCCCGGGGGCCCAGGGTCACCTTGACCGCGTCGGTGAGCATGTCGACCCCGACTTTGATCTTGCCGCGGGCCTCCTCGCTGAACTTGAGCTGCTTCGCCATCGTATCTTCCCTCCTTGGATGTGTGCGTTCGTTTTGTGTGATTCGCCCTACTTCGTGATGACCGCGAGGATGTCGTCCTCGCGAAGGATCAGGTGCTCCACTCCGTCGACCTTGATCTCCGTGCCGGAATATTTCCCGAACAGGATGCGGTCGCCCGCCTTCACCTCGGGAGCCACCCGGTTGCCGGCATCCGTCACCTTGCCGGGGCCCACGGCCACGACCAGCCCCTCCTGCGGCTTCTCCTTGGCGCTGTCGGGTATGATGATCCCGCCCTTTGTCTTGTGTTCCTCCTCCACCCGCTTGATCAGAACCCTGTCCTGCAACGGCTTCACTTTCATGCTCTCCCCTCCTTCTACCTCGAAGTATGCTGGATTGCCTGTCGGCGTTAGCACTCGATGCCATCGAGTGCTAACAGCAAATATACCGAAGGGAGAAAGCGATGTCAATGGGGAGCGAAGATTTTTTGCAGTACACTAAAATCTTTTTTATATCAACACGTTATGAGCAGGGCTCTCTGGGGCCTGGCCGTTTTACAACCTGCGGCGCGCCATCTCCTCCTCGAAATATTTCCGGTAGAGGATGTCCCACTCCCTCCCCCCTTCCGGAACGCGCCGGGAGAGTCGGGAGATCCGGTCCCGGGCGAATGCGTCGACCTCCTCCTCCGCTCTCGCATAGGACGCCAGCACCGCCTTCGCCTCGCGATGCGCGGCCGCGTCGTCCGGGAATTCGGCGAGCCCCCCGTCCCGCAGCGCGGCGCGGAGCCGATGGGAGAGGTGCGAGATCCGGGACTCGGTCAGCCGCACGCCGGTTCTCTCACAGGACGACCCCGCGATCCTTCGCGAGGCGCTCCTTGATCTTCTGGAAGAGGATGCGGGTGTTGGCCTGGGTGTCGCCGACCTTCCGGATGTGCTGCTCGAGCAGGGCCTCCGCCTCCCGGTCGAGATCCTCCTCCCGCTGGATGTCCCTGCGGATTTCGGCCGCCATCGCCGCGACGAGCGCCTCGTCGGCCGACTTCGGGCGGACCAGTCCCTTCGCCTTCCACCGGGAAAGGATCGTCGCCCCGATGCGCCGGAGCTGCTCGTCGTTGAGCCTCACCGCTTCCCCCTCCCCGGCTGCGCCACCCAATCCCGGAAGTCGGGGCCGATGACTCCCCGCTTACGGTATCTTTCCATCGAAACCGCGCAGGGGCAATCCCTCTCCTCCCCCGCGAGGGCCCCGGCGGCCGCCAGGGCGACCGCCGGGATGGCATTCTTCGCCGCCTCGACCGCCGAAGCGAGGGAGGGCGGCAGCATCCCCTCGAACAGCGTCCCGCGCCGGTACGGCAGCCTCTTCACCCCTTCCGCGTAGTTCGTCACGTACGCCACCGGCGCGTAGCAGATCTCGAGCTCCCGGGCGAGGAACGCCTCGGGGCAGAGGGTCATCCCGACGAGGTGCGCCCCGGCCGATGCCAGGAACCGGATCTCGGCGGGGGTTTCCAGGCGCGGCCCTTCGGTGCAGGCGTACGTCCCGCCGACGTGCAGGCGCTTCCCCCCTCCGAGCGGACCCCACGCGCTCCGGAGGGCCTTGCGCGCCGTTTCGCAGAACACGGGGGACTGCCGGATGAAGCCGATCCCCTTCCCCTCGTAGAACGTCGACGGGCGGTTCCGGGTGAAGTCGAGGAGGTCGTCCGGGAGCACGAGGTCCCCGGGGCGGTACCGGGGGAAGATGGCGCCGGGCCCCGTCCACGCGAAGATCCGTTCGACTCCCAGCCGTTTCGCGGCGTAGACGTTCGCCCGGTAGTTCACGTACGGCGCCGTCTTCTCGTACCCGCGCTCCCCGTGGCGGGACAGGAAAAAGAACCGGAGGCCGTCCCTCTCGTACAGGTGGACCGGGCTGGAGAGGCCGTACGGGGTGCGGACGCGGCGGGAGGAAAGCCGTTCTCCCAGCGTCCCCGCGGGGAGCGCGTACGCCCCGGATCCCCCGAGGAGGAGGACCCGGGAAGGGTTTGCCGGCACCCTCTTGCTCAGAAGTTGATCCGGACTCCGAAGTTGATTTCCCACCCGCTCACGTCGACGTCGTACGATACCCCGGTAATCGAGGTGAAGCTGGGATCGGCCATCTGGTACCTTGCGTCCACGTTGAGCGCGATTTTCGGGTTGATCCACATGTCGAGGCCGAAGTTGACGTACCCCCCGATGGCGGCCTCGGAATCGTCGGTAGAGATCAACGGGGATACCTGGACGGGCTCCTCCAGGCTGGCGAAGTAGACCCCGATCCCGCCTCCCAGGTACGGCTCGAAGACCGGGTTGGGAATGATGAGGCGGCCGCCGATCGTCACCGGCACCACGCTGACCTCGTTCGATCCCGCGCTCGCCGTGTAATACCCGACTCCCCCCTCGATCGCCGCAAAGGGCGACACGCGCGATCCGATCGCGATGTTCCCGCTCCAGTCGGAAGAATACCCGCTCAGTCCGTCGCTGTAACTGTTGGGTTCGAAGAGGCCGATGTTGGCGAACAGGTACGGCCCCGCGTGGAACCCGACCGGGCGGGGCGGCGGCGGGGGCGCGGTCTTGTATCTGGCGGGAGGGGGCGG